>MDSW01171161.1_pt1 | contig 12435 bp, 15 predicted proteins | sample 811171 | NCBI WGS metagenome assembly MDSW01 (sample SAMN05326641, study PRJNA326480) | marine metagenome | isolation source: seawater | place: Atlantic Ocean: North West | collected 2012
ACTAATATGATTGAGTGCAAATGTATTTATAAAGTATGTGTATGCAAGCCAGTTGTAAACGAACAACCTGAAGATAAAAGATATCATTGGTGGAAAGATAAAGATATGGGTGAAAGTGTAGACAACTGGGAAGAAGTTCCTAAAGAAGAATTGTGGCAAGATGGAGAAGTAGACGATGAAGAAGTTGCATGGGAAATGTTTAAAAGAGTTTGTGAAGATGGTGATTGGTTATTAATAAGGAGGATAAATGGGTAGAGTAAAAGATGCAGCCCAAGATTGGCTATCAGATTACGGTTATGAATTAGGATATGATTGGGATAATCTTCCTAAATCAGTTAATTGGATTACTATTAAAGACAACAAAATAACAGCAAAGGAGTATTATGGCAAATAAAATAAGTAAACAAGAAAAAGTGCTTACTCACTTACAAACATATGGCAGCATAACACCACTTGAGGCTTTAGAAAAATATGGAAGCTTTAGGTTGGGTGCTTTAATATTTAATCTAAGACAAGAAGGTCATGATATTGAGACTAATATTGTACCTAAAAAGGGTTATGCTAAGTACACATATAATGCAAGTAAGTAATATTTCTTTTATTATTGTATAAGTTATTGTAAATTTAACACTTACTAAAAATCAAATAAAAAAGGAAATAATAACGTATGAAAACACTATATGTTGACCTAGAAAATGGTTATAAATCACTAGGAAGCAGAGATAGTATTAAGCAAATGTTTGGATATAGTCCGCTTGAGTTTAATACATTCTCAGACTTTTCATCATTTATAGCACAGCTATGGACTCGTGAAAGAGTGCAGTCAGTTGTTGATATAGATGGTGTAAAAGTAAATCAAACAGCTATCAAAGTAATGCCTAAAGATGGACATAAAGTAGAATGTATGGTCATTGATACAGCTAGCGAGATGGCTAAGAAATACGCAAGAGAACTAAAAGGCTCACAAGATGCGTTAAAACTACAACAATGGGGTAAACTAAAAGATAAACTAGATAGTTTCTTTGCTTTTACTAACTCTATACCGTGTAGTTTAATAGTTAATTGTCATTCTAAAGCAGAACAAGACAATGAAAATGGTGTACTACGAATGATGCCATATATTGAAGGCTCTACTAAAGTAGATGTTGGTAAATGGTTTGACTTTGTATTGTATACTAAAGTTAAAAAGAATAAAAAAGGCGAACGGGAGTACGTCTGGGTTACAGCACGTGATGAACACTATTGTCATGCAAAAGATAGAAGTCAAATGCTAGAACCTGAAATGCCACAAGATTATCAGGTAATACTTGATGTAATAAAGAAGAAAGGCTGGGATTCAGCAAAGATTCTTATTATAGGAGAACCTGGTAGTGGTAAAACACTTAGTTGTAAGACATTAATAAATAAAACACAAGGAGACAAATAATGGCAATTACTGTAAAAGAAAACACAGGAACATCTTTCGGTGAAGGATGGAAACAAGTAACAATAAGCACTGCTAAACGTGGTGATTATAATGGTTCAGGATTTATTGATTTATGGTTTGATAACTATCCTGAAACTTTAAAATGCAGAGTATGGGAAGCAAGAGGACAAGATGGACAAGAGTTTAGTGTATCTAATATGGTACGTAGCTGTAATCCTGATGTTCTTGAATCATCAGAAGGTGAAGATGGTAAGAAAATTGCATCATTAGATGATAGTCCTGCATCATTAAAAGGTAAAAAGCTGCAAGTATTATTTTATAAAAATAGTAATGGATATGTTGAAGTGGCTCAAAAAGTAGCTCCATCAGCTCCATTTGAAAATGCAGTAGATAGCTACACAGAAGATAGAATAGAGAATATAAAGCAGGCTGCAGAAAGATATGTTGCTAGTAGAACTCAATCAACTACAACAAATACAACTGCTAATTCAACAGAAGGAATGCCCTTCTAAATAACCCTATAAATGGGGACAATAACTGGTCCTGTAAGTCCTACACTCGTTGGTAGCGAGTCGCCAATAGCTTATGCTAGTAGGCAAAGGAATACGTGAGTCCCCATTTTAACCCCAAGGAGAAATAATATGATAAGAGAATTTGCATTTAGCTATTCTGATAGACATCATTTCTTTGATTCGTCTAAGAAATCATCGTTTGAGAATACGGCTAAAGATACATTTATTTCTTTGTATGGTTATGATAGCTATGTAATAAAGTTCTTTGAAGGTACTAAATCGTTATCAGGTTTTGATGGTAAGATATATATGCCTAAAGAATTTTTATTGGATGTAGATGGTGTAACTATAGATACTGCTAAATCTAAAACTATAAAGCTTCTAAACATGTTGCAGAAATTAGAAGTTCCATATAATATTTATTTTAGTGGTCGTGGTTTTCATGTAGGTATACCTGATACAGCTTTCAAATGGGAACCGTGTCAAAATCTACATCTTAAAGTTAAAGATGAGCTTACAAAGAAAGGTATTTACGATTATGCAGATGCATCAGTTACAGATAAGACTCGTATTATTAGACTAAACAATACTCTTAATACTAAATCTAGATTATGGAAAGTATGTATTAGTGAGGATGAACTAAACAAAATGTCTGGTCTTGAAATACAAGCTTTAGCAAGCAGGTCTCGACAAGATAAATTGCCAAAAGAATTGGTTGCTGCTAATCCTGTATTTGATGTTCTTGTTCGTAATGAAAAGAAAGAAACAGTTGTTTATAAATCAGAAGTTGGTATGAATCCTGACCCTGTTAATCATCCATGCATATCTAATATGTTACAAGGTACGCATTTTGGTAATCGTCATGCTGTTGCGTTGCGTATTTCTGCGTGGTTGCGGTGGCGTTATCCAGAGCATACAGTTAGACTTGTTATGGAAGATTGGCGTAATAGAGTTAGTAGTGATGAACATCCATTTAAAAAGTCTGAGATGGATAGAATCGTTACTGATTGCTATAAAGGTCATGGAGGTAATGGATATAGATATGGTTGTATGGATAAGATAATGGATAGTTATTGTAAATCTACATGTAAGATATATAAATCTAAAAAGTCAACCAGTCTTATGACAGCTGAACAAATGGAAAGTAATCTTATTAATTTCTATCGTAGTGACTTAAAGCCTATAGATATAGGTAAACAATATGGGATAGAGTTTCCTATATATCCTGGTGAACTTGTTGTTATACAAGCACCACCTAAATCTATGAAAACAATGTTGTTGCAAAATTGGGTTAATCATCTTAAACGTCCTACTTATTTTCTAGAAATGGAGATGTCTGCTAGGCAGATATGGCAACGTTTTATTCAAATAGAAAAAGGTTGGAGTCAAGATGAGATACGTGATTATTATATTAGTAGTATGAATACAATAAGCGACTCATTTAAATGGCTTTATGTTGACTATGCACCATGTATGGCAATTGAACTTGAAAAGAAAATCAATATGCTCCCTGTAAAACCAGAGATTGTGGTTGTTGACCACCTTGGTTTAATGCAGTCTAAGCATAAAGATTTGAATCTTAAAATGGAAGAGATTGCTGGTGCATTGACAGAAGTTGCAATAAGAAATAACTTAGTTGTATTTGCTGTATCAGAAATTACTAAAACTGCTATGGTTGAAGGTATGGATATTGCTTCATCAAGAGGCTCGTTTCGTATCGCATACAATGCAAGTAAAGTATTGTCTATTACCCCACGTAAAGGTAAAGATGGTAAAATCACATCATTACATGTAGCCACTACAGCTAACAGAGAAGAAGAACAAATGAACTTAGTGCTTACATTAAACAAACTAAGAATGCAAAGGAGATTATAATGTATCCATATGGAGAAATAAGAAAAGTCCCTCTAGATTATGAGGGCATTACATCATCAGCATTTGCTGTACAACGAAAAGAAATAAAAAATAATAAAGATGGTACAGGCAGAGAGCAATGGAAAGAATGTGGTATTGTAGGACAGAAGTATCTTTTAATACCTAATCGTGATGTAAAAGAAATGGCTGATACTATAGCAGATAGTTGCAATGCAGAGTTTACTCCAGCTAAAGAGTTCTTTGATGGTAGAAGATATTTCTATGGATTAGTATCTAGAACACATACTGTTGAAATAGCTGAAGGCGATGACGTAGCATTAGGTCTTGGCTTTTGGAATAGTTATGATGGTAGTACTGCATTAAAGATGAAGTTATTTTTAATGAGACTTGTATGTAGTAATGGTATGATGACTAATGACCATTTTAATTCATATCGTTTTAAACATGACCATACAAGTGAAGGTTATGAAGATGAAATGATGCAAGTTATTGATATAATAAATGGTTGTGGCGATAGTGTAGAAAAGATTGCTAAAAACTTTAGAGCTATGACAAATCTAGAAATGGATTTAGATACTTTAAGGATTGCTAGGCAAAATATACCTGCACTACCTACAACTACATGGGGCAAGATAACAGACCAATATCTTAATAACTATGTAATTGATGATGATAACTCTGCATTAAATAAAAATACAATGTGGGATTTATACAATGCTTGCACTGATATATTGTGGCATGAAAAGAAACCTACAGTTGCATCGTTCAATCATAACGCATATGTTACAGATAATCTGTTAAAATGTGTTGCGTAACTATAAATAATATCTTACATTATTATCTATGATATGTAGATATCTTATAAGATATGAAGAGATTTAGGTGATACCAGGGATGGTGTTATCTTGTCGAAAAAGAAACTAATGGGAGGCCAGCAGCGTGTCTCCCACGTTTCTTGTTTTAATTGTAAGTTCTTTGAAAACAATAAATGTACTTGGTTTAATTATTTAAAAGATGAAGAGCCAAAAGATATACCAAATAATATTATAAATAAAGGATGTAAATATTTTTGCGACCATCCATTAATTATAGAAGCAATAAGGATGTTTAAATGAAATCTAAAATGTATCATAAAAAGGGTGGTTTTAATGATAACCCTGAGAATTTAAAAAAAGCAATAAAAGCTAAACGTAAAAAACTAGGACGTAAGCCTAGAACAGCTAAAGAACACGAAGAATGGCGTAAAAATCAACGAAAAAAGTTTAGGCTATGGTAATATGAGTATATTAATATTTTCATTATGTTATGCCCTGTTTATAATATTGAGCATACTATTGTTTGTTAAGATAATAGATTATTTAGGCAGATGATAATTAAGGGATATATATTAGTATTTTTTTTAACAGTTATAGATGAGCAATGGAATATTAATAATCCTAGACCACATCCTAAAGCTAAATATCATAGATTACAATGGGAAGAAAAAGATTTTTATACATTTAAAATAGACAATCAATGGGTATTAAGAAAATATAGAAAAACTGATAGTAAATTAAAACGTAAGATACGTAATAAATACTGGAGAAAAAGAAATGCCTAAACAAAAACGTAAAAAGTTGACATACAATGAAATGGCTAATTATATAGTTCAATTAGAAATGAAATTAAATAATGCTATTAATGCAATAGGTCAATCAGTTACAGATTATATAGATTACAATAATGATAAGGAGAAATTCATTGCCTTCCTTGAGAAAAAATACAAGAAAAAATTTGAAAGAGCAGAAGAAGTCGATAATAAAAAAGCTTAGAGAATATATAACTAAAACATATGGAGTTATAAAATGACTGAACGTTTTAATCCTACAAGAATATCTAAGGGTGAAATTGGTTATGGTAAAAAAGAATTTCAAGTATATGTTCAATCAAATGATGGTAAACTTAGACGTATTTTATATGGAAAACCAGAGGTTAAGATGACCAAAAAAGAAAAAGATAAATGGGAACATATTGCTAAAATACTTAATGATAGAAATGAATCTATTAAAAAAATGAACAAAAGGAGATAAGATGGCAACAGAAACAAAAGCTAAACCTAACATTGATTTATTATTTAAAAAGGTAGATGACTTAGGTAAAAGATTAGAAGAAGTTGAAATAAATGTATCTGAATCTATTGAAAGTTTAAATATGCTTGTCGATGGCTTTGAAGAAAATGATGGCTTAATTGCTAGAATTAAAAGTAGATTAGGTTTGTAATGGGTATTTCTAAAAAGTATATCAGAGCAACATTTAAAGAGCAAGGTGTTCAGTTATCTAAGAAAGCTCTTATTATGTTAGAATCTCGTCTTAAATTACATGCTGATTGGTATGCACTTGCTTGCAAAGACAGAGAGTTTAAACGTCTTGACGAAAATAGATTACACAGGTTATTTAAAATTGAAGACCTCAAGTAAGAAAGGTAAAGGACGTAGACTTCAAAATTATGTAGTAGAAAAACTTCTTTGTATCTTTGATATGTTAGAAGATGATGATGTGAAGTCGGCAATAATGGGAGAGTCTGGTGAAGATATCAAGCTCTCCCCTGCCGCAAGAAAACAAATACCATATAGTTTTGAATGTAAAAATCAGGAGCGATTAAACATATGGGCATCTTTAGAGCAAGCTGAAGATAACTGTAACGGATATGACCCTGTATTAATATTTAAGCGTAATAGAACTAAAACATACGCTTGCATTAATTTTGATTTATTTTTAAACTTAATAAAAAGGATTGACAATGATAGATGAACAAGAAATAAAAGAATTAAAAAATGAAATACAACAAAGTTTCTTATTAAAGGTATTAGAAAGAAAGTTGCTTGTAAAGCCTTACGATAAAATGAAACCAGTTGAACGATTAAAAGTTAATACTTTAGTGTATAATTTAAATAGATTAGATATAAGATATGAATGTTAGTCTTGAAGTGCTTCTATTGAATTTTTAATTATAGAAGTTGTAGTTCCTTTTCCTGGAACTAATCCCTCAGCAGGGCGTACAATATTATATAACTCTTTTGCCTCATAGTTTTCATTAATCACACCTAACATAATCAATGTGTTTTCTAATGCATATTGAACCCCAAAACCTAATGGTAACCTTCTTAGATAATAACGTAGTTCATTATGAACAAATTCTTCATCTTCTTCTTCCATAAATAAACTCTTTAGCATTATCATTAGTGGCATATACATTAACGATAGTAAGTCTGATGAGAATCCACCTGCAGCTCGTTGTAAACTAGAGCCTGCTATATTTCCATACAGTTTGTTTCTTATAAGATTAAATGGTTTTTTAGCACCAAAGAATAATAAATCTGTAGCAAGTGTAGTGATTCCTTGCATTGCTATAAATTTAGTAGTTTCATTTTTTACATACAGGTCTTTGTTTTTAGCAGTAAATGTTTGACCAGCTAAAATTGCAGATGCACTTAATGCTCCTCCTATTGCTCCAAATACAGGTCCAAATATAGTAGCACCTAGTGTAGCTCCAGCTACTGCAGATACAGGAATAGCATATGATTTTAATAATGTTTTACCTAAAGCTAATGCATCAAACTTTTCTACAAATACCCCTTTTGTTTCTTCTTTTCCTATCTTATCTATATTTTTATAGTAATTATATAAACCTTTTATATTATCAATATCATCTTGCATTTTTTGATTGCTCCATGGTGCTATTTTAGTAACTATTCTAGCCCATGGACCCCAAAATGCTGCTCCTAAACCTGTTGTTGATAATGAATAATTAGCTTTATCACTATACAGAGTACCTATTTTAATAAGAGTATCTATTTCATTTTCTGAATATTCTTCAAATGTTTTTTTAGGATTTACTAAACCTCGTTGTTTAGCTCTATTATATCCAATAATAAACGGTATACTTCTAACAAGTGTTTCTGTTTGTCCCATTGATACTTTTTTAATAAATGGAGCTTTTGTATAAGCACCTTTTGATGCTAATAGTAATCTAAGCAATGAGTCTTTACTTCTTTTTAGTATGCTTTTATCATTATCAGTAATTTTAGTAAGATGATTAAATATTGGTATTTGTTTATTAATAGTATAGTTAGTTAAAGAATTAGCTAAAGATTGACGTTTATGTTCTTTGTTTAATTTTATAGCTTCTTTAATTTGTTTTCTTTGAAGAGCATTTAACTCAGGGTCTGACTCTAAAGTTATTTCTACTGATTCAAAAAACTTATTTGATTTTTTCAATTCTTCGTTAATTAAATAGTTAAGCTCTTGCTGTAATTCTTTTTGCGCAGATGGTCTCTTATTAGTTTCATTTACATAAACCAGCATATGTGAAAGTATTTTTGTAGTTACTTCTTGCTCTAATCTAGTTTCTGCTATTTTATCTACAATAGCTTCTCCAAAGAAATTACCTATATCTGCAACACCACTTCTTTTAATAAGTTTATTTATAAACTGAGCTTCTGCATCATTAGGATTGTTTAATACATTATTTAATGTTCTTATTGCTCCAAACGTTTCATCCCATGAATTTTTATAAATATTTTGTAATGCAGCAGTTGAGTTTACTAATCCAGAACCTATCTTACCTAACAAAGCATATGTTATAATAGAACTACTTATTCGTGTAAACTTTTCTGCTTTATCTGAAGCAGGTATATTAAGTAAGCCTAAACGTGTAGCAGTATTTTTGCCACCAAATGGTATATTGTATTGGTCGATTAAATATTGTTGAACTTCAGGATTATCTGTTTTTGCTAATGCATCTATTAAGTTAGCTGTTAGTTTGTTTCGTTCTATTTGCGAATAATTATATTTAAGATAATCATAATATACACCTGAGTCTGTTCTCATGTTACGTATATCAAGCAAACCACTTACACTCTTAAAGTTTCTGCTGCCACTTTGAAATAGTATTTTTGTACCCGCTGATGATATATCTTCTGGTGAATTTCTTAATGTTGATTCAGCTCTTACTATTTTATTTAATGCTATTTCTAATTCTTCTCTTTTATCTAATAGTTCTTTACTAGGTCTTAATTCTATATCTGCATCAATAGTTTCTAGTTGTCTTTCAATATCATTTCTAATATTCATAAACTGTCTTTGAACAAAATCTATGCTATATAATACAGGATAATATGTTTCTATTCTGCTTTCTTCAATATTATCAGACATACTCATAACTCTGGTATCACTTATAAAATTACCAAATGTATCTACCATTTTATCAAGTAAATCAATTTTATCTTGTGGCAATATACTTTTTGCATCTTCAATAGCTTGTGCTCGTAGTTCAGTATTCTTTCCAAATAAAATCATTTCTAATAAATTAGTTTCTACTTGAAATCCTTTTTCTTGATACTCGTAAGGTGTTTTAGATAGTTGTGGAAACGCTTTATCAAAACTTAATGCTAATTGTTTTACTGATGACTCAAAATCTTTTACAATATTATTATATGCTTGTTTATTCAATTCTCTATATTCTGACATAAGAGATTCTAATGTTTCAAGACTTTTATTTTTAAATTGAATATCGTAATATCCATCTTCAAAAGTTTCTATTGGCACATAATTAGATAATTGATATTTTATATCTCCATTATCATATCTATCTAAAGTATTATCATCTCTTCTTATTGGACCATAATCTGTAGCTATTTCAAACTTACCATTTTCATTTTTTCTTATAATACCTCTAGCGTAAAAACTAAAGAATGCAATTTTTTTAGATTGAATATCTTGTTCAGCATATTCAACAGTCATTTGTTTTAATTGTTTTTCTTTATCAGCAACTTCTAAAAATGATACTTGTTCTATTATATCTTCAATGCCTCTTTTCTTGGCATCTAAATCATATCCCCAGAATCGTTGTATATTGTTAGATATATTTCTAGCATAATCTTTTATTACATTGCTAAACATTGCAATGCTTCCTGATTTTTCAATTCTTCCAAGCCTATCTGGTGTTTTATATGCAATGAATATATCGCCTATGCGTCCTTGTGCAAACGCATCTTTATTTCCACCTGTCATAATATTTTGTCGTTTAACAAGAGCTGCAAATATATTTTTTAATACACTAACATCTAATGTATCTAAAGTAGCTTTTAGCTTTACTGTTAATTTTATAGACTTATCTTTTAATTTAGGTTTTTTATTAGATTTTAATAATATTGTATCAAGTATAAATGCTTGCATATCTTCTTTTACTAAAGAATCATTATTTAATATACTTAATATTCTTAGTATTACATTTTCTTTTTCAGTAAGATTAACTATTTCATCAAATCTATCTTCAGGCATAATGTTTTTATTATACCTATTCATATTTAAATCATTGACAGCAGTTTCGTTAAGGTTATTACTTATTTCTTCATATTCAGGATGTTCGTTTTTTAAAAACTCATCATATTGTTTATCTAGTCTCTCTGTTATATCAGCAAATTCTGATGTAAATTTTCGTGTGTCAGAACACTTAGACATTACATACCTCTTTAATTATTTCTTGATGCCTTATCGTTTCGATACTTCTTGCACTCCTAGAAAATGAACGTAAATTTGGGTTTAATATAACATTATTATATTCTTTAAAATACTTATTTAATGTTTTATAATCAAGCAAGTTAAACTTACCTTTTTCTTTACTTGCTGCTGGCATAATTTTACTAGCAAGAGATTGTGCAATTAATGAATCAGCACCTAAATACATAAGAGTTGCATATACTTTAGCAACCTCTGATAATTTACTATATTTTTCATGATACTTTGATTGTATATCTTGATAGTTTTTATTGCTATCTAATTGAGTAATGTTAACTTTTCTACCAAAATAAAATTTTAATTCTTTAATTAATCCATCTGCATAGTCTGCAGCTTCACTTCTTGATTTATTAAAATGTTGTGCAGTATTAACACCATCTTTTTTAGCAGCTGCTTCAAATAAATTAGATACATACTTGTTCGTTAATAAATTTACTGCATCAATATGTGCATTAGTGTGTACATGCATATTTATATCCCATGGACCAATTTCTTCTGACTTAGTATCTCGTGCAAGTTCGTATGATTGCTTTGTTTCATCTAATGCAATTGCTAACATTTCTTTCGGATGCATAATAAAATTACCTTCTGAGTCTTTCTTGTATTTTATAGATGCATTTATGTTCATTTCTATTGCTTTGTTATTTGTAATTGTTTCTTTATTTTTAGTAAACTCATTATATAAACGACTATAGTCATACATTTCTTCAATGCTAAATTGACCATCGTAATTTCCTAAGTTTAATATACTATGTACATTTTTAAATAACTCACGACTTTCAAATAGTTTATGTAGTTTTAATGCTATATCTGGAGACACATCTTGATTATCAGCAGTTTTAAAAAACTTAGATGTAACGTATTCACCAGCTTTCATATTATCTTGTGATGCAAATCCAATACTTTCTATCATCATGTATTTGCTATTATCAACTGCAGCTTGTAATAAATATCTCATTGCTGTAGAAAATTCTTCGTTTATAAGTCCTATCTTTACATTGTCATTAGGCTCTCTTAAAAATACTTCTTGACCATCTATAGTTATAGAATCAATAGTATTATATAGTATACCATATTTTGTTTGCAAGTTAGCTATTTGACCAATAGCTGTAGAACCAGCCTTTATCTCACGAATTGATTTTATTCTATCAGAAATCTTTGTAAATTTTAAGTTTGCCCCACCTGCTATACGTTTATATTTACCTAAATCAATACCTTCTACATTTAGATTGTCAAAGAACTTTTTATATTCAGTAGTCATATCTTGATTTAAAAATTCTATTTGTACACTATCACCATCACTATCACCTTCTAATTTTTGGAATACATCGTTGTGATGCATAATAACTTGATTCTCTAGCATGTGTACTCTTTTAATCCGTGCCATCATAACACCACCTGCATGAGGAACAGGAGACCTTGATACTAATGCAAATACTTCATTATTATTTAAAAAGTTATTTATTAACTGCAGTTTACCAGCATTAGTACTATTATTATAATTAGAATCACCTTCTTGTAATTTTACTTGTTGTATTAATGCTTTTGCATTTTGAATAGATATTGCTATCTCTCCATCTTTTAAATCACCTCTAATATTAGGAACTACATCTGACTTAGTACCTTCCATTTTTGCTAGCTTAATATTTTTTTCAATATAGTTTTTTCTAATGACTCTTTTTAATGTAGGTAATTGACTTATATGCAATCCAGCACCATTTTTAGAATGTTCTATTGCACTAGAAAAGAATGCTTCAGTATCTATTTTATCATATCTAAGAAACTCTCTTTTAATTTTTTCAACAACATTATTAGTAGGGCTTTGTATAAATAAACTATTTACATCTCTTCTTAAATTTAACTTAACAGCCTCAAATATATTGTTTTTAAATACATTAATAACATTTTCATCGTATATATGATTATACCATTGCATTAAATGTCGTGCGAAAGATGGTGCTTTTTTATGCGTTTTTATAAAACCTAGGCTATTACCTGGCAGAGTAACAAATCCTTGCTTTTTGATATCATTTGCGTAGTTTCCTGTTATAATCTTAGCTTCAT
>MDSW01164160.1_pt1 | contig 12432 bp, 8 predicted proteins | sample 811171 | NCBI WGS metagenome assembly MDSW01 (sample SAMN05326641, study PRJNA326480) | marine metagenome | isolation source: seawater | place: Atlantic Ocean: North West | collected 2012
AGCTGATTCAAGCATATAACCTGAAATTCTAGTATCCTTTCCAATGAGTACCCTGGATATGCCCTCTTCTAATAAAACTGTTCCTGCAGCCCATCCTAATTTAGTTACAAACAAAGGATTCATAGTTGAATCAACAGGCCCTCTTATACCATCTGTGCCAAATCTTCTATCCTCACTCAAAGGCCTTAAAGACCTTAAAGATTGATCTTTCTTTATTGGTATAGGATTAGTCATGATCAAAGAAGTTTTTAAGTCTAGATTATATTATATAAATTTCTCTAGCTCTGTTCTGCAGCGTCCCCGACAGAGCTTCCTTTAGAATCTTTAGAAGGAGGTTCTTCTGTAGACTTAGGTGCTCTTGGATCTCCTCCAGCCATGATGTCATCTATTTGATCGACATCCAACGTTTCATAATCCATTAAGGCTTGAGACATTTTATGCAAAGCGTCAACATTTTTTTCTAGAATATCTTTAGCATTTTTATAACAATTTTCTAATATTTCCTTAACTTCCTTATCAATTTCAGCAGCAGTTTCATCAGAAATACCTTGTTTTGAAGTGCCAGCAGATCTCCCTAAGAAAGGCTCATCAGTTTCATCGCCGTATTTTATAGGACCTAATTTTTCAGATAATCCCCATTTGGTCACCATGTTATGTGCTAACTCCGTTGCTCTTTCGATATCATTAGAAGCTCCTGTGGTAACTCCCTTTTCTCCGTAAATAATTTCTTCAGCTATTCTTCCACCGTAAAGACCACAAATTCTATCCAAAATACTTTGATGACTGTAACTGTACTTGTCTTCCTCAGGTAAGAACATCGTTACTCCTAAAGCTCTTCCTCTTGGAATAATTGTTACTTTGTAGACAGGATCATGTTCTTTTAAACTCCTTCCAACAATGGCATGCCCAGATTCATGGTAAGCTGTTTTAAGTTTCTCCTCATCAGACATAACCATTGATCTTCTTTCAGAACCCATCATGACTTTATCTTTTGCGAATTCCATTTGTTCCATTCCAACTAACTTTTTTGCAGTTCTGGCTGCTACCAATGCAGCTTCATTAACTAAGTTAGCTAGGTCAGCTCCTGAAAATCCGGGAGTGCCTCTTGCTAAAAGAGAAGCGTCAACATCCTCTGAAATAGGAACTTTTTTCATATGTACTTTTAATATTTGTTCCCTGCCTCTAATGTCTGGTAAAGGCACAACCACTTGTCTATCAAATCTCCCAGGCCTTAAAAGTGCAGGATCTAATACATCAGGTCTATTTGTTGCTGCGATAATAATTATTGCTTGGTTATCCTCAAAACCATCCATTTCTACTAATAACTGATTAAGGGTTTGTTCTCTTTCATCATGTCCTCCACCCATTCCAGCGCCTCTGTGTCTTCCTACAGCATCAATCTCATCAATAAATACGATACAAGGAGATTGTCTCTTAGCTTGGTCAAACATATCTCTTACCCTTGAAGCTCCAACTCCTACAAACATTTCCACAAAATCAGAACCTGAAATGCTAAAGAAAGGTACTCCCGCTTCTCCTGCTATAGCTTTCGCTAATAGTGTTTTTCCTGTTCCGGGAGAGCCAGTCATCAAGATACCCGTAGGTATTTTTCCTCCAAGTTTTTGAAACTTTGAAGGGTCTCTTAGGAAATCAACCACTTCTTGGACTTCTTCTTTTGCCTCTTCTATACCAGCTACATCTGCAAAAGAAGTTTTAACTTTTCCGCCATCTAACATTTTGGCTTTGCTTTTCCCAAAGCTCATAGGACCAGACTTGCCTCCCATACCTCCCTGCATTTGTCTCATGAAAAATATAAACACAGCTAGAATTATTAGAATTGGAAAGCTTGCTATTAAAAGTTGTTTAAAGATAGATTGTTCTTCAGGCCTTTCTCCAATTACAGCTACTCTATGATCAGAAAGAATTTCGCTTAGATCATCCTGTAAAAAAGGCGGTCTGACGGTTTCAAAACTCTCTCCATTTACGGTTTTTCCTTTGAGCGTATAATTATCTGAAGAAAATTCAACACTCAACACTTGGTCACTCTCTACTTGAGATATAAACTCTGAATAAGAAAGTTCTTGCACTGCAGACTTTTGATTAAAATTGCTGAAAACAGAAAACATGGTTATTGCAATGAATAACCACATCAATAAATTCTTAACTAATTCGCTCATTATTTTCTTAATCCTTTTCCTATTATGTAAGTTTCTCTGGAGTTTGACCTAGACGCCTTAGGTTTACAAACCTTACAAGTCTTAAATCTATCTCTTAAGGCTTTCGTAGTATAGTCCAAACTCTCACCTTGGAATACTTTTATCAGCGTTGAACCATCTTCTGTTAAAAAATTATCAATAACTGATAAAACGTTATCTACGAGATAGATGATTTGAGCATCATCTTTTTCTCGTATACCACTAATATTGGGGGCCATATCAGATAAAACAAGGTCAAAAGGGATTTTTTCTTTGAATTCTTTGAAATCTTTATCTTCAAGCTGCGATATAGATTTATTTATGAAAAACGTACCTTCAATTTCTTTGATATTTTGGATATCTACTCCAATAACAGTGCCTTTTTCTCCTACCTTCTCCTTAACTACTTGTGTCCATCCTCCTGGAAAAGATCCTAAATCAATAACAGACATACCTTTTTTGACTGAAAGACCTTTTTGTAAAATCTCTTTTAACTTAAGTGATGCCCTAGATCTATAGCCAGCTTTTTTTGACATCCTTGTGAAGGCATCACCATCTCTATAATTTGATTTAGATCTAGGCAATTTCTATATGTATTCAACCTTTTCAATTTCATACTCTGTGGCCCCACCTGGTGTTTCTACTTTAATAACATCTCCTTCAAATTTACCTATCATTTGAGTTGCTAAAGGAGAAGCATATGAAATTTTTCCTAAATTAGCATCTGCCTCATCTTCACCAACAATTTTGTATTGGGCAGATTTATTGGAATCAAAATTTATTACAGTAATGGTGGTTCCAAATATTACTTTCTTGGAAGCTTCAATATTTAAAATATCTATAACTTGTGAATTGCTTAATTTAATCTCAATATCTTTAATCCTAGCTTCAGTTAAGCTTTGCTGCTCTTTTGCAGCATGATATTCTGCATTCTCTTTTAAGTCTCCAAATTCTCTTGCAGTTGATATTGCGTCAATAATCTTAGGCCTCTCTTCATTTTTTAGCCTCTTTAATTCTTCTCTTAGAAGAGATTCTCCCTCCTTTGTCATAGGATTCATAGCTAGTTAATTTTAGCATGAAGGTCTTGTAAACGCTCCACAGACCATAGATCTTTATTACGTAAAACAGAACATACGGCCCTTCCTCCTTCTATTGTGGTAGTACAGTAAATTCTCTCTTCCAAAGCAGTTCTTCTTATAGAAGCAGAATCTTCAATAGATTGTTTGCCTTCAGTTGTATTCACAATGAGATTTACTTCTGAATTTTTCATAGCATCTACTACATGAGGTCTCCCTTCTGCAACTTTCTTTATTACATCTACAGGTATGCCTGCTTCTGATATAGATCTTGCAGTTCCTTTTGTTGCAATTATCTTAAATCCTAAGTCATAAAATTCTTTAGCTAACTCTCCTACGAAAGGTCTATCTGAATCCCTTACGCTTAAAAAAACAGAACCAGAATCGGGAATTTTTTCTCCCGCACCCAACTGAGCTTTAGCATATGCTTCAGAAAAATTAGAACCAACTCCCATAACCTCTCCAGTAGATTTCATTTCTGGACCTAAAATAGGATCTACTCCCAGAAATTTAGTAAAAGGAAAAACGGCTTCTTTTACAGAGTAATATGGAGGAACAATTTCTTCTATAAAACTTTGATCCTTCAAAGAAATACCAGCCATACATAAAGCACCGATTTTAGCTAAAGACTTGCCTATGCATTTCGAGACAAATGGTATTGTCCTTGAAGCTCTAGGATTAACTTCTAGTAAGAAAAGGGTATTTTGATGATAGGCGAGCTGAACATTTATTAGACCTACAGCTTTTATCTCTATGGCTATTGATTTGACCATACTAGAAATTTCTTCTATCAATTCATTAGAAAGACTATAGGGAGGCAAGGAGCATGCAGAGTCCCCTGAATGTATTCCAGCTTGTTCAATGTGCTGAAGGATTCCGCCTATCACTACATCTTCTCCATCACACACTGCTTCTATATCCATTTCAATTGCTTGGTTGAGAAATCCATCCAATAAAACAGGGCTTTTCTCGCTTGCTTGAACGGCTTCAATTAGATAATTTTCTAAGTCAGACTTTTTATATACTACCTCCATTGCTCTTCCTCCAAGCACATAAGAAGGCCTGACAACCAATGGGAAACCCACTGCATCTGACACCTGCATTGCTTCTTTTAAATTAGTCGCAATACCATTAGGAGGTTGTTTGAAGTTTAACTTATTCACAAACTCTTGAAATCTACCTCTATCTTCAGCTAAGTCAATTGAGTCAGGCGAAGTTCCTAAGATAGGCACTCCATTTTTTTCCAGCTCATGTGCTATTTTTAGTGGAGTCTGTCCACCATACTGAACTATAACCCCAACAGGAGATTCAATGTCAGTTATAGCTAAAACATCTTCAACTGTTATTGGCTCAAAATATAATCTATCGGATATATCATAGTCTGTTGATACAGTCTCTGGATTACAGTTAACCATTATAGTTTCATAACCTTCTTCTCTAAGGCTTAAAGAGGCATGTACACAACAGTAATCAAACTCAATACCTTGACCAATCCTATTGGGACCACCTCCTAAAACCATTATCTTTTTTGAACCTGAGGGATTAGCTTCACATTCCTCTTCGTAGGTTGAATACATATAAGCAGTGGAAGATTCAAATTCGGCAGCACATGTATCAACCCTTTTAAAGACTGGCAAGATATTTAAATTCTTCCTTAGATCTCGAACGTCCTTTTCATCCGTTTGCATTAAGTAAGCTATCCTTGAATCAGAAAATCCTTTTGATTTCAGTCTATATAATATTTCCGACTCAAGATCTTGAAAGCTCAATTCTGATAATATTTTTTCTTCTTGTATCAAATCATTTATTTGTATAAGAAACCAAGGGTCAATTTTCGAGTTTGAAAAAACTTCTTCTACTGACATTCCTGTTCGGAATGCATCTCCAACATACCAAAGCCTATCTGGACTAGGAGTGCTGATTTTCTGTTTTAAGAATTCTATTTCATCTTCAAAATTAGTAATTTCATTTAAGCCATCACGACCTGTCTCTAACCCTCTTATAGCTTTTTGTAGTGATTCTTGAAAGGTTCTTCCAATCGCCATAACTTCACCAACTGATTTCATTTGTGTTGTCAAAACAGGTTCTGTTTGTGAGAACTTTTCAAAATTGAATCTTGGTATTTTCGTAACAACATAGTCAATAGAGGGTTCGAATGATGCCGGTATTACTCCACCAGTTATATCGTTACTTAATTCATCTAATGTATAACCGACGGCAAGCTTTGCAGCTACTTTTGCTATAGGAAATCCAGTTGCTTTTGAAGCTAAAGCCGAAGACCTTGAGACTCTGGGGTTCATTTCAATAACCAACATCTCGCCATCTTCCGGATTAAGAGTAAATTGAACGTTAGAGCCTCCCGTTTCAACACCTATCTCTCTTAAGATATCTAAAGAAGCATTCCGCATTAGTTGAAATTCTTTATCAGTTAAAGTTTGAGCAGGAGCTACTGTTATTGAATCTCCTGTATGCACTCCCATGGGATCTAAATTTTCAATACTGCAGACAATGATGCAGTTATCATTTCTATCTCGAACTACTTCCATCTCATATTCTTTCCAACCACCTAAAAACTTATCAATAAAGATTTCTGAAGTCGGAGATAATTCCAATCCTCTCTTACAAATTTCTTCAAATTCTTCATTGTTATAGGCAATGCCACCCCCAGACCCTCCCATTGTAAAATTAGGCCTCAATACGCAAGGAAAACCTATTCTCATTAATAGCTCATTTGCTTCTTCTAAGTTATGGGCAAGGCCAGACTCAGGGACTTTTAAACCTATGCTTTCCATTGATTTAGCAAATAACTCTCTATCTTCTGCTTTATCTATAGCTTCCTTAGTGGCTCCTATCATTTCAACATTATGTTTCTTTAGAATTCCTCTGCTATCCAAATCAAGAGCAGCGTTAAGAGCAGTTTGTCCTCCCATGGTTGGTAATAATGCATCTGGTTTTTCCTTTTCAATAATTTTTTCAATAGTTTCCCAATGTATTGGTTCAATATAAGTTGCATCAGACATACTTGGGTCAGTCATTATTGTTGCAGGATTAGAGTTTATTAAGATGACTCTGTAGCCGTCTTCCTTTAATGCCTTGCACGCTTGCGCTCCGGAGTAGTCAAATTCGCATGCCTGTCCAATAACAATAGGACCAGCCCCAATAATTAAAATAGAGTCTATATCGTTCCGTTTAGGCATTGTCTCTCATATTATCTTCAAACTTTTGAAATAATTCCTTTAAGTCGTGAGGTCCAGGGCTAGCTTCAGGGTGACCTTGAAAGCTAAATGCGGGCAAAGTACTATGTTCTATTCCTTGGACCGTTCCATCAAACAATGATTTATGAGTTACCTTCAACTCTTTAGGTAGAGAGTCTTCTTCAACAGTAAAACCATGATTCTGCGAAGTGATGGATACTTTCATTGACTTAAGATCTTGGACAGGATGGTTTGCTCCATGATGGCCAAATTTCATCTTTGAAGTTTTACCTCCAAAAGAAAGAGCTAGAAGTTGATGTCCTAAACAAATTCCAAATAAAGGGACTTGTTTTAAAGATAATTCTCTTATAGTTTTAATTGCATAATCGCATGGTTCAGGATCTCCGGGTCCATTTGAAAGAAATACTCCATTTGGTTTTAATTTTAATATCTCATTTATATTAGTTTTTGCAGGAACAATTTTCAAATCAAAACCTCTACCAGCAAGAATCCTAAGAATATTCTGCTTAATCCCAAAATCAAGGACGACAACTTTTAATTTAGATTTCTTATTTGGCTCTCTCCATACCCCTGTATCCCAAGCATAACTATTCGGAGTTGTTACTTCTTGAGCTAAATCCATTCCAGCCAGTCCTTTAAATTTTCTAGCTTCATGTATAGCTTCATCTTTATTAATATTTTCAGAAGCTATAATGGAAGCTGCCTGGGCTCCTTTTGTTCTTATTAATCTAGTTAACTTTCTGGTATCTATATCAGAAATGCCCAAAATATTATTTGCTTTTAAATAGTTTGTTAAAGAGTCTTCGCTTCTCCAGCTACTTTCTAAGAGAGAATTAGAGCGGATGACTAATCCTGAGCACCATATAGCATCAGACTCAACATCTTCATGATTAACACCTGTATTTCCAATGTGAGGATAAGTTAAAGTAACTATTTGTTTCGCATAAGAAGGATCAGTGAGAATTTCTTGGTAACCCGTCATGGAGGTGTTAAACACTATTTCTCCGTTTGTTTTTCCAGAATCTCCTATACTTTTGCCTTCAAATATAGTCCCATCTTCTAATGCTAATAAGGCTTTTAAATTAGACATATTTTTGGTTTATAGATGGAAATTTAGACGAAAAAAAAGCGAACCAGTAACATTTCTGAAGTCCGCAATTTTGTTTTTTAAGGCCTATTGGCATTAAAACCACACTATAATAAATCCTCTAAGGTGTGTCTATTAAAAATATAGAAATATAAAAAATTTAAGATGATTAAAGATCTAGAAGAAATAGATGGTATGAGGCAAGCAGGTAAACTTGCTGCTGAAGTGCTTGATATGATAAGTAATTTTGTTAAACCTGGAATATCTACTGGTGAACTAGATAAAATTTGTCATGACTATATTGTTGAAGAGCAGCAAGCAATTCCTGCAAACGTTGGCTATAGAGGTTTCGAAAAAACTTTATGTACTAGCATCAATCAAGTTGTCTGCCACGGAATACCAGATGATGAAAGATTTTTAAAAAATGGGGATATATTAAATATTGACGTAACTGTAATTAAAAATGGTTGGCATGGCGATACTTCAAAAATGTTTTTGGTTGGTAAAACAGAACCGCACAATGAGAGATTAGTAAAAATTACTCAAGAATGCCTCTATAAAGGTATTCGGGCTGTAAAGCCTGGTGCAACATTGGGAGATATTGGCCATGCCATTCAACAACATGCGGAAAAAAATCACTACTCAGTAGTAGAAGAATACTGCGGTCATGGAATAGGCAAGGTGTACCACGACGAGCCTCAAATTCTGCATTATGGATCTCCAAATACAGGATTAGAGATAAAAGAAGGGATGTGTTTCACCATAGAACCGATGATTAATTTAGGTACTAAGTTTACTAAAGCATTAAATGATGGGTGGACAGTTGAAACTAAAGACGGACGAAATTCAGCTCAATGGGAACACACTATCTTAGTGACTTCTGAAGGGGCCGAAGTTTTAACAAAACGTAGTGACGAAAATTTCTAAATTAAACTTAAATGTCTAATAAACTATTTAGATTAAAGATCAAGAAAGATAAAGAGCTGTCTAATCAATTCAATTCATGGCTGAACAAAGAGAGAGGAAGACAGCTTAAAGGGATCGAATATTTTCTAAAAAAAAGATCTGACAATACTGACATATTAATTACTGAGATAGCTAACGAGCATGGACTAAGTCAAATGTCCTATCTGGGTTTATTCACAGTTGGTGGCTACGGAAGATCTGAATTGCACCCCTACTCAGATATTGATCTGCTCCTATTATCAGATAGACCTTTAATAAATAGTGATAAAAGAAAATTAGAGCAATTTATAAGTCATTTGTGGGATATAGGTTTAGATGTCGGTCATAGTGTTAGAACTACAAAAGAAAGCTTAACTCAAGCAAGAGAAGATATTCAGACGATGACTAATATGTTAGAGCATAGAAAACTACTTGGTAATGAAGAAATTTATAATCAATTTCTAGCAATATTAAATACAAAAAACTTATGGAGAAATAAACTATTTTTAGAAGCCAAGTTGGAAGAACAGTTTCATAGACATGAACGTTTTAACAATACGGAATACAATTTGGAACCCGATATTAAATCCTCACCTGGAGGCCTTCGAGATATACATACGATAGATTGGATTTTAAAAAACTTTCAAAGAAACATCTTTCAAGACTCTATAAACCTCAATTTAGTACTAACTCAAGATGAAAGAAATGAACTCTGTAAGTCTAAACATTGGCTATGGACTATAAGATATTTACTCCATGAAGAAGCTAATAGAGAAGAAGATAGGCTCCTCTTTGACCATCAAATAACAATAGCTAAAAGGTTATTTCCCTCAATTAAAGATGCAAATACTGCGGCTGAAAAATTAATGCATAGATATTACAGATCGGCCTTAAACATATCAGAAATTAATTCTACAGCCCTTCAGGCTTGTAAAGAATTAACAGCCACAAGCAGATTGAATCAAAAAAAAATAATCGATAAAAATTTTTATGAAAAAAATAACCTTATATACTTAAGTGATCCAAATGGTTTTAAGAAAAACCCTTCTTTGCTATTAGGGCTTTTCTTAAAACTTACTGAAAACCCAAAAATTAAAGGTATTTCTTCTGACACCCTCAGGATGTTAAAAAGAGACAGGAACCTAATTGATGCAAGCTTTAGAGCTAAAACAAAAAATATAAACTTATTTTTAAAATTATTAAAATCAAATAGGTTGATTGTCACGCAATTAGAGAATATGAAAAACCTAGGAATTCTAGGCAGGTATTTACCAGAATTTGGAAGAGTAACAGGTCAAATGCAATATGACCTTTTTCATATTTATACAGTTGATGCGCATACTCTACAAGTTTTAAGAAACATGAGAAGGATGATCCTAAAAAAATCTAATGATATATATCCTTTAGCAACTAAATTGGTACAAAAAATACCTAAAATTGAACTCTTGTACATTGCTGGGCTATATCATGACATCGGTAAGGGTCGTGGTTCAGACCACTCTAATTTGGGTAAGTCCATTGTAGGAAAATTTTGTTCTAGACATCAATTCTCAGAAGAGGATAAAAAGATAGTTCAATGGCTGGTTGTAAATCATTTATTAATGTCCGTTAAATCACAAAAGGAAGATCTTTCTAATCCAGAAGTCATTAGTGATTTTGCAAAAACGGTTAAGACCAAAGAACGTTTAGATTACTTATATTGTTTGACAGTAGCTGATGTAAGTGCAACTAATCCTAACTTATGGAATTCATGGAATGCGTCATTACTAAGCGAGTTATATACAAAAACACTTGAATACTTAGAAAATAAAGATTCTGTAATCCTATCCCCAAAAGAAAATAAAGCTGAGGCATTAAAACTTATTAAGACAATGCGAGGCATAGATGTTAACAAAGTCCAAAATACTTGGAATAATTTCTACTCAGATTATTTTGAGAATTTTAATTTCAGAGATCTTGCCGTACATGCTAAATATCAAAACAAGCTACATAATAAAACTTTAGTAGAAATAATTGAGAAAGATTCTGATTCTTTATCTACTATCATGATCTATACAAAAGACAGAGCTAATGTATTTGCGACTATAATTGGAATATTGGATTCTGAAAATATAAATTTCTTAGATGCAAACTTGTTTGGAATGAGAAATGGATATTGCCTTGATTTCATTACTATCAGTGATCAATCTGGGCAATTGATTAAAAAAAATTCAAGTATTGCAAACACGCTAGTGATAAGACTGATAGACGCACTTGATCAGGAAACTCTAATGCCTAAAATTGTTCGAAGGAGACTGCCAAGACATTTAAAAAACTTTCATACAGAAACTGTCATTGAGTATAGACATAACATGACCCATAGGTGGACGGAGATGGATATCAAGACGTCAGATCGACCGGGATTATTAGCCTCGATTTGTAAGGTATTCCTTAAACATGGCGCTTTAATAAAAAAAGCTAGAATTGCAACTTATGGGGAACGTGCAGAAGATAAATTTTGTATAACTTCAAAAGAAAATACTCCTTTTTTAAAAAAGGATGAGCTTAAAAAATTAATTAATGATATGAATGTATCTTTAAGCACTAATATAAATGAATAATTATTTAAAATCTTTAACTGAGTATCCTTTCTTTTTTTTAAGAGAATTATTATCTCCTATAGAGAAAAATGATGAGGAGATTTTAGGCCTCCACATTGGAGAGCCCAAAAATCCTCCTCCTCCAGAAGCTTTGAATATCTTAAATCAATATGCGAACCTATATTCTAAATACCCAACCTCAAAAGGAGAATATTTCCTCAGAGAATCTTACTGTAATTGGTTAAAGAGAAGATTTAATATTCAATCTATTGATCCAGATAAGAATGTTCTACCCATAGCGGGATCACGAGAAGGGATTTTTTCTTTTATTCAAGCAACTATAGACACCTCAAAGAAAAATCCTACAGTAATTATTCCAAATCCTTTTTATAAGATTTATGAAGGAGCAACAACAATGGCAGGCGCTTCTACATATTATGTAAATTCATTAGAAAAAAATAATTTCAAACCTAATTTTGATGAGGTACCAGAAGACATATGGAAAAACTGCCAATTACTTATTATTTGTTCTCCCTCTAACCCAACAGGGTATTGTCTTGAGAAAGAAGATTACATTGATCTTCTCAATAAAGCCGAAAAATATGATTTTCTAGTGTGTTCTGATGAATGTTATACGGACATCTACGAAAGCTCTCTGGCCCCTCCAATAGGTCTTTTGGAATGCTGTGATATAACACAAGAAGATTCAAGAGCTGTGGTGTTTCATAGCCTGTCTAAGAGGTCAAATTTAGCTGGCCTTAGATCAGGATTTATTTCTGCCAATGAATCAGTGATTAACGATCTTTTACTTTATAGAACTTACCATGGTGTAACGCTATCCCTACCAACCCAGATGGCAAGCAAATGGGCTTGGGAAGATAATGTACACGTAGAAGAAAATCAGAAAGATTATGACAAAAAATATGAAGTTGCCATTTCTGCTCTAAAAGATGTACCTGAGATTAGACGTCCTCAAGGTGGTTTTTATATTTGGCTTAATGTTCCTTGTGATGATCAGATTTTTGCTAGACAGTTATATGAAAAAAATAATGTCATAGTTTTGCCCGGATCTTATTTGGCTTTTGAGGAGAGTAAGATTAATCCAGGGAAAGGTTACGTTAGAATTGCGATAGTACACGAAACTAAAATTATTGAAGAAGCCTTAACTGCAATAAATGAAAATTTTTTAACGCTTTAAACAACTGATTCTAACTTTTTATATATCTTTGAATTAAACCAAATCTTATAATACAAAAAATGAACAAGTTTCCGCTTATAGCTTCAGGTGTCGCTTCAACAAGTCTTAATGGCGAAATATTGGCTATTCGCTATACA
>MDSW01132722.1_pt1 | contig 12431 bp, 11 predicted proteins | sample 811171 | NCBI WGS metagenome assembly MDSW01 (sample SAMN05326641, study PRJNA326480) | marine metagenome | isolation source: seawater | place: Atlantic Ocean: North West | collected 2012
CTTTTTTTTTCCATCCAAAAAATTATGTCTGATAGAATTAAAAATTAATTCTTGAATAAAAATCGTCAAATGTAATTTGATAATTTGAATAATCTTTGTAAATATTTTGATAATCAATTTCGAATTTGAAATTTTTGAATTTAACAAAATTAAATAATCGTTATTTTTGTCAGTCATTCCAGAAAAAAAATTGCTATAAAAAAGAAATTTATTTTTGTTATTTTTTTTAAAAAAATTCAAAAATTTATTATTTTGATTTTTTATTTCTAGATTACTTAACATTATAGAATTTGCTAAATTTTTTTTATAATACTTTTAAATTAATTATATTAATGCTTCAATACCTGTTAAATTTGGAAAATATCTTTAATAAGAAAATATTGTAAAGGTCTTAAATTTTAAGCAAATATAAAGACTAGAATTTTTGAATACATATTAGCTTTAATAAATTTGATAATATAATATAATTAATATATGAAATTAACATTTGTTTTTATATTAATTTTTTTATTCTCCGCCAACGCCTATGCTTATATTGACCCAGGAACAGGGACTTTTTTACTTCAAGCAATATTAGCATTTATAACATCATGTATTGCAGCAATCCTAATGACATGGAAAAAATTTAAATTTTTCTTAGACAAACTATTTAAGAAAAAAAGTAAATCTGAAAATGATAAAATAAGTTAAAATATTTTCAAAAATTTTTTTTAATTTATAAGTTTGATTACATGAATAAAGATAATATATATTTTAAAAACATTTTAATATTTTCATCATCTTTAATAGTTGTAGAATTTTACTATTTTGTAAATGTCTCAAAAGCTTTTTTAGATAGAGTTTATTTTGTAGCTAACATATCAAGTTTATTTTTATTTACTTTAATTTTGTTCATATTGTTAAAATTGTTATTTTACAAAATGAAATTGAGTAATAAAATTTCTATATATTTAGAAATTTTTTTCTTAACATTTATCTATTATAAGCTGATTCAAATACCTTTCTTTTTAGCTAATATTATCTCACTTAAAGAAATTATAGTAATAGTATTTCAAAAGGTTCTACCAAGTAAATATTTTTTACTTATACCAATACTTAAATTATTTACATTATTTGTTCTTGTATTAACGGTGATTTTTATTTCCTATAAGAAAGGAAGAAGATTTTTAATAAACTTTGTCATTTCATCTAGTTTAATTTTTTTTTCCATAATTTTGATTAATTTGTTAATCGAAAAGCCAAGAAATATTAAAACTATAACTCTGCAAAAAAATGATTTTTTACTGAATAAAAGACAGGTCGTGTGGGTATTGTTTGATGAATATGATCCTTCATATATCAATAATAAGGAAATTAATCTTAAACTTCCAACTATTCAAAAGTTATTAAAAACTTCATTTGTGCATAATCAAAGTTATTCACCATCTAATTCCACTGATATTAGTATGGTTTCTATATTTATGAATATCATGCCAATTGAATTTGAATATAAAACTGAGGGTAATATTAGAATTACAGTTACAGATAAAGATAATAATAAAAAAAATTTTAATTTTGAAAATACCTTCTTAAAAAATTTAGAAAATGATGGTTTCAATTTTAAGTTAGTTTCTGAAGTTTATCCTTATTGCTATCTTTTGGGTTTACGGCAAAATTGTGAAAAAGATTACTCAAACTTCACAAATTTTTTTGATGCAATCAAATTTATTTTTTTTCCAATTCATTACTTAGAGTCCTTTATTGAGTTGATTAAAATTCGAAATCAATTTGATATTGAAAAATTGAATAATTTACAAAAAGACTCAGCTCAAATTATTTTTAGCAAGTATTTAAATTATAGTAAAAAAGACTTTGAACAAGATCTTGATATGGACACAAATTTTATATTTTTTCATTTATTCTTACCTCATGTTGCAAGAGGAGAAAAGTTTTCCTCAATAATGTTTACACATATAAGAGATTTTTTTGAATTAAATGTTAAAAATAATAATGAGGAATATTTGCTTAACTTGAGATATGCAGATTTTATAGTTAAAGAAATTTTAAAAAAAGTTGAATCTGTAGATAATAAAGAAACTATGTTAATTTTAAGCTCTGATCATTGGAGAAGAAATGTTTCTAGGGAAGATCCTAAACCATCACTCTTTTTGGCAAAGATAAACAGTGATAACGAGAAGTTCCAATATGATGAAAAGAATATGAATATATTTATACCTGAAATAATATCCCTATTTCTGAAAGAGAAAATAAATACTCATGAAGATATTTATAAATTTATGAATAATGAAAAAAAAATAGAAATTACTGACATTTATATCAAAAAAGATTAATATTAATTTTCATAAAAAACAAATATTTAAAACTTAAATAATTTTATGTTAAAAATTTTTTTGATATCATTAATTAACTTCATTAAATTTGTTAATCTTGATAATAAAAAAAAAGAGTTTGTTTTCTACTCAGAGTCTAAATTTTACAGAGATCATTTTATCGACCTAATTATAAATTTAAAAAAAAAGAAACAGGTTAATATAATTTTTATTACTTCTGACAAAGATGATTTTCTTTTTTTTAAAGAAATTTTAACATGCTACTATATTAAAAATTATTTCATCTTAAGAATTTTATTTAAGATGCTAAGCTGCAAATTCTTAATAATGACTTTAACTGATTTAGGATATCATCTTGAAAAATCAAAATTTTGTAATTATTATGTTTATTTTTTTCATGCAATGGCTAGCACACATAAAATCTACTCTCAAACTGCATTTAGAAATTATGACATTATATTTAGTAACGGTGAATACCAGAAAAATGAATTAATATTAGCCGAAAAAAAATTTAATTTTCCAAAAAAAGAAATTATTAATACAGGTTATTTTTTTTTAGATAATATCAAAAAAAAAGCTAATTTAGACTCTAAAATCAATCGAAATATTTTGTTTGCACCATCTTGGAATTACGATGAAGAAAATTTGTTTAATGATTACAGTTTAGATATTATAAGTAAATTACTTTCAAATAACTTTAAAGTAACACTGAGACCTCACCCAGAACATTATAAAAGATCAAACCAAACAATTGATAAAATTAAAGATTTATATTTTGATAATGTAAATTTTTTATTAGATAAAAATTGGTCAAATTTGAATTCTCTTGAAAAAGCAGAAATACTTATTACTGATAATTCTTCAATTGTTTTTGAGTTTGTATTGGTTTTTGAAAGACCTGTAATTTTCATTGATTATAAAGATAAAGTTCACAATACCAATATTGATAAACTAACTATTAAAACAATAGATGATGAATTTAAAGAGAATTTTGGCAATGTAGTAAATATTACAAATTTAGAATATTTACCTAATTTATGTGAAAACATGTTAATTAAAAATAATCTTTCAACAGAATTAATAAAATCTTTTTCTAAAAAACATTTATCTAACCTTGGAAATTCCTCATCTTTTGCAACAAATTATTTGATTAATAAATTAAATAAATAATTGCGTTATTTAAAATATAATCAAAATAATTTATAAATATGTTTAATATGTTTAAGATTTTTACACTGGTACTTAAACTTAATGGTAAATAACACTAATAAAAAGTGACCATTTCAATGATAAAACTTTTAGACTATGAAAATGGAGGAATAAAGTGGTGAATGATAGATCCAAAATAATGATGATAATGAGTGGAAATTATAAATCTATCTTTTCAGATGATAGAAAAAATTTTACGAAAAAATGAAAATTGAACAATTAAGAAAAAAAAGAAATTAAATTAATTTGTCTGTGAATTTAACAAAAGCTGAAACTTTAGAATATATTTTAAAGAAGTTAAAAAGAGAAAAAATAAAACATATAAAAATTCCTAAATTCATATTTATTTCAAAAAGAAAATATTTGAAAGACAAAAAAAAAATATTTAATAAGATAAAAAAGACCTTTAAAAATAATTTATTAATAATCCGATCTTCTTCAAAAGATGAAGATAATATTAATTTAACTAATGCTGGAAAATTTCTTAGTTTTCAAAAGGTAAGAATTGATGAAAAAAACATTTATAAAATAATAGACAAGGTAATAATAAAATTTAAATCTTTAAATGATCAAATTTTAATTCAATCATTTATAAACAATGCAGAGTTATCGGGTGTGATATTCACTAGAGAAGCCAATTTCAATTCACCATATTATATAATCAACTATGACAGTTCTGGAAAAACAAATCTTGTTACTTCAGGTAAAGAAGATTTATCCACAAAGACAGAGGTTATATATAGGGATAAAATAAAATTATCCAAGAAATTTTATAAATATTTGATAAGTATAAAAAAAATAGAAAAATTATTTTCTTCTGATCGATTAGACATTGAATTTGCTATTAAGAATAAAACTTTTTATTTATTTCAGTGTAGAAATATTCCAAAATCAAAAGAGAGAAACAATGACACAGCAATTGATAAAACATTAGTAAATTTAAGAAAGAAAATTGATAAAATGCAAAATATAAATCCAACGTTACCAGGTAAAACGACATATTTTAGCAATATGTCTGATTGGAATCCTGCTGAAATGATTGGTAATAAACCCAAACCTTTGGCAATAAGTTTATATTCTGAATTAATTACCAATAAGATATGGAGTATTCAAAGAAAAGAATATGGTTATAAAGATGTATCACCAAATATTTTGATGGTAAATTTATCTGGTACTCCATTCATAGATTTAAGGACTGATTTAAATTCATTTATACCAAAAAGACTCGAAAAAAAAATTACAAATAAGTTGATAAATAATTATCTAAAACAAATAAAAAAAAAACCTTACCTGCATGATAAAATTGAATTTGATATTATTCCTACATGCTACGATTTAAATCTTCAAAATAAAAAATTTTCTTTTTTATCAAATAATGAAAAAAGAATATATTTTTTTGAATTACATTCAATGACCAATAATATTTTGTCTAACATTGAGAACTTACTAAACAAAGAATTAAATAGAGTAAAAATACTTGATTATAAAATAAACAAATTAAAAAAAACTAATTTAAGTGAAATTCAAAAAATTTTTTTTTTGATAGACGATTGTAAAAAATTTGGCACCTTACCATTCTCTGGTGTAGCCAGACTTGCGTTTATCTTTACTAAATTATTGAATAATTTAAAAGAAAAAAACTTAATCACTGATAATCAAATATCAAACATTTATTCAAGTATACCAACTATTACTAAACAAATTAATTCCCATCAATTTAAAAAGAAAAATAAAAAAAATAAATATCTTTTTTTAAAAAAATTTGGTCACTTAAGACCATCAACATATTCTATCAGCTCTCTTAACTATAAAGAGGGGTATAATATTTATTTTTCAAGAAATAATTCAAATAATTTTAAGAAAAGAAAAATAGATATTAACATAATAAGTAAAGCACAACATAAAAATATTAATAAATTGTTAAAAAAAAATAAGATATCAATAAATTCTCATAACTTTATTAGATTTTTAAAAAAATCGATTGAGTATAGAGAATATTTTAAATTTATTTTTTCTAAATCGATAAATGAAATTTTCGATAACTTGATAAAACTCGGTAAGACGATTCAAATTAATAGAAATGATTTAGAGTATATCGCAATTGATAAAATTATAAATTCTTACAGTATTCTTGAAACTCAAAAACTTTCTAATTTGCTAAAATCTGAAGTAAAAAAAAATAAGAAATCTTTTAATATTACAAAGAAAATTTATTTTCCTGATTTTATTGAAAAATCAAATGATATATATTACCAAGAAATAAAATTAAGTAAGGGTAATTTTATAACCACTAAACAAGTGAGTGGTCATGTACTTTACTTAAAGAATTTTGAAAAATTTAAAAAATTAGATAATAAGATTATTTTTTTAGATAATGCTGACCCAGGATATGATTTCATTTTTTCACAACCAATTAAGGGATTAATAACTAAGTATGGCGGATCAAATTCTCATATGGCAATAAGATGTTTGGAACTGAATATCCCTGCCATTATTGGTATTGGTCAAACTGAATTTGAAAGATTAAAAAAAGGTACACAAGTTGAATATGATTGTGAACAAAAAGTTTTTAAAACTATATATTGAATAAAAGTAATGAATATTTTGATTACTCAAGTTGTAACTTTTCAAAAGAAAAGAGGTTTCATTTTTTCTTTATCTAAAGATTGGATAGACTATGCATCTAAAATTGGAGTTAATTTAATACCCTACGACTACAATTTTAAAAAATTAAAGTTAGACAAAATTAAGATTGATGGATTAATTCTCTCTGGAGGAAATAATCTTTCAACAATAAAAAAAAATAAGGAAAATCTTTTTAGGGATAATCATGAAATAAAAATTTTCAAATATTGTCTCAATAACAAGATACCAATTTTAGGCATATGTAGAGGTTTCCAACTTATATCTTCATATTACAAATCAAAAATTCGTAAATGCAAAAAACACGTCAGAACATACCACAAGATTGATATAAATAATTCTAATTATGTAAATTCAAAAAAACTCCACATAAATTCATTTCATAATTTTTGTATTTTTGAACTTTTGAATGAATTTAAAATAATTTCGATTTGTAAAGATAAGAGTATTGAAATTGCTGAATGCCCTGAGAAAAAAATTTTATGTTTTATGTTTCATCCTGAAAGAAAAAATTTTACACAAAAATCAATTGATAAATATATTTTAAATTTTTTTAAAAAAAAATGAATGTAGTTTTTTTGGCAGCTGGTAAAAGTTCAAGAATTTTTAAAATATTAAAAAAACCAAAATGCTTGTTAACATTTAGAAATGAAACATTAATTGAAAAATTGATAAATAACTTCAAAAATACTAAAATTAAAAAAGTAAATATTGTGGTTGGTTCAAACTCAAAGATGATAAAAAAACATCTTAAGAATTTTAAGAACATAAACTTTATTTATAATAAAGATTATTATAAGAGAGAGATGTTATATTCTATGATATTGGCATTAAAAAAAATTGATGATGATATAATTTTTTCATATTCCGATATAATTTATAATTCAAATATTACTAAAATTTTAACCAAAAAAAGAAAAGATATTTATCTGCCAATTCTAGTGAATTGGAAAAAAATTTGGAATATAAGAAAAAAAAATATTGTTGAAGATGCAGAGGAAATTAAGGTAGATAAAAAATTGAATCTTTTAAGTATAGGTAACAAAATATCTAATTTAAAAAAAATAAATATCAATATATGGGACTAATATTTATCCCTAAAAGTAAAAAAAATTTAATTTTAAAAATTTACAACAAATATAAAATGAATAAAAAAATGCACCTTTCTTCTTTCTTAAACATATTGGTAAAACATCTTGTTAAAATTAAATGTATTGAATACAAGGGTCATTGGTATGAATTTGATGACTTTGAAGATTATAAAAATTACAGAAAATTTTTTTTAGATTAAAATTTTTTTAGTGATAATTTCTTAAGTTCAAATGTAAACTGTATGTCCAAAAATACTCATTCCTGCTACATATTTAGAGTATCTTTTTGGTGTTAAATTTAAATTTTTTATAAACCTTTGAGCTTGTTTTTTTTTATTTAAAGAAAATTTTACCTCCATAATTTTTTTATTAATAAAAAATGGTTTTAAAGAATGAATTTTTTTATTTTGTATTATGTCGTGATAAGATATTTTATTATCAATCGTTATTCTAATACCGTCAAAATTTTCATAATATTTTCTGTTATATTTTACATATAGCATTGGTATAAGATAGTTGGAGATTAGATGATTAGAGTACATATGATTATTGAATATTGAGAAGATTGTTTTAGAAAAATTTAACAATACTTCATTATTAATCAAATTACCTAAATTTGGAAAAAAATATTTTTTTTTATAACCAGCTCGACCATTTTTTTTTTTAACTTCTATTTTTGGATCTAACAACTCTTTTTGTTTGTTACTATACCATCGAATTCTGATTTTTGATCTTTGACTAATTCCTGCTAAATTATCATTTATAGACTCTTGTTTTAAGTTGTCAAAATAAAGACTATTTATAATTCTATCAGGGAATTTTTTTTTAAAACCTGACATCTTTAGCCAACAAATAACTTGATTCATCTCTTCCTCGTTTAAAACAAATTTTATTTCATATCTTAGTTCATTGGTCATTTTTTCATAACCTCTGATTGATATAATTCTTTAACATTTACTATCTGAGTCTCTATTAATTGATCATTGATATACATTATTGAATTTTCCTCAGCTAAAAATGGCTTATTATTTAATTTATCATAATCAAAATTTTTAATATTTAATTTTGGTAAACCATAAAATCCTTTTTTTTGATAAGTCATCGCATTATACAACTTGTGGTCTTTTACAGAGAAATTTGATCCATTAACGTCACTACCATCTTTTGAAACAATACCCACTCCAACACCCTTTATTTTTACATCCTTAACCATAATGTTTGATGATTCTCCCACTGAAATAGCTTTATCTCTTATATTTTTGAATTTAGAGTTCTTTAAATCTACCATGCTACCAGATAAATCAACAGCATCCCCACCAATATCCTGAAAATCTGCATTAAAAATTTTTCCTTTTGAATAATCAATATCTAATCCATCAGAAACAGTATCGCTTATTATAATATTTTTAATTTTGAAATTTGAATTAATTATATTTAATGCGTCTTCAGCTTTTGAACCAATAAATTTTGTATTTTCAATTATGATATTTGAATCGTAGAAACTTACTCCACCTGTCAATTCTAATAATCCTGAATTTAGTGCATTTGTATTTTTTACCTCAACATTTTTAAATATAGACTCTTGGATATTATCTCCAATTATATAAATACCTTTCCAAGAACTATCAGTATCAAAAATAATTTTTTCATTATTACCCAAAGCTACAAGCTGTCCTTTAACAATTAAAAATGAGTCATCATTAAAAGATAAACTTGTTCCTGGCTCAATAAATACTTTTCCACTTAAAACAATCGGTTTATAAATTTTCCATTTACCTTTTTTGAAATATGTATCTGTTTCGTTTTTTTTATAAATAAAATCGAATTTATTTTTGATATCTATTAGTGGATTTAAATATGGAGGTGCTAATAGTGTATAGGGTATTCTGTACTCACTTACCTTGTTTTTATACTCAGTAATAATTGTTATATCTTTATCTGCAATTCTATTGATATTTGTGTTTAATATCTTTGGTTTGGGTTTGCCTTCACGAAATCCATCTAAATTAAAACTTTTAAATGGGAGTATTTTCTTTTTATATATTATTCTGTTGATATTGACAGCATCTGGTAACAAATTATAAATTTCAAGTTTTCCATCATTAAAATGTCTTGCATAAATATGCTCCTCAAAAAATTTTGACTCTTTTTCATTTGGGAGCCTCTCTATTTTGAAATCTTTTTTATATTTAGGACTCAGATATTTGCTTTGATTATTTAATAAAGTATTTTTATTCTCATTTAGTATTTCAATTAAAGATTTATCTTTATCATCCAAAGGAAAAAAGCTCTCATAATAGTCTAAATAATCTTTTGCATTTATTAATTTTTCAGAAATATAATCAACATTTTTATTTAAAGTTATTTTATAATCTGAACTTTTGATGATATGGTTATATGGATCGAATAAATTATTTTTCATTTTTTCTTCATAATTATAATTTTTTAACAAATTAGGTTCAGCTTGATCAGTCGTTAGCGGCTCTAACTTTAATAGATAAGGATTAAAATAATTTCGTGAATTTATAGTGCTAAGGGTGTGCCAATTTCCCCACAAAGTAGACAAAATAAATGCTTTAGAATACTTTTCTACATTATAAATCTTTAACGAATTAGTATCTAATCTTTCATGTGCTATGTAACTTAGCCATGAACGATATTTAAAATCTGATAAATATTTTTTTTGATTATAAATTGAGATATTTAATTTATCATCTCCAATCTTATAATATGGATATTCAAATTTTTTACTTTTTTTTTTATAAAGTAAGTCTTTATCGTTTCCAAATTTAAACACTATTGACTCTTTACGATTTTGTTTTTCTATAAATTCTTTACTTATATGTTCCTCAACATTCATGATTCCCCATTTTTTTCCATTTACAATAATGTTAGCATATAAATGATTTGGTGAGAGATTACCTGCATCGTTAGAAAGTTTTTGAAATACTTGATCATAGGGATGCTGTCTAGAAATTGGTCTATGAATATTAAATCTTGTGAATCCGAAAATATTTTTTTTATCTCTTAATTCAATTCTTAAACTCATTCTATAATTACTATACCAATGGTCAGGCTGATCTCCTTTTAAGCGAACTCTCGCTCTATAATTCTTACCGTTATAAATTATGTTTGCGTTTACTTTATTTTTTTTGAGACCTCCAGATGTATTATTTTTTTGAAAACGTTTTTTATCCTCTAGTAATTTTTGATAATTATCAAATGTAATATTTATATTCAAAGTTTCGATATTTGGACGATCAGGAAAACCCAAAAACTTTAAATACAATGATTTGGAAATGTTTTTAAGAATTTGTGGGTTTGAGTAGTTATTTGTTAGTTTATATGATGAAGAATAAGCCTCTGTATTTGACATAATAAATTGTTTAATATCAGTTAAATTCTTATTAAATTTTGTTTCAAGATTTATTAAAATCTTTGCAGCTATTAATAATATTATGATAAACAATGGTATTAGAAAAAAACTATTTTTTTTTCTTTTTAAAATCATTTATCGATTATCCATTACTAAAAATTTACATTGGACTCAAAAAATGTGATTTCAATATTATTATCGAGTTTTCTTAACTCTTTTGTCAATAAATCAAAATTTTTCACATTAGATAGTTCAATCAAAAAAACTGAATTAGTTGAATTGTCATCACTTTCTATTCGAATTAATTTCAAAGATGATGAAAAACTTGAAATAATCTGACTTATATTTTCATGACTAATATCTTTATTTTTCCAATTAATAATTAAATTATATTCAGATGATTTTGTTTTTTTATTAGAAAAAAGCAAGTAAGCCATCAAAAGTATTAATAATGTTATGATAGCTGTAATTAAACCATAACCAGCTCCAAAACCTAAACCAATAGCAATAGATAAAAAGAGATAAACTAGCTCCTCAGGTTCTTTAATTGGTGTTCGGAATCTAACAATAGATAAAGCTCCAACTAGACCTAAAGAGAGAGCCAATGAAGATTTTATAACTATTATCACGAGAAAAACTATAGCAGTAAGCATAGGCAAAATTGCACCAATATGATTTTTTCCAGTCAGCGAATATGAATATCTTACATAAAATTCTTTCACTAAAAATGCCAAAATTACAGCTCCAATAAAACTTAATAATGTGAAATAAAAACCTAATTCGTTACCTGTTGCGTATAATAATTTTTCAATTTCTTGAATTTTGCCCATATTATTTAAATTTTTGAATTATAAAGTTAATTATAATAAATAATAGTATTACTATCAATCAAGATCCAAAAGAAATAATATTAATTTATTTTTGATCTAACTATTTTCCCCCTGTTATCAAATTTATCTCTTGTTTTAAATCCTAATACTCTTTTGGAATATTTACCTAATAATCTATTAATATTTAAAGGTGATGTTAATAATTTATAAATGGAAAAAAAATTATCGTCCCAACCACGGTTCGGTTTTGGATAAGAGTCAGCTCTTAAAACTTTTCTAAAACCTTTTTTAACAAAGCTACCTCTATGAAAACCATCAGGATCAAAAATAATTAAATCACCTGGGTTAACTGATACTGTTACTGGATTCATAATTCTATCTTTTGGAACATCATTTGGTAAAAATCTTAAAGAGGAGCCAGAAAGCATATGGGCGCTTGCTCTATATCTTCCTTCCCAATGAGTACCAGGACAATATTCAAAGGCACCATTTGACTTGTTTACTTTTTCCAAATAAAGCATAAACTTAAGACTTTGTAATCGGTCTACGTGCCAAGGTAAAATAGCTTTTTTTGATTTTTTGTTAAGGTTTAAGACTAAATTTTCATTTAATTCAAAATTATGAGGTTGAAAATAATTTTTTAATAAGTTTTGTAAAAAGCTAGATTGAAAAACAGTTCTGATACTTTTAAAATTTTTATAAACTTTTTTTGAGTCTAAAATGATTTCAACGCCAGATTTATTATCTATTACATATTTATTTGAAATAAATTCTGTCTGATTTTTCAGAAAAAAATCAAAGTTTTTATTAAGATCTTTTATAATTTTTTTTGTTGTATAATTTTTTATTATTGCAATACCATAAAGATTTAACTTATCTATAATTTTTTTTATTGATTTTTCTACTACTAACTTTTTAAGTTGCATTATTTAAGTATATAATTTAATTTTGA
>MDSW01153448.1_pt1 | contig 12431 bp, 8 predicted proteins | sample 811171 | NCBI WGS metagenome assembly MDSW01 (sample SAMN05326641, study PRJNA326480) | marine metagenome | isolation source: seawater | place: Atlantic Ocean: North West | collected 2012
ACAACCATCGCCCGCTGTATTGCACATTTGGCAAGAGCACCGAGCGATCAAGCTGAACGGGTTGAAGTCCTGGTTCAGCAACCTTCTGATGCTGAGCGAATAACCAAGATACTCTCATTTTGGGATACCAATATGGAACGGGTTCGGTTTCACCCCTTCCCAACCAATGATGTTTGGATAAGAGACTACGGGCCAACTTTTCTCGTCCGAGATGACAATGCCAACGACGGGCTTGGCACTCTAGCTCTTGTGGACTGGAGATTCGATGGCTGGGGCGGAAAAGGAGCATCCTATTATGGGTCCCATGACGGACTCGATAATCAAGTCCCGAAGCGCATTGCTCAGGCCCTAGACATTCACTGCTTTGAAGCTCAAATAGTTTTAGAAGGCGGCGCATTTGATCACAATGGTGCCGGAACACTTTTAACCACTCGAAATTGCCTCTTACACCGGCAACCGAGTTCACCGGAAACCGAAAATCTTCAAAGCCTTGAAAGCTTTGAACAAGCCTTTGCGCGTTATCTCGGAACCCAACATGTCATTTGGCTCGATGGCGTTGAGTTCAGTGGGGACGATACCGAAGGACACATCGATAACCTGGCTCGTTTTGTGAACGAAGATACCATCGTCACCGTAGTCGGTAATGACACCGCCGACCCATTATACGAACAACTTGAACTTAATTATAAGCAACTTAAAAATGCTCGAGATACCAATGGGCAACCTTTTAACATCGTTCGACTGCCACTACCCAAACCCGTTTGGTACAACGCGATGTTTGAAGGCCAAGCGGGACGTTGGAACTATCCTGCCAGTTACGGCAACTTCTATATTGGTAACAGCTGCGTTCTGATCCCGACCTTCTCCGACCATAACGATGCTCAAGCTCTCAATATCCTCTCGGACTGTTTCCCAAAACGAGACATCATCCCGGTTGACTGCAGCCATTATATATTGGGGCAAGGTGCCATTCATTGCTCAACCCAGCAACAACCACGGCACATTCGTTCAAAACCTGCCTTTAACAATGCAGCTTAACGATTAATGATAAATTTGGGACTGTGGTCAAAAACAAGATAGGCCATAAACTTTAGGGGCTCTGTGAGATAAGCGGCCAAACCACTATCAACCCGCCACCAATTTGATTGCGAAAACCCTGGGTCTGGTGCCGCTCCAATTTCCACTTGCACACCGCTCTCATTGAAAACCTTTTCAAAAGCGTAATGCGCCCGTCGAGAGTGAAAGGCATTGGTGACAATAATTATTCGGCTGTAGTTATGCTCTTTCGACCACGCCAGGGCGTCATAAGCCTCGTCAAACGTCGAGCGTACTCCGTCGCCTAAAGTCGGCAAAGCAGCCACCACCGTATCCACCTTCATATAGTTAGCCACTGCGGTGACCCACTCCATCTTCGTTGGATACTTCAACTTCAAGTCCTCAAAAACCTGGGGTTTTGGCGTAGTTGTGACGTAAATAGCCGGAGCAAAACCATCCAAACCAAGTTCAAGGCTATGCTTAAGCCTTAAAAAGTTGGGACTACTCAGTAGAATTATTGCATCGGCACCAGGCGTCGCGTTGTCCTTACGAAAACTCGAGGCATAAGACTCCAATAAGAGCGCATGTTGCCAAACCAGCAGCAATACAAAAGTCAAAGCTGCTCCGCACCACTTCAATACGCGTTTATCTTTCATGGACCTGCCTTAAAGCCTAAAGACCGCTCAACACAAGTGCGCGGAGAGTAACTCGGACTCATTGAGTAAAAAATCCCAAGTGCGTTCGACCAAACTTCGAGATGCTCCCCGTCTGCGTCCAACCGCTATCTCTTTGGGTCCGCCTACATAATTCGACCAACTCTCCAAATCCTTCAAGCCTGACGCGCGAGAGACCGGACTTGCATAACCGGTATCTGCACGAAATGTCTCATCGCTTAAAACTTGATGACGAACCATGTAAAGAAAACTCGAGCGTGGCAGAATCAAATTTCCTCTTTTGTCGCGCTTACTGCTCCAAGCAAGCGCCCTTCCAAGCGCTGCTGGCAAAGAGCGCGTATTTGCCTCGAGGCCACAGGCTTCTAAGATCTCGTTGCTAAACGCACCTGATAAAATTGGACTCTCGTCCGTTACAAAATAAATCTTACCTTTGGTTTTCTCAGATGCCGCACATGCTTCAGCCCCAAAAATAAAATTTAAAGCATGCACCGTTTCAAGCTGGTTTTTTCCGCCCGCAAAATAAGCGATGCGTCCGTTCATAGATGGACGTAAAAGCGTCGGTAAATTGTTCGTGTCACCGGCGCCCCAAACCCATGGTGGCCGCAATACCGTTGCCCCATTGTGTTCAGTCAAAACAAGTTGCTCAGCCTCGGCTTTTGACCGCGCATAATGATCAGCAAACGTGTCGGGATAGGGAAGGCCTTCATCCCCGTCTAGTATGTCTCGGTCTTCTAGAATAACAGCTTGGGTGGAACAGAATATAAACCGAGAAACATCCTGACAGGCCCGCACAAGTCTCCGAGTTCCCTCCACGTTAACCTGGCGAAACTGCTCCCAATCGCCTTTGAACGAGGCCCGAGCAGCATAATGGAAACATACATCCAGGTCAGTACTGAACCGTTCGAGGGCAGCTTCATCGGAAAGGTCTCCCACGACCACATCAATGCCTTGAGGTGCTCGCGTCGCCCACGGGTGTCCCTGCCTTACTAAAACCCTAACAAATTCAGAGCTTTTGACCAGCTTGGCCACATGAACCATACCCATAAATCCGGTGGCTCCGGTTATTCCAACCAACATCCCAATAGCCTTTCGCCTCATCCTAATGCGTTGAGAACAGCCAAACATAATTTGGTTGCCAGTCCCAGCGCCAACCAGTAGAAGCGTAACATCAGCAAGCCTCGCCCAGGTTTGACTCGGGATGTTATTCGGGAGACCCAAAACATGCAATTCAGTGAAAATCCAGGTGCGCTCATGCGCGTCGTCGTCGCGACTTTTCTGTCCCTCTTTTTGACAACAGGTTGTGGAACGGCCGAAACGGCTGCCCCGAAAAATCCTGCCGGTGACTCTCAAACTTCAGATGGTAACGCTGACACCAACAATTGCCAGCCCACCACCGGTAGCGATGAGTCAACCACCGGTAACGAAACCGGCGACAACACCGACGACAACTCGGACTCCAACAATACAGATGGTAACAACGGCAGCAGCCCCGGAGACAACTGCGAACCAGTTGATGACGCCAGTACGCCCGATGACGGCAATACCGACAGCACAACACCCGACGACAACACCTCAAGCGACTGTGACCGTTCGGGATTCTCAATCGCTAGCCATGAAGCTGCTTATGGAAACAATGCGTTTCAATATCAGGCGGTAACAACCACCAACTCGCCACGAGACATCCTTATGATCAGCTCGTACCAAGATGGTTTTGGCGGCCCCACCACCACGGGAACCTATTCCGTCACTGGAACGAACTACGCGGACTGTGGCCTCTGCTTGTTGGCACTCACCGGCTGCGTCGAAGGTAGTCAATGTGAAAAATACTTCTACGCCGACGTGGGCGATGTGGTCATTACTGAGTTCGGTCAAAATGGCGGCGAGTTTGCGGGTACACTCAACGGCGTCGTTTTCAAAGAAGTAACCATTGATGAGTCAACCTATACCTCAACGCCGGTCGCCGGAGGTGAAACTTGGTGCATGAACAGCCACAGCTTCTCCGTAACCATTGGACAAGGTGCAACCATTCCAGATCCGGGCAACGACTCTGGCCCGACAACAGACCCTGTCGATAACGATAATAATAACGATGGAGATAACCCAGGAGACAACAACGGATCCGGCGATAACGGTGGGACTACATCGGGCTCGGGCGTGGCCATTCTTGGAAATGGAAACCATACAACTTCCGGCATCACGCTCACTTCTGTCGCCGGCACCGCGCAGGGCTTGGATGTTCCACGTGATATCGCTTTTCATCCAAACCGTCCGGGTGAACTTTGGGTAGCGAACTGGGGAGACTCTTCAGGCAGCATCCTGTTTAAGGGCAATACCACACCAGTATGGATGTGCAGCGAAGCCTACTACGGCACATACGATGGTTGTGACCAAGGTTGCGGAACACAAGATCCCGATTGCCAAAATGGGAACCAACAAGTTTACAACAACTGCCCCCAAGGGCATGAACCCGATCCAAGTAACCTAACCCGTTGCTACCTTCCGGGCGGTGATTCTGCTTCCAATGTGTTCCCGCGTTACCACAAACGTTTGGCCAACAGCCCAAGCGACATGGACTACTCAACCAACCTGCATTTCTTTGCCCGCCCCGCTGCTATTGCTTTTGGCGCCAACGGCAACTTTACAACTGCACAAGAAGAAGACGGTTACACCCAACCGGATACCCCTTACGATTTTATGGGGCCCACCATGTGGAGTTCACAACTCAACCTCTTCAACTCCGGACACTCCAGTCACTTGGACATGCTTCACAACAGTCCAAACAGTGTCGGTGTAGCTTGGGAGACTGAGAATGTTTACTGGATTTACGACGGCTACCATGGCTCTTTGACCCGTTACAACTTCAACCAAGACCACGGCCCGGGCGGAACAGACCACAGCGATGGCGTGGTTTACCGTTATGTTGATGGTCAATTGGGTTACGAAGCCGGTGTTCCAAGTCACCTTGTTTATGAAAATGGAATGCTCTTTGCCGCGGACACCGCCAACAACCGTATTGTGGTTCTAGATACACAAACTGGAAGCCTCGGCTCAAATATCGAACCCAACTACGACGGAACCGTTCAGCGTATGGTCAACGGGGCAAACCTTTCTACTCTTATCAACGGCAACAATGTACCGGGGATGAGTAAACCATCGGGAATTGAAATTCATGACAATATGATTTTCGTTTCGGACAACGCCAGCAGTCGTATCTTTGCATTCAATCGTGCAGGTGAGTTGCTCGACTGGGTCGACCTTGGCTTACCAGCTGGTTCCATGATGGGTATGGCATTTGATGACGCTGGGCTTCTTTATGTTGTCGACGCCCAAGGGGAACAAGTCTGGCAATTGGCGCCTAAATAAGCCGACGCCGAACAAACCAAACCAACGGTAACAAGAACCACACCCCTACTGGAGTTGCGCTGCAGCCAGCTTCGGTGGGGGATGTTCCCGTCAATTCTTGCATTGCCAGATGCGCATTCAACTTTCCATAACCGAAATCGTAATTGGGTAAGTCACCAGTGAATCGGTCACTGGTTGAAGTGGTTTGTAGAATTTCTCGGATTCTCTCCAAGCTAAGCTCTGGGTCATATTCCAGCATCAATGCGATGGTTCCCGCGACAATTGGGGACGCCATGCTGGTACCTTCGTAGGCGATATAGCTATCTCTGGCGCCATAGGAACCTTCAAATACCAATACCTCTTCAAGATACTGCTCCATCAGGTCAGGCTGATAATCGGCGCTGAGAGGCGCTACAATAAACTGCCCCGGAGCCATGACATCAGGTTTGAAACCCGTCATGCTCTCATCTCGAGTGGGGCCGCGGCTAGAACTTCCCGCCCTATCACCTTCGGAATCGGGACTCTCGGCCCCCTCTCCTAGGGTTCTCCGAGTCACGTAAGAACCCACCGCCACAACATTCGGATTGTTGCCGGGAAACCCAATACTCATTTGATTGTCAGCGGTAAAATGGGTGCCTGCAGGAATGCCAAGGTTCAAAAATCCTCCCGGACGAACCTCATTAGAAACTTCCATAAAGCCATCAACCTTAACGGCTTCGCCAGAAGGGTTCATCAACTCAACAACAAAAGCCACATCGCCTTCCGAACCATCACTGTCCCAATCCGAGACATAAGCTCGAATACAACGTGCTCCCTCTGCATTCACATCACCCATCACACTCACGTGACCGTAGACGCCTTGGGAACTGGTCAGCAACTGAACTTGGCCTTGAGTCAATAAATCATCATAAGCGTATTCTGGTGTCCAAGTGATATCGTTTTCAGAATGGACGACTCCCACCCGAACCTTCAAATTGTGCTCTCCGTTGAACCAAAAGCTTACGAGATCTTGAAAGATCTCAATGGGATCTCGCTCGGTACCAACGTAATGGTCAAACCCGACACGAAACGGTGCATAAACAGGCGAAGCGCCCACTAAAGCAGATGCATGGGTGTAAGCAGGTGTACGCTCCCAACCCTGACCATAATCAATCCAACCAAGTCCACCACCTGCGCCCTCATTACCCGCAGCCGCCACTAAAATCTTACCGGGAACTGTGGAGCCATCGCCTCGCAGTGTCAGGTTTGTAAGACACTGGCTGGCAAGAGAAGTGGAATCGTGCGGGCCCCAATGACTGCCCACGCTCATGTTGATAACAGCTGGCTTATTCTGCTCGTAAGCTTGGCTGAAAACCCATGCCGCACCGTCACAGATATGGCCATCGCTGGCCGGCTCAGACGTTGTCTCCCAATCGGCTCCTACCGCTGGCAATTGAACAAAGATCAGATCAGCATCTGGCGCCGCACCGGTATAGGGTAAATTTCCAACCGGAGAGCCACCAGCAATCCCAGCCACGTGGGTTCCATGAGCACTGTCGATATTTTCAATTCGGCAACCAGCGTTGATTTCTTGCATGGTGCAAACATTGCCATAGGTCCAGCGACCACCGGGCGGGTTACCCGACATAGCCGATTGGTCCCAAATCGAGAGAACCCGATTCGAGCCATCCTTGCGCTTAAACGCACTGTGGTCCAAATCAAACCCACGGTCGATGACACCCAGAATCACACCGGCCCCCGTAAAAGAACCCTCCAGAGGCTCAGCCCCTGAATGAATCGAAGTGACTCCAGCACCGGCCAGCGCACGGTCCAAGGTTGTTTCAACTGGACGCATGGCCTCCATGCGCACAATGGAGTCGGATTCGCGCATGGCATAAAACCCATGGGCCGGCATGCGAACGGTTAAGATATCGCCAGAGACAGTTCCAACCGTTCCACCCAGAGATTCCACCAAATGCAAAGTCTCCATAACCTCATGGGTCTTAACGAAAAAAGAAATGACTTCCTGCGCGTCTATGGGCTCAGCAAGCTGAAACTTTTCACGCAATTCCATATCCATTTTGGATTCGGCAACAAGCGGTGTGGCCCACGCAGGAAGCGCTAAGACCATCAAAACCGCAATCAAAAAAACTCGAGTCAGTCGGCACAGGGCAAGTGCGTTCATGATTCTCCCCATATAGTTTTAGAGTTTGGTGGAGCGCAGATTACCTCTCTGGGACACGATACGAAAGGGCACAAAATCGTTAAGATATAGCTTTTGATCCCCCCACGAACGTGCGTTTGGGCCCAGCCATGACCAAACCATGACATAAGTCCCTGTGATTGTTGCACTTAGGTTACACACGGTTCACCCGAAATGCTTATGCTCTAATCATGAACGTTCATGGGGAAAGACAATGAATATGCAAAGCCGCGCAATGTGTACTCGAGAGCCATTAAGAGTCGTCAATAAGCTCACCATCCATGGTGAGCCGTTAAGCTTTCGAGAACTGTGTGAGCGAACCATTCCAGAAGACACCGATTACTTGGTGCTGGATGTGGACCACACAACCCATCTTCATCGGAATTTAGGCGAACTGCTGGGCTGGGAAATTTGCGCGGAACAAGCCTACGGTAAAGAAACTCTAGATTCTATCAATGGGCAAAGAAGCCTAGGCCGTCTCCTCTTGCTCAAGAATAGACCCATTGAAACCCTGCGCTACCTAACCAAGGCTGCTCATGATTGGGCGCTACCAGGACTCTTTTATTTAGTTTGGGCCAAATGGCTGACCAAACTAAAATCGACTAGACCTTTGGCCTACCTTCGTTTTGGGATTGAACCTCGCAAAGGTATTCAAGCGGTACCCCAGCATAAGCTCCTAGAACAACTTTGCGAGCTTCCTCTTGAAAGCCTACGACACATGGCCGATCGGGTATGGGAAAGACACCATGATGACCAAGTGATCACGAAAGAAGACCTGAGCTGGCTTCGCACACGCTGTCCGGGACTCACCATCATTCTCTCAAGCGCATCGCCGCAACCTGTCCTTGAGGCTGCCGCTAGGCACTTGGATATCGATCATATCTTCTACACGCGTGTAGAAGAGCACAATGGCTTCTTGAGTCATCCGGCATCGGCGTATGGACCCAGCTCAGGAAAAATTCCCCGTCGCATTTCGCCATTGGCGAAACAGCAGGTCAACTCGCGAGAAACCAAAGTACAGGAACTGGAAAAAACGTTTCCCGATATCTTTAAACCGTGGACGCGCTCAGTGGGAATCACGGATACGGGCTACGGCGAAGACCACTGCTGGGCCAACCATTTTGATACGGTCGTAGATATCAACAGCACGGATCCCTTCCCTCCCATTGTGAAAACATGCAGCCCCTGTCAGCATATTCACAGTGCCGAAGTGATGAGCCGAAAAGAATACGCGGCCTTTAACATGGGCCTGCGAAACTATCGCGATAAGCGGCGCTCTTCAGAGCGCTCCCCGGTGGCGCAAAACTTTAACGCCGAGTCATTGGAAAATCTGCTGGGCTATCAACTCGAGCAACTCAATCGGCTAAGTGCAAAGTTCAAACAACGTGAGCATACCCTCACGCAACAATTGTTCCCCGCCACCCAAAACTTGCACGTGGCGCAAGAAGCTCTGAATCGAATTGTTATGGAATTTAACTGCACTCTTGGGCCAGACAAAAAAAGGGTGTTTTCAACGTTTCGACAACACGTCCGAGCCGCTCAGCGGATCTCATCGCGCATCACCAAGCGCCTAAGACCATTGGCGCTCCTAAACTGTCAAATCAGCAATGTTTTGGAAGAAACAAGGCTCGCTCTCAGTCAGCCCAAATCCAATATTTAACTGGACATCTTCTGAAGCCAATCGACCCAGATATCGGCCTTAACACTCCAACATAGATTTTCCTGGCAATAAGCTACCTGCTCTTGGAGATGCTTCTCAAGAGCATCCCTGTCTTCCGAGGAGACTCGGTTCAGTGCACGGACAACTTCGTCAACGAAAGCGGCGGCGTATTCAGGAGAGCCGGGCTTTTCTGAGAGGAGTTGACCAAAGCCGGCCGTTGTTTCAGGCAGAGCTCCCAAGTGGCTGCTCACAATCATACAGCCGCTGGCCATAGCTTCCATCATTGCCACGCACGCGGTCTCAGCAAAAGAGTTACTGTAAGCCAGCATCGTCGCAGCCTTGAGTTCACGAGCCAATTGAGGCTGAGGCACCGGCCCCACATATTCAATCCCTGGCGTATTGCGGCACGTTTCATAAAGCTTCGAGAACTTATCGTCAGAGTCATCCATTTGATAAATCTTCATGCTCGAAAAAACCCTCAGCCGCGCATTGGGTACCCGCTCTCGAATGGCCGGAAAACTATCCACCAAAATATCAAGTCCGCGAAACGGCGTACTTGTATAAACTAAGGTGGGCTCTTCACTCATGGCATCCACAATACGGTCTTCATCGGAAAAAATTCTCTCAAACGCCGGCGCGATGCCCATTCCCAAATTCACGCACTTGTCTTTATCCAGATCGTATTTCTCAGCAATGGTCTCCAACTGCCACTGGCCCATAAAAACAAAACCATTCCAGGCTTTTTTATTTTCAGAATCATTTAGGCCTTGATGGTGAGGTTGGTTGGCAGCATGCCCTGTCCAAAGATACATGCGCGTCCCTAAGGGCACCCAGGGACGAAGTTGCCGGGCAGCATCACTTGCCGACAAAACAACGATTGCATCGGCCTTAATCGCATTGAAAATCTCCCGAAGCTTGGGCCCATCTAGGCTCAAGGGAATACACTGTACCCCTCTGACTCGCTCTAGCTTTTCAGTGTTGTTGATTAAGAAAACATCATGTTTTTTCTGGGCCAGTGACTCGGCCAGATAACACAGCCCCGATTGGGTGCCGCCTAGCGGCCTTTCCCTTGGAGTCTGAGGCGTATAATCCCAATCAATAAAGTCAACAAAAGCAATCCTCACAATATCCCCCTCAGGGTCAGTATGATCCAGGCACCAGTGCTCTGCAAGTTTCCCCGGCAATCTAAATCACTTGGGGCCAGGAACAAAATAAGGTATCTCAGATTCACAAGGCTGACTGCCAATAAACCTCAAAGCCTTTACCTCGCGGAGTAAAACATGAGTGAACTTCTATCCTGTTTTGAAATCGAACCCACCGTGACCCCACAACTTGGTTCTGTTATCTGGATGCACGGCCTAGGGGCCACCTCACAAGACTTTGTACCGGTGGTTCCTTATCTGCATTTGCCTGAAGTGCGCTTTATCTTCCCTCAGGCTCCAGAAAGCCCAGTCACGCTCAATGGCGGCATGATCATGCCTTCATGGTATGACATTCGTACTCTAGCTGAGACTCCGAACCGAGAGTCAGAAGAAGACATTCGCAAAACGGCATCGGATATAGAGGCGCTGATTGAGAGAGAGAAAGAGCGCGGTGTTCCTGCCAATAAAATCATCATCGCGGGCTTTTCCCAAGGCGGAGCAATTGCCATGCATGTTGCCCTGCGACACCAAGAAATGCTCGCAGGAATCATGGCCCTGAGTACTTATATGGTTCTACCGGAAACCATGGAGCAGGAAGCTTGCCCCGCCAACGCCCTCACCCCCTTACTCACCTGCCATGGCAGCCTGGATGAAGTTGTTTTACCAGCTAGAGGTCGTAAGTCTTTTGAGCAGGTGGCCAACTGGGTTCCTGAACGCCCCGCGGAATGGCATGACTACCCCATGGGTCATGAGGTTTGCCTAGACGAAATCAAAGTCATGGCGCGGTGGATGTGGCAGTGTTTTGGCAAGACCTCTCCATGATGAATTAAACCCTTGTTCTTAAAGCCCTATTACATACTTTGACGACTAAAGTGGGGACCGTAGCCCCTCTGATGGGTATGGTGTGATGAAGACAAATTGATATTTCATCCAGCGGTAAGCGCGCTGCAGCGCATATCGGCACGAGGGCCACAATGAGTTTTGCTGATACCAATCTGATGTCACTTGATGTGCACACCTTTAATCCCGACCCTTTCTATAAGTACCTACGCGAGGAAGAACCGCTTTATTGGGATAAAGAAAGTGAACTCTGGGCTGTAGCTCGATATGAGGACGTGGTCTTTATCTCGAGAAACACCGAAATTTTCTCTTCAGCTCAAGGTGTTGTGCCCAAGGTTTCTCCGGAAGACTGGCCTGATGAAGCGATGATCAATCTCGATGGGCGGGCCCACACCAAGCAACGTGCTTTGGTTAGTAAGGGCTTTACCCCAAAACGCGTCAATGACCTTGAAGGCTATGGACGAGAAGTCATTATCGAGTTGGTCGAAAAGATTAAAGAACAAGGTGAGTGCTGCTTGGTTCAAGACCTCGCCCGCCCACTTCCAATGCGCCTTATTGGTAAAATGCTGGATTACCCAATCGAAAAGCAAGACGAAATCCTAAACTGGACCGACGTCTATACCCATGCCGGCTGTGGCCCAGACCATATCACCGGCGACGTCATTGAAAGCTTTGGAAACTTTACAGAGTTCCATATGGAATTTCTCCAAGAAAAAATGGAGAGCCCCGGCGACGACCTACTTACGGTGTGGCTTAACGCCGAGCTCGACGGCGAGCGACTTGGGCCTGAAAAAATACTCTTCGAACACAACCTGCTTTTGGTCGGTGGCAGTGAAACCACCCGCAACGCCATCAGTGGCGGCATGCAAGCCTTGATGCAGAGTCCAGAGCAAATGAAGTTCCTGGTGGATAATCTGGATAACCAAGAGGTCGTCAACAACGCAGTCGAAGAAATGATTCGTTGGTCTACCCCGTTCGTGCGGATGGCTCGAACATTAACTAAAGACTATGAATACCACGGAAAGCAAATGAAAGAGGGGCAGCAAATTATTATGCTCTACCCTGCAGCAAATCGCGATCCTAATGTTTTCGATGACCCCTACAAATTTGATATCCAGCGTAATTTTAAGCGGCCTGCAGTCTCGTTTGGTTATGGTAAGCACTTTTGCATTGGTGCATCACTGGCCCGACTTGAAATCCGTATTTTCCTGGAAGAAGTACTGAAAAGACTTCCCGATATGAACATGCATCCAGAAAAAGAGCCGGTCCAAAGCCCATCCTGCTTTATTCGGGGCTTAAAGACACTTCCGATTACGTTTGCAGCTGATTAATTCGGGCGGGTAAAAACCCAGTTGGATTCGGTGGAGAGGGCTTTACGATACGTGTAGCCACCCACCGTAAAATCCTTCATACCTTCAGGCTCCACCAGTCTCTCATCGATAATGTATCGAGCCATCATTCCCCGCGCTCGCTTAGCCATGAAGCTAACAATCTTGGGTTCGCCATTCTTAATTTCTTTGAATACTGGCGTGATAATTTCGGGTACCAACGTCTTC
>MDSW01012815.1_pt1 | contig 12430 bp, 7 predicted proteins | sample 811171 | NCBI WGS metagenome assembly MDSW01 (sample SAMN05326641, study PRJNA326480) | marine metagenome | isolation source: seawater | place: Atlantic Ocean: North West | collected 2012
GAACTGAGCAGAGGACTCTTCTCACATTACACGAAAACCCAGCTGCTAGAGGCTACTCATACCTTACTGGAAACATACAAAAAAGATGTGAGGCGAGATAAGTCTATTGTACGAGAAACTGATTGCTTTGAAGAACTGAATTTTTCCAAGCCAGATTACACTGATTGCTTTGAAGAACTGAATTTTTCCGAGCCAGATTACTCAGACCTTAGATTTTGGTTTCCTCCAACTGAAGCAGGCTTGATAGAAAATAATATCAGCGACGGCGTTTTCATACCAGACAACTACATAAACAAAGTTATCTCTAATTACGCCATAGGAGAAGGAGTTTCATTATGACAGCGCATAATCCTATTGGTGAGACGGCCGTTAAAGATTTTCTACTTAGCGGAAAGCCTCTCACCAGTCTTGAAGGTGGAGTGCTTTTCGGCTGCACCGGGGTAAATAGAGTAGTATCGCGTTTAAGAAAGGCTGGATTTCGCATTGATACTCGCAAAGTATCTTATGCACTCGCATTACGACGTATCAACGAACTTGCACAGCTAACTCCACCTGCCGATCTTCCTATACGCGAGATATTTTTCACAGAATATCGAGTAAAAAATTGAACCGGTTTTTCAGCAAGACGCAGCGCAAAATACTTGCGTTGATCGCCGGAGGGCGTTGCGAAAACTGCGGGAAAAAACTCGATAAAGCTTTCCATGCCGATCACATCATACCTCATTCAAAAGGCGGCAAAACGATCATCAAGAATGGCGCGGCACTCTGCCCGCAATGTAATCAGAAGAAAGGTTCCAAAACGATGGATTCATTTTTAACTCAAAAGAAAGAGACCGAAACCGTGGATATTTTTGGAAAATTACGACCCTGGCAACTAGAAGTGCTAAGTAAAGCAATTAACTGGTATTCGAGCGATGATGAAAATCGAAACTTTCTAATCGACGCCGCTCCTGGTGCAGGAAAAACCATCGCAGCCTGCGTTATCGCCAAAGGCTTATTAGAAAAAGGTTTCATCGAGCGTGTGATAGTAATCGCCCCACGCAATGAAGTAGTCAAACAATGGGCACAGGAATACCAGACTATAACCGGACGCTTTATGGGTAAAGTAACGGGCACAGACGATGACTTCAAACATATGGATTTTGATATCTGTGCAACCTGGGCGGCCGTTCGAGGGCTCTGTGCAGGGTTTCAGGAGATTTGCAATAAATCTAACACATTAATAATCTGCGACGAGCATCACCATGCCTCCTCACAAGCTTCTTGGGGCGAAGCGGCCGATAAAGCTTTCGAGAATTCTCGGTTTAATCTTATCCTGTCTGGCACGCCCATTCGTTCGGACGGTGAAACTGCAGTTTGGTTAGAGGTCAATCAGCTTGGGAAAATTCAACTGCCGCCAGAGGGAAGATATTCTCTTACATACGGCGAGGCCGTTGATCTTGGTTATTGCAGGCCTGTAACTTTCCACCGCCACGAAGGGCGGTTTGATGTGGTCCTCGACAACGAAACTATCCAGGTGTCGGGAACAACCGAACCGGAGGCCACTGAGATTACAAAACGGTTCCCCACTTTAAAACGTGTTTTGAATTTTTATAAATGCGCTCAAACCGGCATATCTATTCCAGGAACTGACAGAGCTGATCCGTCCGGTTATCAAGGTAGCATGATTGAATATGCTTCTTCAAAACTTGATGAACTCCGATACCGAATGCCCGATGCGGGCGGGTTGGTGATCGCACCAAATATAAAAATGGCCGAATATTTCTGTGATCTGATCCGACAAATCGAAGGAGAGGAACCGACACTCGTTCATAGTGAGAAAGTCGGCTCAGAACAGCGTATCGCAGGATTTCGAGCTTCCTCGCGTCGATGGATTGTGTCAGTTGCAATGATTTCAGAGGGCGTCGACATCCCCCGATTACGGGTTTTAGTATACCTTCCAAATTCCCAAACTGAGCTGTCGTTCCGGCAGAGCATAGGACGAATAGTTCGAAACGCTGGTCCCACAGACGATACGCGGGGCTACGTGGTGATGCCGGCTTTCGAAGTTTTTGATCGTTTTGCCCGCCGGGTAGAGAGGGAAATGCCCGTTTCCAAGAAAAAAGATACCACCCCGAAAACTAAAAAATGCCCCATTTGCGAGAATGAGTGTGACATTAAGGATACTAATTGCAGCTCATGTGGTCATCATTTCGAGGAAAAATCCAAACCTGCGGGTCAAAAGTTTTGCGATCATTGTGGGTCGGCAAACGATTTGAAAGCGGACTCCTGTCAGGTGTGCGGGACCGCATTCAAGCAGTCTTTCACAATCCGGCTTGAGGAAGCATTACGTGATGGTTCAATCGTAAGAGGCTTGGATTTAAGCGAGGAAGAGGTTCGTGAGGCTGAACGTATTGCGCCAGGATTTAGAGAAGAAATTCTTCGTTCTGGCGACGAATTCATTATTCAGATGCTCAGCAAACTTCCAGATGAAGCGGTAGGACGCGTCAAAACTATTTTAAATGCTGGTTCCAGCATCAACTAGCTATTTTTCAAAATAATGAAAGAGCACTCAATCTTTGGGTTAACCGTCCAAATAAGTGCTCTTTCAAAACTTGTTTCTACAACAAAACCGCTTCAAAAATTAACCGCAATTGGATCTCCATATGCTGAAAACAGAAGAAAAAGGACTATCACAGTTAAAAGAAAGCCTAAAAACTTTAACCAGCCAATATAAATGCACCGCTCCTGACCTCAACTTGCTGCAGAAAGCCCGGCAGTTAACAATCGACAGTTTTTGGTTTTATGCCAAGAGCAATGAAAAAGAAACCAAGGACCATTTTAAAAAACTTAATAAACAAATAGCTCTTTTAGCCAAAAATATTGAGGCATCTTTATCTAATACCTCTTTATTGAATGAGCTTTTTCTCAAAGACAATCCAGATGCCGCATGGGTTTTAGCATCAAAACTCAAGAATAGCCTCGGCAATATAGAACAATGGGCTAAATCGGATTGGAACCAGTATATAACACTCCTACAAAAAGGGGCTAAAGGGGATTTGATACCAGCCCTAACCAGCAAATCCTATATAGTCGCGAAAGCATTTGAAAACTCACCTCATGGCAATACCGCCGACGCGATCAAGTATTACGAACAAGCCTGGAATGCGCAGCGAGACGGGGATGCCGCTGTCGCCCTCGGCATGATATTCGCTGATGAATACTCTGATTTTTACGACCTGGAGAAAGCGATAAGCTACCTAAATCGCGGCATTGAGCTTGGTAGTTGTCCTGCGATGACTAAACTTGCTCATATTTTTATTTCTGGGCAATCGTCTGATGATTTCGAAAATGAGCGCGCTGCCTTTCTCTTGTGCCAACGCGCTAGCAAGCTTGGCGATGACGAAGCTACTTTTTTGTTAGCTTGTTGTTATGAATCTGCTTATGGGACAAGATTGAACCGCCCCAAAGCGATACGCTTGATGATATCCTTGGGAGAAAATTACAATACATACACCCAATTGTTCCTCGGCCGTGAATATATAAGCGGCAGATTTCTGAAGCAGAATATCAAAAACGGGATCAAACTCCTCCGCAGCGCTGCTGACAATAATAGTGAGGAAGCAATCCTTGAGTTGAGTGAAATTTATCAAGAAGGAATTCTTGTTAAGCGCAACGCTAAAATGACGTTCCAAATCCTGGATAATGCTGTTGAAAATGAAGACTGTGGCGCTGAGATATTTCTAGCACTTGGGCGCTGCTACCTATGGGGCATTGGGACTGTTACCGATTTTTGTCAGGCCAAGTATTGGCTGAGATCCGCATATGACGATGAATGGGCTCCTGAGGAAACACGGGACAAAGCGCTGGTCCTTTTGGAAGACTGGCTCGGCTTTGAAATTGAAGACAATGAAAACTGTTAATCCCATGTGCCTATCAAATATAATTTTTTACGGATTTATTTTATGTACTTTCCAAATTGGGCCCTGATATTTCTTTTCATTGTTTTTTTCATTCTTGGGCTATTTCTGACTGTTCGTGTAACTAATGCCCAAATTTATTTCTTTTATTAAATGACCGCCGATCATCCTGTTGCTGCAATATTTTTGAACGCCTGAACGTTTTATCTTTGAAAGAGCGCACGCTCTCATTTTACGCGGAGGATATTGACTTGAATTCATCAACAAGCGTTTTTAATAATAACGCAACCTTACCTGAAACGATAAAGAGTTTATCGTTTCAGGCGCTTACAAAAATGCTTCATTACGTTGATATAGAAACTAATAAAGCCGGACATTTTTATCTGCTTGGCCAGCAATATGACAAACACTTCAAACAGTTTTTTCTTGATCAGCGTTTCCTAGGTGCATCAAAAAAAACAGGAATCCCTATCAGTGATCCACACGCATTGATTGAAAACTTTGCATCACGCGTGACTAAAAACAATGGTTTTATCGTAGCCTATAGTAATGCAGAGTTAGATATCTTTCGTCGATTAACTGGAGCAGCCGCCAATCCAAATTTTTCGGGGATTTGCTACATCAACTTATTATCTGCTGCCAAACACTGGATCAGGAGATATAAATCATCCGAATTTGAGAGCCTGCCTCCATTCCGTCGAAACGTTCCATCTTTCCAATCAAAAAGAATGCGGTATTCGCTTGCCTCTGTTATGCGGCTCACCGACTTAAACGCCCCCGCTGACTATGCGCCAGGGAGAACAACAAGCCGATTTAATACCGTTGCCGCAGCACTTCAAAAGCGGCGACACGATTTTTCCTCATTAACCAATGTACAGAAGGCAAAAATGACGAAAGTACTCAAACATAATCTATTCGATGTTAAAGCAATGCCTGTATTATTTGAAAAAATTTGGGAAACCGATCCAAACTGCTTTAAGAAAGCATTCTTTCGTCTTTAAAAAATTATCTAATGTCTATTGTTTATTTTGAACAGTGTTTATCTTCGACCGCCTTCGCCAACGACAATGAATGGTGCCCAGTACGCCGGATGGGCATACTCGGGCTCATCCGGATCATTCATCAGAGAAATCATCGACCGGCGGAGTGCCTCGGATTTTCCAATGCTGTTATCGTTGGCAATATTCCTAAACATACCGGTTATCAGCTTCACAGTAGCCTTTGACTCAACTTTCCAATGCGATACCAGGAGGGAGCGCGTGCCAGCATAGAAAAAGGCTTTCGCCAATCCAGATAAACCCTCAGAGTTCTGTGTTTCTCCTGATGCAGTGTTACAAGCCGATAACAAAACCCAGTCTGCATTCAATTTTAACTGCGCAACCTCTGATGCCGTAAGATATCCATCATCCAGTTCCGTTGGTTTATCAGGAGACGTTAAAACAAGGGCCGGTTCAGACACACCTTCCTTTTCTTCTGCCATCAGGCCATGCGTTGCAAATGCAATAACATTATAAGGCATCAGATCAAGTGACTTCACTTTACGTTCTGTTGCATCCTCAAGAAGATAAATGTCACGTTCATCTCCTCCAAGTGACGATGATATGTTCCTAAGCTCACGTGCGGTGCCGGGCAAATCACCACTTGCAAACCCGCGTATCAATTTTGCAGAGGCAATCTGCTGATATGCTCCTTCGTTCTTCAATATCGGGTTGCCAAAGCCCATAAAGGCTTTCTCTGATGTTGGCTTAACAGCAACCGACCGGAGATGCTTCAGCGAGGATACAGACGGAAGTGTTGTTACTGCGTAACGCTTCGCTAACCATGCTGCATCCTTGTAAGCCATCCCTTCAACCGGAGGCTCCGTGACAAGCAAACCAAGCGGAAGCGAGCTTAACGCCCCATCCGAAACAACAAATAAATGATCGACGCCAGCCAGAAGGTCTGCCGCTGGCAGTAGGAGCTCCTTGTATAACGAATAGGCCCGTGAAGTATCAAAATCCTCTCCGCTCTCAACTGTCAAAGAGCGGCGGAGAGATCTGACCAGACGTTCCGAATCTGTTTCAGAGGTGTGTACTCTATACTGCTCAGGCCTAACTATAAACACGTTCACCTTGCTTGATATTGAATTCGGCGCCAAAATAATAAGGGCTTCTCTCCGGCTCAAAAGTTTTTGTGCATCTTTGACAGAAAGCAGCTGGCTGCCGGTTAATTTTTCAAAATTTGGAAACTCTTCCTTCACCTTCTTATCGATCGAAAGAACCTTTGTTTCCAATCGTGCAATCTCATCACGAAGTTTTTTTTCGTCCTCTCGCTCACGTTCTATATTTTTCTGTGCAAGGCTTTTTACGAGAGTCGCATTAAGGTGACCCAATCGCCTCGCCGCATCCTGACGATCTCTTACCAAACCCGAAAGTATGCCGTCACCAATAGAAAAACGGGCAGACATCTTTGAAATTGCCTCCGAAGCACTCGACATCTGCATTAATTGAAATGCCTCAAAGGCTAAATTCTCTGACTCGGAACGCGTGAGCCCATTTGAGGGGTTTAAAGTCAAATCAAGGTAGAATTTAAACCCTTTTTTCCTAGCTCTTATTCTGGAATTGAGGATTTCCCTTTTTGTTTCACTAAAACTTGATATTGACTGCTTCCAGTCTGAAACTAGCTGCTTAGCAAATCGTAACGCTTCAGGAATATTTTTCGAAAATTCCAAATTCAACACTTTAGATGTTCTTAGCCCTATTACCTTACGATGATCTTTCGGATAAATTGCAAGCAAGATTGCTATGGCTCTTTCAAGCAATTTATCCGCTAGGGAATAATTCCCTCTGTCAATTTCAAGCCAGGCCAAATCTTCCAAAGTGATTGAAACATCCTCGCTGTTTTTACCTTTGTGTTTGATTTGAAGATCTAGTTTCGCGCGCAGCAATTTTTCTTTAAGTTCTAGATCATCTTTAAGAACAAGAGCCCCTAATGAATATGCCACTATCATACGGGGGTGATCTTTATCATATTTGGCAGAGGTTAATTTTATATATTCTGTTATTAAGGGCTTAGACAATTCTTCTTTTCCTGAATTGGCATAACCAATCGCAAGATTATGTAGGACCGTCATATATAAGCTATTATCCTTCCCCAATTTTTTCTCAACGATTTTTTTAGCTCTAATGCTGAGTTGAATAGCTTCTTCATCTCTACGCAGGCTACTGTATAATACAGAAAGATTATTGAGGCGTGATGCAACTTTAGGATGCTCCTCCCCGTAAAACTTTCGGTCTATATCCAAGGCCTGAAGTCTCATTTTTTCGGCTTCACGCCATCGTCCTAATTTTTCATACGTGTGCGCTATATTCGTTAGTGCAACTGCTATCTTAGGGTGCTGATCGCTATAAAGTTTCTGTATGACAGCCAACGCCTTCTCGTATTTTTTCTTAGCTTCCAAGTATCTGCTTTGGTCCAAGAGAGCATCTCCCAGGGATTCAAGTATTTGGAACACTAACTGATGATCCGGCCCAACTTTCTTAATGTATTGATCATAGCAATATCGGAAAAGTTTTTCAGCTTCCCGGTATTTACCCTGGTTCAGCTTGCTATCTGCTATGTCTTCAATAATTTTGAGACGAGCAATGCTATCGGATCCAAACTTATCTCCCGCTATAACTAAAGCTCCATCAAGCAGGCTCTCAGCCTCATCAAAAAACCGCAGCTCCCTTTCTATTAGAGCTAATTGCCGCAAATACGGAAGGACTTTTGCGCTATCGGCTCCATAGTATTTCTCTGCATTACTTTTTGCTCTTCTAGAGATTACAGCAGCCTCTTGATATTTCTCCCATTCATAAAGATTGCCCGCTACAGAACCCGCCGCATAAATTGTCGATGGATGTAAAATCCCAACTTCGTCCTCCAGCTTATTTAATTGGCTAGTCAAAATAGCATGTGCCTTTTCGTATTTCCTTTGCCATTGATAAATATCTGCTTTATTGGCGATCGCTCTGACCCTCGACGAATGGCTTGGCTGAAAGAATTCCTCATAAATTTCCAAAGCACGCTCTATTTGATTTTCAGCTACGGTGTATTCCCCTTTTAGTACATATATTTTGGACAACAAACTCAAAGCGACGGCCATCTGTCGACGATTTTGATTTGATCGTTGACTGTAAATTTTAAGAGCCTGTTTCATTAAAACCAAAGATTTGCCAAGACGACCGATATCAGCATAAGCTATTGCAAGATTTTGGAGTGTTACAGCGACGGCCCGATTATTGGTCCCCATGCTTTTTTTCTGGTGAACAAGAATACTTTCATAAATGCTTATTGCATCTTCGTATCGCCCTAAGGAGACCAAAACTAGCGCTATATTGTTTCTTAATGTTAGGACGGATGACTGCGTTTCTTCGTCATGACTTTTTAGTATTTTTAGTGCCCTCTCATACATGGACAGGGATAATTTGTATTCTTTCCTATTTCTATAGATTTCACCTAAATTGTTTAAAGCCCCCACAACATATGAGTCATCAAAACCCGCCTTTGCAAATTTTAAAGAATTTTTAAAAGCGCTTTCTGCACCGAGGAAATCTTCTAGCCCCATTAGTGCCATGCCTATCCAAGTCTGAGGCCAACCTCGTGCAGGATGTCCGGGCCGGAGGACTTCTTTGAAGATATTGTCCGCTTGAGCGGCAATTATAATTGTCTTTTCAAGGTCACCCCGATTGTAAGCAGCCATTGCAGAACCTATCAAGAAAAGTGCGGTGTGAGGATGCACTTCCCTGCCAGTTCGCTTACTTTCGTTTTGTATTGCAGCGAAAATCTTCTCAGCTTTTGCAGTATTGCCCTTTTTTAATTCGTAATATCCTATTCTAAAAAGAATATCTAAGTATTCTAAACTGGATTTTCCCAATTTAGATGCAATAGCTTTTTTTTCGTTATTGATGATTTTCAAAGCTTGATCAAATAACTCTCTTTTAAAATATAAGTCTGCTTTTTGTATTACAAACCAAGCGTAGATCTTGGCTTCAGGTTCTGGTATTCGAAGAAATATTTGCTCCGCCATCCCCAATGCCGTCTCAGCCGCGCTGAAATCTTGTTGTTCGGTTGCAAGCTCTGCCAGCAGAGTAAAGCTTTCCGCCCTAATAATAGGGTTAAAGTTTGTTACAGAATCAGCAATTTTGAGCGCTTGCATAATAAGTTGGTGCGCTTCCTCATAGAAAACCTGATTTATTCTGATTTTCGCCAAAAGATTAAGGTTTTTCGCAAGCTCAGCACTATTCGGGCCATATTCTTGTCTAGAAAGATCCACAGCGGCTTCCGCATGTGGAGAAGCTCTAAGGTAACGGCCCTGGTCAAAAAAGGCCCGGGCATCAGCTTGTTCTTTTTCAAGAGTGGTTGTATTAGCAACGACGGTCATACTATTAAAAACAGAACCAGCTATCACTATTAACAGCGTTAACAGTCGCGTCATCGTTTGCGTCCTTTGTCATAGAGAGACGTCCGTTAATAAAGTAGTACCCTCCTTTTTTATTTTGCAATATTTTATTCGACCTATCCGTTTCTTTAACAGGGGACAAAAACTTTGTTAAAGGAAACGAAGAATGTATACAAAACATGCTGAAAAAAGAGCAAAACAACGGTCTATCTCTCCTGAAGTGGTGAATATTTTATTAGATTTCGGGGAATGCTCCCGGCACAAAGGGGCACAAATTTATTTCATGACAAACGCAACTCGAAGAGAGGCAAAACAGTATCTTGGTGCTTCAAAATATAAAAAAGTCGAGCCTAAATTAGACACGTATGCCGTAATGAGCGATAGCGGATCACTTATTACACTGTGTCACCGGAAAACACGCCTTAAATTCTAATCGTTAAAATCAGTTTTGATACACTTACGAGGAACGCTGAAATGACTTCAAATCTTTGTTTTGAAAATTTCATTGCAAAACAAAAACGACTTGGCTTTTTATTTTTTTGTCCATCATAATTAGACCCATCTATTGAAAATAGAACCACCGGGACATGTATTGGCAACCAGATTATATTCCGTTTAGGTGACAACATGAATTTAAATGAAGAACAACAACGCGCCGCCAAAATTTCTAACAAGCATACGTTGATCCTGGCTGGGCCAGGTACGGGCAAAACAGCCGCACTTGTTGCCCGCTACCAGCACCTTATTGGCCAAGGTGCCGAACCATCTGCCATTCTCTGCTGCACCTTCGCGCGCAAAGCCTCGGATGAATTAAAAAAGCGCATCCAGCAGGAAACCGGCGTTCGGACAAAACTCATGCCAATAGGAACATTCCACGCTTTAGCCAATAGAGCATTGAAGAAACTAGCCTCAACGATAGATATAGAACCTCCAGAATCTGTTTTAAGTGAATTTCAACGCAGAAAAATTATTGTTGAATTAAAGTTATCCGCACCTAAAATCTGCGCGCAATTGAAATTTGAAGAACAGACCCCCTTTGCTATCCTCGAGTCAATAGACGGATTTAGAGAGAAGTTAATGGGGCCCGATGACGCCTCTATCGAGGCAGCCGAACTAGGTAATCCGGTATTAATTGCGCACGCAGAAATCTACGCAATTTATGACCAGTACCTTACAGATCAAAAATTGATAGACTATGCACGAATGATCCAATTTGCGGTTAAAGCCTTTAAAGCCGATGCAGAAGGCAGTCAGCAATACATCCGACAATTCGAGCATATTTTGATAGATGAATTTCAAGACATTAATTTCGCCCAGAAAACCATGATTGACGAACTTCTCAAAGGCGGAGCCAATCTCTGGGCTGTCGGCGATGACGATCAGGCAATCTACGGGTGGCGCGGAAGTTCAGTAAAATATATGTTGAATTTCTCTGACTATTACCCGGATCCTGGGGTTGTAACACTCAAACAGAATTACCGTTCAGCCCCCGAGCTTGTAGCTGCATCAAATTCACTGGCGACCCATTTTGTTCAAAGGCACCCGAAGGAACTTGTATCGGCAAGCGGGAAAACCGGAAAAATTTATATAAATAAATTTTCCGATGAAAATAGTGAAGCGGCCCAAATTTCCAATTCCTTAAAAAAACTTAAAGAGGCTGGCGTGCCGTATAAAGAAATCGCTATCCTTGCTCGCACCAACGCACTTCCATCCCCGCTGGTAGACAAGTTGATGACAGACGGCATCCCTGTCGCTTTAAAAAATGGAGTTGAAATCTTCCAGAACGAAAATACTCGAGACTTGATAACAGCTTCGGCCATCGCTTCATCTCAAAAATTAAATTGGCCCTGGAATCGAAAAATCAGTTCCCAACTTTTTGGTTTCGCAAAAAAACTTGAACCTGAAAAGATATGGGGGAAAAAAGTACGAGCACTGGCAACCAGTATTCTCAACGCCTTACCCGATTCACTTGAGGAAAAAGAAAAAGCGGCGCTTATTGAAAAGGTGGAGAGCTGCCGTGATTTTCTGGTTGGATTTGATAACGCAGCCGCTGCTTTCCTGCATCTCGATGCGAGCTCAAAAAAAGGGGAAGACACAGTCCATGTCGGTACTATCCATGGGGCAAAGGGGCTTGAGTGGACGAATGTATTCGTAATTGGTTGTGAGGAAAATTTTCTACCGCACTCCCTGGCCGATGGGTTCGCGCAGGTTGAGGAGGAGAGACGCCTTTTCTATGTCGCCATCACCAGGGCAAAAAGACATCTCAATCTGAGTTACGTAGAACGGCGAAATAACACTGAGGGTTTCCCTTCTCCCTACTTATCCGAGATTCAAGCCAAAGCAAATATTGCATCTGGTCGAATTACGGACACGGATTTCTCCGATCTTCTTCAAAAAATTCGCCGCTACGGGCACGAATATGACAGCCTGAAGAAAGATCAATCCAGCCCAATTAATACGAATATCGCAACCGGGGACGGCCAAGGAAATGGCTGGCAGATCACCGATACTGGCACGGGGTTTTTGGCAGAGGCTGGCTATACTGCACGGCAGAACGGACCCGACGCCTCTATCCGACAGGAAATTCTCGCGAATGTTTTTTTTGGTCGAATCACAATTCCAGATAGCATTCGGGAATCTGTCGCAGAAAAATGGGGGGCGCCAGAAACGACAGAGCGCCTCAGAAAAATTCGAAATACAATTAATGTAGCGCTTGGAACACAAAAAGCCCGCGGCAACCCATCTGAACAGGCTATCCGCAAGTGGGAAGAAGACCTTTCCTACATAGACCGGGAACTCACCTCCTCATTGGAAAAGCCGGATTAATTTGGCAAATCATTTAAGTTAAACAAAAATGCAGAACTCAAAAAAATTAGCTAATATTTTCCTTAATTTCAGTGGTTTTGTCTTCTTAGCCGCACTCGTTTCAATGTTATTTTGCCCTAATACACTTTCCAAGCAGTTGCGGGCGCAATCCTATGAACCGAAAACCATCTCCGATAAAGAGACGACGATAGCAAAAGAGCAGCAACTAAAACGATCCCTCGCTATTGACGAAAAAGCACTCGGACCTGACCACCCAGAGGTGGCAATAACACTCAGCAATCTTGCC
>MDSW01014553.1_pt1 | contig 12429 bp, 10 predicted proteins | sample 811171 | NCBI WGS metagenome assembly MDSW01 (sample SAMN05326641, study PRJNA326480) | marine metagenome | isolation source: seawater | place: Atlantic Ocean: North West | collected 2012
CTGGGATTTAGTGGAGAAGCACAAGGTCACCATTCTATATACAGCTCCTACGGCCATTCGCGCGTTCATCAAATGGGGCGATGAGCATGTTGAGAAGCATGATCTTAGTAGCCTGCGGCTATTGGGAACCGTAGGCGAAGGGATTAACCCTGAAGCCTGGATGTGGTACCACGAGAAAATAGGTGGCCAGCGTTGTCCAATCGTTGATACCTGGTGGCAGACAGAAACCGGCGGAATTATGATGAGCCCGTTGCCGGGAGCCGTTCCCACCAAGCCGGGAAGTTGTACCAAACCTTTGCCGGGAATTATCCCAGCCATCCTTGATGAAACCGGTGAACCTGTCGGAGAAAATCAGGGCGGTATGCTTGTTATGACACATCCGTGGCCGGGCATGCTACGTGGCATTTGGGGGGATAACGACAGATACAGAGAACAGTACTGGTCCAAATTCGAAGGCAAGTATCTTGCCGGTGATAACGCTCGCTGTGATGAAGATGGTTACTATTGGATCATGGGAAGAATCGATGATGTCATTAATGTATCCGGACATCGGTTGAGCACCATTGAAGTTGAAAGTGCTTTGGTAAGTCACCCCAACGTGGCAGAAGCAGCTGCCGTCGGCAGGAAGGATGAGATCAAAGGCCAGGCAGTGGCTGTATTTGTGACTCTTGTCGACGTGGAAGCGTCGGATGAAATGAAGCAGGAACTGAAAATGCACGTTCGAAAGGAAATTGGTGCATTAGCGCAGCCCGACGACATTCGCTTTACCAGTGCATTGCCCAAAACACGTAGTGGTAAAATCATGCGTCGACTTCTTCGAGATATCGCCGAGGGGAAAGAAGCCGTAGGTGATACAACAACTCTGGAAGATTATTCCGTGCTGGCTCAGTTACGAGCAAACGACGAATAATAATCGGCGTGATCGTTCATGTACGAAAGCGTAAAAGCCCTTCGCCTCATTTGTGAAGGGCTTTTTTCAAAAACATGAAAGCATTCACCAAACTTAGTTTCTAGCTGTGGCTTCACCTTCCTGCTGTTGAGTCGCGAGACGGCGATCGGCGTCTTTCCAAATTCTGATCATCTCTGCCGGTTCTTCAAAGTTGAGATAAGTTGGTGCTTCATTGGCGGTGACACGAGTAGCCATTCCTGCAATTCGCCATCCGTCATCTTGGAGCCTGAGGATCCAGATTATATCGAATTGATGAGTAAGGCCGTCTGCACCAGGCTCTTTCCACAAACTTGTTACATAGGCACCACCCGAGACCATCTCGACACCTCCGACCTCAAACGTAGCCTTGGGAGAACCGGGACTACGAACTACTAATTCGTGCTTCTCCGTTTCCTGCTTCGCTTTTGTCGACAGTAGATTTGATACTTCCGATTCGTTGCCCAATTGCAGTGCGGACAAAAAATTCTGAACGATTAGTTGAGGACTTGCCTTTTCGCCCTCTTCTTCGATGCCGGCTGGACTCGTTGTTTGATCGGTAGTCGGGTCGGTTGTTAGCGTGACTTCCGGTGACTGTACGGATACAGTCGTCCCCGCCGACTCGCTGCCATTTTCAGCATCTGAACATCCAGTGATACAAAAGATAAAGCCCAGTAACAAACCGGTTGTCTTGCATGAGTCTGAAATACGCATAGATTGTCGCTTTCTTGATAACGCGGACACCTTTTTTCGTGGGGATATCTTCAATAAAAGCTGTGTTTTTGTAAAGACTAATCCCTCCGCGTGCCGAGAGTGATGATGGAGTGCCGTCCACCAGTGGTGGGCTGCGCAGTCAAAAACCCCACATATTTTTTGAAGGCGAGGATCCTGAAATGAAGCGTTTTAGCGTGTACGGATTGGCTGTGCTGATGTTGGTGGCGCTTGTCGCTACAACTTCAGTTCAAGCGGATGAAGAATCAAAGAAACTAGTTGACTTGAAATTGCCAAAGATCAGCCTGAAAAAGTCTGGTTGTTGCGATGAGAAAAAAGAGTGTTGTGAAGACAAAGACGGCTGCTGTTCAGTCGTTAGTAAAGTGTTCAGTCGAGCCAAAGGCTTGCTGAAAAAGACGAAATGCACAGGCAAAGAAGATTGCCCGGTTTGCAATGCTAAAAAAGAAGACAGTGATGATGAAAAAGTAGAAGATGCATCCAATTCGGGGGCTTCGGAAGACAGCAAACTGCCTCGCAAAGCAACTGAGACGGCTAAGAATGTGACTGGTAAAGCGGGTGAGGTTGTTAAAGGTGGTGCGGATCGTGCGAAGGAAGTCATAGGTAAACTTCGTGAGCGTACTGAAAAGATGATTGAGAGAGTAAAGAAGTAACCGTTTCTCAATCAAACGGACCTTATAAAAAGGCTGTGTCTGTTGGTCAGACACAGCCTTTTTTCGTCGTGCTTAAGATTGGCTGAGCGCTGCTTAGGCAAGCGCTTCCCGCAGAATCTCCAGATAATGTTCCGACTCTTTTCGCGGGTCACCGGACTCTTCGTACTCAAGCACGACAAAGCCACGATAATTGCTGTCCTTGAGTATTTTTCCAAGTTGTTTGAAGTCTGTGGGCGCTGTCTCTCGAGCCTGATTGCGGGTGACAACTTTAACTTGAACGTTCATCGCGTATGGGGCAACTTCTGCGAGCTCAGCATAAACGTCATTGCTGGAAAAGTTTCCGGTGTCAAGGTTTACCGCGAACCACGGGCTATTCACATCATTGACGAAGTTCATTAATCCTTTGGCGGTTGCAGTCGGGCCACCATGGTTTTCCAACGCCAGTACAATTCCTTTCGTCCCGGCATAATCACAACATTCTTCCATGGCGGAGACCATCAGTTTGTGTGCTTGCTGCTCCGTCTGATTCTTTTTGGTATGTCCGGCGAAAATTCGAATCGTCGGAGCGCCCATGACTGCTGCGTGATCAATCCATGTTTTGACATAATTAATCTGTTCCTGACGTTTGGGGTCCCCTTCCGGGTGTCCGAAGTCGTTGCCGACTGCGGTGCCCGAGATCGAAAGGCCAAGACGGAAACAGTGTTCCTTTAATGAAAGAAGATACTCATTCGTTACCTCCTTCGGGAAGTAATAGGAGGTTAATTCCGTTCCTTCCAGTCCGAAGTTTGCACAATCATCGATGAATCCATGAAGCGACATACTGGCATCATCACCCTGAAGCAACTTGCGATAGCTATAGGCGGCAAGAGAGTATTTGAATTTAGCAAGGCCGTTGCGTTTGATCGGATCGATCGCCGATGCTAATGAAGGTAATGATGCGATACCGAGCATCGCCGTCGAGGTTTGAAAAAATGTTCTGCGGTGCAGAATGGAAGGCTCTAAGTTCATCGAAAGGTATCTCACAAAAGTCATTTTAGGTTAACGGAAAATCTAAGTTGCGAATTTCAGTGTACCGGATTGTTATCCTGAAAGCATGCTTTGAAGGTCGTGCCAACTACGAGTATTTGCCACGTGATCGCTTGTCAGCCCTCCACGCCGTGCCTGTTTGATACCGTATTTCATAACATCCAATCCTGTGATCTTATGAGCATCACTGCTAATCACGATAGGGATACCTCTTTCGCGAGCCATCGCACAGTGAATGTCGTGAAGATCCAGTCTGACAGGATTTGCATTGAGTTCCAGCATCTTCCTATTCTCCTTAGCCGCCTGAAAAACAGCTTCCATGTCGACTTCATAAGCTTCCCGGCGATTGATTAAGCGTCCGGTAGGATGCGCAATAATGTCAACATGAGGATTTTCCAATGCTCCAGTTATCCGATCGGTGATTTGTTGAATCGATTGTTTTTGTCCGAAGTGGACTGAAGCGATTACCCAATCCGCTTGTTCAAGCACTTCATCAGGCAAGTCCATTGGACCGCTTTCAAGGATATCGCATTCGATACCTTTAAGAATGAGGAAGTCGTCATCGCGTAATGTGTTAATCCGATCAATTTCCTTCCACTGCGCCAGTAAACGTTCGGTGTTCAAACCGTTGGCGACGGTGACTCGTTGTGAATGATCCGTGATTGCGATGTAATTAAGTCCTCTGGCTCGAGCAGCATCAGCCATTTCTTCAATGGAGGCTTTTCCATCGGTTGCAGTCGTGTGCATATGCAGATCGCCACAGATCTGATCCGCGGAGATCAATTCCGGAATGGAATCTTCTGTAGCCCAATGGAATTCATTTCTTGCTTCACGGATTTCAGGAGCGAAGCATGGTAGGGCTAAAGCTTGGTAAACTTCGTCTTCTGTGGCACCGGCGATGTACGTTTCCTGATCACCATCAACCTGAAAGACCCCGTATTCATTGATCTTCAGACCCAACTGACGCGCGCGACCTCGTAATTCAACGTTGTGATCTTTCGAACCGGTGAAATACTGCAAAGCAGCTCCAAATGCATCTGCTTCTACAACTCGCAGATCGACCTGGAAACTGTTACCTACCCGGATAGACATTTTCGTGTCACCCTGAACGATGACCTGCTCCAGGTCAGGGTACTTTGCAAAGTGCTCCATCACCATCTGAGCTTCTGTTGAATCAACAAGTATATCGAGGTCGCCAACGGTTTCTCGGCCACGACGATAGCTTCCGGCGAATTCCAGTCGTTTGATAGCCTGACAACTTTCCAGATGTGTTCTGAGTGACAACGCTAATTCATCTGCGTCAGACCAATAAATGCGTTCGTTAGCGGCCGCTGCAATGGATATTCCGTCAAGAATACTTTGCTCCGTTTTCGCTGCGAATCCCTTGAGTTGCTGGATTTCGTTGCTTTCACAAGCTGCCTGTAATTGTTCGAGAGTCTGAATGCCAAGTTCCTGATACAGTGCGGCAGCCTTTTTGGGACCGAGGCCCGGGATTCGTAATATATCTAAAACCGTGGGCGGGACTGTTTCCAGAATGTCGTTAATCTCCGCAATCTCTCCATCCTGAATTAGCTGAGTTATCTTTTCAGCCACTCCTTTGCCGATGCCATCGATCTCGAGTAATCGCGATGGATCGTTATTGACGATGGCCGTAAACGAGTCAGTAGAGTCCTTGATCACGCGGGCGCCCCGTCGATAGGCTCGGATTTTGAAGGAATTGGCACCTTGAAACTCCAGCAAATCTGCCAATTTAGTGATTTGAGCTGAGATCTTTCCGTTGTCCATTGCGTTCCTTTTAGCGGCGGTTGATGAGAGAGATGTGAATTGAAATCCAATTATATCGCAAATGGATTAGTTTTCCGTGGGGGTGTCCTTCAAGGCGCACTGACACGAAATACAGCAGGAGAAATAAATTCAAAATAAATCTGTTTTATCCCGCGTTGGTCAAAAACAGTAACCTACTTTCTTATATGACGTGAGAGAACACAGTAACGGCAACTGAGTCTATCCCTTGAAAAACTGACGCGGGAGTTGGTTTTTCAAGGCCTCACGAGAATCTTTCTAGCTCGTATGTGAGAGTACTAGTTAGCAAGCAATGAGAGACCGAATATTCGGAAAAATCGTAATATTCGGTTAATTGACTGGTAAATCCAAAAAGCTTCTTGCCTGTGGTGAGAGCTGCTAGTCAAACTAAATCATTAGGGCGGCACTGTGAGAGGTGCCAGATTGAAGCTCAACGCGAAGAGAGAGAGAAGTAGTATTATGTCTAATCCCAAATGCATGATAGTTGCTGCCATCACGTTAGCTCTGCTAGCGACACAATCGGCTGATGCTCAGGTTCTGGATTATCTAACTGGTAAAAAGCCAATCCTCAAAGTTCATACTCCTGAACAGGGGGACGAGAGAGTCGAAGTCCGGAAACCGTATTCGGTTGGAACTGAAGTGATCAATCCACTCAATCTGTTGAACCCTCGACAGGTGGTTGTCGATTACAAAAAGGAGACTCGTTACGAAACCAAGTGGGTCAAAGTCCCAACGACTTTGTATCGCCCATCTTTGGATTTAGGTGCGAAGCCAGGTCAGTCGGTTTTGCTTAAGCCCGTGGAAACATATACGTGGCAGCTTCGGCAGGTGCCAGTTGAAAACTACCGTCCTGTACTGGAGTCTTCGGAAAAAAATCTGCTGAATCGGGTTTATGTTCCTCGTTTAGGTGATGTGCTGGAACCAATTTTCCCACGTTGTCCGGAACCTGTTGCGAATACTGACTCGCAAGAAGAACCTTACTACGACAAACAGCAAGCTAAGCCAGCAGATGAATCTTTGCAAAATGTAGAGCCTGCTGATACTCGGCCACAGCTAGCTCCGGAAGCATTAAATCAACCAGAAGCTGCCGAAGGAGAACCTACTCAAGTGCGAAAGGTGGAGACACCTTCCACGACGGGGGAGGATGAGTCGGTTTTGAAAAAACCGATTGTTAATTCGGAAGCGTCCGATTCAGATACTTCCGAATCAGAAAAAGCTCCGGAGCAGGATCGCAACGCTCCGATTCCTGATCCTGATGCCGAGGACACTCAGGAAACAGGTGATGCACCTAAATTGATAAATCCATTGGACAAGACGGCACGCGAGGCTACGCCCGAGATCGGATCATACTATGTTGTTCCTGCGTCCTTACAAAGTGCCCCTAGAATCATCGTTGTCGATGACGAAGGTTGGGTTCCTGTGAAATAAAACATCTCTCTGTCAGTCTTATTTATCAGGCTGGCGAGGATTCGCGTTGACCGGCAGTGAATTAGCCATTCACTGCCGGTTTTTTATTTGCCTTTGATTAAATAAGTCGTAACAGGCAAACAGGACTTCGCGGAAATTCCGGCCGTGTTGAGCCATCAATGATTCCACATCAGCTAAAGAGACAACTTCATTAAATCCTTGGTTCGCTTGAAGGCGTTTGACGATTGATTGAAGTGTCTTGAGGTCAGTCTGGGGATTCGTCAATAATGGAAATCCCTGAGACTGATGGGCGATCAGTATGAATCGGACTCGACCCCGTTTTGCTAGATGTCTTAAACGCTGACGGTGCCACCAACGGAGTTGTTCAAATTCGTCCAGGATGGTCAGTTGTCCTGGTAGCTGTAAGCATCTTCGGATTTCAGAAAATGTTACCTGGCCGCAACGGATCAATTCGGTTGGAATGCAGCGGGTGGCCGCGATGCGGCATAAAGAATGAGCAAGAGTCGTTTTTCCAACGCCGTGTGGCCCAATGATTTCCCAACTTGAGGCACTGTTTAGGACTTTGTCCAGCAACGCCGGTAACTTAGATTCGGCCCGGATTTTGGATGGGGTGTATTCCATGGCGTCAGGTCGAATCCATCTGGTTTCAAACGGATTTACAATCTGTTCGTTACTAAGTGGATTGGTACGCATGTAACTGAAATGGCTGGGAGTACTTAAATTCCTTGGGAGGCTGGTCAATGGACTGAACAACGATCCGCACTCGCACGCACCAGATAATGTTGAGGTTGGTACCGGCATAGCTAAGTGGACTGAGAGGCAATTCGGTGGAGAAGTGGGATAATTCACGCAGATCGACTTCACCATTGGTATTACGAGTGGTTTGGCGTTCGTAATAATGGAACGCTTCTTCTTCATCTCCTTTACCCGATGTGTACCACATCGTTGCCACCTCCACACTCTTTAACGCATCACGGTCGATGGCATCGATCTGATATTCACATTCCAGCAGATCACCGGGTTGGTATTCACGACTGGCGTGATTCAGTTTAACGCTGATCAATGGATCAAAATTCATGAAGATTCCCCTTCAACACGAGCAAGCGGAGATGAAGGATGCACGATCAACGCATAGTTGCGTTGGATTTCTGGTAGATCGCGGTAACGACCAATCGAAACCAGTTTCCACTGCAGGCTGTTGTAATGTCCCTGGAAACTGTGCATGGCATCTGCCGGAATCTCAATCTGAAAAGTCTCTTTAAGGGGTTCACCGGATTTGATTTCAAAGCGTCGTTGCTGAAAAACCCGTTCCCGGATTACTTCATGTGTTTCGGTACGAACATCTGTACCCTGATGGAAACTGGTGATTTCCTCACAAACCAGAAAAATTCGCAAAGAACGTACGTGTAACAATCCTCGTTGAATCGCCGTGACGTCGTATGTTTGTCCCGGATAAAGAGGCTGTTGAGAAATTTCAAGTTTCAAAGGGTCGATGGTGATTCGGCCCTGTAATTGATCCTTTAAGAAACGTCCTGCCCAGATCGAAAGACCGATCGAAGGTGGTAGAGAAAGGATGGGAAGCCACCAACTGAAATGGAGTTCGTCCTCGGTGCCGAGATATTGTGAAACTGAATAATAGATCAACACGACGGAGATACAAACCCAGATGGAGAAGAAAATGATGACAGCCAGAGTTTTGACCGGTTGACCAGTGGTCATGGGGAGACGCCATTTTTGCACCGTTCCGCGACTCGTCAGAATAGTGTCAAACAGCGGGACATTGGGGAGTTTTAGTCCTCCCCGCACCCGTTGTGAAAAATCAAATTTAGTGACATTGCGTTGAAACGAGAACCTTAGTCCGTCTCCCATGCGGCTTTGCAGAATACTGCGAATCAGCCCCTGAGCTCCAAAGATGATAAAAGTGAGAACAACCAATGCCATGAGCCAGATGTCGACCGAGAGCTCCGGACCGGAATGTCGGGTTCGGGAAATCAGAGCTATGCCTGCCAGAACGCCAAATATCAGTAGGGTGAGACTGAATGCAAAATCTCCCCACATCCCCACACGATGCGAAACGCTGTGGTGACGACCACGTTTTTTTCCAATCAATCGGATAAGGGGACGAGCCAAGGTTGGGGAACTTCCTACAAGGGATAAAGGCAGGATACAAGCAGGATGTGGATTAATCCAGGTCGAGTGCGGTAAGGGTTCCTGATCGACCATTGTTGCTACGAAAGAAGAATTGTCCATCAGAAAAAGCAGGGAAACTACGAGTTGTTCCCCGAGCAACTGAAGTGCGTGCCAAAGGTTGATACGATTCCGTACTGGCTTTTAACAAAACTAATTCACCGTCGGTGTTCATGGCAAGGATGTGTTGTCCCACCAGAATACAGTGAGCGACGCCAAAATCGGCCTCTTCCCAGACGACTTTGCCGTTGGCTACTGAAACACAACGCAGTGCAGCGACACCAATATCTTCCCGACCATGAGTACCAAATAAATGGTTGTTATGAAGCAGGCAAGTTGAGTATTGGCTGGAGAGAATATCATCACCGGCCCATTTTCGGGTAAGAGATTTTCCATCACTGGAGACTTCCAGTAATTCGGCTCCAATTCCGTAACTGGCTGATAAAAACAACTTGCCGTCAAATGCTAATGGCGTTGCACCGTTGACTGTTGGCCCTTGTTTTCCAAACGGTGTTTCAAAAAGGACTTTGCCAGATTCCGGTTCCACCGCCAGGGCTTTCATGCGGGTAATGAAAAGAGCTTTTTCATTGTTGTTGACTTTGATACGAGAAGGTGAGGAATAGCTGGCCTTTTCGTCAGTGGCTTTCCAGATCGTCTTGCCTGTTTCAGTGTCGACAGCAACGATGCCGGCTCCGTCCGCGCCGACATTTACCAGTAGTTTGTTCCCAAAGACTATCGGGCTGCTACCTGCACCAAAGTATCCGTCAGGGGCCTGATAATCATCATTGAGGGCTCGACTCCATCGAACACTTCCGTTGGCCAACTGGACGCAATGTAAGTCGCCCGCAGCACCGTAAGCATAGATTCTATCACCGTGAATGACTGGAGTGCTACGCGGTCCCTGGTCCGAATTATACCCGCCACTATAGAATGCCTTGAAGTCATGAGACCAAACGACTTTACCTGTTTTGCGATTGAGTGCTTCCAGACGTTCAGCCTTGTCGATGCGATGAAAAATCACCACAAGATCTCCCGAGACAACCGGTCCTGCATACCCCATTCCAATTTCGTGGGTCCATTGTTTATTGGGACCTGAATCGGGCCATGCCTGAATTCCATCTTCGTCAATGGCAACTCCGGAGCGCAAGGGGCCAAGACCCTGGGGCCAGTCGCCTGCCGACGCAACCAGAGTGTAGCTAAAAAACATTGTAAAGACGATGGCACGCATGTTGAATAAACCTCCGCTGAATTGAATCCTTTCAGTGTAACCCAATATTTCATCTCCAACAAAAAACGGCTGCGATGCTTTTGACATCACAGCCGTTGGATTGTTAGGCAAGTTCGTTCTACAGTGCGGCTTCTGCGGCCTGTCGCTTGGCGGCAGTGCGGAAAAAGCCAATCTCTTCCAGAGCAGCATAGACTTCTTCGAGTGTCTTACCGCCAAAATTAGAAATACTAAGTAAGTCTGCCGGTGTGGCTTGCAGAAGATCACGCACCGTGAAGATCCCCTTTTCTTCAAGGCAGTTCGTGGTGCGAACAGTTAATCCAATTTCGGCTGTGCTGAGTTCCAGCCGTTGTTTCATTAAGCGACGTTGTTCGTCGGCAGCGCTAAGCGGAATACGAGTCATTGATACCTCCCTGTTGTGACCTTGCTAACCATCCTTGGTTAACGGTAATACTTCTTGCCGGTGCAGTTTAAGTTGCGAATCGGAAAGTCAAAATATACTCGAAACTGCCCACTAATTTCAAATTAGTTTTTGAAAAAAAACGTTAACCTGCTAGCAATCGCCATTTATCATTTGGCACATTAGTGGCTCGCCCCACCCGACAGATCTCTTTATAATGTTGCGAGTATCGTCAAAGTGCCTTCACGGAAGAGAAGTCTTTAACTATGGAAGTTGATATTCTATCATCGTTGACTGACACTCAGCGCGAAGCAGCAATGCATATTGACGGCCCTCTGTTAATGCTTGCAGGTCCCGGAAGTGGTAAGACTCGTGTCGTAACGCATCGAATCGCCTATATGATTTTGCAGGGCGTTCCGCCCCGAAATATTCTGGCATTAACGTTTACCAATAAAGCGGCTGACGAAATGAAGTTGCGCGTCCAACGCCTGCTTCCACATGGTGGCCAAGAGACTGCCGGTGGTCGTGGCCAGTATTTATGGATGGGGACGTTTCACAGTTTTTGCGCACGCTTGCTGAGACAATACGGAAACTTGGTGGGCTTGGCCGATAACTTTTCGATTCTCGACACCAAAGATTCTAAAAAAGCATTACAGTCGGCGATTGATGAAGCGCGCCTGGATTTGTCTCATGCATCGTTGGATACCGTGCTTTGGGAAATCAGCAATGCCAAAAGCAATCTCCGTACTTCCCAGGAGTATGAACGGGAGAGCGGTAGTAAATTCAGCGGCGTTTCGGAGATTACTCGGCAGGTCTACCCTGTTTATGAACGTTATCTCCTTAGGTCCAACGCCGTCGATTTTGACGATTTATTATTACACGTGGCTGTGATGCTGCGGGATAACCCGGAATTGCGACATGACCTTGACCAACGTTACAAGTACATCATGGTGGACGAATATCAGGATACAAATCTTGCTCAGTATGCCATCGTCCGGGCTCTGTCATTATCAAATCAAAATCTGTCAGTGACAGGAGATCCCGATCAGTCTATTTATGCCTGGCGTGGGGCGAGCATTTCAAACATTCTGGAATTTGAAAAGGACTATCCGGAAGCTCGAGTCGTCAGGCTTGAACAGAATTATCGTAGTTCGAAGCGAATCCTGCGAGCGGCCGATGAATTGATTGCAAATAACAAGCAGCGGAAGCCCAAAGATTTATTCACTGAAAATGACGACGGCGAACCGGTCAGGTTAGTTTGTTTCCCTCACCCAAACGATGAAGCTGATTTTATTGCCGAACGGATTGCCAGTGAAGTTCAACGGGGTATTCGATCGCTACGTGATTATGCGGTTTTCTATCGGGTCAACGCATTTTCCAGACCGTTGGAGCACGCCATGATGAAGCAGGGAATTCCCTATCAGGTTGTTCGAGGTTTGGAGTTCTTTCAACGTAAAGAGGTGAAGGATTTGCTGTCTTATCTACAGTTAATCAATAACCCCTCGAACGACGTTGCCTTTAATCGGGTGGTAAACCTGCCGGCCCGAGGTATTGGCAAAACTTCCTTGCAACATGTCATTAATCATGCCCAGCGGTATCAACTTACCATGCTTGAAGCATGCCGTGAGGCGGGCTTAATCGAGTCTTTATCGAAGCGAGCGGCCACGGCGATCAACAAGTTTGTGACACTCATAGATGTGTTAACTGCATCCATTCACATGCCCGTTTCGGAATTGTTGATTGATGTCGTCGATGAGACCGGGTATGGAGATTTTGTAGATGCTCAGGACGCCAAGGCTGATGAAGATCGTCGCGGCAACGTCGACGAATTGATTAATGCAGCGCGGGAATTCGAACGGGAGATGGACGAGTCGACGCTGGAGGCATTTTTAGAACATGTGGCACTTGTCAGTGACGTAGATGACCTAGACGCCGATCCGGATCGAGTTACCCTAATGACCATGCATGCTGCCAAGGGATTGGAATTCCCCAGTGTGTTTATCGTCGGAGTAGAACACGGAATTTTGCCTCACGAGCGGAGTCTGGAAGATCC
>MDSW01172827.1_pt1 | contig 12429 bp, 6 predicted proteins | sample 811171 | NCBI WGS metagenome assembly MDSW01 (sample SAMN05326641, study PRJNA326480) | marine metagenome | isolation source: seawater | place: Atlantic Ocean: North West | collected 2012
CAAGAATAACGATATCTGGATCTTTTTTTGGTTCAAATAATTCCATAAAACTTGTTGCAGAACCAAAAAATAGGGGGCCTTCTATCTCATAAACTAATGCTCCAATTTCTGTAATTGATGGACGTGCAGTAGCATGGATTCTAGAAGCCGCATTCCAGGCGTAAACTAAAGCTGAGACTATAACACCTACTATTACAGCAACTGCGAGATCTTCCACTACTGTGACAAATGTTACTAATAAAATCACAATGGCATCTGCTCGAGGTACAATAAAAAGTAGCCGAAGAGAATTCCAAGCAAATGTTCCTATGACAACCATAAACATGACACCTACTAACACTGCCAGTGGAATCATTTCGATAAAATTGCTTGCATAAAGTATAAAAATTAAAAGAAAAATGGCAGCAGAAATTCCTGAAATACGCGTCCTTCCACCAGAGTTAATATTTATCATAGATTGACCAATCATGGCACATCCACCCATGCCACCAAAAAACCCTGTTATAGTGTTAGCTGCTCCTTGTGCTAAACATTCTTGTGATGCTCCTCCTTTTCGGCCAGTCATCTCCCCAACGAGGTTTAGTGTTAATAAGCTTTCTATCAAACCAATCATCGCCAAAATAAGCGAATAGGGGAGAATAACCATGAACGCTTCGAATGTTATAGGTATTAATGGAATATGAAATTTAGGAAAACTACCAGCCATAGATGCCAAATCACTTACCCTTGGAACAGCTAAATCAAAAAAAATAACTATCCCTGTTATAATGCCAATAGCTACCAAAGGTGGTGGAATTGTCTTAGATATTTTTGACATTATCCATATTATCAGCATAGTTCCAAAAACAAGTGCCAATGTAAGATACAGGGTGGTTCCAGTCATCCAAACGTGAGTTCCATCTTCATTGGGAAATTTAAACTGCTCTAGTTGTGATAGAAAAATAACTATAGCCAAACCGTTTACAAACCCCAGCATTACTGGATGTGGGACCATTCTTATAAATTTTCCTAATTTTAAAAACCCAGCACTAAGTTGTAGTAAACCCATCAAAACTACGCTAGCAAATAAGTATTCGACTCCATGGCTTGCTACAAGCGAAACCATTACAACTGCTAATGCTCCTGTGGCTCCAGAAATCATCCCTGGCCTACCACCAAAAATCGCAGTGATTAATCCAACAATAAAAGCAGCATATAAACCGACCAAAGGTGCCACACCAGCAACAAACGCAAAAGCGATAGCTTCTGGAACAAGTGCAAGCGAAACGGTTAATCCACATAAAATTTCTGTAGTTAATTTTATATTTTTAATCTCAGATTTCTGATTATTAAAAAAACTTATTGATCGAGCAAAAGCTCGCATTGATGTTTGTTCTGTCATTGAGGTTCTCTTTAAACTTCATGCACCTTTAGTGATGAAATAAAAAAATATAAAGAGTTAATTTAATTATATCAAATTATTTAGATTCATATGTTTAAGTAAATTAGTTTTTAAAGAAAATAGTTTAACTTATTGCTGGATATTGCACAAAAATATGCGCACACTAAGGGCGATTAGGAGTATAATAGATGAAGCTAAAAGATTTAGAAATATTTGTTGTTGGTACGCCACCGCCCGGTTGGGGCGGAAGATATTGGATTTTTGTTAAAGTAACTACAGATGACGGGATAGTTGGGTATGGAGAAGTTTATGCTTCTTCTGTTGGGCCTGATGCTATGAGAACAGTCATTGAGGATGTTTTTAATCGGCATATGCTTGGGGAAAATCCTGAAAATATTGAACTGATGTTTCGTAGAGCTTATTCTAGTGGCTTTACTCAAAGACCTGACCTTACTGTGATGGGCGCGTTTTCTGGTTTAGAAATTGCTTGTTGGGACATACTCGGTAAGGCCCGTGATAGGCCTGTCTACGCATTAATTGGTGGATTAATGAATAAGCGCATTAGATCATATACTTATCTTTATCCATTGCCACATCACGATATTAAGGATTTTTGGTTATCCCCAGAAATGGCTGCAGAATCTGCAGTTGAGATGGTTAAGTTAGGCTTTACTGCATTAAAATTTGATCCTGCAGGACCATATACTATGAGAGGTGGTCACCATCCATCTATGCGTGATATTGAAAAATCAGTAGAATTTTGCAGGGCGATCAGAGACGCGATTGGTACTAAGGCAGATCTTTTATTTGGTACTCATGGACAATTTAATACAGCCGGAGCGATTAAGCTTGGGCGTAGGTTGGAAGCTTTTGATCCACTTTGGTTTGAAGAGCCAATCCCACCTGATAATCTATTGGAATTCCAAAATGTTGCAAACCAGGTTCGCATACCTATTGCAACTGGAGAAAGAATGACTACCAAAGCAGAGTTTAGTACCGTTCTGAGAACTGGTGGCGCTTCTATTTTGCAACCAGCTTTGGGTAGGTCTGGAGGTATACTGGAGACAAAGAAAATAGCAGCTATTGGTGAGGTTTATAATGCACAAATAGCACCTCATCTGTACGCTGGACCAGTAGAGTGGGCAGCAAATATTCAACTTGCAGCAAACATTCCAAATCTTTTGCTAGTTGAAACAATTTTAACTGGTGGAGACTTTCATCTTAAATTAATTAAAAATTCTATTAAGTGGGAAGACGGATTTATTATTGCACCAACAGAACCTGGGCTTGGTATTTCGTTTGATGAACAAGTAGCTTTAGATAACCCTTATAATGGTAAAGAATTACATCTTCAAATGTCGGAAGAAGGATGTGATTATCAAAATAAGAATGATTTTCTGGGTGGTGCACCGCCAAGAAAACATTAATACCTGATCCGAAATTAAACTTTAAGAACCCAAATTTTGGAACAGTAAACCTATGAATATCGCAAAAGCTAAGACTTTTTTAATTATTACAGTTATCATTGACTCAATGGGAATTGGATTAATTGGTCCAGTCATGCCTACATTGCTTAAAGAGCTTGGAAGTCCAGATGTTAGTACAGCAGCAGTTTGGGGTGGCCTTTTAGCTACCTCATTTGCATTTATGCAATTTTGCTTTGGGCCATTGCTAGGAAATTTGTCTGATAGTTACGGAAGAAGACCAATTCTATTAGTGTCATTACTTGTTATGGCATTCGATTATTTGATTATGGGCTTTGCATCTTCAATTTGGATATTATTCTTAGGTAGATTGGTTGGTGGTATAACAGCTGCGACGCATTCTACAGCAATGGCCTACATGGCAGATATTTCGAAAAACAATGAAAAGTCACAAAATTTTGGCCTAATCGGTGCAGCGTTTGGCATTGGATTTGTTCTTGGGCCTTTATTAGGTGGGGTTTTAGGGGAGTTTTCTGCGAGAGCACCATTTTTTGCTGCAGCTGGTTTGGCTTTTTTAAACTTATGTTTTGGATTTTTTGTTTTGCCTGAGACCATCAATAAAAATAACAAAAGGCCATTCCTTATAAAAAGAGCTAATCCGCTTGCAGCTTTGATGCATCTAAGTAAGGTTTCAGGAGTATCTAGGCTATTATTAATTCTCTTCGTTTATGATATTGCCTTTTATGTTTATCCATCAATTTGGTCTTACTGGTCGGAAGAAAGATTTGGATGGAGCCCGCTTCAAATAGGATACTCTTTCGCTGCATTCGGTTTGTGTATGGCATTCACCCAAGGTTATCTCATGCGAAAGATAATCAAATATAAAGGTGAAAACACAACTGTCCTTTGGACATTATATATAAATATAGTTTCTTTTCTATTGATTTCTTTCATTACAGAGGCATGGATGGTTTGGATGCTGATACCAATAATAAGCTTGGGAGTGATTTCTGGTCCAGCATTGCAGGGGCTAATGAGCCAGGCTGTTCCAGATGATCAACAGGGAGAATTGCAAGGACTATTAACAAGCATAACCGCAATAGGGATGATAATTTCCCCATTATTAATGACGTTTACCTTTGGATTTTTTACTGGAGTTGGAAGTAATATTTATTTCCCTGGAGCTCCATTTTTTATAAGTTTTGGCTTAATAGCCATTTGCCTAATTTTATTTTTAGAACGAAATACTAAAGACAGCTAGCAAGCCTGCCTTGATTAAATCTTAAGTTTTAACTCACTTCTCTAATATTGAGCTTTTCTGTTAATTTAATTGTTTTTCGGTTTTTAAGAAGCACACTTGCCACCCCAATGGCTATTTCGTAAGGAGATTTTCCAAAAGAAGGGTCTCCAATTGGAGATGTAATCCTATTTATTTGTTCGAATGAATGGTCTAACGTATTCAATCTTTTTTTAAATCTTGCCCATTTTGTTTTTGACCCAATTAATCCTGCCGATGTAAAATTATGTTGTAATAATTGATGGCAAATTTCCAAATCTAAGGAGTGGGAGTAAGTTAATATAAGGTGGTTTGTTTCTGATGGAGCATATTGGACTATTTGAGCTGGGTTTTTTGTTATTAATTTCTCAACAGTTTTAGGAAAGTTATCTGGGTAGCGATCTTGAGAGATATCAATACAGGTAACTGAAAACTGATCCAGTTGGCCTAATATACTTGCTATAGCTGTGCCAACATGTCCAGCGCCATATATCCAGATTGGTTCTTTTTTCTTAGTCACTGGCTCAAATAACCAGCCATCTTTAAACAGAGTTTTTATTGGAGTGGATTTGTTACGATAACTCTTGATTATGGCCTGAACACTAAGCGTTTTTTTTTCCTTCAAAACTGGGCGAGCAAAAAAATAACAATTTTCTGAAATTGTATTTACTTTAGTTTCATCTAAAATTTCTATCAATAATTCAATAGCACCTCCACAGCACTGACCCATATCTGGGCCTAAGCTGAACTTTTCAATTCGTGAGCTTTTGTTATCAATAATAATTTTTCGAGCTAATTTTGTAATCTGATATTCTAGTTCACCACCGCCAATAGTTCCAAATTGTCCTGATTGCCAGATAAGCATTGTGGTTCCTTCATCACGTGGGGTGGAACCATAAGTTTTTAAAATTAATATTCGGGCAATTTTACCGTATCTTTTAATATATTCGTCTATTTTTTGAAAATCAAAGCTCATTTTGTGGGCACACCTAACTGGCCTTGCACCGCGAACAGAATTCTTTCTGGAGTAGCTGGTGTATCTAATACAACTGGAGATTTTCCAGAGCCTGTTGCAGCTACTGCATCGGTTAAGGCCATTAATGCTGAAATGCCCAGCATGAAGGGAGGCTCTCCAACAGCTTTAGATCTATAAATCGTTCTTTTTTTATTTCCTTTATATTCGTATAAATGAGTGTTGAAAATCCTAGGCCTATCAGAACAAGCAGGTATTTTATAAGTTGATGGTGCATGTGTCCTTAGATATCCTTTTGTGTCCCACACCAATTCCTCTGTAGTTAACCAGCCAGCTCCTTGGACGTAGCCCCCTTGTATTTGACCAATGTCTATTGCTGGATTTAGCGAGTTTCCAACATCGTGTAATATATCAGCTCTCAGAATTCTGTTCTCACCCGTTAATGTGTCAATTACTACCTCCGTTACAGCTGCACCGTAAGCAAAGTAGTAGAAAGGATTTCCTTTTCCTTTAATCCTGTCCCATTTTATTTCAGGAGTTGCATAAAAACCTGTCGCACTTAGACTTATTCTATTCTCGTATGCAACTTTTATAACATTGCTGAAGCTGTCCATCTTATTTCCAATCTGGACCTGCCCATTATTGAATATAATTTCTGTAGTTTTTACCTGATGAATTTTGCTCAAAAATAATTTTATTCTTTTTTTAATTTTATTACATGCTGCTTGGACGGCCATGCCATTTAAATCTGATCCTGAACTTGCTGCAGTAGCTGATGTATTTGGTACTTTGCCTGTATCTGTTGCGGTTATTTTTACATTTGTAATTGGTTGTGAAAACTCTTGCGCAGCCACTTGTGCAACTTTTTGAAATAAGCCTTGGCCCATTTCTGTCCCGCCATGATTAATTCTGATTGAGCCGTCTTGGTATATATGAACCAAAGCGCCTGCTTGATTCAGATGTGTTAATGTAAAGGAAATACCAAATTTCACAGGTGTTAAGGCTATTCCCTTTTTTAATATATTATTTTTTGAATTCCATTGAATTATATCTTTTCTTCGAGCTTCATAATGCGAAGACTTTTTTAATCTTTGAACTAATGGTCGAATGATACTATCGGTTACCGGCATATGATATGGTGTAGTTTGTAAATTATCTTGGTTACTTGTTGGACCTTTATAAAAATTTAATTCACGTATTTTTAATGAGTCTTTGTTCAGAAATTGTGCTATGTGATTTATTACCTGTTCGATGCCAACCATTCCTTGTGGTCCACCAAATCCACGAAAGGCCGTGGCTGATTGAGTGTTGGTTAATAATCTGTAAGAGGTTATTTCTACATCCGAAAGAAAGTATGCGTTGTCACTATGCAACATGGCTCTGTCGGCTACGGGTAAGCTTAAATCTGCACTCCATCCGCAACGGACAAATTGCTGGAACTCTACCCCATTTATTTTACCATTATCATCAAACCCAACCCGGTAATTAATTCGGAAATCATGGCGTTTTCCAGTTATTATCATATCATCATCGCGATCATATCGCATCTTGCAAGGCTTACCGGTTTTTTTAGCCATCAGTGCACAAGCTACAGCTAGTGCATTAGCTTGGCTTTCCTTTCCACCAAAACCTCCACCCATACGCCTTACTTGCACACGAATTGCATTCATTGGTTTTTGTAACGCATCAGCCACTTTATGTTGAATTTCAGTAGGATGCTGTGTGGAGCAGTGTATGGTGACATCACCATCATCATGGGGTATGGCAAGAGCAGCTTGACCCTCTAAATAGAAATGTTCCTGGCCTCCGAGTTCAAATGATGCGTCTAACTTATGTTTAGCTGCACTTATTTTATGTTCGGGAGTTCCTTTTTTGTAAGTTAAAGGTTTTTCAAGAAAGCTTTTGGCTTTAAGAGCTTGATCGATACTAATTATAGCTTTTTTTGCTTTTATATTTATCTTTGCTAACTTTACAGCTTTTCGGGCCAGTAAATGACTTCTGGCAGCACAGATGAAAATAGGTTGCCCGATATAATTAACTGTCCCATCGCTTAAAAGTGGTTCTGGAAAAGGGGCAGGAGAGATATCATTTTTACCAGGAATATCAGAAGCAGTAATTGTCTCCACAACTCCGTCAGCGGCCAGCACCTTTTGCAAATTTATTGAAGTGAGCACTCCATGCGCAACTTCTGATAATCCAAATACTAAATGAAGAGTATTTTCGGGAGTGGCAATGTCGTCTGTATATTGAGCGGCACCAGTTACATGTAATAAGGCTGCGTCATGCGGGCTGGGCTTGCTAACAGTCATCACACAACCCTCAAGACATCAGTATTTGTTTCCAGTGCTTTAACCTCTAAATAATATTTTTGTAAAAGGTTTTTAGCGGTCAATTTCCGATACTCTGCGGAGGCCCTTAGATCGCTAATTGGATTAAAATCTTTATCAAGCTCCTCCATAGCATGTGATATTGTTTCATCTGACCAAACACGACCAATTAAAGATGCCTCAGTAAGAACGGCTCTTTTTGGGATTTCCGCCATTCCACCAAAAGCTATACGAGCTGTCTTCACTTTGTTCTTTGTAAAAGTTACGCTAAAGCATCCACAAATAGCAGAAATGTCCTGATCAAACCTTTTCGAAATCTTGTAGCATTTTAGATTTGACTCGGTTACTGGGATTTCAATGGATTCTATGAATTCTCCCGGTTGCCTATCTTGAATACCATACTTTAAAAAGAAGTTTTCAATTGGCATTTTTCGGTGTTTTCCACCCTGGTTTAGAATAATCGACGCTCCTAATGCAATCAAAGCAGGTGGACTGTCACCAATCGGTGAACCATTCGCAATATTTCCCCCCAAAGTTGCGGCGTTTCTAATTTGCATTGAGCCATATCTTCTTAATAATTCCGAAAAATCGGGATATTTCTTTTTCAACAACTGGCGAAGGTCCTCAATTGTTACACTTGCTCCCACCTTATAACTTGTTTTAGATATGTTAATTTTTGACATTTCGTCGATTTGCCCAACAAAGCAAATTTTCTTTATATCGATTAGATTCTTTGTAACCCATAACCCAACATCTGTCGCGCCACCAACCAATGTTCCAGTAGGATTGCTCACACACCATTTTTCTAATTCCTTTATAGTTTTAGGCAGATGGTGTTTATTTTCAGATTTACTGTCAGGCTGATTAATCTGTCTCAACTTTTTGTTATCTTCAGAAACCCAACTTGGTCTAATGTCATCTTGCGCTGCTTCAGCAGCGTCAATAATAGGTGCGTATCCAGTGCATCTGCATAAATTTCCTGCGATAACATCATCGTGATTTCTATCTTTGTTTAATTGCCCAGCGATTAATGATACGATAAATCCAGGTGTGCAGAAACCACATTGACTTCCATGCTTTGCTATCATTTCACGCTGAATTTTTACCTCTTTATTTTGATCCTTAACGCCTTCAATTGTACGAATAACTTTATTGTTTAATTGAGGAAGAAATAAAATACATGCGTTTAGAGCTTTATAGTCGGGTTTTCTATCTTTCAGATTTGTCACCAGTACGGTGCAGGCCCCACAATCACCCTCGTTACAACCTTCTTTGGTACCAGTTAATTTTTTATCTTCTCTTAACCAGTCCAGTAATGTTTTAGTGGATGACGGATTTTCCAATGATATTTTTTTACCATTCAAAATAAATTTTATTTCAGCCATTAGCTTCCTCGATAGGTAGAATAACCAAACTGTGAATACAACAAGGGGATGTGATAATGTCTATTTTCATTGATACAAAAATGTATTGGAACTATTTTTAAAAATCGATCTTGTATTTTTGATTCATCAAGTTTGTCTTGATAGAGCCCAACGTGGAATAGAATTTCATAATCCCCTAATTTAAAATCTGATCCACTCAAAATTGGATTATCAACCCTTCCATCCTTATTGGTAAACCATGAACCAATAAGTAACTTATCATCATCAAGAATTTTGAACAGTTCAATTTTCATACCTGAGGCTGGTGTTCCTGTGCTTGTATTTAACACATGAGTTGTAAGTTTGCCCATTTTGCCTCCTGTTGTTTTTATCATTCTCTCACCTTACATGTTTTTGGCAAGAGAGATTATCAATATATTGAGCATGTATTTTATAAATACTTAAGATAAACGGTTTCTCTTTCAGATAGTATCTATTTATGATTAATGTGAATCATGAAAAAAGAACCCAAATTCATTCATCTGCGCATCCATTCTGAGTATTCTCTGTTAGAGGGTGCAATACCAGTAAAACAGATTGGGAAATTTTGCAAAAACACTAGGATGCCAGCCGTAGCAGTAACAGATACAAATAATATGTTTGCAGCTCTGGAATTTTCCACATTAGTTTCCGCAGAAGGTGTGCAACCTATTATTGGTTGTCAGATTGAAGTAAATTTGCAATCTGGCCAATCGGATGTGATGCAAAGTTTTGAAAAGAACTATCTTGTCTTGTTAGTTCAAAATGATGCTGGGTATAATAACCTTCTTAAGTTAAATTCTTTGTTTTATCTTGGTAATAAAGATTCCCAATCAGGATTGAGTATTGATGATATTTGTTCCCACAATAGTGGATTAATTTGCCTTACAGGTGGTGCTAATGGCCCGATAGGACAGCTAATATCAGATGGGCATAAAGCAAAAGCACATGCATTATTGGAGCAATTAGAAAACCATTTTCCACAACGTGTGTATGTTGAAATCCAGAGGCATCCCATTTCAGATGGGCATAATTTAGATATTGAAATTTTTACAGAAAAAACTTTAGTAGAATTAGCTTATGATTTGGAGCTTCCACTAGTTGCCACCAACGATGTGTATTTTCCATCAAGAGAAATGTTTGAAGCACATGATGCATTGATATGCATTGGTGATGGTACTTATGTTGATCAGAAAGAGGAGAGACGACGGTTTACCACTGAACACTATTTCAAAACTCAGGAGGAGATGGTTGCCCTATTTGCTGATCTACCAGAGGCCGTTAAAAATACTGTTGAAATAGCAAAAAGATGTTCATTTAAAGTAAACGTGCGTGAGCCAATCTTGCCTAAATTTGCAGATAATGAGGTTGAGGTTCTTCGTTTACAAGCCGCAGAAGGACTGAATAAGAGATTATCAAAAATTGAACCTGTTACTTCAGAAGAAGAGTATAAGAAAAGGCTAGATTTCGAATTAAAGATTATTGAAGAAATGGGGTTTCCAGGATATTTTTTAATTGTAGCTGATTTTATTAAATGGGCTAAATCACGAGGTATACCAGTAGGTCCAGGTCGAGGTTCCGGCGCGGGTTCATTGGTAGCATACTCTTTAACCATTACAGATCTAGATCCTTTAAGATATTCGTTGTTGTTTGAAAGATTTTTGAACCCAGAACGAGTTTCGATACCTGATTTTGATATTGATTTTTGTATGGATCGCAGAGAGGAAGTTATTCAATACGTACAAGAAAAATATGGTAATGACAAAGTAGGCCAAATTATCACATTTGGAGCATTGCTTTCTAAAATGGCGATCCGTGATATTGGCCGTGTTTTGCAAATGCCATATGGACAGGTAGACAGGTTGTCTAAATTGATTCCTTTAGAAGGAGTTAGGCCCGTTTCAATAAAAAAAGCATTAGCAGATGAACCTAAACTGAAAGAGGAGGCCAATTCAGAAGAGGTTGTTGGTCGGATGTTGACTTACGCTCAACAAGTTGAGGGCCTGTTACGCAATGCAGCAACTCATGCTGCGGGAATTGTCATTGGTGATAGACCGTTAGATGAATTGGTTCCTTTGTACCAGGATCCTCGATCTGAAATGCCTGCTACTCAATTCAATATGAAATGGGTTGAGCAGGCTGGACTGGTAAAATTTGATTTTCTGGGCTTAAAAACTTTAACCGTCGTTCAGAACGCAGTTGATCTTTTAAAGTTGCGAAATTTAGATATCGATATTGGGAATATTCCTTTAAATGACAAAGCAACTTATGATCTTTATTCAAGTGCCAAAACGGTTGCAGTATTTCAGGTAGAGAGTGCTGGAATGATGGATGCCTTAAGAAGAATGAAACCGACATGTATTGAAGATATTGTTGCGTTGGTAGCTCTTTATCGACCTGGTCCTATGGAAAATATTCCAGCTTATTGTGAGGTTAAAAATGGGCAGCGGAGTTTGCAATCTATACATCCGTTAATTGACCATATTTTGGAAGAAACTCAAGGAATTATCGTATACCAAGAGCAAGTAATGCAGATAGCACAGCTAATGGGTGGTTATTCCCTTGGGGGCGCCGACCTTTTAAGACGGGCGATGGGAAAAAAAATTAAGGAAGCTATGGATGCAGAGCGGCCAAAGTTTGAAACTGGTGCGGCAAAAAAGGGAGTAGATAAGCAAAAGGCTAAAGAAGTTTTCGATTTGTTAGAGAAATTTGCCAACTATGGCTTCAACAAATCTCATGCAGCTGCTTACGCTGTAGTGAGTTATCAAACAGCATGGCTTAAAGCCAACTATCCTGTTGAATTTATGGCAGCTGTGATGAATTGCGATATTCATTTAACTGAAAAATTAAACGTCTATAAGCAGGAGGTGGAGCGTTTAGGTATACAATTGTTTGCACCTTGTATCAATAAATCTGCTTCTACATTTTCGGTTTTTGAGCAAAATATTTATTATGCACTTGGTGGTTTAAAAAATATTGGCGTTGAGGCAATGGAAATGATCACTAAAACCCGAGGAAATGACTTATTCATAAATATTTTTGATTTTGCACGACGAGTAAACCTAAAACGAGTTGGTAGACGCCCACTTGAAATGCTTACTAGAGCGGGTGCATTTGATGTTTTAGATTCCAACCGTCAAAAGATATTCAATTCCATTGATGCTTTGATAAATTACTCAACAGCGGTCAATGATGAAAAAAGCTCTTCACAGGTTTCATTATTTGGCGACAGTGGTGAAGATCTGCCAGAACCTAGATTGTCAAAAATTGATGACTGGTTACCGATGGAAAAATTAAGTCATGAACATATGGCCGTCGGCTTCTATCTCAGTGGGCACCCACTAGATGATTACAAAAGCTCTCTGAAACGTAACAACATAATAAATTTTTCAGAAGTGGAAGCTAAAGTGAAAAATGGGGCTTCCATAATTAAGATAGCAGGTTCAGTTACAGCTCGACAGGAGAGAAAATCAGCTCGTGGAAATAGATATGCGTTTGTGCAACTATCTGACCCCACTGGGATTTACGAAGTAACTATGTTTTCAGACGTTTTAGAGATTTCTAGATCTAATTTGGAACCAGGTGATAATGTTGTGTTGACAGTTGATGCTAATATCGAAGGTGGCCAATTAAAAATGTTAGCCA
>MDSW01175694.1_pt1 | contig 12429 bp, 7 predicted proteins | sample 811171 | NCBI WGS metagenome assembly MDSW01 (sample SAMN05326641, study PRJNA326480) | marine metagenome | isolation source: seawater | place: Atlantic Ocean: North West | collected 2012
AAATCTATGTTTTTGATCATCCATTTCTTTTTGAATTTTTTTTCCCATAGCTCTTCTTAATAAATCTGCTTCCCCAAGTGTGTAATTTGACAAAACTTGCGCAATTTGCATTACTTGTTCTTGATAGACAATTATTCCATAAGTTTCTTTTAAGATAGGTTCTAGCATTGGATGTATGTAGTCTATTTTTTCTCTTTTATGTTTTCTATTGCAAAATGAAGGAATATTTTCCATCGGACCAGGTCTGAACAATGCAACTACTGCAATAATCTCTTCGAATCTATCAGGTTGTAGTTGTTTCAAAACATTACTCATTCCTGAACTTTCTAATTGAAATACACCAACAGCATCTCCTTTGCTCAAACTATCAAAAGTTTTTTTATCATTCATTGGAATATCATTGAGTGAAAAATTTTTATTATTTTTTTTTATCAGTTTTATTGTATCTTCAATTATAGATAATGTTGTTAGACCTAAAAAATCAAACTTTATCAAACCTGCCATTTCAACATATTTCATAGAAAATTGAGTTGCGTTTACTGATGTATTTGGATCTTTGTATAAAGGAACATTTTCAATAAGATTTTCATCACCAATAACTACTCCTGCTGCATGAGTTGAAGCATGTCTATGCAGACCTTCTAGTTTTAAGCTAATATCTACTATATTGTTAATACTTTCATCATTTGAAATATAATCTTTTATATTTTTGTCTGAGTTTATAGATTCTTTAAGAGATAATGGATTAGCTGGATTGTAAGGTATTAACTTCGCAAATTGATCTACTTGTGAGTATGGAACTTCTAATACTCTTCCTACATCCCTAATTGCAGCTCTAGAAGCTAAAGTTCCAAAAGTTATTATATGTGCAACACATTCACTACCATATTTTTGATTAACATAAGAAATAACTTCATCTCTTCTATTTTGACAAAAATCAATATCAAAATCAGGCATAGACACTCTTTCTGGATTTAAAAATCTTTCAAATAACAAACCGTATTTAATTGGATCAAGGTCGGTAATTGAAAGGGCCCAAGAAGTTATACTGCCTGCCCCAGAGCCTCTTCCAGGTCCAACAGAAATACCTTCATTTTTAGCCCATGTAACAAAATCTGCTACAATTAAAAAATAACCAGCAAAACCCATCCTATTAATAATTTTTAATTCATATTCTAAACGATCTGAATAAATACTTATTTTTTCTGAATCAATATTTTTAAATCTATGCTTTAAGCCTTCTTGAGCTTTGTCAATTAGTTGCTGGTTTTCATTTTTTCCAGATGCATCTAAAAATTTAGGTAATTTAGGTTTATGTTCTTTTGGAAAAAATCTGCATTTTAAACTCAATTTAAAATTATTTTGAATTATTTCTGGAATATCTTTAAATAGTTCCTTCATTTGAACAGAATTTTTAAAAAATATGTTTGGATTTGATTTATTTCTGTTTCCTTGATTAATTGTTGTTTTATCAGAAATACATAATAGTACTTCATGAGAACTAAAATCATCAATATTTTCATACTTTACATTATTTGAAGCTATTAAAGGAATTTTATAATTATTTGCCAATTCAATTAATACTGGTTCAAAATCATTTAATGTTTGATCATCAATTCTTTGAAGTTCAAAATAAAAATCATTTTTAAATATCTTAATAAAATCATTAGTTATCTTATCAATTTGGTTATTTTTATTTTGTAAAAAAGAGAAAAATATAGGACTAAATTCTCCTCCTAGATAACATATAAGTCCTTCTGAAAATTTACTAACATCAGCTAAAGATACACCGATACTTTCATTATTCTCAATATGACTTTTGGAAGATAAATATAATAAATTTTTGTAACCTTTTTCATTTTTAACTAAAAGATTAATTTGCGATAATCTATTCTTAAACTTATAATCTAAAATATTTAATGAAGTTCCTATAATTGGTTGAATTCCACTATTTTGACATTCTAATGAAAATTCAAGTGCACCGAACAGATTGTTATTATCCGTTAAAGCAATAGCTGGCATTTCATTTATTTTAGCTAACTCAACAAGTTTTTTAATTTTAATTGCACTCTCTGATAAAGAATATGAAGATTGTGCTCTTAAATGTATGAATGGAATGTTAGTCATATTTTTCTTAAATTTTTTTGTTTTATTTCATACTTAATATTAGCCATTTTTGCATATTTAATATTGTGCGTTGCATAAATTAATGTTTGGTTGTTTTTGTTTATTTCATTTAAAAAAAAATCAAAGATTTTTTCAGAAGTATCCTCATCTAAATTGCCTGTCATTTCATCTGCTATTAACAATTTAGGTTTATTAATCAAGGCTCTAGCTATGGCAACTCTTTGTTGTTCACCTCCTGATAAATAAATAGGTTTGAAATTATATCTATCATCTAAATTAAATATATTTAATAAATATTTTGCATATTCATATGCTTTTTTTGTATTATTATTCATAATGATATTTGGTAATGCAACATTTTCTAATACTGTTAGTTCTGGAATCAAATGAAAAAATTGGTGAATAAAACCTATATACTTATTTCGACAAGTTGTTTTTTGATAACTGGTCATTTTATCAACTTGTATTTCATCAAATAAATAATGCCCCTCATCAAATGAATCTAATAAACCAAGTATATTCAAAAAAGTTGATTTACCTACACCTGAGGGGCCTACCAAAGAAATTATGTCTCCAGACTTAACTTCAAAACTAATATTATCTAAAACACAAAAATTAGACTTTTTTTGAGTATATGATTTTTTTAAATTATATATATTGATAAAGTTTTTAATCATTTTTGATAGTTTTAATTGGATCTATTTTTGATGATCTATAAGCTGGAAATATTGCAGCAATTAAACATATTATCATGGAGATAGAACTTACTAAAATTACTTCATGAATTTGTAGCTTTGATGGCAAACTAGATAAATAGTAAATTTCTTTAGAAAATAAGTCCATATTAAGTAACTTTTCTAAAAAATTTTGGATACTGTTTATGTTTGTTGATAATACAATACCTAAAATCGCTCCTGAAAAAGTTCCAATAAATCCAATGATTAATCCTAAGCTGGTAAATATCTTAATTAGGCTTGCATCACTTATTCCTATAGTTTTTAATATACCAATATCTTTGTTTTTTTCATTAACATAAATTATCATGCCTGAAATAATATTCATAGAAGCAACAATGATTATTAAAAGAAGAATTAAAAACATTACATTTTTTTCAACCTTAAGTGCATTAATTAAAGCTTGATTGTTTTCTTTCCATGTGACTGTATATAAATTAGTATTAAATTTTTTTAATAATTTATTTATAATTATATTCTGATTTTCTAAATCAGAAAGATCATTTATCTTTACTTCTATTTGATTAAAATTGTTTTCATCTAATAATAATAATTTTCTGCTAATTTTTAAATCTAGAAAAATTAAATTTTCATCATAATCATACATGCCAGTATCAAAAATACCTGCTACTTCTAGAGTTTTAAATCTGGGAATATTTCCAAATATAGTTTTATCGGATTTTGGTATAGCTAATTTTACTTTGTCATAAAGATCCAAATTTAATTTTCTAGATAAAACACTTCCAATAATTATTTCATTAGAAGATTCCTTGTAAAAATCTCCTTTTACTATGTTGAATTTTAAAGATATTTTTCTTTTTAAATCTTCTGAAGAATAACTTCTGATATACACTCCTTTAGAATTCTTTTCAGAAATTAATAATGCCTGAGTCTGTATCAATGGTAAAATATCTATAGAATTTGTTTCTAATTTTTCTATTTCATTAATAGTATTTTGTTTGATTTGATTAGTTGATGAAAAAATACTTATATGTCCATTCATACCTAATAACTTTGATATTAGCTCTTCTCTGAATCCATTCATTACTGACATTACTACAATAATAGCTGATACACCGATCATCGTTCCAATTATTGAAAACCAGGTAAATATTGAAATATAGCCATCTGTTTTCTTTGAAAAAAGAAATCTTTTTAGAAGTAAGGTCTCATAATAATAGTACACAATTAATTTTCTAATTTTGTTTCTTTTATTATTAAATTAAGGGTTTCATCATAGCTTAATTTTTTTACAATATCTGTTTTTCTATATTTAACTTCTATTAACTTATTGTTCATAAATTCTTTTCCAATAATAATTTGCAATGGAAAACCCAATAAATCATTATCTGACAATTTTTTACCAATACTAACATCTCGATCATCATATAATGCTTCAACTTTGTTTTTTTTAAGGCTTTTATAAATATCCTCACTAATTTTTTTACATTCTTGATTGTCATTCAACAAATTAATTAATGATACTGTGAATGGTGAAACTTCCATAGGCCAGTTTAAACCTTTTTTATCATGAAATGCTTCTATTATAGCGCCTACGAGTCGAGAAACACCTATGCCATACGAACCCATATGAACAGCTACTCTATTTCCATCTGAAGTTTGAACAAATGCACCTAATTTTTCAGAATATTTTGTTCCAAAATAAAAAATGTGACCAACTTCAATACCTTTTGAAACTTTTAATTTTTCTTTGGGTATAGGATAATTTTCAGGATTATGTAAATTATCTACAGCGGCATAATAAGATTTCAACTTTTCTACATCCAATTTTTTTGGATCTAATGTTTCTAATTCATAATCATAGTAAAGTGTACTTTCGCCTGTTTTAGCTAAAATTTGAAATTCATGACTTAAATTACCACCTATTGGTCCTGTTTCAGCTCTCAAAGGAATTGGTGTTAAACCCATTCTTAAAAAAGTTTTTATGTAAGCTGCAAACATATTATTATATGACTTAAGTGCATCATCTTGTGAAAGATCAAAGGAATAATTATCTTTCATTAAAAATTCTCTGCCTCTCATTATTCCAAATCTTGGTCTAACTTCATCCCTAAATTTCCATTGAATATGGTAAAGATTCTTTGGTAAATCTTTGTAAGACGTTATGTATGATTGAAATATATCAGTAACCAACTCTTCATTAGTTGGTCCATATAACATATCTCTATTACTTCTATCTTTGATTCTAAGCATTTCTTTTCCATAATCTTTATATCTACCAGATTTAATCCATAAATCAGCAGATTGGATAGTTGGCATAAGTATTTCTATTGCGCCAGCTTTATTTTGTTCATCTCTAACAATCTTTTCAATTTTTTTTAAAACCTTTAGTCCCAATGGTAACCAAGAATATATTCCAGAACTAGACTGTTTAATCATTCCAGCTCTTATCATTAATTGATGAGATATTATTTCAGCATCAGCAGGTGTGTTTTTAGTTGTAGGCAAAAAATAATTAGAATATTTCATATTATAACCTAATGATATGCGAATTAACTTCAGGTTTTTTTGAAGAAATTGATTTTACAATTTTTCTTATATTTTTTTTAACAATTGTCTTTATTATGTCATCAGATGATTTTTGCTGATCATTCAATTTTATATATTCATTTAAAAAATTTTCTTTAAAATTATCTATACAACTACTTAAATTATCCAATGGTAAGCCTTTCTGTGTTATTTGAATATCCTTATGCAAAGAATAATCTTTATTAATTATAATTGTAACCAAAATAATTCCTTCAAATGATAATTTTCTTCTATCTTTAATAAAATCATTATCTGAATCATATATATTCTTTCCTTCAACTATCATTTTTCCAGTAGTAATATTTCCCACTATTTTAGGCTTATTTGGAGCTAATTCTAAAATAAGCCCATTTTCTAAAAGTTTTGTAATAGGAACTTGACAAGATTGAGCTATTTTGGAGTGTGCAACTAAATGTGTTTCCTCCCCATGAATAGGTATAGAAACATATGGTCTTGTCCATTGATACATTTTTTTTAACTCATCAGCATATCCATGACCAGATGCATGAACTAATTCATCATCTGCAGAAATTATTTCAATATTTTGCCTTATAAGTAAGTTTTTTAAGTTGTTTATTGATTTTTCATTACCAGGTATGTCTCTTGAACTAAAAATAGCTACATCATTTTTTTCTAAAGATATATGATTGTGAGCATTATAAGCAATTCTATACAAAGCTGATCTTTTTTCACCTTGGCTTCCTGTGCAAATTATAACTAAGTTTTCCCTTGGTATATATGGAACTTCTTCTTCAGGAATAAAATTTTTTAAATATTTAATGTATCCATTTTCATCTGCAGCCTCAATTGTTTTTTTCATACTTCTGCCAACTATAGCTACTTGTCTATTATTTTTTTTTGCTGCAAGACCTATACTTTCCATTCTTACAATATTTGAAGAAAAACATGTAACTATAATTCTTTTATCATATCTAGAAAATATTTTTGCTAATTCATTTCTAACATCTTCTTCTGATTCAGAGTGTCCATGAACATTAGCGTTAGTGGAATCACCAATTAATGCAAGTAACCCTTCATCTCCTAAATCTTTAAAAGCTTTGTAATCAAATATTTGTCCATTGCTTTCATCTTTATCTATTTTCCAATCTGCAGTATGCAAGAGTTTGCCATAATTTGTGTTAATAACTATCGAGTATGTTTCAGGTATTGAATGTGTTATAGAAATAAAATTAAGTTTAAAGTTTTTTAGATTTATTTTTTTATTTGTATCAATTGTTTGTAAATCAATCAAATCGGTTTTGTTAAATTCCTTTAGTTTATTTTTAATTAAAGATTTTGCAAAATTAGTTGCATATACTGGACAATTAATTTTATCAGCAAAATATGCAATTGCACCAGCGTGATCTTCATGACCGTGACTAATGATAATTGCTTCAAGATTATGTGATATTTTTTCAATAAAATCCATTTTTGGAACTAAAAGATCAACACCTGGATATTTTTCATCAGCAAAACTAATCCCAAGATCAATCATTAACCACTTTTCATTACAACAATATAGATAGCAGTTTGCACCTATTTCACCAATACCTCCTAAAGATAAAAAAAATAAACCATTTTTTGGAAAATTTGATAAATCGTTCATGCGCCTTATAGGTATATATCAATCATATTTCCATACTACCAGAATAAATAGAAATATTTTTTTTGTTAACCTTTAATTTTAAGGAACCATCTTTATTTATTCCTTTAATAATACCCCTAACACTATTATTATTGTCTATATTAATGGTGACGTTTTTATTTAAATAAACTAGTGAATTTTTAAATTCAGACAAAATTTCCTTTTCTTTAAATTTAAAATTATTAAAATAATAAATAAAATTTTCAAAAAATTCTTCAAGAAAATAATACTTATTTTTGATTTTTATTATATTTTTAATAAATGTTGTTTTATATTTGGATATCAAAGGAGAGTTTGAAAAATTTAATCCTAACCCAATTATTACATAAGTATTATTATTTATCGTTTTTTTAGTTTCAATAATTATACCTCCAAATTTTTTGTTATCATAAATAAAATCATTAGGCCATTTAAATAAAACGTCATGATTACCAAACTTTGAAATAGTTTTTTTGACAGATATTAAAATGATTAAACTAAGAAAAAAATATTCATTAGTTTCTTTTGAAATATTTAAAGCAAGTGAGCAATAAATATTGCCTGGTGTGCTTATCCATTTATTACCCCTTCTGCCTATTCCATTTGTTTGTTTATCAGCTAACATTATGAGGTTTGTTTTATTTTTCTTATAAAAAATATTTGCATCTTTCATTGTTGAATTAGTACTTTTTTTATAAAAAATTTTAAAATCTTTTTTTAATTTTTTTCTTAATGTTTTAAGATTCATTATCTTTCAAAAAAATCAATTCCAATATCTGTTGCCATATTTGTAAAAAGTGGAGGGTAAATTACAAAAAGTGAAATAATCAGCATGCATATAAATAAAATTGATGCAGATTTTGTTGAAATATTAATACTGTGATTTGAACCTTCCAAATTATCAAAAAACATAATTTTAATGATTCTTAGATAATAATAAGCTGCTATAACACTAGCTATTACACCTAAAATTACCAATAAAAATAATTCTGATTCTAAAGCTGATACAAAGATATAAAATTTTCCAAAAAAACCAGCAAAGGGAGGAATGCCAGCCATTGAAAGCATTGTAAATGCTACACATATACTAAATAATGGCTTGGTTTTACTTAAGCCAGAAAGATCGCTAATTTTTTCAATGTAATTTTCATTTATTTTTATTGATAAAATAATAGTAAAAATAGCTATGTTCATTATAACATAAAATAGTACATAAATTACAACACCTTTAATCCCTGACAGATTAGTGGCAGCTAAACCTATTAAGATAAATCCGACGTGACCTATTGAGCTATAGGCTAATAATCTTTTTAAGTTGTTTTGTTTTATGGCTGCAATTGAACCTAAAAACATTGATGCTATAGATATAAAAATAATAATTTGTTTCCATTCAGATGTAAAATTATAAAAAGGCTCAAGACAAAAACGATAAATAATTGCTACAGCTGCTACTTTTGGAACTATTGCAAAAAATGCTGTGACAGATGTTGGAGCACCTTCATATACATCTGGTGTCCACATATGAAAAGGCACTGCAGAAACTTTAAAGGCTAAACCAACTAAAATAAATACTAAACCAAATAAAATACCTAAACTTAATGTATCATCTTTATCTATAGTTAAATAAATTTGATCAAAATTTGTACTAAGTGTGTATCCGTAAATTAAAGAACATCCATATAGTAAAATACCTGAAGATAACGCACCAAGAACAAAATATTTAATTCCTGCTTCAGAGGAGGTAGCCGAGTCTCTTTTAATAGCAGCAATAACGTACAAAGATAAACTTTGAAGTTCTATTCCCAAATACATTGTCATAAGATCATTTGAACCTATTAAAATAATCATTCCCAAGGTTGAAAAACAAATTAAAATCGGAATTTCAAAATTAATAAGTTTTAAATCTTTAAAATAATTTGATGTAACTACTATGCTAGAAATACTTCCTATAATTACGAGGATTTTAAAAAATAATATAAACGAAGTTGTTTTAAAGAAATTATGATAATACCCAAAGTTTGTTTCTTTATTAAAAATAACTAAAAATAAAACTATGATAAGAAGTAAAACAGAAAAATTTGAAGTTACTGAAAAATTATTTTTTTTAATAAATAAACCCAATAATAAAATTATTATTATCCCAATAACTAAAATAAACTCCGAAAAAAATAATAATTCTAAAAAATTAGATACCATTTGCAATCTCATAATTTTCTATAATGCTTTCTAAAGGCAATCTCATTGGTTCTAAAAAAATATTTGGATAAATACCTATTAATATTACTGCAAATATAAGAGGAAATAAAATAAGTTTTTCTCTAAGACTTAAATCTACTAGGCTTTGAATTTTATTATTATTGATGACACCGAAGAAAATTCGTTTGTATAGATATAACATATAAACAGCACCAAGTATTATTCCAGAAGCTGAGAAGACAGCTAAAAAACTACTATATTTAAAAGCACCTAAAATAGTTAAAAATTCTCCTATAAATCCACTAGTTCCTGGGAGGCCAATAGATGCAAGTGTAAAAAGCATGAAAACTACTGCATATAATGGCATAGAATTTACTAATCCTCCATATTCACTTATTTCCCTAGTATGTAATTTATCATAAATTACACCTACACATAAAAACAACGCAGCAGAAACTATTCCATGACTAATCATTTGCATCATTGCTCCTTCTAAACTTTGTTGATTTAATACAAATATACCAACTGTTACTATTCCCATATGCGCTACTGAAGAATAGGCAATTAACTTTTTGATATCGGTTTGAGCTAAAGCTACTAAAGAAGTATAAATTATAGCAACTACACTAATAAAAAATATTAATGGAAGGAAAAAATTTGAAGCTTCTGGAAACATTCCTATTGAAAATCTAATAAATCCATAACCACCCATTTTTAATAAAACACCAGCTAAAATTACTGAGCCTGCGGTAGGAGCTTCTACATGTGCATCAGGCAACCAAGTATGAAAGGGCCACATTGGAATTTTGACAGCAAAGGATGCAAAAAAAGCTAACCATAACCATATTTGAACTTCCTTCGAAAAAAAGTTTCCTTGTAATTCCTTTATACTCATATTTTCTGTTAATTGATAAATGTAAATAATAGCAATTAACATCAATACTGATCCTAATAGAGTATATAAAAAAAATTTAAAAGATGCATAAATTCTTCTTTTACCACCCCATATACCAATAATAATAAACATGGGGATTAAAACAGCTTCAAAGAAAATATAAAATAACAAAATGTCAATAGAAGAAAACATTCCAATCATAAAAGTTTCTAAAAGTAAAAAAGCAATCATGTATTCTTTAATTCTTTTTTTTATGCTATGCCAACTAGCTAAGATACAAAATGGAGTTAAAAAAGTAGAAAGTAATATCATAAATAAAGATATGCCATCTATTCCCACATGATAATAAAATTTAAAATCATTAAACCAATTATATTTTTCGCTAAATTGGTAATCACCAATAGATGAGTCAAATAAAAACCATACTAAACAACTAATTAAAAAAGTAGCCAACGAAATCCATAAGGCTGCCCACTTAATATTATTTGATGAATTCTCTTCATCTTTTATAAATAATATTACCAAAGAACCAATGAATGGTAAAAAAATTAAAACACTTAATAAGGGCCAATCAAACATTTAAAAATAAAATAACCAAGTTAATAAAATTACTAATCCTCCAAGCATTACAAAAGCGTAATGATAGATATATCCAGATTGAAAAAGAGATATTCTTCTAGAAAAAATATTAATTAAATTTGATATTCCATTTGGACCATATTTATCAATTATTTTAATATCTGTTTCTTTCCAGAAAAAATTAGACAAATAAAAGTATGGACGAATAAATACAAAATTATAGATTTCATCTATGTACCATTTATTAAAAGAAATTAAATAAAGAGGTTTGAATAAATTATAAAATTTAATTAAATATTTTTGTTTATAAAAATAAAAAATTAAAGCTATCAAAATACCCATCGCAACAGAAATTTTTATGTAAAATATTTCTATAAAAGGAAGATGGTGATGATCTTCGTAATATAACACAAGTGATTCTAACCAAAAATTATATTCATTTTTTCCAACAAAGTAGTCATATAAAAAGAATCCTGAAAACACAGAACCTATAGCGAGTAAAATTAGAGGGAATCTAATTCTTAAATCAAAATCATTTAATTCTTCATAAATTTTTGGATCTCCTCTTTTTTGTCCGTGAAAAGTTAAAAATAATAATCTCCATGAATAAAAAGCTGTTAATAGTGCGGTTATAATTCCAACATAATAAGCATAGGAAGCGTATGAGGATGATGAGAAGTAAGCACTCTCCAGAATAATTTCTTTTGAATAGTAACCAGAAAAATAAGGAAATCCGATAATTGCTAAAGAACCAATCCACATCATTGTGCCTGTAAAAGGAATTTTTGAAAAAAGCCCACCCATTTTTCTCATATCTTGTTCATGATGAAAAGAATGTATTACTGAACCTGCTGATAAAAAAAGAAGGGCTTTAAAAAAACCATGCGTTGTTAAATGAAATATTGATGCATTATAAGCTCCTAATCCTGCGGCAAAAAACATATATCCCAATTGGCTACAAGTAGAATAAGCTATAACTCGTTTTATATCATTTTGTGTTAGAGCTATAGAAGCTGCAAATATTGCTGTTGAAGCTCCAATAAATGTTATGAATAAATTTGTATATTCTGCAAATTGAAATAGTGGACTCATTCTCGCTACAAGGAACACACCTGCAGTAACCATTGTCGCTGCATGTATTAATGCTGATACAGGAGTTGGTCCTTCCATTGCATCCGGCAACCAAGTATGCAAGCCTAATTGAGCAGACTTTCCCATAGCACCAATAAATAGTAAGAAACATAAAGTATTAATAGTTGAGACTTTAAATCCAAGAAAATTAATATCATGGTATTTAAAATAAATTGCTGAATTGAAAATATCATCAAAGTTAATTGATCCGAATACAAAAAAGATACCTACAATACCTAAAAGAAAACCAAAATCACCAATCCGATTTACTATAAAAGCTTTTATAGCTGCTTTATTTGCTGAATTTTTGTGATACCAAAATCCTATTAACAAATAAGATGCTAATCCAACACCTTCCCATCCAAAAAACATTTGTAATAAGTTGTCACTTGTTACTAGTATCAACATGAAAAAAGTAAATAAACTTAAGTATCCCATAAAACGAGGAATTGATTTATCTTGATTCATGTAACCAATTGAATAAATATGTACCGCTGCTGATACTGTTGTAACAACTATAAGCATAGTAGCGGTTAAGGCATCTAATCGTAAAGTCCAATCAACAGAAAAATTTCCAGAAGTAATCCAATTAA
>MDSW01205626.1_pt1 | contig 12429 bp, 3 predicted proteins | sample 811171 | NCBI WGS metagenome assembly MDSW01 (sample SAMN05326641, study PRJNA326480) | marine metagenome | isolation source: seawater | place: Atlantic Ocean: North West | collected 2012
CCCTCCCCCTCCTCCGACCCTCCCCCCCTCCCGAACTCGAGCGCGTTGGAAAACGCCGCCTCGTACCTCGGGTACGCCAGGAACGTGACCCCCGCGTAGGGCACGACCCTCGCCATCATGACCCCGTTCCCCCGCCACAGCCCCGCGACGCCCTCCGCGGCGACGATGCTCCTCGCCGTGCCGAGCGCGCCCCTCAGGGTGAACCGCCGGTCCGGGTCCACCTGGTAGATGATCTTGACCCTGTCCGCGGGCGCGATCACCGTCTTCGCCACCGCCCCGGCGCAGCCCCCCGCGATCAAACTCTCGATCGCCGTTGCCTGTTGCGCCTTGGCCTCGATGTACGTCGCCGGGGGATGGTGATCGGCGGCGGTGCCCGTGGTTCCGAACAGCAGTCGACTGTCGACGACGCCCTCCCCCCGCGCCGCGCGGTCGCGACACGCGGGCACGAAGCGCTTGAGCGCGTCGTTGGCGGTGAACCCGATGGCGGCGGCGATCGGGCCCTTCACCCACGTCAAACCGACGCCCTTGAACAGGCCGTTCGCGACGCCCTCGGCGGCGTAGATCCGTCGAAGGCCCTCCCAGATGCTGGGGTACAGAGACGGGGAGGGACCCGGGGGGGAGGAAGACGGGGGGAAGAACCCTCCTCGGGGCCCGGGAGTATTCGCCGCCGGCGCGTTTAGGTTGGCGCCGGGGTCGGTTCGCTGAAACACCTGCATCCTTCTTCGCACGACGTGCAGGGGGTAGGTCGCGGTCTGCGCGACGAACCCCGAGACCCCGCCCGCGATGAGCTTGTGCGTCACCGGCATGTCGTCCTCGTCCCAGTCGTGGTGCGGGCCGCGCTTCTTCCGCTCGCGCGTGTGGTACAACGCCTTGACGCTCTCGAACGTCGCGAACGAGATGCCGCCGTAGGGGACGATGCCGACGAGCGTGGGGCTGAGCCCCGCGTACGCCGAGCGGATCCCGCCGAGCTTCACCGCGGAGGCGAGGTTCCTGACCGAGGCCGCGAACCCGCCCGTGAGCGGCGTCGCCGCCGATGAGTTGGGGTGTCGTCCACCGGCGGGGGCGGCGGGTGCGCGGGGACCCGCGAAGGTTCGGTGCGCGGTGACGCGCGCGTGGATGAGGTCGAGGGGGTAGGTGAGGAAGGTGGCGGTGGCGCCCGCGAGCGCGCCCGCGGCGAACCTGGTCGCGAGCGTGCCCTCGGGCTCGGAGGGGACGAACGCGGCGGCGAGGGCGTCGTTGTACCACGGGTACGTCGCGAACGTGCACGCGGAGTAGGGGAGGATGCGCGTCACCGCCGCGCCCGTGCCGCGCCACAGCGCCACCGCGCCCTCCTCGCGGACGATCCGGCCCGCGGTCGTGAGCGCGGTGCGCGGCGTGAGCGTGGCCGTCGCGGTCGCGTTCACCTGGTACAGGAGCTTCACCCGGTCGATGGGCGCGGTGGCGACGCGGGAGAGCGCGCCCGCGGCGCCGCCGGCGAGGAGACGCTCCATGGGGAGGGGCTCGGCCGGATCCGACGTGGACGGGGGAGGATCCCCGCTCGCGGGATCGACACCGCCGGGGGCCGCCGAAAGCCCCGAGGGACGCGCCGGGGCCCCGCGCGGCGCCGCGGAGGACGACATCGGGCGCGAGACCGCGGGGCACCCGCCCCCGCGCGCGAGATCGCCCCTCGCCCCCCCGCGCGGAAACGACCCGGCGCGGCGACGGCGGAGCGCCGGTCGGTGTGGCCGTCGGTGCCGGGGCGCGACGCTTCGAGGCGACGGGAGATCGCGCGCGGCGAGAGACGCTCGTCGAGACGCCGCGTCGTCGTCGTCGGCGAGACGCGAGGTGCCGATTCGCTCGCGCATCAGTTAGATCAGTTGACAGCAGTTTCAGCGCTGACGATCCGCTCCGCGACGCGTCGATCGGCGCGATCCGCGCCAGACGCGAGGGGCGCACCGGCGCGGCGCGACGCTTCCCCCCTCGCCTTCGTCTCGCCCCCTCGCTCCACCCCCCCGCGCGTCCCTATCCCGCGCGTTCGCCGCCGCGATGCTTCGATCCCCCGACCCCAAGGCGCGCGCGCCGCGCGAGACCGCGTCGGCCGCGTCCGCCCGGGCGTTCGCGCGCGTCGCTCGGATCGTGGACCACAACCGCCCCCTCGCGGGCCTCGCGCTGATCATGCTCGTCGGCCTCCTCGTCACCGGCGTCGCGACGACGCGCACCGCGAGCGCGATGATCCGCGGCGCGCCGCGCGGGGCCGGCGGCGTCTCGCGCGTCGTCGTCGCCCCGGGCGGCGACGCGAACGACCGACGGTCAGACGCCCCTCCGAAGGCGCCGTCGTCATCCGCGGACAACAACGCCACCGCGAGCGCCTCGGCGGACGCGAAAGACGAGCGACCCCCCGCGAAGGCGACGACGCCCGAGGCATCCTCCGAGTCGGCGTCGTCCGAGCCGGCGTCGTCCTCCGAGTCGGCGTCGTCCGAGTCGGATCCCTCCGAGGGGGATCCATCGCGATCGTCGTCGACTCGGAACATCGGGAAGAAGGACGGAAGAGATTCCGCGTTCGACGCGTTCGACGCGTCGTCGGATTCATCCTCGTTCTCCCCGACCGCCCCCCGCCACGACCTCACGCGGACGTGGCACGGCGTCCTCGCGCTGCTCACGTTCTTCGTCGGGTACGGGTGCGCCATCTCGGAGGACCGGTTCGGGCGCGGGTTCAAGAAATCTATCCCAGTGACGATCGCCGCCGGGATCGTCTGGGCGCTCGTCGCGCTCGGGTACCGCTCGAAGGGCCACCGGCTCGCCCCGGTGACGGCGGCGGCGAAGCACACCCTCGGCGAGTTCGTGGAGGTGTTCCTTTTCCTCCTCACCGCGATGACCTTCATCAACGCCGCGAAGAGCCTGAACGTCTTCGCCGCGCTGAGGCGGCGCATCGTGAGGGGGGGGTACGGGCGGAGGGCGGTGTTTTGGATCACCGGCGCGGCGGCGTTCGCCCTCTCCCCCGTCGCGGATAACCTCACAACCGCGTGCGTCATGGGCGCGGTGGTGAGCTCCTTAGCGGGGGTTCATCAGACGGGGGTTCACGGCGCGAATCGACGCGAACACGACGCGAACGCGAACGCGAACGCTCCTTCGAACGCTCTTTCGAAGAATTTTGCGCCTTCGAAAACCGGAACGTCTTCGGAGTTCGCGGCGATGTGCTGCGTGAACGTGGTGGTGGCGGCGAACGCGGGGGGCGCGTTCAGCCCGTTCGGCGACCTCACGACGCTCATGGTGTGGCAGCGCGGGAAGCTCGGCCTGGGCGACTTCCCGCGGCTGTTTCTCCCGGCGCTCACCAACTGGCTCGTGCCGGCGGCGCTCATGAGCCGCAGGATCGAGCGCGAGCCGTCGGGTCGCGGCGGCGGCGGCGGCGGGGGCGGGGGCGAGGATGGCGGCGGCGGCGGCGTGGGGGGGTCGTCGTCGTCCCCGACCGCCGCCGCCGCCGCCGCGAAGGGCGGCGATGAGCCGTTCGGAGGAGGAGGACATTCGGAGGCATCCTCTTCGGATGATCGCGCGTCGCGGCTCGCGCCCGGGGCGCTGGAGGTGCTCGCGCTCTTCGCCGCCACCGTCGCGATGACGGCGTGGTTCCACGCGTACGCGCGCCTGCCCCCGACGCTGGGGATGATGACCGGGCTCGGCCTGCTCCAGCTGCTCGGGTGGTGCCGGGGGGGCGCGACGAGGGACCCCCGCTCTAGAGGCGGCGGCGGCGGAGGAGGAGGAGGAGGAGGAGGAGGAGGAGAGGCGGACGAGGAGCGCGCGCTCGGAGGCGTCCCCCTCGGAGGCGTCGGAGGAGGGACTCGGGACTCCGCCTCTCGGGACTCCTCGGGCGGCGGCGGCGGCGGCGCTTCGTCCGGCTCGTCGAACGCCTCCGCCGCCCTGAACCTAACCCCTCGGCTGGACGTGTTCGACGCGTTGTCTCGGACGGAGTGGGACACGCTTCTCTTCTTCTACGGCGCGATCGCGTGCGTCGGCGGGCTCGGCGTCGCGGGGTACCTGCACGCGCTGACAAACCGTTGGTACGGCTCGTTCGGCCCGGACGTCGCCAACGTCGCGTTGGGTTTGGCGTCGGCGGCGATCGATAACATCCCGATGACGTACGCGGTGCTGAGCGCGGACCCGGAGATGTCCGCGTCGCAGTGGTCGCTTCTGACGCTGTGCGCGGGGTGCGGCGGGAGCATACTGAGCGTCGGGAGCGCCGCGGGGGTGGGGCTGATGGGCGTCGTGCCCGGAGCGTACACCTTCAAAGCGCACCTGAGGTGGACGCCCGCGGTCGCCGCAGGGTTCTTCGCGAGCGTCCTCGCGCACGCCCTCGTCGTCGGCGTCGGCTAAGATTTTTTATCATATTCATAACATAAATATCATACTACATCTGAGTTACATCGTGAGCATCGGTGGTGATGGTCTATCGCAGAATACCTTGCGTAGTCTGCGCGCGCGCGTAGACTACGCGGTCCGGCGTCGGATCACCCCTCGAATCCGATGACGGCGCCGGCGTCGGCGGCGGCGTCGCGCCTGAGGTCCGCGGCGGCCACCTCGTGCAGCGGGACGATCGCGCCTCCCCCGCGGTGGTCGCGGCCGTACGCGTCGTCATACGAATCGGCGTGATACGAATCGTCGCGGTGGTTGAACTGATGGAACCCTCCGCCTCCTCCGCCGGCGCGCGCGCGGAGCCTCGCGTTTTCGCGCAGGAGCGATTCGTTCTCCTCGCGGAGCTTGCGTCGATCCGCGCGCACCTTCTCCAGCTCCTGGAAGTGTCGCTCGAAGGCGCGGTTGGACCGCCCCGCGCCCACGGCGCTGATGCCGAAGAACGCGAGGCCGGCGCAGACGAAGACGACGAAGTTCTTGGACACCGCGCCGCCGAGACCGCGGGTCTCGGGGCTTCCGCCGCCGCGCCACCTCTCGGGCTTGTTGGAGGGGCGCGGCGCGCGTCCGTCGCGCCGCTTGCTCGAGGCGTGATCGCCGGCGCTCGCGCCGCTCGTCACCTCCTTCGCGTCCCCTCGCGCGCGCCCCGATCGAGCGGGGGTAGGGCGCGAGCTCGAGTCCCTGCTCCCGTCCTCGGAGTTGCGCGCGGAGTCGTCGTACGCGCGGCTCTGCCAGCTCACCGAGCCGGGGCTGCGCTCGTCGCGCGACATGGGGACGGCGACGTCCCCGTTCAAACGGCGTGCCCGCTCGCCGACGACGCGCGGCGAACGACGCGACGGCGCGGCGCCGGGACCGCGCGAGGGCGACGCGCGACCGGGCGACGAGGCGGGACGCGAGCGCCCGGGCGCGGTCCGAGACCCTCGCGAGCGCGTGCCGGCGCGAACGAGCGCGCGCGTGCCGAAGTGGGGCTGCGGCGCGCGGACGCGCGCCACCTCAGCTGCTCGCCGACGTTCAAATCCCTCGGCGTTTACGAAAACCTCCGCGTCGTCACGTCGGCTCGCGGCGCGCCGCAGTTTTTCGGAGGAGTTTCCTTTGTACTTGAGCGCCCCGCGCCACCGCGCCACCCCTCGCCCGGCCACCACGCGCGGGAGTTGAGATCTCGTCGTCGCGGTCGATCGCGTCCGATCGCCGGCACTTCGTCCGCGCACTTCGCGCGTCTCGCGCCGGCACGCCCTCGCGAGGCCCCAGTTCGGGTCCCCCGGTCGGGTCCCCCGGTCCCGCCGCCGGCGCATCCCGGCAGCGCGTCGTCGGGTCCCGTCCTCGCGCTCCCGGGCGATATGGCGGTTCGCGCCGGCGTCGGCGCGGGTCGATCGCACGCCGCCCGCGTCGGGCCCTCGCGCCGCCTCGCGATCGTCCTGGCGTGCCTCGCGGTCCTCGCCCCCGCCCCCGCGCGCGCGTTCAAGGCGGCCGACTTCAAGACGTGCGCCACCTCGAGCTTCTGCGCGCGCCAACGCCATCGCGCGGCGGGCGCGTCCGCGGACACGTACGCGATCGTCGGATCGTTCGCCGCAACCTCCGACGCCTCCGCCCCGGGCGCGCCCCCCTCCTCCTCGTTCGTCGCGACGCTCGCGGACGCGAACGCGCCGGACGCCCCCCTCACGCTCGCGGTCACGAGCGTCGGCGAGGAGGGCGTCGTGCGCGTGCGCGTCGACGACCCGCGGCGACCGCGGTATCGCGTCCCCGACGTCCTCGACCCGGCCTTCGCGTCGCGCGTCTCGCCATTCGCCCGAGTGACGCGCGAAGAGCGACCCGCGGCCGCGGGAGGCACCGTCACGGTCTTCCGAACCCCGAACCCGGCCGTCGCCGTCGAGGTCCGCCACGCGCCCCTCCGCGTCGCCCTCCTCGTGAACGGCGTGGAGACGGTGGTGTTCAACGACCGCGCCGCGCTCGCGTACGAACGAGCCGACGTACTCGCGAGTACTCCCCCCGCCGCCGACGGCGGCGGTGAGGGGAAAAGCGCCGACTGGTCCGAAACGTTCAACGGGCACGTGGACGCGCGACCGAACGGCCCGAACGCGCTCGCGTTCGACGTCACCTTCCCCGGCGCGACGCGCGCGTACGGCCTCCCCGAGCGCGCGACGAGCCTGAACCTCCGCGACACCGTCGCCCCCGCGGCGGCGGAGACGGCGCGGGAAGATTCAGACGCCGGCGCCGATCGATCCGAAGTCGCGCTCTCGGAACCCTACCGCCTGTATAACCTCGACGTGTTCGAGTACGAGCACGACTCGCCGTTCGGGCTGTACGGGAGCATCCCGGTCCTGCTCGCGCACGCGCCCGACCGGCTCGACGCGCGGAACGACGACGCCGCGGCGGCCGGGGGCGGCGGCGCGAAGACGTCGGCGACGTCGGCGGCGTATTTCCACAACCCGACGGAGACGTACGTGGACCTGACGCGGCGAGGAGAAACAGAAACGACCCCGGGGGCGTCGTCGACCCCTCTCGTGTCTTCGCGCTGGATGGCGGAGTCGGGCGCCCTGGACGTGTTTTTGATCCCGGGTCCGTCGCCTTCGGCAGTCCTTCGGCAGTACGCGTCGCTCACCGGCGCGACGGCGCTTCCGCCGGCGTTCGCGCTGGGGTACCACCAGTGCCGCTGGAACTACCGCGACGAGGCTGACGTCGCCGAGACGGACGCGGGGTTCGACGAGCGCGACATCCCGTACGACGTCCTGTGGCTCGACATCGAGCACACGGACGGTAAGCGGTACATGACGTGGGACGCGGCGCACTTCCCGACGCCCCGGCGCATGATCGAGGACGTCGCGAGCCGGGGCCGGAAGATGGTGGCCATCGTGGACCCGCACGTGAAGAGAGATCCCAACTATCCCGCGTACGAGGAGGCCAGGAAGCGCGGTTTCTTCGTCAAGAAATCCGACGGGGCGACCGATTTCGACGGGTGGTGCTGGCCCGGGGCGTCGGCGTACCTGGACGTGACGAGCGCGGAGGTGAGGGCGTGGTGGGCGGAGAAGTTTGCGCCGGAGAACTACCCGGGGTCGACGCGCGATCTGCACGTGTGGAACGACATGAACGAACCCAGCGTCTTCAACGGCCCGGAGGTGACGATGCAGAAGGACCTCGTGCACGCGGGGGGGGTGGAGCACCGCGAGGTGCACAACGCGTTCGGCATGTACTACCACGCCGCCACCGCCGAAGGACTCAGGCGCCGAGGCTTGGATCCGGCGCCGGGGGAGGAAAAAGAAGGATCCGCCGCGTCCACTCTCTCTTCGTGGGGGAAGCGGACGTCGCGGAACCGCGGTTCGCGGGAGGAAAGCGACGCGCTCCGCTCACGCGCCCCGCTCACGCCGCGGCCGTTCGTGCTCTCGCGCGCGTTCTTCGCCGGCACGCAGAGGATCGGCCCCGTGTGGACGGGCGATAACGCCGCGGACTGGGACCACCTCCGCGTCTCCGTCCCGATGTGCCTCACCCTCGGCCTCTCCGGGCTCACCTTCTCGGGCGCCGACGTCGGCGGGTTCTTCGGCGACCCGAGCCCCGAGCTCGCGGTTCGGTGGTACCAGCTCGGCGCGCACTACCCGTTCTTCCGCGGCCACGCGCACCTCGACACCAAGCGCCGCGAGCCCTGGCGCTTCGGCGACGAGCACACCGCGACGATACGCGACGCCATTCGGCGCAGGTACCAACTCGCGCCGTATTTGTACACGCTCTTCGAAGACGCCGCCGCGACGGGCGCGCCCGTGATGCGCCCGACGTGGTACGAGTTTCCCGAGGATCCGGACGCGTTCGAGACGCAGGAGAGCTTCATGCTCGGCCCGGCGCTGCTCGTCGCGCCGGTTCTCAGGGAAGGCGCCGAGGAGGTCCGTGTGTACTTACCGACGGAGGAGAAGGAAGCGGAGAAGGAGGGTAAAGGCGGCGGACCCGCGAAGGGGACCGCCGTATGGTACGATCACGACACCGGCGAGGCGTACGAGGGCGGGAAGACGCACGCGATCGCGGTGACGATGGAATCCGTCCCGACATTCGTCCGCGGCGGGTTCATCGTCTCCCGCCGCGACCGGCCCCGGCGCGGCACCAAGGCGCAGGCGGCGGATCCCGTCACCCTCGTCGTCGCGCCGGACGCGCGCGGTCGCGCGGCGGGGGAGCTCTACCTGGACGACGGCGAGACGGACGCACACGAGGCAGCGAAGGGCGCGAGGTTCGCGAGGCGCGCGTTCGAGTACCGCGAGGATGAGGCGGAGGCGACGCTTCGGGGAGGCGCGGCGGCGAGGGACCCGGGCGCGGGCGGGACGTTCCCGGGCGCGGAGGCGAAGGTGGAGCGCGTGATTGTTCTCGGCGGCAGGGCTCGCGCGCTTCGGTTCGAGCGCGCCGACGTCGCCGAGGCGGGCGCGGCGGGGGGCGGCATGACGCGCGAGGTGGAGGTCGGGTGCGAGGGGAGGTTCGAGACGATCGTCAGGAACCCGGGCGTGCGGGTCGCGGGCGAGTGGGTCGTGACGATGCGGTGACGCGAGGAGGATCGGCGCGCGGGGTTCGTCGTCTCCGTGTTTTTTCCGTCAGGTGTTTCGATTAAAAATGATGCCCGACATTCGATCGAGCGCGCGCTCACCCGTCCTATCATAGCCGGATCGCGGTCCTCCCCTCGCTCATCATCGGTTAAAGTATGTACACGCGCCTAATTGATGTTCGTGTGTTTTCCGGAGAGAGTCGACGTCTTTTCGTCAACCTCTCTCTTCTCACGAGCGCTCTTACGCGATGGGGACGTGGAAGTCGATGCCGTCGGTGCACAGCTCGGTGTCGAGGGAGTCGTGGCGCACGCACCCGCGGTCGGAGTGGTCGACGTACGTCTCGAACTTCGCCTCGATCTCGTGCGCGCACACGGCGGTCATCTCGCAGTCGGTGAGGCCGCAGTTCCCCTCGGCGGCGCCCGAGGCGAAGGACATGTACACCTCGAGGTCCTTGTGGAACTTCGCGGTCATGTCCTCCTTGTGAGGGTTGAACACGTCGAACGCCTCCTCCGCCGCCGCCTTCTTGAGGTACTTATCGGCGACGGCGTCGTTGTACGTCTCCACCGCCGTCTTGTACTCCTCGAGGCTCGCGGCGTACTCGGAGTACTTCAGCTGAAGCTCCTGGTACTTGTACGCCTCCATGGACTTGGAGTTGACGCACTCGGAGGCGAAGCACTGAATCTGGCGCGACGCGAGGTCCGTGTCGCTCTTGATCTCCGCGATGAGCTGCTGGATGTTGTTGCACGTCTCCTTGTTGGGGGCGTCGCCCAGCGCCGCCTCCTCAGCCACCGCCTCGCCCGGCTGGGCGAGCACCTCGTTGGGGTCGAACTCCTCCTCGTTGCACACCATCTCCGCCACCTTCTGAATGTTGTCCATGTTCTGGTGGTGCTGCACAAACGCCATGCCGTTGTAGTCGCGAATCGCGCTACCGATTTTGCACGCGTGCGACGCGTTGTTGTACGCGTACACCCACTCGTCGTACGCCGCCCTGTACGCGTCGTGCGCGTCGTTCGTCACCCGGTGCACCGCGGAGACGCACGGCGAGCTCTGCACGTCGAGGTGGTTGTACGAGATGGTGGCGTCGATCACCTTCTGGGAGGCGAGAGCGCAGGAGTCCTTGGAGGTTTGCATGTGCGCGCAAATCTGGTCGACGGTGGGCGCGCACACGCCGAAGCTGGACGCCGTGGCGTTGCACTTGGGGGGCATGTTGGTGTGGCACACCTCGTCGCACTTGTCCGTGCCCTTGCAGTAGTCGGAGGCCTGGAAGTGGTGCGTGGGCGCCTCGGAGCACGTGAGGGAGGTGAACTTCTCCGAGTTGACCTCGTAGATGACCGCCGCCTGGTCGGAGCGGTCAGCGTTGAACTCGAGGTTGGACTCGGCGTGGACGTAGCCCTCGGGGGGCGAGGAGTCGAGCTCGTAGCAGCCGGTGAGCGCGGCGCCGACGACGTTGGGGGGCGTCGTCATCGGCTCAGGGATCGGGAGTTCCGCCTGGATCTCCGCGTACGAGATGGCCTGCTCCTCGAGCTCGTCGACGGCGGCGTCGGAGACGGACGGGTTCTTGTGCAGCTCCTCCGCGGGGTCGACGATCTTGGACTCGGCGACGACAATGTCCGAGTCGGGCGCATCGTTCGCCTTCTTGATCGCCGCCTCAGCCTCCTCGGGAGCGATCACCATCGGGTCGAAGTCGAGGACGAACTTCGTGGGGATCTCGTAATCGCCCTCGATTTGCTCCTCGGCGTGCGGGATGAAGGGCGTGCACGTGCCGGAGGTGATGGTCATGCCCATCTGGGTCCACGCGTACTCGCAGGGGCCGCCCGTCATCATCCCAGGGGTCTCCTCAATGACGGCGGATTCGTAGGTGGGCTCCGCCTTCTGGGCGACGAGCATTGGGAGCTCGACGATCACCTCGCGGACAGGCTTCTTGTGGAGGACCGCCTCGGCGAGGAGCTTGACCGCGGACTTCTGCTCTTCGTGGTCGTCCGAGGCGACCACCTTGCGCACCGCCGCCTCGCCCGCCTCCTGCACCTCCTCAACCTGCTTCTGCTGCACGGGGTCGAGCACAACCTGGGGCACGCCGTTGGCGTCCGGGGTGGTGAGGTACCCCGGCGTGGGGCACGGGATGGGGCCGTACACCATCTCGCCGTTCGCGTTCGTGGTGTAGTCCTTGCACTCGATCTCGGGCTCGTGCGACGCGGGGTTCTCGAAGATGGTGGGCGCGGGCTTCACCGCGATGATCTCATTCGCCGGCTCCTCCTCGGGGAATTCGGGGATGGCGTAGGGATCGACGGCGGGCGCGGGGCCGGGCGCCATGCCGGGGCCGGCGCCGTACATGTCGTAGGCGGCGGCGGGCGAGGGCGCGAGCGCGGCGGCGACCTTCTCCTTGATGACGGCGGTCTTGACCACCTCGACGATCGCCGCCTTGGCCTCGAGCGCCTCCACGAGCTTTGTGGACACCGAGGGGATCTCCTTGAGGAGCTGCGCGGGGGCGACGATCGTCACCTCCGCCTCGACGCCGGGCGCCGACTTGATCGCCTCCGTCGCCTTGGCGATGGCGTCGCAGTCCACCTTCGCGGGGTTGACGAGCACGGACGTGGCGAACTTGGAGGCGAGCAGGCCGCGGCGGCGCTTCCCCTCCGCCTGCGCGTTGCACGTGCCGGAATCCGAGTCGAGGCCGAGCGCCGCCCACGTCTTGGCGCACGCGTCGTCGGGGGTGGACGCCTGGAGCGTCGCGCCAATCTTCACAACCGGCTTGCCGGACTTCACCGCCGCGGCGAGCAGAGAGACCGCCTCGCGCTGCGCGGGGTCCACCTCGGACGCGATGACGTCCAGCACGGCCACGTCGCACGCCGCCTTCGCCGACTCGAGCACCGCCGCGGGGGGCTCGTCGGGGGGCATCACCTGCGAGACGACGGCGTTGACAGTCTTCTCCATCGTCTTCGCGCGGTGGTCGAGCTCCTCGAGCTCCGCCATGAGCGACTCGAGCTCGGCCATCTCCTTGAGCAGGTCGAGCGCGGGTTCCTCCCACACGGCGAAGCTCGGGGGGATGGCGATTTCCATAACCGGCTCCGGCGGATTCCATACCGAACCAGGCCCGCCGATGGGCTCCTCGTACACGGGCATGACGGTATACACGGGGTCGGGGTGGAAGATCTCCTCGGGGACGATAACCTGGACCACCTTCTCCTCGTTCATGCTGCAGTCGGCGTCGCCGGGGGAGACGCCCATCTCGGCGAAGACGGAGGCGCACGCGTCCACCTCGTCGAACGCCTCCGGGACGCTGCCGGAGACGACCACGACGGGCAGCTGCTCGATCGTCGCCTTGGTGAGGATCTCAGCCTTCTTCACCTTGGCGGGGGGCAGCGAGGGGGCGTCGCAGATCTTGGCCGCCACCTCGTCCGCCTCCGCCTTGACCACCTCGATGAGGTCGATCTGCGAGGTGGAGAGCTCCATGGGGGCCGCGGAGGGGCCGGGGGCGGGGCCGGGGCTCATGCCGGGGGCGGGGCCGGGGGCCGCGCCGGGGGCGGCGCCGGGGGCGGCG
>MDSW01124405.1_pt1 | contig 12428 bp, 4 predicted proteins | sample 811171 | NCBI WGS metagenome assembly MDSW01 (sample SAMN05326641, study PRJNA326480) | marine metagenome | isolation source: seawater | place: Atlantic Ocean: North West | collected 2012
GCGCCGCTGTCGCGCACGCCGGCGAACTTGAACACGACGAGCCCGAAAATCAGCGCGCAACTGTTGGCCGCGACGCGGTCGAGCGCCTTCTTGTACGCGCCGCCGATGCCCGCGCCGCCGCCCGCGCCGCCGCCGAGGCCGGCGAGGCCGCCGACGCCGCCCCGACCGCCCGCGTCGCCGCCGCCGCCGCCGAGCCCCCCGCCGCCGTACGTGGATACGCGCGCGGAGGCGGCGACGGTGACAAGCGCGGCGCGGACGACGAGGCGAGGGGAGACGACGAGGCGAGGGGAGACGACGAGGCTTCGGCGGAACCTTCTTCTCATCGACCGGCTCGAGGCGGAGGCGAAGTCGCCCGAGAAGGCGCCGCGGGCGGGGTTCGGCGACCCGGTTTCGAAAGCGCACGCCCGCGAGGCTCATCACCGAACCGTGCGTTGGTTCGCGCTCACCCCTCCCTCCTCGTCGCTTCTGCTGTGGCACTTTTTCGCCTTTTTCCTCGCCGCGAGCGCCGCGCGCATGGACGCGGCGCTCGCGGCGGCGCTCGAGGCGGAGGAGGGCGAAGGCGGAGGCGAAGGCGAAGGCGAAGGCGCTCGAGGCTTCGCGCGTCGCGCCACGCCGACGCGCCGCGCGTTGCTCGCGGAGCCGTCGGCGGCTCGAGAGGTCCCCTCGAGCGCGCCCGCCGCGATCCCCTCGCGTCCCGCCGACGAAAAAGAAAAAGAAAAAGCCCTCGAAGAGCCGCCGCCCTCCCGGGTTCGAACTCGCCTCTTCGCGCCCCTGACGGTTGAGGCTTCGGCGACGTACACCGCGCTCGAGTGGGTCCGGTTCGGCGCGACGCGGTACGCGACGGAGCTCGGCCTGATGTCCACGGTGGCGCTCGGCACGTCCTCGCGCGACGTGCTCCACGGCGGGTACCTCGCGCTGGCGTTGGCCATGCTCAGGGCGCGCGACGCGGTGCTCGTGCGCGGGGACGAGGTGTTCCGGTGGCTCAGGTACTACAACCTCTTCGCGCTGTTCGCGCAGTTGGCGTTTCAAGCCCCGCTTTTTTTCGACCAGATTGGGTCGGAGTCTCCCTGCTCGGCGTCCCGCATCCTCGGGTTGTATAACCGCGACCAGGAGTCGGGCGCGAGCGCGGGGTCGGCGGCGACGCGGTTCGGTCGCGGCGGGCTCGCGCCGGACCTTCTCGTCTTCGCGGCGACGTACCTCACGCGGCTCGCGCTCGAGAGCCCCGCGCGCGCCGAGGTTCTGGAGATGGAGCGCGCGACGCGGCGCGCCGCGAGGGAGGGGGCGGCGCTGCGGAGGACGCGGTGGCTTCGCGCGCGGCTGGCGCGGTGTGTAAGAGCGATGCGGGAGCGGCAGGCGCGCGTGGCGCGCGCCGAGGAGGTGCGCGCGCAGGTGGCGAAGCTCAGCCGGGAGGTCCTCGAGCTCGAGACGCGAACGGGCGGGAACAGGGCCGGGGAGAGCGGCGGGCGAAGCGACTGGCCGCCGACGGCGCTCGACGACGCGGAGGACGCGGAGGCGGAGGCGGAGGCGGCGAAAGACGCCGAGGCGCGAGGCGCCGACGCGGACGACGACGCCTTTTCCTTTTCCCGCGGGTCGGACTCGGCGTCGATGCGCACCGCGGACGAGGGCGACGGTTCCGAGGAGGGCGGTTCCGAGGAGGAGGGCGGTTCGTCGGGGGGCTCGTCGTCGCCTCGCCTGCTCCCGCCGCCTCGAAGGTTCGGGCGTTCGGATTCGGGTTCGGATTCGGATTCGGGTTCGGAACGCCCGCGACGCGGCGGCGGCGTTCGACGCGACGGTCCGAAGGCGGCGGCTTCCTTCGACGACGCGTCTCCCCGGGACGACGACGACGACCGGGAGCCTTCGCGGTTTCCTCGGCTCCTCGCATTCGCGCGGGATTGGATCTCGGACCGGTCGTCGATGCTCGGTCTGGTTTTCGGCGCGGCGCTTCGGTTCCTCCCTTGGCTCGCCGCGCCCGGGTTTTCTCTGTGTTACTTTTTGTTCTTCCTCGCCTTCGCGTCGGACTTTTCCGTCGCGACGCTCTTCTACCCCACGAGCCTCGCGTGCTACGCCCTGCTCGCGCCCACCAAGCCCGGGCCGAGGTTCTGGCTCGTCGCGTTGGTGTACACCGAGCTCCTCTTGGTCGTCGGGTACGTCGTCTCCATCCCGTGCGCGCTGGAGTGCGTGGACTGGACGATGTGCGAAGACCGCGTCGCGAGCGCGTGGGGCTTACCCGGGACGCGCGACGCGGCGGGGACGAGTTTCATCAGAGGGTCGCTCGCGCCGCTCGCCGTGTACGTCGCCGTGTTGTTACACAGGTTCGCGCTGCTGCAGAGGGGCGAGGGGAGGCGCCTGGAGGCGGCGGCGGGGCCGCGCGAAGCGACGGAAGGCGCGACGAACGACGGGTCCCTCCCGCGCGAGGCGTCTGAAGCCGTCGTCGGAGAGGGGGAAGAAGGGGAGGAAGACGCGCGGCACGGAGGGGACCCGGAGGGACGACCGCGCGAGGCGGAAGGACCCTTCGAAGGGTCCTCGCAGGGTCCACCCTCCGGATCGTTCGTCGCCGGCGTTCTCGCGGGGTACGACGCCGCGGAGGCGTTTTTCCAGCGCGTCCTGAGCGCGGACGTCGAGCGCCGCCCGAGCTTCGTCGCGGTGACCGTCGCGCGCCCCGCGCCGTGCGCGCCGTTTTCCGCCCCGAATTTTTTTTCGCGGGAAGACGAATTCGCGACGACGGCCGACGCGTCGGCGCCCCCGTCCTCCGCGTCGGCGCCCCGCGCGTCCTCCTCGGGCGGCGTCGCCTGGGACGAGGTCGGGGCGGCGCTGAACGTCGCCCTCGGCGCGGTTCGCGTCGGGGAGGGCGCGCAGAAGACGGCGGCGGCGGGGGACCCCGACGCGCTGCGCCTCCGCTTCGTCGAGGCGGACCTCGCGCGCGCCCGCGGCCTCCCCGGGTTCGCCGCCGCGGAGCATTCCGATTCTTTTTCGTTCACTCACGCGCGCGAGCGACGAGGAAAAGACGACTCCGGAGGCTCCAAAGACGAGTCTCGAAGAAGTCTTCACAAAGACTCGTCTCGGAGTCTCGGCGCCGATCACCGAACCGCCGTGTTTCTGGTCACCGCGGAATCCGGGCGGGTCCTCGAGCCCGCGCGCGAGGCGGCGCGCGGGATCGAGGCGGCGCAGCTCCGCGTCGCCGCGGAGGGTTCACACACCGGGGGAGGCGGCGCATTATTCGGAGGGCTCGGCTTAAAAACCGGCGGCGGCGGCGGTTTCGTTTTCCCCGACGTGGTGTCCGTGCTGCCTTTCGCGCGCGGCGGGAAGGATTACTATTTCGCCACGTGCTGCGCGGACATGGCGGCTTTGGTTTTCGTGTTGCTTTTTTACCAGTTCACGGTGAACGCCGACCCCGAGGCGCTCGTCGAGACGTACCACCAGGGTTTGTTTCCCATCGATTACGTCTTGGCGGTGACGGCGACGGTGGCGCTCTTGATTTTGGACCGCGTCGCGTACCTGAACAAGGCCAAGGCGTTCAAGGCGGCGTACCACTTTTGCACGTACGCCGGGTTCGCGACGTTCGCATTTCGTCTGTTTCACCACCAGCTCGGCGCTTTACGCGCGACGGACGCGGGTCGCGCGGGGCTGTTGCGCGCGTTCTTCCTGCTCAAGTCGCTCGGCTTCGCCCTCAACGCGGCGCAGCTTCGGAGCGGGTACAAGAGGGACGTCTCCGCGAGCGACGGGTTACACGCGCGCTCGGACTTCCTCTCGTTCCTCGGTTTCCAGGCGTACCTCTCCGTGCCGTTCGTGTACGAGCTCCGGGTTCTGTTGGATTACGCGTGCACCGACAGCGCGTTGGATTTGTTCGACTGGCTCAAGCTCGAGAACGTGAATCGCGACCTGTTCAGGATCAACGTGAGGAACGAGACGTACCGCCGGTACCACCCCTTCGGCGCCCCGCAGCCGCGCTGGAAGAAGGTCCTCGTCCAGGGCGGCGGCATTTTCGTGCTCCTTCTCGGCGTCGTGCTCGCGCCGTTTTTCATCTTCTCCACGAGCAACCCGCAGGTGGGCGTGAACCCGGTGTACCGCGCGGAGCTCAACGTCACCGTCGCGAGCGCGGACGGGAGCGCCGCGTACCCCATCCTACGCGGCGGGTTCAGGGCGCACCTAAACGTCCCCGAGGAGTGGAACGCGCTGCGGCTGTTTAGTGCGGACGACGACGAGGATCTACAAAGAGCGCCCGGCGAGAGGAACACGATACTCCCTCCGACGCTGGCGGCGTACCCCCCGGTGAATTATAAGTCGCAGATCCAGGAGATTTGCGTCGCGCCCGAGAGCGACGCGACGTGGAGCCTCCCCGGTCCCGCGCTCGACGCGTTCAACGACACCGTGCTCGCGCCCGGGTCGACCGTGACGGCGCGGTGGACCTTCTACCGCCGCCTCCCGCTCGATAACCAGGTGCTCTTCGCGCAGGGGCCCGCGGTGCCGCTGGACCGAGCGACGGCGCGGGCGTTCGCGGAGACGCTCGACGGGAGGAGAAAAGGCGTCGTGATCCGAAACCTGTACCCGCGCGCGTGGCGCCTGCTCGGAAACGGAGGGCCCGTGAGCAACTACACCACGAGGCAGCAGATGGACTGCGAGCTGAGCCTAGAGTCAGAAGCCGACGAAGACGAGGCGGGCGGGGAGGCGACGAAGGCGTCTTCGGCTTCGTCGCGCGCGCGAGCGCTCAGGTGGTGGTCGGCGAGGTGCGGCGTCGAGGAGGCGGGGGCGACGAACCCTTCGAACCCTTCGAGCGGCGACGCTTCTTCTTCTTCTTCTTCGAGCGGCGGCGGCGGCGGCGGCGGCTCGGACTCGGGCTCGGACGCCGGCGCCTCTCTACCGGGCCCTCGCTCGAAGAACTGGCACAGCCCGTGCGGGTCCTTCGGCGGCGGCCCGGAGGTTGTGTTGGTATCGTCCGAGGTGGCGACGGGGGCGCTGGCGTCTTTTTCCAAGCTCGTCGGCGGTTTGACGGGGATGTACGTGGTGTACGTCCTCGCCGTGGGTTCCTTCGCGCGGTCGTTCACGACCAACCTCGTGACGCAGATTCCCTACGTCGACCTTCCCTCGACGCACAGGCTCGCGGCGCTGTGTGAGGACATCTACGCCATGCGGAGGGCGCGGGAGTTCGTCCTCGAGGAGCGCCTGTATTGGCTCCTCATCCGCGTGTACCGGTCGCCGGCGGTGCTGTTCGAGTTCACGAGGACCAAGGGGGGGGGGGCGCTCCCGGAGCGCCCTTTGAGGAGAAACGGACCGAAAGCGGCGGGGAAAGACGACCGAGAAGGGGGGGCGCGCCGGTCAAGGAAAGACGATCGATCGGAATCGAAGGATCGAAGAATCGGCGACGGCGGCGACGGCGGCGACGGGCTCCGGAGGAGGGCGGGGCGGACCGACGCGACGGAGTGAGCGCCGCCGTCGCGAACGAAGAGAAAGAGACGGTTTTTTTTTTTCGGCGGGGACGGAGGGGAGGGACCCCGCCGCCATTAGGGAACGCGCGACGATCGCGCGCGAGGATCGGGCGCGCTCCGGCGCGTCGCGTCGTTCGTGTTAGACTAGTCTATCGTAGGCATCATCGATCGATCGATCGTCGCGCGCGCGAGCGAGAGGACGCGGCGCAAACCCGTCGCGGGCGCGCCGCGTCTGACTCCGAACAAAACGTCGTCTTCGCGCTTTTTGTCGTCACAACATGATGACTTCTTCGTCTCCCGCCGCTCCCGCGCCTCCGCCTCCGGTTCCCCCCGCGTGCGCGCCGATCGCGTGGGCCTCCGAGTACTTGGCCGCCTCGACGCGCACGCGCTTGGCGTACCCCGGTCCGGGTTGCTTGTAGAGCCTGTACGCGGCGTCCTGCGCGGCGTCGGCGTTGTTGGGGTTGTCGAGGAGCTCCTGGACGCCGACGAGGATCTGCTTCACCGTGATGCTGGGCTTCCACGCCTTGTCCTCGTTGAGGATGCTGAGGCACACCTTCCCGCTCGGGTACACGTTCGGGTGGAAGAACCCGGCCGGGAAGGACACCTTCGGGGGCTTGCTCGGGTAGTCCTCCGTGAACTCCATCCGCACGGGGTACAGGCCGTTCTCCCACAGCGTGCCCGCCTTGCCGGGCACCTTCGCCTCCCAGACGAGGAGATTCGTGCTCCCGTCGCGAGCCGTCGTGGGCTTCGCGACGAAGCCGTGCGGGTGGTCCTTGCGCCAACCCTTGCGCTCGATCGCGAGCCGCTGCTTCGCGAGGGAGGACATCGAGCGCGAGCGCCCACCGCGAGCGACGAAAGACGAGCGCCCGCGCGCGACGAACGAGGATCTGAAGACCACCGGATGACGAAAGGCCGTATTTCCCACAAGTAGCCCGCCCGGTATTTGAAAGTTGCACTCGTCAGCACTCCCAGACGAAACACAGCTGGAAAAGACCGATGAATAATCCGCGCTTTAGTCACCTCCTCCACGCTCCGCGCGAAGGCGTCGCGTATGTCATATAAAACCTCTCTCTCCTCCCCCTGTCGCCCCCCCCCCCCCCCCCCCCCCCCCCCTCCTACCTTACCTACCCCCCCTCGCCCCGTTCCCCGGGAACAACCGCAACAGCACGTCCCTGAGCCTCCTCCCCCGCTCGCTCCCCTCCAGCGCGCTCTCGGTCCCGCCCGGGTCCTTCGCCGCGCGGAGCAAGAGCGCGTCCAGCTCCCTCCGCAGGAGCTTGAACAGCACGCCCGTCTCCGGCGCGGCCCTGAACGCGAGCGCCCGCCCCTCGCTGCTCCCCTCGCCCCCGCCCCCGCCGCCGCCGCGCCCGAGCGCGACGCTCACGGTCCCGCCCGCGTGGTCCACGCGGATCGTCCCCCCGAACAAAAGCACCGCCTCGTCCGGAACCGCCGTCGTCTCGCGCAAATATCGGCGCGAGGTCTCCACCTCCTCCGCGTACGCGAGGTACCCGAGCAGGGGACGATCGGAGCACCCTCCGCCGCCGCCGCCGCCGCCGCCGCCGCCGCCGCCGCCGCCGCCGCCGCCGCCGTCGCCGCCGCCGCCGTCGCCTCCCCCGGGCGCGTTCACGCTCGAGGGGTGCACCGCGACCTCGACGCCGCGCGCGGAGATGACGCGGCGCCTCGCGCGCCCCGCCCCGCGCCCCCCGCCCCTCCCCCCGCCGCCCTTCCCGCCGCCGCTTCTTTCCCCCGGGGCGACCCTCGCGACGTTGGGGAAGAGCCCCGCGACGAGCGCGCACCGCGCGAGGTCGTCGTTGTCTGCGTTCGCCGCGCACGCGGGTCCGTCCGGGTCGAACCCGGACTCCCTCAGCGTCCGCGCGAGCTGGTCCCTGGCGCGCGCGACGTCGCGCATCGTCCCCCTCGCGAGGCTGTACGTTCGCGTCGCCTCCGCCGGCGACTCGCGCCACCGCGCGAACGCGCGCGCGATCGCGAGGTGGTCGCTGGCGCCCCCGGCCTCGTCCGACGCGAGTCGCTTCGCCGCGGTCGCCGCGTGCTTATCGCTCGCGTCCGGGCCCCGGGCGACGAACGCGGGCTTACACGTCATCGCCGCCGCGGCGACGAGCGCGCTCGGCGCGCACCCCAACGCGCACGCGTACACGAGCATCTTCCCCACCCGAGGCTCCACCGGGAGTTTGGCCAAGTGCGCGCCGAGCGGCGTCAGCGCGAACCCGCGCGGATGAGAACCCGCGGCGGAGTCCAAGGTCAAATTCTTTCCCCGGAACGTCGCGGCGCTTCTTCGAGCCGTTTTCGCGGAGTCTTCCTCTTCCTCTTCCGCGTTTTTCCCGATGTGTTCCACCGCGCCGATGTCCTCGAGGTTCGCGAGCGTTCGGTCGAGCGCGGCGTCGCTCGGCGGGTCGGGGCACTCGCGCAGAAACGCGCGCGGGTCCTGTCCCGGGAACGCCTCGACCGCGCGGAGCATCGCGGCGTCCAGCGGCGCGTCCAGGAGCTCCGGCGGGTCGCGGTCGCGCATCTCGCGCTCGAACACGGACCTCGGGTACAGGCGCACGCACAAACCTTCGCGCACGCGCCCCGCGCGGCCCATCCTCTGCGTCGCGCTCGCCCGGCTGCACCACCCCTCCCGCAGACTCGCGACGCCCGGGACGCTCGGGTCGCGGCGGAGGCGCTTGACGCGGCCCGTGTCGATCACCGCGGCGACGTCCGGAATCGTCACCGACGTCTCCGCGACGTTCGTGGAGAGGACCACCTTGCGCGAGCCCGCGGGCGCGGGCGCGAACGCGCGGCGCTGCGCCTCGGCGGTCAAACCGCCGTGGAGGGGCACGACGAGGACCGTCCCATCACCGAGCGTTTCGCCGACGACCGTTTCGGTATCGCCGCCGCCGTCGCCGCCGCGAGGATCGGGCGTTTTTTTAACGTTTCGGCGGCGCGGACCCGGACCCGAGAAAAGATGTTTTTCGAACGCCGCGCGGACGGCTTTCTCGGCGCGCTCAATCTCGGGCGCGCCGGGGAGAAACGCGAGAATCGCGCCCGGAGGCGAACCGTCGCGGGTCTCGGCGACCGACATCTCCTCCGCGACGTCGACGGCGACGCGCGCGAGCCGGTCGTAGTCCACGAAGCCGCCGCCGCCCGACGCCGACGCCGACGCCGACGCCTCCGCGACGCGGTCCCGCGGGCGCGAGCGTTCTTCCGGCGCGAATCGTTCCTCCACGGGGAACGCGCGGCCCTCCACGCGCGGCGTCGGCGGGTCGGGCGAGCCCGGCGCGCCCGTGCCCGAAAAGTACCTCGCGAACGCGTCCGCGTCCGCCGTCGCGGACATGAGCACCACCTTCAGGAGCGCGCGGCGGGGTTTTTCTTTTTCTCTCGAGGCGGCGGACGACGGAGCGGACGACGACCGCGCCGCGCTCGGCGCGTTCGATTCGGCTCGATTCGGCTCCCCCCCGTCGGCGGCGGCGCCCTCGCCCTCGGCGCCCTCGCCCTCCCCCCCGGCGCCCTCCATCGTCACCTTCTCCATCGTCGCCTTCTCCATCATCGCCCTCTCGGCCCTCATGATCCTCCTGAGGTGCGCGAGGAGTACGTCCGCGTCCGCGCTTCTCTCGTGCGCCTCGTCCACGAACACGTGCGTGACGCCCTCGAGCTTCGGGTCGTCGGCGAGTCGCCGGAGCAGCACGCCGGTGGTGCAGAAGGTGACCCTCGTGCGTCGCGAGACGACGACGTCGCCCCGCGTCGCGTACCCGACGACGTCCCCGACCGCCTCCCCGCGCTCCTCCGCGACCCGCCGCGCGACCGTGACCGCCGCGACCCTGCGCGGCTGCGCGACGATGATCGAGCACGCGCCGCCCCGGCCGGTCTCGATCCATCGCTCGAGGACGAACTGCGGCGCCTGGGTCGTCTTGCCCGAGCCCGTCGCGCCGACCAGCACCGTCAACGCCGCGCCGGACTCCTCGACGGCGGCGACGATCGAAGCCCTCGCGCGCCACGCGGGGAGGGACGCCCTCGAGAAGGGGTCGGAGGCCGAGGTGACGGAGGCGGCGTGGGAGGCGAGAAGGGAAGCGCTCAGAGCGTCCGCCTCCGCGCTCGAGAGGAGCGGGGTTCGACGCCCGCCGGGTGGTCTTTTTTGGTATCGGCGCGACGGGTTTGACGAACGCTCCTCCGCCTCCGCCTCCGCCTCCGCCTCCGCCTCCGCCGCCGTGGGTGCCTCGTCGGCTCGCGCCGCGTCGCCGTCCTCCGCGTCGCCGTCCTCCGCGGCACCCGCGGCGGCGTCGCCGTCCCGAGCCTCCTTGTCCGCGGGCGCCGGGGGCGGGTCCTGGGTGAGCATGACGGTGGCCATCGGGAGGAGGCTGAGGGTGTCCGCGAGCCTGGGCCCCGGCGGGGCGTGCGCGAACGCGCTCAGGGGGTTCTTCTTCATCCTGAGCTTCGCCTTGGCCTTGGCGAGGAGCTCGTCGAGGTTCGGGGCGCGGCGGACGGTCACGAGCTTCACCTCCCCGGACGCGCTCGTGACCCCGAGCGTGACCTCCGCGCCGGGCTCGAACGCGCTCGACGCGATCCCGGGGTGCGAGGCGCGACCCTCCGCCGCGGATGATGATCCCGGAACGTCCCCGTCGCCGCCCGCGGGGCACCGCCGGTCCGCGCGGAGGGCTCGGCGCAGGACCTTCTCCTTGCGCTCGCGCTCCCTCTCCGCGCGCCGGGCCTCCTTGGCGCGCGCGCGCAGCGCCGCGTCCGCGTCGGGCGGCGCGTCCGCCTCGTCGCCGACCGCCCCGCCGCCGCCGACGGGGCGAGGCGCCCGCCCGCGCGCGTCGGAGGAATCGCGCGTCCTCCCGTCGGAACGCCCGCGGTCCCCCGCGTCCTCCAGGGAGAGGCGGTAGATGAGGTCCAGGAGGACGTCGCGCGAACCCGCGTCCAGGCCCACGCGACGCGACATCGCGACAGTGACGAGGGGGGGCGACGGACGAGGACCGACGAGTCGGCACGCCCGATGGATTTCGCGCCGTGCGCGCCGTATCGCGTGATTTCTCGGCGGATATCGATGTAGTGAGTGGACTACTGAGTACTCTCCCTTCAGGGGTCTGGCCCCCTCCCCCGCCTCCCCCGCTCGCGTCCTCCTCGACCCCTCTCCTCGATCGGTGCCTACCCACCTCCCCCCCACGCATACTCGCACGACTTCCCCCCTAGACTACGATCCTATAAGGTCACCGGTGGTCGGTCACCGAGTCATCGTTTTCTTCGAGCCACGTCGCGGCGCTCGCGTAATTGGCCAAGCCGTGCGCCAGCATCGCCACGGCGACGTCACCCGTGCCCACCGCCGCGGCGCCGTACAGACATCCCACGAGCGCCGCCCACGCGGCGAAGGCGGCGTTCCGCCCGCCGCCGACGTGTAACGCCCCGAAAACGCACCCCGAGGCGACCACCGCGACGGGCCCGCCGCCGAGCGCCGGGATCAGCGCGCCACGGAACAGGGTCTCCTCCGCGACGGCGGGGAGGAAGCTGACGGTGACGAGATCGCCCGCGGAGGTGGCGCCCCTCCGCAGCGGCGTCAGCACCTGCGCGTTGCTTCGATCCGTCGCGGCGGCGAAGTCCGAGGAGACCCGGAGCACGGCGCGGCGCGCGGCGGTGACGGCGGCGGCGCACGCGCACGCGACGGCGAAGTGCGCGGCGATGTCGGCGGGGGCGGAGGGGGGGTGGAGCGCGGACACGAGGGGCAGCGCCGAGGTCCAGTCGTCGACGGAGGGGGGCACGAGCGCGCTGCCCTGGCCGAAGTGCGTCGCCTCGCGCGCGACGACGCCGAGGGCGAGCATCCAGAACGTCGTGCCGTAGCAGCTGTCCATGACCGCGTCGCGGGTCACCGCGGGGAGGGGCGCGTCGTCGCCCGGAGGGGGGAGGGGTGGGGGCGGGGGCGCGGGGGAGGGGGAGGAGGCCGACGACGCGGAGGGCGCCGACGCGGAGGACGATCCCGGAGGAGGGGGCTCCGCCGCGTCGGGCGACGATCCCGTAGGCTCCGCGTCGCGCGCGCCCTTGCGACGCCGGCGGCGCGCGCCGAGCACCGCGAGGTCGCCGCGGCGCGTCGAGCGGGGGACCGGGCGGCGCGCGCGGGGGGAGAGCGACGCGCGCGCGAGCGCGCCGAGCGTCGCCATCGTCGCGTGCGGGAAGAGGCGCGAGGGCGGAGTGGCGCAGCGCGGATAGCGTCGGTCGTCGTCCAAGTGGCCGCCGCGCGCGGGTCGGCGTGCTGGACGACGCCAACCGCGATTCGCGCGCGAGCGAACGACGACGCGCGATACTCAACACTTTTTGCGTCGTTGCGTTCTCGCGCGTTGACGGGGGAGATCCGGTCGGACGCGCCTCCCCCCGCCACCTCGCCGCGCGCCGCGCGCGCCCACGCGTCGCGCGCGAGACCCGGGAACGGTTCGCGCGCGTCCGCCGTCCGTCTCGCGGGGCGCTTCGCGGCGGTCCGCGCGCGCGCCCCCCTCTCCCGCGCTCGGTCGCGGCTCGCTCGCCGTTCGACACGACGCGCGGGCATCGTCGTCATGTCCACAACGTCCCCTCCCGGGTCGAGGGTCCCCCCCCCCGCGGACCCGCCCGCGACGCCCCCTCGGAGGGACGCCGGCGACGCGTCTCCCGCCCCGGTCGCGGCCGCGGAAGATCCGGGCAGCCCCGCGCGCGCGTCCCGGGGTCCGCGCGCGTCCTCGCGCGTCTCCTCTCCCGCGTCCGCGAGGATCCGCGAGGACGCCGTCGTCGACGACGAGGAGGACGATCCCCTGCCCCCCCTCCCCCTCCCCGATTCGACCGCCGACGGCGACGTCGCCCCGAGCCGCACGGCCCTGCGCGTGTCCATCCCGATGCCCCCCGCGGGCCCGAGCGCGAGCCCCCCGGGCTCGTCGAGCGGCGGCGAGCGCGCGTCCGAGGGTCGCGGCGGCGGAGGCCGGGCCTCCGCCTCCGCCTCCGCCTCCGCCTCCGCGCGCGCGGGCCCGTCGAGCAACTCCATCTTCAGCAACGGCCCCA
>MDSW01216125.1_pt1 | contig 12428 bp, 9 predicted proteins | sample 811171 | NCBI WGS metagenome assembly MDSW01 (sample SAMN05326641, study PRJNA326480) | marine metagenome | isolation source: seawater | place: Atlantic Ocean: North West | collected 2012
CCAGCTGAAGAAGCAGCACCAGCTGAAGAAGCAGCACCAGCTGAAGAAGCAGCACCAGCTGAAGAAGCAGCAGAGTAGTTGATTCACTTTACTAAAAAAATAAAGGTAACTTAGGTTACCTTTTTTTATAAAAAATAATATATGAAAAAAACAATCTATTTATTTTTTATACTAGCGATATTTATTTTTATAGGCTGTGGAGGGGAAAATACTAAAAAAGAAATTCCTGTTACAATTGACGTAGCTATCCAATGTTCTGCTAATTGTTTAAAAGCTTGCTGTTTAGGTTGTAAGGCAACTGAAGGAGAATTGTTTTGTTTAGCTGGTCATTCGTGTTGTTTTGTTGAGGCTGAGTCTGTTGACAACAACTGACATGAATATATATAGGACATAATGCCGAACAATAGTTAATTTTTTTTTACCTGTCAAAGGTAAGTCGCATTCCTTTTTTTTCTTCATTAAAGATTCCGTTCTTATAAGCAACATGTCCATTTACAAATGTATGTGTGACTTTAGTCTTAAATACTTCACCTTCAAATGGGGACCATTTACATTTGTAGAGGATATTATTTTTGGTTACCATGTAAGGCTTAGCATTTAAGTTTATTAACACTAAATCAGCATAATATCCTTCACGTATAAATCCTCTGTTTTCTATTTTAAAACAGATGGCAGGGTTGTGACACATTTTTTGTATTATTTGTTCAATGCTAATTTTGCCATTTTTATAAAACTCTAACATCGCAGGAAGAGCGTGTTGTACAAGCGGCCCTCCTGAAGGGGCTTTACTATAGTAGTTATTTTTTTCTTCTAATGTATGTGGCGCATGATCTGTTGCAATAACATCTAATCTATTATCAATCAATCCTTTTAGTAAAGCATCTTTATCGCTTTCTTTTTTAATTGCTGGATTCCATTTTATAAGGGTTCCTTTCTTAGCATAATCTTGTTCTTTAAACCAAAGATGATGAATACATACTTCCGCAGTAATTTTCTTCTCTTTCAGAGGGATGTTATTTTCAAATAAAGAAATTTCCTTCTCAGTTGAGATGTGGAAAACATGCAGTCTAGTATTATGTTTTTTTGCCAATTTTACAGCCATTGAGCTGGATTTATAACACGCTTCGGCACTTCTAATTTTTGGGTGCTCTGCAATTGGGATATTTTCACCAAATTGGTTTTGTGCAGCCTTTAGGTTGTTATTAATTGTTCTTTCATCTTCACAATGTACAGCAATTAGCATGGGTGATTTCGCAAATATTTCTTCTAAAACCGTTTCGTTGTCTACTAGCATTTTTCCTGTTGATGATCCCATAAAGATTTTTATTGCCCCAACATTTTTAGGATTTGTTTTAAGAACCTCTTTTAGGTTATTATTACTGGCTCCCATAAAAAATGAATAATTTGCAATTGATGTTTTAGCTGCAATAGTATATTTATCTTCTAGTAGTTTTTGTGTTAATGCTTGAGGATTTGTGTTAGGCATTTCCATAAACGAAGTAATTCCTCCTGCAATTGCCGCTTTACTTTCGGTATAAATAGTTGCTTTATGCGTAAGACCGGGTTCTCTAAAATGAACTTGGTCATCAATAATTCCAGGTATTAGATGTAATCCTCTAGCATCAATTACTTGATTTGCAATAGTTTCTATTTTTGGTGAAATTTTTTTTATTTTTTCATCCTCAATAAGCACATCGGAAGGGAAAATCTTTCCCTCATTTATCAGTGTTGCATTCTTTATTAATGTGAGCATCTTTTCGTTTCCCAGCGTCTAAAAAAACTTTTAATTTTCATTTGAATTACACCAATAACTGCCTCAAAAAATATGCTGCCACTCATTTTTGAAGTTCCTTCCGTTCGATCAGTAAATATTACAGGCACCTCGATAATATTAAATCCATATTTCCAAGTCTTGAATTTCATTTCGATTTGAAAAGCATATCCTACAAATTGAATCTTTTTAAGATCAATAGTTTCTAAGACTTTTCTTTTGTAGCATTTAAAACCAGCTGTAGAATCATGAATTGGCATGCCTGTTATTAGCTTTACATATTTGGATGCAAAAAAAGACATGAGTAATCTAGTCATTGGCCAATTTACAATATTTACTCCTTTAACATACCTAGAGCCAATTGAAAGGTCTCCTCCATCATTGATATTGGCATTATATAGTCTGATTAAATCATCTGGATTGTGAGAAAAGTCTGCATCCATCTCAAAAATAAATTCATACTTTCTATTCAATCCCCATTCAAACCCATGAATATAAGCAGTCCCTAATCCTGCTTTTTTAGTGCGTTCTTCAATATATAATTGTTCTGGAAATTCTTTTTGTATTTTTTTTACAATGCTAGCGGTTCCATCGGGAGAACCGTCATCTACGATTAAAATATCAAATGATTTTTCTAATGAGAATATTTTGCTAATAATTTTTTTGATATTTTCTTTCTCATTATATGTTGGTATGATTATTAAGCTGTCTGACATGTTGCAAAAATAGAGAAACTGATTTAGAAAATCCTTATTGTATTGATGTTTTGATTTCTTCTACAATAGAGGGATCTAAAAGGGTACTTGTGTCTCCTAGTTCGTTTACTTTCCCTTCAGCAATTTTTCTTAGAATTCTTCTCATTATTTTCCCAGAACGAGTTTTAGGCAAGTCATTAACAAATTGAATTTTATCTGGTTTTGCTATGGGGCCGACCTCTTTTACTACTAAATTGGTTATTTCCTTTTTTAAGATATCTTCTTTTTGTGCATGTGGTTTTTCATGACAAATAACATATGCAAAAACCCCATTTCCTTTAATAGGGTGATGATATCCAACAATAGCAGTTTCGCATACGTTTTCATGTTCATCTATAGCACTTTCAATTTCAGCAGTTCCTAAATTATGTCCAGAAACAATTAAAACATCATCTACTCTTCCAGTAATTCGATACATTCCATATTCATCTCTAAGGGCCCCATCTCCTGTAAAGTATTTGCTCTTAAAAGTAGAAAAGTATGTTTCTTTAAATCTTTGGTGATCACCGTAAATTGTACGCGCCATTGATGGCCATGGGAATTTTATACACAAGCTTCCTTCAACTGAGTCTCCTTCTATTTCATCTCCATTTTTATTTACTAGACATGGTTGAATTCCTGGCAATGGCAGTGTAGCAAAAGTTGCTTTTGCTGGAGTAACACCCGCTAAATTAGAAATCATTATTCCGCCGGTTTCAGTCTGCCACCAAGTATCAACTATAGGGGCGTTTCCATTTCCAATTTCTTGGTTATACCATTTCCAAGCATCTTCATTTATTGGTTCTCCAACAGTCCCTAACACTTTTAGCGAAGATAAATCGTGTGGGTTGACATATTTTAGGCCTTGAGCCTCTAATGCTCTAATTGCAGTTGGAGCAGTATAGAATATGTTAACTTTATTTTTTTCTACAATCTCCCAAAACCTGCCTGCATCTGGATAGGATGGAGTGCCTTCAAACATCATTGTTGTTGCTCCTGCTAGTAGTGGTCCATAAATGATATAAGAGTGGCCTGTAATCCATCCAATATCTGCAGTACACCAGTAGATGTCTCCCTCTTCATATTGAAAGACATTTCTGAAAGAAAATTCAGTATAAATCATGTATCCAGCAGTAGAATGCTGTATCCCCTTTGGTTTACCTGTAGAGCCTGAGGTATATAAGATAAACAGTGGGTCTTCAGAATCCATTATTTCAAATGAGCAATCAGGGCTAATATTTTTCATCTCTTCATCCCACCAGACATCTCTTTCATTTTTAATAGTAATATTATTATTGACTCTTTTTAAGACAATACATTTTCTAATAGATGGAGTGCTTTGCATAGCCTCATCTGCTATATCTTTCAGAGGGGTGACTTTCTCTCCTCTAAAGCCTCCATCGGCAGTTATTAATAATTTACAAGTAGCATCATTGATTCTGTCTGCTAGAGATTTTGCTGAGAATCCAGCAAAGACTACTGAATGGATTGCTCCAATTCTAGCACAGGCTAGAACAGCGATTGCTAATTCCGGAACCATGGGCATGTAAAGACATATTCTGTCTCCTTTTTTAGCGCCATTTTTTTTTAGTACATTTGAGAATTTACAAACCTCTTTATGCAGTTCGTTATAAGTTAGGTTGATGTTATTTTCTTTGGGGTTATTAGCAACCCATTTTATAGCTATTTGCCCTCCCCTCTTTTCTAAATGACGATCTATGCAGTTTTCTGTGATGTTAAGTTTGCCGCCTTCAAACCATTTAACTTCAGCAGTATTAAAATCCCATTTTAGAGTAGTATTCCATTTTTCTTGCCAAATAAATTCATGTGCTTTCTCTTGCCAGAATTGTTCAGGATTGTTAATGCTCTTCGCATACTCTTTTTTATATGTTTCAAATGATGTAATATTTTTATGCATAGTATTTTATCTAATTTGACCAAAGATAAAATTTATTTAATCTTTTCGTAAGATATTATATGATAGTTTTTGTAGCTTAGCAGCATTAAAATAAAAAAACAAAAAATATGAAAAAATTATTACTTTTTTTGGCTATTACTGTACCAGCATCGTTGAGTGCACAAGACTGTGCAGACCTTTTTATTTCAGAATATGTTGAAGGCCCGGCAAATAATAATGCTATAGAGATTTATAACCCAACATCCTCTTCAATTGATTTGTCAGGCTATACAATTAATAGGTATGGAAACGGATCTAGCGTAGAGCCGGAGGTATGGGAATTGTCAGGTTTAATTGCATCGGGAGATGTCGTTGTAGTTGGAAATGGGCAGCTTGATTCGGTGTGGGTTTCTACCTATTGGAGCCTACCAGTAGACGCTGTTTTTTACTCTTTGCTAGATGATAATTGCAATGGAGATTATGATGCTAATTCGACTTTTTATTTTAATGGTAATGACGCAATGACATTAGAGTATAATGGAGAGCCTATCGATATATTTGGCAAGGTAGGAGAAGACCCGGGCAATGCATGGACTGATGATGTGACCGCAGGCTATACCGATGCTAATGGAGGAACATGGTGGACAAAAAGACAAACTTTAATAAGAAAACCAACAATCCTGAAAGGAATTCCAACTAATCCTATTTTGTTTGACCCCACATTGGAGTATGATTCTTTGCCTGATGCTACATATTCAGAATTAGGAAGTCATATTTGTGATTGTTCATCAGCAGCTGATATCAGTCAAGAAAAAGATGTTTCTTATGTAATGTATCCTAATCCAGCTATTAATGGGGAAACAGTTTCAATAAACTCAAACAGTTTTGTTAAAAATATTATACTAACAAATATTCTGGGAGAGAGAATAATATTCAATCAATCAATTAATACATTAGGCTTAGCAAAAGGAACTTATATTATCACTCTTGAATTTGTTAATGGAAAATTTGCGGAAAATAAGTTAATTGTAGAATAGGAATCGAAAATTTAAATAAAAAATGCTGATGTTTTCATCAGCATTTTTTACAAATAATATATGAAGAAGAGCTTATTTTTATTTTTTGCCATGATTTTTAGTTTTAGCGCTTTATCTCAGACAGTAATTAGCGGTAAGGTTATTGATTTTAATACTGGAGAAGCATTAATTGGAGCTACAGTTGTTTATGGAAAGGGAAAAGGAACAGCAACTGATTTTGATGGCAATTTTTCGTTCTTAACTTCAAAAGGAGAAAGAAACTTAGAGATTTCATATGTAGGATACAAGGAAATTAATAAGAAAATTATAGTAGACGAAAAACCTCAGAATCTAGTGTTTAAATTGAAAACAGTTCTTTTAAATGAAGTGCAAGTAGTAGCTGATATTGCAATAGATAGAGAAACGCCAGTTGCTTTCTCTACCATACCTATGAAGCAAATTAGTGAGGAATTAGCTTCACAGGATATTCCTATGGTGCTTAATTCAACACCAGGAGTTTATGCTACACAAAGTGGAGGAGGAGATGGAGATGCACGAATTACAATCAGAGGTTTTAATCAAAGAAATGTTGCAGTTATGATTGATGGGATACCAGTTAATGACATGGAAAATGGCTGGGTTTATTGGTCTAATTGGTTTGGGTTAGATGCAGTAACATCAAATATTCAGGTTCAAAGAGGGCTAGGGGCATCAAAGGTTGCTATTCCTTCTGTTGGTGGAACAATGAATATATTAACTAAGGGAACTGGAAATAAATCAGGTGGAATTATAAAACAATCAATAGGAAGTTATGGTAAGCTAAGAACATCCTTAGGATATAACTCTGGCCGAATGAGTAACGGATGGGGATACACATTGGCTGGATCATATAAAAAAGGGAATGGCTTTGTTGACGAGACTTGGAGCGAGGGGTTTTTCTATTATGCAAAAATTCAAAAAGAGATAGGTAACCACCTATTAAGTTTTTCTGTTATGGGAGCACCACAAAAACACGGTCAAAGATCTTATAAGAGTGATATTGCAACCTATGACTCCAATTACGCTCAATCTTTAGGAGATACTTCTGATTTTTCTGGAAGAATTATTAATAAGGGGATTAATTATAATAAGCATTGGGGATATTTAGATAGGTGGACAATTAATATAAATGGAGATACATTGCATAATCGAACAACATTAAATACTAAACAAAACTATTATCATAAGCCACAGTTTTCAATTAGGGATTTTTGGACAGTTAATGAAAAATTTTATGTATCAAACATTCTTTACGCTTCAATAGGAAATGGCGGTGGGACAGGCTTGAGTGGGAACACGAATAATTATGACAATAATGGACAGTACAATTTGCAAGAAGCGTATAACATTAATCATAATAATGTTGATGCGCTTTATTCTGACAATGAGAATAAAGCTGACACGTATTTAAGAAGCTCTATAAACAATCATTATTGGTATGGAGGCTTAACAACTTTAAATTTTCAGAAAGATGAAGAAACAAAAATCTCTGGAGGATTAGACATACGCTATTACAAAGGGGAGCATTATAGGGAAGTCTATGATTTGTTAGGGGCAGATTATGCTTTAGATGATGCAAATGGATTGCAAGATTCTGAAGTTAAACGAGAAGGGGATAAAGTGGGCTATCATAATGATGGAATTGTAAAATGGAGCGGCTTATTTTATCAGGTAGAGCATAGCAATGGAGTTTTAAGTACTTTCTGTAATATTTCAGCTTCTAATTCAGCGTATAAAAGAATTGATTATTTTAGAAAAAAAGATTTAGTTTTAGATGATACTACTTATGTAGAGGTGCTAGGAACTTCTGTAGCAACTCAGTTAGAGTTTGATGATGATGGTAATTTAACTGGAGCAAGCAAAACAATGATTGAGGATACTATTTGGCATGATGGTGTTGCATATACGATGCACTCAGATGAAGCAAAATTTGCAGAAACGGATTGGAATTGGTTTAGAGGGTACACAGTAAAATCAGGAGCAAATTTAAATTTAGATGAGTATAATAATATTTTTTTTAATCTAGGTTATATTTCTAAGGCTCCAAGGTTTAACAATGTATATTATTATGACAACTCATTATTTAGAGATATTAAGAACGAAAAAGTGAAAGCAGCTGAATTAGGGTATTCTTTTAGGTCTTCTAAATTATCAGCAAATATTAATACATATTATACAAGTTGGGAAAACAAGCCGTCTAATGGTGGTGTGACTGTGGTAGTTGATGACGTGCCTTATAGAGCAAATATAAATGGAATGGATGCGCTACATAAGGGTCTTGAGATGGATTTTGCATATAGAGTTTTACGTAATTTAAGTGTTGAGGGGTTAATGTCTATAGGAGATTGGAAGTGGGCTTCATCAGATACTGTAAGGTTTTTAGATGATGATAATAATCCAATATTTGACGATTTAGGCAACGAAATTATGACAAGTTTTGACGCTACAGGTGTCCACGTTGGAGATGCTGCTCAAACTCAGTTTGGTTTTAGCATTAGATATGAGCCTTCCCATAATTCATATGTAAAATTAAGGGGTACTTATTTTGGCAATTATTATTCTGATTTTGATCCGTTATCATTAAATGGTAATAATGCCGGAAGAGAAAGCTGGGAAATACCTGCATATAATTTAGTTGATTTACATGCAGGTTATAAACTTGATTTATGGGATGAAAACAAGTTAGATATTAAATTAAGTGTTCTTAATTTATTAGATGCTAGATATATTTCTGACGCACAAAATAATGACCCTTATAATGCAAATTATCAAGATTTTGACGCAAAATCTGCAGGTGTATTTTTTGGATTAGGACGAAGGATTAATTTGTCTGCTAGATTTACTTTTTAATAATATAAATGATTCTCAAAACAGTATAAACATGAAAAAAACAACAATTTTTATTTTAACTATCCTTTTAAATTACTCATCTTTTTCACAAGCAGATATTGCGGCAGCAAGAGTAATGGGAGTGGGATCAACAGTGACTATAACCGGTATTGTTACCAATGGAGATGAGCTTGGGCCTATACGATATATTGAGGATGCAACTGCAGGAATGGCTCTTTACGATCCTACTGTTCTAGCAGGAATTATTAGAGGGGAAGAGATTGAAGTAACAGGAGTGCTTGTTGATTATAATGGTTTAATGGAGATGCAGCCGGTTAGTTCTGTCACAATAAATTCAACAGGAAATTCGGTTGTTCCTCAAGTTATCACTCCTTTACAGATAGGAGAAAGTACAGAGGGAGAGTTAATCCAAATAGATAATGTTCTTTTTAATAATGGAGGGTCTCTTTTCACCGTAGGACTACATGATTTTGATGCCAATGGAGAGCCAGGTAAAATCTATATTAAAGCAGGAAGCCCATTAGAGAACTCAATGATTCCTATGGGGTCTGTTACTTTAATAGGAATTTCCACACAATATACATTTTCATTTCCAGCAAATGATGGATACCAGATATTACCAAGAGATTCAGCAGATATTATTCAAACAGGAGAATTATTATTTACATCTGCTGTTATGCAATCAAATATTACTGCTACTTCATTTGACTTAAGCTGGGCTACTTCAGATTCTGCTACAACTAATTGTAATTATGGATTAACTTCTTCATTGGGAAATGCTATTAATAATACTAGTTCTACTACCATGACACACACTATTAGTTTAACAGGTCTTTCTCCTGCCACGTTTTATTATGTAGAATGTTATTCTGTAAATGGATTAGATACAGCTTTTTCAACTGTTGGGATATACTCAACGGCTTCAAACTCTTCTGGTGTTATACGCCCATATTTTAATCATTCAGTTGATCATTCATTTTCTAATGGGGTAGACGCTCAAAATATCACTACTTATTTTAATGATACTATTGCTGCTTATATGGATTTGGCTCAGCAAACGTTAGATATTTGTGTTTACAATGCATCAGATGCTACAATTGCTGCTGCAATAAATGCAGCGCATAATAGAGGAGTTGCTGTTCGGTATATTGCTGATGATGATGTTGTCAATTCAATGCTCTCTTCATTAGACCCTAATATTCCTATTCTTTACAGGGACCCTTCTCCTGCTGGAATTATGCATAACAAATTTTTTATTGTAGATGCTAATTCAACTAATAATTCTTGGGTAATGGGTGGTTCGACTAACTGGACAAATCCATCTAATTTATTTAATGACTATAATAACATTATTTTTATTCAGGATGAGGCTATTGCTAAAGCCTATACTATGGAGTTTGAAGAAATGTGGTCAGGAAAATTTGGCTATCAGAAAGATGATAATACTCCACATAATTTTATTGTAGGAGGTTCTGAGGTAGAGGTTTATTTTTCCCCTTCTGATCAAACAACATCTCAAATTAACAAAATCATTGAAAGTGTTGATTATTCGTTAGAGTTTGGTTTACTAAGTTTTACTCGTGATGATTTAGCACAATCGATTATTGATAAGAATGCAGAGTTTGGTGTAAATATTCGAGGAATTATAGAAGATGAAAATTCTACAGGTGGAGAATTTGCTAATTTGGAATCTAATGGTGTGGATATGCGCTCACATGCAGGAGTTAGTAATTCTTTTCATCATAAATATGCAATTGTAGATGCTAATTTTTCAGCAGCAGATCCTTTAGTACTTACCGGCTCACATAATTGGAGTAGTAATGCAGAAAATAATTCAGATGAAAACACTTTAATTATTCATAATGCTGTGATTGCTAATATTTATTTGCAAGAGTTTGAAAAAAGGTGGGGAGAGTTAGGCCCAAATATAATTGATGAATTAATAGATATTAATATTATCATTTCTCCTAATCCCACTTCTGGAAGAATAGAGATTTTAAGCGATCTAGAAATTAAAGAAATTAATCTTTATGCAATTGACGGCAAGCTATTATCTGTTAATAAAGGAGCTATAATAGATATCGCTAAGAATGGGATCTACTTTGTTAAAATTGTCACACAAGAAGGAGAGATAATTAAGAAGGTTATTGTTGAATAATTGTAGTTAGCATCAATTTACTTTAAGTAGTGTAGCTAGAAATATTAAAGTTCAAATGTTTCCATAAACTTGGTTGTGTAGCTCCCTTTGATAAACTTTTCGTTTTTCATTAGTTTTTGGTGAAAAGGGATTGTAGTTTTAACACCTTCAATTATAAATTCATCTAAAGCTCTCTCCATTTTTGCAATTGCCTCCTCTCTAGTTTGCGCCACAGTAATTAATTTTGCAATCATAGAGTCATAGAATGGTGGAATCATGTAGTTTGAATATGCATGTGTGTCTACTCTAACACCGTGCCCACCAGGGGCATGGAAATTTGTAATTTTGCCAGGAGATGGCCTGAAATCATTTTCAGGATCTTCCGCGTTAATTCTACACTCTATTGCATGCAGTTGAGGAGTATAATTTTTGCCGGATATTTTGACTCCTGCTGCTACTTTAATTTGCTCTCTAATGAGGTCATAATCCACTACTTCTTCAGTAACAGGATGTTCAACTTGAATACGAGTATTCATTTCCATAAAGTAGAAGTTTCGATGTTTGTCAACTAGAAATTCTACAGTCCCCACACCTTCATATTTTACTGATTCAGCCGCTTTAATAGCAGCATTTCCCATATCGTTTCTTAATTTTTCAGTCATAAAGGGAGATGGAGTTTCTTCTACTAGCTTCTGATGTCTTCTTTGAATAGAGCAGTCTCTTTCAGAAAGATGAGCTGCTTTTCCTTTTTTATCACCAATTATTTGAATCTCAATATGTCTTGGGTTTTCAATAAATTTTTCCATGTACATCCCGTCATTACCGAAGGCTGCTTTTGCTTCATTTCTAGCACTAATCCAGGCATCTTCTAAATCTTCTTCTTTCCACACTAATCTCATCCCCTTTCCACCTCCTCCTGCAGTAGCTTTTAACATGATAGGATATCCAACCTCTTTTAAGGCTAATTTCTTACATTGTGCAAAATCTTTAATTAAGCCATCAGAACCAGGAATTGTAGGTACTCCAGCTTTTTTCATAGTTTCTTTTGCTGCAGCCTTATCCCCCATTCCATCAATCATTTCTGGTGATGCACCAATAAATTTAATGTTATTTTCAGCACAAATTTTAGAAAAATTGGCATTTTCGGCTAAGAAACCATATCCCGGGTGGATTGCATCAGCATTTGTAATTTCAGCTGCAGCAATAATATTTGCAATTTTTAAATATGATTCTGAGCTTGCTGCTGGGCCAACGCAAACAGCTTCATCTGCAAACCTAACATGTAAGCTTGCAGCATCTGCTTTTGAATATACAGCAACTGTTTTTATATTCATTTCTTTGCACGTTCTAATAATCCTTAATGCAATTTCACCTCTGTTGGCAATGAGAATTTTTTTAAACATAAACTTTATCTAATTTTTAAGATGGGTCAATCAAGAAAAGCGGTTGATCAAATTCAACAGGAGTATTGTCATCAACTAGAACTTTGACTATCTTTCCTGATATCTCTGCTTCGATTTCATTGAAGAGTTTCATAGCTTCAATAATACAGATTGGATCTCCTTTACTAATGATATCTCCAACGTTAACAAAAGGGGGGGTTTCTGGAGATGAAGAACGATAAAAAGTTCCAATCATTGATGCTTTTATAGTAATATGTTTTTCCTCTTCTGTGTTTTGTGTATTTGGTTTTTCTTTTTTCGGTGGCTCAGTGTTGACTGCCACTGGAGCAATCGGAGCAGGTGTTACGGGAGATGCAACTACTTGCTGAATAATTTCTGTAACATCTTCTTCTTTCCCTCTTTTTTTCTTTGGAGGGGACTTAATAGAAATTTTAACATTATCTATCTCCAAATCTACTTCTGTTGCCCCTGATTTTGCAACAAATTTTATTAATTCTTGAATATCTTTTAAGTTCATCTTTTATGTTTTATACTTGAAATGTTAAAAATACAAAAATAACTAATTATTTGAATCATAGGCC
>MDSW01051598.1_pt1 | contig 12426 bp, 10 predicted proteins | sample 811171 | NCBI WGS metagenome assembly MDSW01 (sample SAMN05326641, study PRJNA326480) | marine metagenome | isolation source: seawater | place: Atlantic Ocean: North West | collected 2012
CAGTTATAGCTACGTCGCTGACTGCGCCGATTCAACCACTTGAACAGCAACTCGATTACCATCGTGTAATAGCGCCCCACTGATAAACCATTCCCTTTTACTGCAAAGTAACGGTAATGGCCCAGCATCTTAACTCGCAGCTCGGCTGCAAGCACGGGTAGCGGTCTATTCCGATTCTGCCTTAACCACAATTTTAGTACTTGTCTCAGCTCTTTGAGCTTTGATCTGGCGGTGCGACGCATCAGTCGTGCACGCCCCTCCTGGTCTTTCCACCAGTAGTACTCAAACCCCAGGAACTTGATCCGGCGTCTCATACTGGGGCGAAACCGACTGAAACGCGTCAGCGCCGTCTTCTCCGGTGCCACCGACAAGCCGAATTTCTTCAGTCTTGCTGGCAGGGAACCGTACAATGCTCTGGCATCCCGATGGTTCTGGAAGGCCAGTATATAGTCGTCGGCATAACGTATCAGCAACGATCGCGCTTTCAGCTTCGGCCTGATTTTGCGCTCAAACCAGTGATCCAGTACATAATGCAGATAGATGTTGGCCAGAATAGGGGAAATTACTCCACCTTGTGGTGTGCCCTTTTCTGGTCTGTGACTACTGCCATCGACTTCGATCACCGGCGCTTTCAGCCACTGCTTTATCAGTCCCAATAGCGTCTTATCGTCTATGCGTTGTTCCAGCATCCGCATCATCCAGTCATGATCAACATGATCAAAGAAACCCTGGATATCCGCCTCTACCACATAGCCAAATGGACCCCATTGAAGGTTGGCTGACAGACTTTGTGCCGCATCACCGGCCCCTCGGCCCTCGCGGTAGGCAAAGCTGCTGTCACTGAAATCCCCTTCGAAGATGGAACTCAGTATATCGCATACTGCCTGCTGGACGATCTTGTCTTCCAGGGCCGGTATCCCCAGCGGCCTTTGCTTGCCATTGGACTTTGGAATGAAGCTGCGACGTACTGCTTTGCATCGATAGCGTTTGGTTTTCAACTTCTGCTCAAGCTCGATCAGGTTCGACAGCAGGTTTTCTCCATACGCCTGCGCCGTGACCCGATCGACTCCCGCACTCGCCTTCTTGTTCAACCGGCGCCAAGCCTTGGCCAGAGCGGCCAGGTCCAGCATCCGATATAGATCTTGAAAGCGGTGCTTCGGGTGGGTGTTTGCCTTGATGGCTATCGCTTCTAGAGAGGTTGTCCCTGTTTGATCCAGCCCGACTTTGTCCGGACAGGGTTGTCCTGTTGAAGCGGTGTTACTACTGCAAATCCCTTCATGACGTGAGCGATGTTCCTGCCCGACACTACTATGGATTTGTCCGACTTCCTGATGGTCTTCGTTCGTCTCGTTTATCACTTAACTACCCTACCAGTCTCCTTCTGGAACCATCAGGATCTCTCAAGTTCATGATACATCTCTTACTGCATGCCATGACTTGATAACTCCGCCGTCTCTTCACAGCCTTGCTATAACGGCTGATCCACGTGGGCTTCGATCGCGTTACAAACCTCGCCAGACGAAACTGCCTTTCGGAGCGATACCAGTGCTTCAGGGCCACGGTGCCCTTATGGCCTACCGTATTCGCTGTGTACGCTTCACGTTGATTGTTCGACCCGTTGATAGCAGCCTTCGCCGCTGACTGGAGAGCGTTCCCTCTCCCGTTGTCTCCGCACAACGCGCAACACTCGCTAAGGGTGGCTTGCTAGACCTTACCCTACAGGGACTTTCACCCTGCCAGATGCATCAAGCTTCCTTGACGCACTAACGCCCTGCTTACCCCACAACAACTGGCGGGTGGCGCGACGGTTTTCCGCATTCCACAGACCATCCTGCTGTAACAGATAGCGCATTCGGTTGTGCAGCCGCAACAACAGATCCACGGTAACAAAAGCCATGGTGGCGGTGCGCTTCCAGTAGCTGCCATCGGCCTGCTGGTACAGATCAAAGCATACCGCTTTGTGCTCCACCTCTTCCAGGGCATGGTACACCAACAGTTGCCGGAACGGCTCCGCCGCCTGCTCCACCAGATCCGGGCGATGGTAGATAAACAGGTGGGCCATGGACGCAGTGAAGTGCTCCGAAGCGGCGGTCATGGCCAGCCGCGTGGTGGCGGCAATGTTGCGCCGGGCCCACTTGTTATCACGCTTGAGGCCGGCATCAAACGCCTGCATCGCCGGATACCCTAACGCAACCAACGCCTGAGTCCAGCTGTCGTGTTCACGACCGTGCATGGCCTCCTGACGGATAAACTGCTGGATCTGCTCCCGCAGCTCCGGTGCCAGGTTGTCCCGTCCCACTTCATCGCGCACATCCCGCGCCGCGTCCATAAAAAACCGTTCGCCTTCCGGAAACAGGGCCTGCAGCGCATTGAAGAAATGGGTTTTCACCGGATCATTGTCATGCCAGTAACGTTGCCGGCCCATGGCACCCAGATAATCGAAGCGGACTTTACGCACCAGAATCTTAAGATTGGCGGGGGTACGGACCCGGCTTATACCTAACATACTTATGCCACCTCACTGCGGGATCTGAATTTAAGTTTAGCAGGCGGTTCAGGCCTCACCGCTGTACTGGCCCTGATACTGGTCCCGCAACTGCCGTTTCAGAAGCTTGCCGGTGGGGGTATGAGGCAGCTCATCCACAAACAACACCTCGTCGGGCAACCACCACTTCACCACTTTATCCGCCAGGTATTCCAGCATCTCCTCCCGGGTCAGACTGGCCCCCGGCTCCAGCACCACCAGCAGCAAAGGCCGCTCATCCCATTTCGGATGGGGCACCCCCACCACCGCGCATTCCGCCACCGCGTCATGGCCAATGGCAATGTTTTCCACGTCGATGGAACTGATCCACTCACCGCCGGATTTGATGACGTCCTTGGCCCGGTCCACGATGTTCATATAGCCCTGTTCATCAATGGTGGCCACGTCGCCGGTATCGAACCAGCCATCCTGCCAGTCGGACTGGTCCTCCAGCTTATAGTAACTGCTGGCCACCCAGGGTCCCCGGGCCTGCAGCCGGCCAAAGGCTTTGCCATCCTGAGGCAGCGAATTCCCCGCGTCATCCACAATCCGCAGCTCGATACCGTAAATGGGCCGCCCCTGTTTGACCTGCAGTTGGTAGCGCTGCGCCTGATCGAGGCTGGCCATGTAGGCGTTCATGCTGTTTACGGTGCCCATGGGTGACAGCTCCGTCATGCCCCAGGCGTGCACCACAAACGCATTGTGTTTTTCCTGAAAGCCTTTGATCATGGACATGGGAGCGGCGGAACCGCCGATCACCACCTGTTCCACCGAGGTCATGGTGCATCGTTCTTTTTCGCAATATTGCAGCAGCCCCAGCCACACCGTGGGCACCCCCAGCATTTGCGTCACCTGCTCACTGTCAATCAGTTCATAGAGCGAGGCGCCGTCCATGCCGGCCCCCGGCAACACCAGCTTGGCACCGGCGGCGGTGGCGGCGTAGGGCACCCCCCAGGCATTGACGTGAAACATGGGCACCACCGGCAGCACCACCGAACGGTTACCCATGCTCAGGGCCTCGCCACTGAGGGAGGCCAGGGCGTGCAATACTGTGGAACGTTGGCTGTACAAAACTCCTTTGGGATTACCGGTAGTGCCGGAGGTGTAGCACAGGGTGGCCGCCAGGTTTTCATCCAGTGCCGGCCAGTCATAGTGGGCACTGGCCTCTTGCAACAGGGTTTCATAACACAACAGGTCCAGTTTCGATTCCGGCATCCGCTCGGCATCCACCATCAACACCACGTGTTTCAGCTTGGGCAGCTGGTCACGGATGGCTTCAATCAACGGCACAAACTGCAGATCCAGAAACAGCACTTCATCTTCGGCGTGATTGAGAATGTAGACGATCTGTTCGGGGAACAGGCGCGGATTCACGGTATGGAGTATGGCGCCACTGCCGGACACCGCATAATACAACTCATAATGGCGATGAGTGTTCCAGGCCAGTGTTGCCACCCGGTCCTGCTGTTTGACCCCCAGCCGGGTCAATAGGTTGGCCGCCTGGCGCGCCCGACGGGCGGCATCAGCATAGGTATAGCGAAACAGGCCGCCTTCCGGCTTGCGACTGACGATTTCGGATTTGCGGTGAACTTTTTCGGCATGCTGCAGGATGGAGGCAATGGACAGCTGAGTATTCATCATCAATCCGTGCATGGGGCTTCTCCTCGCACTGGGTAATTGTTGTTTGGGTAATTGTTGTTATTGTGGTCTGGCAATCCGGGCCGGGGCCCGGTTTCACGCGCCGGTGTTCAGCGCCCCGCCAGCTTGAAAGTGCCCGCCACCAGCCGCTGGTAGCTTACCGGCAGCGAACGCTGCAACAGATCCAGCACCCGGGCATCGGGCCCAATCAGCACCCGCCGCTTGTCGGCTTTGACCCCCGCCAGAATCACCCTGGCGGCCTGCTGCGCGGTAGTCATAAACAGGGCCTCAAACTGGCTCCGCATTTTCTCGGCACTGGCGCTGCCGGTGAGATTTTCCACGCTGCGGTTCATGCGGGCATTACGGGCAATATTGGTTTTTATACCACCGGGGTGCACACAAGTACAGGAAACCTTGCCACCGGCCAGATCCAGTTCCTGACGCAGGGATTCGGTAAAGCCCCGCACCGCGAACTTCGACATATTATACCCGCTTTGAGTGGGCTGGGAGAACAGGCCGAACACACTGGAGACATTGATCACGTGACCCTCTTCACCGCTGGCCTTGATCAGGGGCAAAAACGCCTTGGTACCATACACCACGCCCCACAGGTTAATCCCCAGAATCCACTCGTAATCCTCGTAATCCGTATCCTCCACGGTGCCACCCAGGGCCACGCCGGCGTTATTGAAGATCAGGTTGACCTTGCCGTGATCCTGCACCACCTGGGCCGCCCAGGCATGCACCGCCTCCCGTTCGGCCACATTCACTTTGCTGCTGGTGACCTCAACACCCAGGGCCCGGGCCTGCTGGGCGGTGGCCGCCAGCCCGGCCTCGTCCACGTCACTTAAGGCCAGATCACACTGCTGTTGCGCCAGTTCCAGGGCCAGGGCCTGACCGATACCCGAGGCCGCGCCGGTGATGGCGGCCACTTTGTGTTGGAAGGTTTTCATGCGGCGGCCTCCCCCACGGATCCGGCGGCGGATGCCTCCACGGCCCCATTGAACAGATAGGCGCTGGGATCGAAGCGGCGGGTCTGCTGGCGGAACTGCCAGGTGAAGCCGGGCCATAAGGTCACGTTGCGACCGCTTACCGGGTGAAGGTACCAGCTCTGGCAGCCACCGTTGTTCCATACCGAGCCCTGCAGTTTGCTCTGCAGACGCTGGTTGTATTCCGCCTGGGCGGAGGGCGCCACGTCGATCATACGAATGCCTTTCTGCTCCATAAATTCCATGGCCTTCAACGCGTAGTTCACCTGGGATTCAATCATGTAGACCATGGAGTTATGCCCCAGCCCAGTATTGGGCCCCATCAACATGAAAAAGTTGGGGAACCCGGACACTGTGGTGCCCTTGTAGGCCTCGGGGCCTTCCGGCCAGGTGTCCACGATGTCCACCCCGCCCCGGCCAAAGAACAGGCCCCGGGGGATAGGGTCGGTGGCTTTAAAGCCGGTGCCATAAATGATGGCGTCCACCTCCCGTTTGGTGCCATTGACGTCGATGACACCGTCCGCCGTCACCTCCCGGACACCGGTGGTGATGACGTCCACATTGGGCTGGTCCAGAGCCGGATAATAATTATCGGACAACAGAATACGCTTGCAGCCGATGGTGTAATCCGGAGTGACTTTTTTGCGCAGTTGCGGATCGCGAATCTGCCGGCGGATATGATTCAGGGCCCAGCGCTTGGCGATGGCCATCAGTCGCGGGTCCACCAACATTCCCAGCACCCGGGTCTCCAGGGTCCAGTAGATACGTTCCCGCAAGGCCTTCTGCGCAGCGGGCAGACGCTTGAACAACAGCTTTTCCAGCAACGACATGGCGCGATCGGGCTTGGGAATAATCCAGGGCGGAGTGCGCTGGTAAAGATCCAGCTGCGCCGCCTGCTTCTGCACTTCCGGCACGAACTGAATGGCCGAGGCGCCGGTGCCAATCACCGCCACCCGTTTGCCCCGCAGATCATAGTCGTGATCCCAGTTCTGGGAATGGAAGGCGCGGCCCTTAAACTGATCCAGACCGGGGATGTTGGGATAGACCGGCACCGACAAACCACCGGCGCCGGACACCAGATAGGTGGCGGTATAGTGATTGCCGTACTGATCGGTGATTTCCCAATGGGCCTGCTGTTCGTTCCAGCGGGCCCCGGTGAGGGCAGTGTTCAGGCGCACATGGGGCATGATGCCATAGTGACTGGCGCAATATTCCAGGTACTCTTTGATCTCCGGCTGGGGCGCAAACATGCGGCTCCAGTTGGGCTTGGGGGCAAAGGAAAACGAATACAAATGGGACGGGACATCACAGGCGCAGCCCGGATAATGATTGACCCGCCAGGTACCGCCCACGCCACCTTCCTTCTCGAACAGAATAAAGTCCTGTTCACCCTGCTGGCGCAGGCGAATGGCCATTCCCAGCCCCGAAAAGCCGGTGCCGACAATGGCCACCTTGTGGTGTTCCACCTTCTGATTACTCATTGTTATCACACTCTTCGTTGTGCCGCCGGCCCCCGGCGGGGCCAGCCGATCCCGGTTTAATGCTCAGAGGTAGACACCTGTCTACCCAACAGCATCCAGTATACGCTTGTATACTTTTAGGTCAAGACCCGGTACAATTCCGCTGAATTTGTGCACCAGCGATGGCATCGGACCTGCCTTTGCGTCTGTTGCGTCTGTATATGTAATGAGTTGAGTTTTTTCCCGTGAGTCTTTCCCCATGAGCGTATCCCCATGAGCGTATCCCCATGAGTTTATCCAAGTCGGTGCTGGCCCAGGGCAAGCGGCTGTTGATGGAGGCAGCCCTGAAGCTCCACGCCAATACCCGCAGCCTGAACGCCCTGAGTCTGCGGGAGCTGGCCCGGGAGGCAGGCCTGAACCCGAATACGTTTTATCGCCATTTCCGGGATTTCGATGATCTGGGCCTGGCCATCATTGAAGAAATGAGCCGGGAGATCCGCCAGCCCCTGCGGGCCCTGCGGCGGCGGGCGGCGGAATCGGTGACCCCACCGGGCGCACCCCTGCCCGCCTGGGACCAGGACGCGGGCCTGAACCTGGCCCGGGCCATGGCGGCGAACCGGGCCACGGTGAGGTTGTTTTTTGATTATGTGGCGGGCAACCCCAACGCCTTTATTCTCGGTATCCGGGAGCTGCATGGGGCCTCGCCGGTATTACGCAGCGCCCTGCGCCAGGTGATGGCGGACTTCGCCCGGGACATGGCGGAGGACGTGCGCCAGCTACAGTTGGTGCCGGACCTGAATCCGGAGGAGCTGTATGCCATCGCGGAAACCATCAGCCGGGAGATGTTCCAGTTGTCCATGGACTATATTGAGCAGCCGGACCAGCGGCAGGCGATCTGTCAGCAGGCGGAGCGCATGATCACCGCGCTTACCATGGGCAGCGCGGTGCTGCATGGCCATGGGCCGGTGCTACTGCCCGCCCTGGCCGGCACTGATGGCGCCGTCGGGCCGGCCCCTTCTGACGGACCGGTCTCCTCTGACCAGGATGCTGAGCGGAAACGGGAGCAGACCAGGCCCCGCCTGGCCTGAATTCAAATCAGCGCCGGCACATCGGCGATGGACGCCACCATCCGCGCGGTTGCGGGTAAGCGACCCTCATCCCCCGGCTGGTATTTCCCGGTTTGCACCAGGCAGCCCTGCAACCCCGCTGCCACGGCTCCGGCCACGTCCGCGGCCACATCGTCCCCCACCATCAGGCAGGCTTGCGCCGGGACCCCGGTGGAAGCCACCACCTGATGAAAGAAGTCCGCGCTGGGTTTGCCCATGATCACTGGTTCCACCTCCGCTGCCCAGGCCAGGGCGCGAATAAAGGGGCCCGCATCCAGTTTGAGTCCGTCACTGTCTTTGAAATAGCGGTTCATGCCAATGCCGATCAGGGGTGCACCTTTCTGGCACAGCCGAAAGGCCCGGTTGAGGTTGGCGTAGTTGAGATCATCCCGGGCATCCCCCAGCACCACGCAATCGGGATTCTGCCGGGGCAGATCCGCGAATTCTGGCTGCAGGTTCGGATGTAACAGACAGTAGGGTCGAAGGCCCTGCTGTTTAATGTAGGCGTGGGCGGCCATGGGCGCCGTGATCAGCTCGCCGGGCTTAAGTTCGATGCCCATCCGGTGTAACCCGGATTCGATGGCGGCGCCGGATCGGGTGGCGGTATTGGTGACAAAGCGCAATACCAGGCCCCGGGCCCGGGCCTCGGCAATCACCTCACGGGCGCCCCCGATAACCTGATCCCCTTCATAGACAACGCCGCTCAGATCCAATAATAATGCGTTTACTTCCCGGGCCATCGGTCATCCTCCTGCGGGGCCCCAACCATTTACCCAGTCCTACCGGCGGCTGTCAAGCGGGATGACCGTGCCGAAAGCCGGCCCCACAGAGCGCGCCGACTGGCGCAGTGGGATGGGCGGGAAAGGCCATAGACAGCATAATGGACGGCTTATGGAAATCATTTATCGCGCCAAAGACTTTGCCGATGCCCATATCCTGGCAGGTTACCTGCGGGCCCGGGGCCTGGAATGCCATGTGGGGGGGCATTATCTGCAAGGGGGGCTCGGCGAATTGGGGGCCACGGACCTGACGGTGGTGCGGGTGGCAGCGCAGGATGTGGCGCGGGCCCGGGAAGTGGTTGAAAGCTATGAGCAATCCCAGCGGGAGCCTGCCACCCCGGCCATGACCGGTTCGCCCCTGCCCTCCCCGCTGCTGGTGGTGGCCCTGTTTCTGGTCAGCGTATTAGTTCTTGTCAATTGGTTTGGTTGAGCCGGTTGCGACATCCGGGTTAGCCTGTCCGGGAACAGTTCTCACTACATACCGACTCCGAGGCCTCCCATGCCGTTCGCCAGGCTACTCCCCATGCACCGTCGTCGCTTCCTCACCACCCTGGGCCTGGGCGCGTTGGGCCTGCTGGCCACCCCGGGGGTCGCTTTGGCAGCAGTCCCGGACCTACGGCGCAAACCCATTCCGGGTTCCGGGGAGTTGCTGCCGGTGATCGGCATGGGCACCTGGCAGACCTTCAATGTGGGCGGGGATCGAAAGCTGCTGCAACAGCGCACCGCGGTGCTGCGGGCCTTTTTTGCAGCCGGTGGCGGCCTGGTGGACTGCTCCCCCATGTACGGCTCCTCCGCCCAGACCCTGGGGTTCGCCCTGGAGCAACTGCAGCAACCGGACTCCCTGTTCGCGGCGGAAAAGATATGGACCCGGGATGGCGATGCCACCCGCCGTCAGCTGCAGGAACAGGCCCGGGCCTGGGGCATTGAACAATTCGAGCTGATGCAGGTGCACAACCTGCTGAACTGGGAAGCCCATTTACCGGCTTTGAAAGAGCTAAAGCAGGCCGGACGTATTCGCTATCTGGGGGTGACCACTTCCCATGGCCGCCGTCACCGGGAACTGGAGCAGATCCTCAGCCGGGAGCCGGTGGATTTCGTCCAGCTCACTTACAACATTCGTAACCGGGAGGTGGAACAGCGCTTGTTGCCCCTGGCCCGGGAACGGGGCATTGCGGTGATTGCCAACCGCCCCTACGCCGGGGGTCACCTGATCAAGTCCCTGCAGCGCCGGGCCAGGGTGCCAGAGTGGGCGCAACAGGCCTTTCAGTGCCGCACCTGGGCGGATTATCTGCTGAAGTTTCTGGTGTCGCACCCGGCGGTGACCTGTGCCATTCCCGCCACCACGCAGGTGGTCCATATGCGGGAAAACATGGCCGCCGGCCGGGGACCACTGCCGGACAACGCCACCCGGCAGCGAATGATCCGTCACCTGGAAACGCTGTGACAGGCTCAGGCGGCAGGGGTAAGTGACCGCGGTGTTCCACTGATGGCTCTCAACTACCGGATAGCGGATTTCATTCCTTACTCGGATACGGTGTATCTGCGCCTGATCGAACGGGTCAATGAAACCTTCTGGCCATGGATTCCCCTGCTGATCCTGGGCCAGGGTACGGTACTGGTGCTGCTTTGGCGGCGACGGACAATGCTGCCGGGACTGTTGCTGGCGCTGGCCTGGCCCCTTATTAATCTGGCGTTCCGCCAGCGGTGGTGGCAGCTGGAACTGGCGGGGCTGCACCCGGATCCCACGGCGGTCTTGTCCCTGGCCGTGGCCCTGGGCGGTCTGCCGCCGATCCGGGCCTGGGTGGCGTGCCTGTTGCCGCTGGCCTGGTGCCTCTGGTCCGCGGCGACGCTGTGGTCCATGGGTCTGCCCATGGCCTGCCCGTTGGCACTGAGCATAGTGCTCGCCCTGGCGGGTCTGAGCTGGAAGCTGGGGTTTCACCGGTAATATCCGGTTCAGGGATTGCGTGAAGTCAACGCGGAAGTTTCAGAATCGGCTTCCGGCCACCACAGAAAAATAGAGTAGCGGCCCGCAGGTGTTTCACTGGGATAGGTCCAACCCGACCAGTTCACCAAGGGTCGCTGTCCGCCCGGTCCCACCAGCGACAGCGCGCCGCAACAGCCATCGGAAAAAATCGGACCCTCAGTGGAAAGCGGATCGTAGTTGTAGCCGCTGATACCCAGATAGTATTCACCGGCCGGCAGGTAATCCAGTTGCAGGGAGGCATTGTAACCGTCACCGCTGTCTTCGTCCGCGATAATCCCATAACCGTCAGCGTCAAACAGGAACAATTGGGTGTCGCCCCCTGGTGCCACCGTATAAGCGTTGAAGGGACCATCGGCTTCCAACCTGAGTCGATAAAGATCGATTTCTCCATAGCCGGCAACGCCCTGAATCAGCGTCACGCCCGCCGGCAAAACGGCAGCACTGGCCAGGGTTTCGCCAGCATCCTCCGTCTCCTGGAACGGCTGGGCCATGGCCACCATGGCAACCAGATTCAGCGCCCAGCCGACAATGAATTTGCCCATCGACCCCACTCCCTGACAGTCTGACAATCAACACTTCAAGTCAGTATTGCACAGGCAAAATCCGGTCCCATGTCCGCAAATCAATAAACCCGGTAACACGGCAGCCCCCCGGGCGTCCGGTGCTGGCCCGCCACCGTTTTCCAGAGCCGGGCTTGTAAGCTTTGCAACCCGGCGGCAGACCTTACAGTGGAGTGCACAGGACCGCAGGGTGCACCTTGTGCGGCGGGCTTGGCCGGGCAGAGCCGGGCGGTCTCAGGTGGTGTCAGGGTCACCGGTGGCGGGGGGCGGCCGGTCAAAGCGCACAGTTTCCCGCCGGGGAGGACGGCCAGGGGAGTGGGGCAGCAGGCCAGCACCCGCCGGTGCCGCCGGCACTGGCGCCGGGGCCTTGGGGGTACGGGGGTTGGCAGCGGCGGCACCACGACCGCCACCGCCACTATTGATGCGAATCCTGGATCCGGTGAGAGCCACTCCCCCCGGATCCAGGTGCAGCCTGCTGCCGCCGGCATTCAGGGTGAGACTGACACCCGCCTCCAGTACCACCTGGTTGCCGGCTTTTACACTGTGCAGCTCGCCGGCTTGCATCAACTGCTGCCCCGCCACCGCCTGCTGCATGCGTCCGCCCACCTGCTGGGACCAGTCAGCACCCGTATCCAGCGTCAGGTTGCCGGCAATATGCCGGTGCAGGTCCTGACCCACCTGCTGAAAACCACCGGCCTCGATCTGCCGATGCAGTTCCCGCCCGGCGCTGTGCCGGCCGTCCCGCCCCACCGCCAGATCCAGATCCCGTTGCGCTCGCACCAGGATCTGCTCCCGCCCCCGGCGATCATCCAGCCGTAATTCGTTACAGCCTTCGCCTCCGGGGCTGGATCTCGACTTCAGGCCACTGCGGGCCTGCAGCTCCGGCAGCGCCTGGGACGGCCGGTTGCGACCATTGTACAGTGCTCCGGTGACCAGCGGACGATCCGGATCGCCATCCATAAACTGCACCAGCACCTCCTGCCCCACCCGGGGCACACGCCAGCTACCCCAGCCATTGCCGGCCCAGGCCTGGGCCACCCGCAGCCAGCAGCTGCTGTAGCCATCGCCCCGGCCCTCGCGATCCCAGTGAAACTGGACCTTGACCCGGCCTGTGGCGTCGGTATAAATCTCTTCCCCCGGCGGCCCGGTCACCACAGCGGTCTGTACCCCACTGACTCGCGGCTTCGTCCGCGCTGGCACTGGCTGGTAAGCCTCCGCCGCCGGCAGCCCCCACAAGCTGGCGGAAAAGCGGCTGCCACCGGCACCCGCCCCCTCCTCCAGCACCTGGGGCTGGGCGGCCTCAACTTCGATGCCGGTGACAAGGTACTCCCGGTTCAATGTGTCACTGGGGTGATCCCGGAGCCGGAAGCGGCGGCCGGGTGCCAG
>MDSW01075652.1_pt1 | contig 12425 bp, 9 predicted proteins | sample 811171 | NCBI WGS metagenome assembly MDSW01 (sample SAMN05326641, study PRJNA326480) | marine metagenome | isolation source: seawater | place: Atlantic Ocean: North West | collected 2012
CACCCCTCGCTTTCAATCCCGACACACCTCGACGCCTTTCAACTCCAACTGACGCCTTTCAACTCCACCCCGACATTCGCTCGTATGGAACGGCCCTCAGAATCCCGGAGGCGGCGACCGCGACCGCGACCGCGACCGTCAGGGACCGTCCGACCGCGCGCGACGCAACGCGGTCGCGATGCTGTCCGACGCGGAGCTGTGGACGCGCCCGCCGCCGGCGCCGCGCGCCGCCGCGGAGGTTGCCGCGCGGCGGAAGCGACGCGGGGAGCTGCGCGCGCGTCGGCTCGAGGCGTTCGCGCGCGAACGGCTCGAGGCGGCGGCGGCGGCGGCGGCGGCGGCGGGCGTCGACGTCGACGCGTGGGCGCCCGTGGTGACGCGGCTCGCGATGGACGCCGCGGACGCGGTGCGGCCGTCCAGGGCGGCGTCGTCGTCCGCGTCCGCGGCGTCCGTCGTGTCGAACGATCTCGCGGCGAATCAAAATCGTCAACCGCCGCCGGCGCCGCCGGCGGCGTCGTCGTCGTCGTCGTCGTCGTCGTCGTCGTCGTCGTCGTCACGGTTCCCGCCGTCGCCGTACGTCATGGACCCGCGCGAGTACGTCAAGATCAAGCGCATCGCGACCGGTGACCCTCGCGACTCGCGCGTCCTCCCGCGCGCGGTGGTCTTCCGGCGGAACGTCGCGCATCGACGCATGGCGTCTTCGCGCGGCGCGTCGAGAATCGTCCTCCTCGCCGGCGCGCTCGAATACCAACGCGGCGAGTCCCCCGCCGCGCCGAGACTGTCCTCCATGGACGCGCTTCTGGACCAGGAGCACGAGCACCTGCGCGCCGCGGTCGCGCGCGTGTGCGACCTCGCGCCGGACGTGCTGTGCGTCGAGCGCACCGTCGCGAGGTTCGCGCAGGAGCTGCTTCTCGAACGCGGCGTGTCGGTGGTGCTGCGCGTAAAGACGAGCGCGTTGCGACGGCTCGCGCGGAGCACGGGGGCGTCCATCGCCGCGGCCGTGGACGAGCTCACGGAGAACGCGGTCGGCGTGTGCGGGGAGTTCCGCGTGGAGTCGCACGCGGAGACGCGCGAGTTGGGCGAGGAGGGAGAGGGAGAGGACGCGGGCGGCGGCGGCGGCGGCGTGAAAACGTTGATGACGTTCGATAAGTGCCCAGCCGTCGGTCTCGGGTGCTCGGTGCTTTTGAAAGGCGCGAGCGCGCGCGAGTTGGGCGTCGTGAAGACTGCGCTGAGAGACGCGATCGTGTGGGCGCATCACGCGGAGAGGGAGGGCGCGTGGCTCGCCGCGTTTGCGACCGCGGCGGCGGACGACGACGACGACGACGCGACGTCCGAGTGGCCGCCGCCGCCGCCGCAGTCGCGCGCCGTCGCGATCAGGCGCGTCCTCTTTTCACACTGGTCCCCGTACGACCGCGTTCGCGTTGTGAACGCCGATCCTTAAGGACTTTCTCTCCCGGCGTTAGTTTCTCTCCGCCCACCCATCGCTTTCAATCTCGACACACCGCGACGCCTTTCAACTCCGTCTGACGCCTTTGAACTCCACCCCGACGTCGCTTCGTATGGACAATTACCCTCAGCGCGTCGTCGTTTTGCGCGACGCGCGGGGTGATGTGCGACCCGCCGAACGTCACCCCGGACGTGATCGCGCACTACGGCGCGCGCGACGTCCCGCTCGGTCGGTTCATCCGCGACTGCCTCGACGACGACGCGTCGGCGGCGACGGCGGCGGCGTCGGCGACCGCGGCGGGTGCCTCCGCCTCGGACAACGCCGGCGCCGGTTCCGGGACGTCGTCGAAAACGTCGTCGAGCTGCGTCAATCGAGACTGCGTCGCGCGCGCGGAGACGCACGTGAAGACGTTCCTCCTCCACGGCGGCCGGGTCGTCCTCCGCGTGAGACGCGACGTCGACGCCGACGCCGACGCCGCGCACGCCGCGCGCGACGACGATGAGGACGAGGACGAAGACGGCGACGAGCGCGAGGCGGCGGCGGTGTGGCACTGGAGCCGCCGCCGCGGCCGCCGCGACCGCGCCGGCGCCGGCGCGTCCCCGGACGGCTTCGGCAGCGCGTTCGGCGTCGGCGTCGGCAGAGGCGCGGAGTGCGTCGCGGACGACCGCCCCCCGACCGAGGGCGACGGCGCGTCCCGGGGCGACGCGCTGTACCGTCGCCCCGCGGCGTGCGTCGTCGGGCGAGTGCCGGTGCCGAACGACGCGCTCGAGATGAGCGTCTCGCGGTTTTTGCAGCTCGCGACGACGCCGGGCCCGGGCGGCGGCGCGCCCGGTCTCGCGACGACGTTCACCGAGCGCGCGTTGTACTTCGCGACGTCGACCGCGGTGATGTGTCTCACCGTGGACGCGATCGCGCCGCTGGAGATTCGCCGCCCGAGCGCGGTCCTCGCGCCCGCGGCGTCCGGCGAGAAGGAGGGCGGCGGCGGAGGCGCGGCGATTTGGGCGGCGGAGGAGAAGGAGGAGCCGACCGCGGCGGTTGCGGCGTGCGTGCGCGGGGAGGCGTACCGCGCGAGGCTGCGCGCCGCGCGAAATGCGGCTCTCGCGCCGCCGCCCGCGGGGAAATCTCCGAGGAGAAACGGCCGGCACGGCAGCGGCAGCGGCGCGAGCTTCGCGTCGTTCGACGCGAACGACGCGACGACGGAGCCGCCGACGCCGCCGACGCCGCAGCAGCCGACGACGACGACGACGCCTCCCCCCGCGTCCGCGTCCGTCGAGAAAGAAGCCGACGCCGCCGCCGACGCCGCCGCCGTCGACCCGACGCGCGCGGCGTTGCTGTCGAAGTCCAAGACCCACGTCCGCTTGGACCTCCCCCCGTCCGTCGCCACGGGGGCGTCGCACGCCGTGACGGCGTATTACGCCGTGCAGTTCGACGCGCTTCGGAGACTGACGCTCAGAGGCGCCGGCGCCGGCGCCGGCGCCGCGCGCGCCGACTCCGACGACGCGGACGCGAACGCGGACGCGGACGACGACGCGTCGTTCGTCGAGTCGTTAGCGCGCGCCGCGCCGTGGGAAGGCGGCGCGCTCGGAGGCAAATCGCGCGCGTACTTCGCCAAGACGAGCGACGATCGGTTCATCGTGAAGGAGGTGTCCAGGGCGGAGCGCAACGCGTTTCTCGACCACGGCGTCGGATTCGCGTACTTTGCGTACGTGGAGTCGCGTCTCGAGGACGAGGACGGCGTCTCGGGGACGTGCCTCGCGAAGATTCTCGGGATGTACCAGGTCGCGACGCGGAGCCCGATGGAGTCCACTGGTAGGACGGGGGAGGAGATTTCGCGCGGCGACGGCGGCGACGGCGGCGGCGGCGGCGGCGGCGGCGGCGGCGACGACGAAGACAAAGACAAAGAAGCCGCGCGGTTCAAAGAGACGAAGCTCGATTTTCTCGTCATGGAGAACGTCTTCTACGGCCGCGACGTCGCCGCGGGGGCGACGCGCGCGGACGAGGTCCCTCCGCCGTGGCGAACGTACGACCTCAAGGGGTCTCTACGCGCGCGCTACGCGCCAGCCGGGGGGGACCGCGACAAGCCGCCGGACGCCGCGGGCGCCGGCGCCGCCGGCGGGTCCCCGAGAGTGTCCGGAGCTTCCACGGCGACGTCGTCCGCGAGCGCGAGCGCGACGACGCCTGCCGTGCTTCTCGACGAGAACCTCATGGAGGAGCTCGCGACGGACCCGATACTCGTCACCGAGCGTTCGAAGCGCGCGTTGGACGCGGCTTTGAGACGCGACGCCGCGTTTTTATCCTCTCTGGGCGTGATGGATTACTCCCTCCTCGCGGGCGTCGATCGACGCGCGGACGAGCTCGTCGTCGGCGTCGTCGATTACCTGCGGCAGTACACGTGGGATAAGCAGCTCGAGACGTACGTCAAACAGAGCGGGCTCGTCGGCGGCGGCGGCCCGGGGAAGACGCCGACGGTGATATCTCCGGGGCAGTACGAGAAGCGATTCGCGACGGCGATGCGGCGGTACTTCGTGTGCGTCCCGGACGACGACGACGATCGCGAAGGGAACTGAAACGACGGAAACGGCGCTCCTTTGAGCGTTACGAATCAGTAGTAAGCGAGTGTGAACGCAACGCGACACGTGCGCGCGCATGCGATGACAACAACAAGTATTAGGTAGTAGTGATACATCGAGCGATCCCTCCGTCGGTCTTCTTCGATCAGCGCCTTCGATTACTAAAGTCTCGCATCACGTCCGTTGAGTCAATCGTCGCACCGTTCCCGCCGCGCAGCGGCCCGCCCTGAACCTCTCCCGAGCCGTACGACGACGGCCGCCGCTGCCGCTGCTGCTCGACGCGACCGCCCTCGACGCCTCGCCTTTCCCCGCCGCCGCGTTCGAAGCTTCCGTCCGCGCGCCGTCGCAGCGGCCTTCGCTCTCCTCGCTCGCCGCCGCCGCCGCCCCCCCCTCTCCCACCGCCGCCGCCGCCTCTCCCGCCGCCGTACGACCCCCCGGGGGCCGACCCTCTCCCGCGCCCGCCGCCGGGCCCGGACCCGGGCCCGGGTCCGTGCCCCGCTCCGCCGTCGTGCGCGCGTTCGCGTTCGAAGGACGACGACCGATCCGGGCGATCCCCAAAGTCCCCGCCGCCGACGAACCCGATCCCCCCGCGTTCCATCCGGCGCCTCGCGACGTGGTACTCCTCCGCGACGGGCGCCACCGACGGCCCGGAGAACAGCGCGTCTCTGCACCCCTTCGCGAGGTCGATCTCGTCCATGCCCTCTCTGCGCTGGACGTTGAAGGCGAAGAAATCGGACGCGGCGACGACGCGGTCGTCGCCCTTGGCGTGCGCGGCTTCTCGCACGAGACCGTCGACGGCGGTGGACTCCTCCTTGGCGAGCGCGGACATGTCCTCGGGCGGCGTCTCCGGCAGCGCCATGTCATCATCCACGTCATCATCCACATCATTCGCCACGTCATCCAGGCCTCTGACCGCGCCGGACGCGACCCCGGAGGCGCCGTACCGGTTGCTGAAGTGCGTCAGCAGCAGGTTACGCGCTCGGATCAACCTCGCGAACGCGCCCGCCATCGCCGACGTCGAGTGTCCCTTATACAGCGCCTCGTCGCGCTTAAACGCCGCGAACGTGCTCTCGTGCACGAGAACGTCCGCGCCGCGCGCGAGCTCGGCGATCGCGACGCTGTCGCACGTGTCCCCGAGGAGGCAGAGGCGGCGCCCCGGGCGCGTCGGACCGAGGACGTCCTCCGGGCGGATCGTGACGCCATCCGCGGTTGTCACCGGCTCGCCGTTTTTCAATTTTTTGTACAGCGGGCCGGGGGGCAACCCGAGCGCGGTGGCCCTCTCCACGTCCATCCGCCCCGGCTGGTCCGGCTCGTCGACGACGTACCCGAAGCACGGCACCGGGTGCCGAAGCGGCGCGGCGCGGACGACGATCCCGCCCTCGTTCCCGTTTCGATCGTTTCGCGCGCTCGGCGCCTCGCGATGCACCGTCCACCGCGGCGGCGTCGCGCGTCCTCGCGCGATATCCTCCCAGCCGCGGTGGTCGAAGAACGCCGGCGTCGGGACGCACGCGTCGCCGTTGTCCGGCCACCGCTCGCCCAAGAACATCTTCACGCGGCCGTCTGCGGCGTAGTGCATCTGTCTCGCGTGGCCGCGTTCGACGTCCGCGTCTCTCCCCGCGCCCTGGAGGGTCGAGGGTCCGTTCAAAGCGACGACGTCGGGGTGGAGTTGAAAGGCGTCAGATGGATGGAGTCGAAAGGTGTCGAGGTGTGTCGGGATTGAAAGCGAGGGGTGCGCGGAGAGAAACGAACGCCGGGAGAGAAAGTCCTTAAGGAATGAAGTTCACAACGCGAACGCGGTCGTATGGGAACCGGTGTGACAAAAAAAAACGCGCCTGCCCTCGCGCGCCGTTCCCGGGCGCGACGAGCTCGGTGACGATCAGCGGGAGACCCAACACGGTCCGCGAGCACGTTATCGCCGCGCGGACGTAGTCGCAGATCCCCGGCGGGCCGGTGATGTACAGCGGCGTCGGGTCCTTGCCGTGCACGCGTCGGAGCTCCGCCCTCGCGCCGGACAACGCGCAGATCAATCCGGGGAGCCCGAAGATGTGATCGCCGTGCATGTGCGTGATGAATATCCGCGTGATTTTCGTGTATCGAAGTTTCGAGCGCATCAGCTGGTGCTGCGTCGCCTCGCCGCAGTCGAACAGCCATATCTCGTCCGTGAGTCGAAGCGCGTACGACGACACGTTCCGCGTGAACGACGGCGAGCCCGAGGAGGTGCCGAGGAAGACGACCTCCATGCCGCTGAAGTTGGTGTCGCCGTCGACGACGATGGCGTCGCTCGCGGAGGATGAACTCGCGGGTCTCGAGTTGAACATCGTCCGCTGCACCGCGGGTGAATCGCCGGCGGGCTCCGCGGCGGGCGAGCGATCGGCGGCGGCGTCTTCTCCGGAAGCGACGACGCGCGCCAATCGTTCGACGAGGTCAGCCTTGAGCCCCGCCGTGGACCGCCCCCTGGCCTCGAGCTCCGCCTTGAGCTCCGCGACCTTGAGCTTCCTCAGCGAGTCCAACGTGACGCCGGAGGAGGAGGAGGAGGAGGAGGAGGAGGAGGAGGAGGACGCGCGCGCGCGCGCGGAGGCTCGACATCGCGGACCGCGCGACGAAACCGACGACGCGCGCCGTCCGATGTCGTCGCCCGCCCTCCTCGGACGCCGCGGCGCGGCCGCGACGCGCGCGCGCGGCGCGAGGCTCGCGAGGCTCATCCCGCCGTCTCCGCGCGCGCGTTCCCGTCTCTGTTTTGTCTCTCTCGCGCGCCCACGCCGACGTCGGCGAAGGGCGAAGTGCGCCCCGCCGCCGGGCGACGGCGAAATTGCAGCGGACGTCGGCGGTCGGCCGGACCGATTACGATTGCGATCCACACAAAAAAGTTCATCGGTCAGTTGAAAGGGAACGCGATCAAATGTTGAAACCGAGGGACGGGTGAAGGACGAATGTAAAAAATCAGTAAAAAATGAACGCACCCCGATTCGCGAGGGGGAAAAGCGAGTAAACAAGCGACGAGTCACGGGACGCGCGCGGGCACTTCGCTCTGCGCCGCGCGCGTCGTGCCGATGCCGACGAAGAAGGCGCCGCGAGCGGGGAAGTCCACCGCGATGGCGGACCGCGCGGAGACGTTCGTGGAGCGAGCCGCGGCGGAGAACGAGTTCCGGCGGGCGCTTCGCGACCGGGTGCGTGCCGCCGCGAAGATTTCCGCACTTCACGAAGATTGCATTCAACGAAACCGTCGTACTCCTCCTCCTCCTCCTCCTCCTCCTCCTTTCCATCGCCGACGCGCTCACCTTTCCACCCCCCGCGGTACCGCCTCGTCATGTCCTTCAAACGCGCGCGCGCGCAGAACCGCCCGACGCCGGACTCGACTAAACCCGCGGTCGGGCGCGTCATCCATCGCATCAAGGGCGCGGTCGACTCGCTCGCGCGAGAGCGGTCGTCGCGCGCCGTCCTCGAGCTCGACACCGCGCACACGTTCGCGCACCTGAGCGCGCAGATCGCGGGGTTGCAGACGGCGTTCACGACGCTCGCGGACGGCGTCATCGACGAGCTCGACGCGCAGCGCGAAGAGCACGCGCGGTGGCGAAGAGAGAGCGACCGATGGGTTGGAAAGATGGCGCACCTGGAGAGCGAAATTTGGAAACGGTGCGACGTCGTCGACGACGCGTTGGACGAGAAGAACGCCGTCTCGCGCGCGACGTTCGATAAGCTCCGCGACGAGATGGGCCACGCCGAGCGCGCGGTGACGGAGGCGAGGATGGCGCTCATCGACGCGGAGCGAAGGGAGGCGGAGACGGCGCACGCGATGGCGTCGTTGCGCGCGAAAGCCGAGGGCGCGGATTTGCGGTTGCAGGATCAGGTGCGATTGTTGTGTTTCACCCACCGCTCGGTTTCAACATTTGATCGCATCCCCTTTCAACTGACCGGATGATCGTCCTCAGATCGACGCGCTCGACGCGCGGCTGGCGGCGACGACCGCGGCGGCGAAGGAGGAGAAGGAGAAGGAGAAGGAAAAGGAAAAGAACGCTTCGACGTCGACCGTTACAGAGCGCGACGTCGTCGAGCTCAGGGACTGGACGAGTAAGGTAACGTCCGCGCACGACGAGCGCCTTCGACGGGTGGAACGCGAGGCGAGGGACGCGAGGGAAGCGCTCGCGGAGACGCGGGGGATGTTCATGTGCGTTTCCGCGCTGGTTCCCGTACGACCGCGTTCGCGTGGTGAACGCCGTTTCTTAAGGACTTTTCCCGGCGCATCTCTCCGCCCACACCACAGTTTCAATCCCGACACACCTCGACGAAGGCCTTTCAACTCCGCTTCTGACGCCTTTCAACTCCACCCCGACGTCGCTTCGCGTGGAACGGCGCTCAGGTCGGCGGCGGCGTCCATGTCCGCGCGAAGCGGCCAACGACGCGGGGGAGGGAGCCGCGGCGTATCCGGCGGCGGTGCGGGGGGAGGGAGCGTCGCTCCCCCCTCGCGCGGAGACGGCGGGGGAGGGGACCGGCGTGGGATGGACGTCAGCGCGTGGTCCACGGGATCGACGTGACGAGATCGTTCGACGCTTTCAAACGTCATCAGATCAGACGAAGGTAATTAAATCATTTCGTCAAAGCTTCGCGCGCGCGCCCGCGCCTCCGCTGAACGCGCCCGGGGCCATCCCGACGCCCGTGCCCGGGAGAAACTTCACGTGCGAGCCTTTCGCGACGAGCTTCCGATCCGCCGCGGCGTCCGCGTCCTTCCCCTTCCCCTCCCCGTCCCCCCCCCTCGTCCAGATGCTAACCTCCAAAAAGGCGAGCGATCGGCCATGCTTGAGCACGCGCGCCTCCACGTCCACGTCGGTCCCGCCCGGCCCCGGTGACGCGTAAATCACGTTCAGCGACGCGCTCACGCCCGGGTCGCCGCACACGGTGAGCAACGCCGCGGTGGAGACGACGTCCACGAGCGTCGCCGCGCAGCCGCCGTGGAGCGCGCCGTATCTATTCTGCGCGCGTCGCGCGACGGGAAATCGACATCGGCACGTCCCGTCCGAGAAGTCGAAGTCGCGCGCGCCCTCGAGCGCGACCGCGTCGAAGGAGTCGCCGCCGAGGAAGGCGTCCACGAACGATCGCGCGGTCGCGACGGAACCGCGGTTCGCGCTGGGAGGGTTCATGACGAGACGGACGCGCTGAGAGGGTGGGGCGCGCGACGCGCGGGACGAAGTGAGACGACGACCCAGCCGCGCGAGAAAACGCCAGCTCGCGCGCGGCAGCAGCACTGACCGGCCAGCGGCAGAGTGCGGTTGTACTAACGCGCCGGCGGCGGTCCGCCCTCGACGTCAACGATCCGTGCTAGTTTGATTACACGCTAGACCGAACCCAGGCCGCGCGACCCGGCGCGTCTGCGCGGAGGCGTTGCCCCCGCGCGACGCCACCTACCGATCGCGCGACCCCACCCACGCGCCCGCACGCGTCGTCCCGACGCGCGCGAAGCTATCGCCATTTCCAATCCACCCCGCTTAGGCCTTCTTCTCGTCCTTCTTGGTCTTGTCCTGGGGGCGCATGCGCTTGGGCGGCTCGCGAATGCGGCGCGCCTCCACGGAGCGCACGCGGACGACCTTGCTGTGGATCGCCGCGGAGATGCAGTAGTACACCTTGCGGTAGAGCTTGGGAAGCGTGTACGACTGCGAAGACGGGTGCGAAGATGGGAGAGGCGAAGAGGTTAGGGTTCGCTCGATGGGAGAGGGGGGGGAGGGGCGCGCGGACGGCGGGAGGGCGCGCGCCGCGGCTGGGTTCGATAGCGCGGCGAGTCGCGTCGCGAGGACGTCCGTCGTCGAGGCGAGCGCGCCGCCGCGTCGCCATCGCGCGCGATGACGACGACGACGGGGAGGGAGAGGGAGAGAGGCGAGGTGAGGCGCGACGACGGGTCGGGCGCGCACGTCGAAGACGCAGGACTCCTGAAGATCGCGGATGGCCGCGGACTCGACGATGTTCCTGACGAGGAACCGCTTCACGGCCTTGTCCTTGGGCACCATCGAGCCGGACGCTTCGCAGAACACGCGCTTGACCTGATGATCGGGAGACGGAGGGGTCGAAGACGTCAGCGACGGCGTCGGCAGAGCGCGTCGAACGATGCCGGGTATTCCAAGCCCTAAAAGAATCGAACGAACGACCCGCGCGCGGACGCGACGGCGTCGCGACGACGCGAGGGAGGGAAAGGGCACGCACGTGTCCGCGCGCATTGGCGGGCTTGTTGCGGCCATTGGCGCGTCGCTTCTTAGGCATGATGAGTGTTCAACGACGCGTGCGTGCGCTGAAAGAGGGACGTCGGATGCGCGGTCTCCGGCTTTTGAGCGAGCCGCGTCCGCTTCCGCGTAGTACTCGTTCCACGCGTACTGTACGAGCAAACACTCAGAGAGGAGAGTGTGTACGAAGGTACTCGTTTTTCATGACTGGCGCACATACGAAAATGCGCCTCGAAAAGTACCGCGCGCGTTCGAAAATCTCGGCGGAGAAAAGCGAGAGAGGTCGGCACGACGCGACGAGTGCCCACCGCCCTCCCACGCGTCGTCATGCCCGCGTCGGAGCCGACGCGACGCGTCGAGCTCTTCGGCGGCGCCGTCTCCGCGAGCTTCCCGACGCGCTACCACGACGTCTCCGACTTCCGCCCCGTGCCGGATAACCAAGAGGCGTGGACCGACGCGAGCGCGGACGAGAGCGTGATCGTCGAGATCGTCGAGCGCGTCGAGCGCGACCCGATGACCGGCGACGGGCCGTCCGACGAGGAGGGCGCCGCGGCGTGGTTCTGGCGCGACCTCGCGGACGTGAACGACGCGAGCGTGAGCTCGGGCGCGAGCGAGCTCGTCGGCGTGACGAAGCTGGCGCGCGAGGACGACGTCCCCGTCGGCGTGCGCGCGTCGACGTCGATCACCAACTCGACCGAAGACGTCGACGCGAGGAACGACGTCTCCGTCTCCGTCGCGCGCGGCACGCAGCGCGTCGCGAAAGGCCGCGACGGCGACGACGCGAGGAACGACGTCTTCGTCGTCCTCGCGTGCGTGCGACTGCCGCGCGTGGCGTCGGACGTGCTCGTGACGCTGAACAGGCCGCTCGCGATCGCGGCGGGGAGTCAGACGACGCCGCAGACGGGATCGGGCGCCGTCGCCGACGCCGCCGCGGTGAAGACGGTCGCGGAGGAGACGTTACGGGGAATCCTCTCGTCGCTCGCGATCGAGGACTGGGGGCTGTTCGGGTGAAGCGATCGACGATAGATAGACGACTGGATAAATAAGAGCTGCTGCTAAGTTCGCGCGGGCATCGTCGTCGCCTCCTCGGAGAAGCTCGCGTCGTCGAACGTCACGTCGTTCCGGAAACTCGCGTCGACGTCGCCGTCGCCCTCCCCGAGCCCTATTCCTTCGTCCCCTTCTAACCCGTCCAGGCTGCGGTACACGCCGTCTTCGTCGACGGTCCCGTCGAGGTCGTCGTCGCTGCCGTCGTCGCTGTTCTCCTCGTTCTCCTCCGCGGCGGCTTGCTTCGCCGCCTCGTCCTCCAGAACCATCCGCTTAAACGTCAACGCGAAGTTAGACCCGATCACCGTGATCGGCAGCGCGATGACGATGATCCCCAAGATCATCACGCACCCCGCGAGCGCCTTCCCCAACGCCTGCGTCGGATACATGTCGCCGTACCCAACCGTTGTCATCGTGACCAGGCACCACCAAAACGTGCTCGGGATGGAATCGAACGGGCTCTGCTCGTACGTCGTCGAACAGTCGTCGCTGCGTTTGTACGTGTACGGGCACGAGAACATCGCCTCGGACGGGTAGTTGACGCTCGGGTAACTCGTCGCGTACGTCGCGGGGTCGATCCACACGCACGGTTCGGATAAGCCGCTCTCCAGAGTGTACGTCGCGGTCGATTTCGTCGCGGGGCCCGTGTTTGCGTCGACGAAGACGTCGCAAAAGTACAAGTACGGCCGCATCCACATCTCGAGCTCGGTGTTGTACGTCCCTCGCTCCGCGTAGTACACCAGAGAGGAGCAGATGATCGTCGCGATGGCGGTGAAGAAGATGAGCATGTAGAGCGCCTTGCTCGACTTGGCCATCGTGTTCACGAACAGCGTGACGCTCGACCGCGAGACTTTGAACATTCGAAACACGCGGACGAGCCTCACGACGCGAAACACGGACAGCCCCGGGATGGACGCCTGCGCGACCATGAGCTCGAGGTAGAAGGGCAGAATCGCGACGATGTCGATCTGGTTCATGACCTGCTTGAAGTACAGCTTCACGTCCGGCGTCGACGCGACTCGAGCCACCACCTCAGGGTCGTTCCGTGCGAGCGATGATATCGGGGTGGAGTTCAAAGGCGTCAGAAGCGGAGTTGAAAGGCGTCGAGGGCGGGTATTGAAAGCGAGGGACCCTGGGCGGAGAGATGCGCCGGGAAAAGTC
>MDSW01101257.1_pt1 | contig 12423 bp, 13 predicted proteins | sample 811171 | NCBI WGS metagenome assembly MDSW01 (sample SAMN05326641, study PRJNA326480) | marine metagenome | isolation source: seawater | place: Atlantic Ocean: North West | collected 2012
ACCCTAAACCCTAAACCCTAAACCCTAAACCCTAAACCCTAAACCCTAAACCCTAAACCCTAAATCCTAAATCCTAACTCCTGGTTGGTGTAAACCAAAACCTCGTTCTGGAACGCGTCGCAGCATCCTCAGACGACGATGCGCGGGGGCGTCGGCGTCGCGCCGTCTCCTCGACGCGTCGCGCCGTCTCCCGCGTCGCGCGCCGCTCCGATGAGCCGCCGCCGCCGCGTCGGCGGCGATGGGTCGACGCCGCCGACGACGCGCGCGCGCGCGTTGAGCTCGAGCTCGCCGTCGAACCCGCGCGCGATCGCGAAGGTGCATCGCGTCGCGCGCCCTGACGGTGATGGTTCCTCCTCCTCCTCCTCCTCCTCGGTCCCGATCGAGGTCGTCGTCCTTCGCCCCGACGCGTCGGTCCCTCCCGCGTCCGTCCTCGACGTCGTGGTCATCCCCGGCAACCCCGGCGTCCCGGCGTTCTACGCGCACTACGCGCGGACGCTCTGGACGCAGCTCGCTGGACGCGCGCGCGTCGAGATCGTCGGCTACCTGGGGCACTCCGTGGACGACATCGGAACGGACGCGGCGGCGCGATGGTTCACGCTCGCGGAGCAGCTCGACCACGTCGTGACGTACCTCCGCGACCGCGAGCCGTGGAGTGCGGGCGACGACGACGAGGAGGAGGAAGACGAGGACGGCGACGAGAGCGTCGGCGGCGCGGGGACGACGAAGGCGACGAAGACGGCGAAGACGACGACGAAGACGAAGAAGCCGACGTCAAAGACGAAACGACAGCTGAATAAGACTAAGACTTATCTCGTCGGGCACTCCATCGGAAGCGAGATGGCGCTGCACGCGCTGGACGTCCTCGGCCCCGAGCGCATCGAGCGCGTCGTCGGCCTGATGCCGTTCCTGGAGGTCAACAAACGCTCGCTGCATCAGCGTTTCCTCGCGTCCATCGTCCGCGTCGGCGCGCTCGTGCGTCTCGTCGCGCGCGTCGTCGGCGCCGTCGCGTCCCTCGCCGCGAAGCTCCGCGACGTCGTCTTCCATCCCATCACGCGGTCGATGGACGAGGACGCGAGAGCGCTCACGGTGCGGTGGCTGCGACGGAGCAGCGTGTTGAACATGGCGCTGATGGGACGGACGGAGTTCGACGCGCTCGGGGCGCCCGCGAGCGAAGACGCGCGGCTTAAGACGCACGCGGCGAGGCGAGTATCTCATTCTGTCGTCGCGCCGGTCCCCGTAGTACGACCCCCCCCGTTCGCGCGGCGCACGCCGTTTCTTACGGACGACTTGATTCGTTTGAGTCCCGCCTGCGCGATAGTGTTCGCCTCCCAACAACTTCGACTGACGCGCAAACCCTCGAACAACTCCGGACAGGGTCGCGTTGTTGTACTGCGAGGACGATCACTGGGCGCCGATCTGGCAGAGGGATTCGATCGCCGCCGCGCCCGGGCTGGAAGCTCTCGAGCTCGTGCACGACGCGGACCCGAGCGTGGAGCACGCGTTCGTGTTGACGACCGCGGGCGCGGAGCGCATGGCGACCGCGACGCGGCGGATGATGCGCGTCGCGGAGGAGTGATCGAATAAGGTTAAACTCATCAGTTCCGCGTCGTCGTCGAACAGATGAACTCTCAAAAGGTAACAACGACGCGACGCGACGGAAGAAAAAACGAACGTAATCTGACGTCGTCACCGCCTGTCGCCCCCCCCGTCCCCCCCTCCCCCCCTGACCCTCTGCCCGACCCACGCGCCGATCATCCCGCACGCGAGCCCGTACGCGGCCAACCCCGCGAGTATCCTCGGCGTCTCCTCGATCAGCCCGTCGATCATCCCCGCCTTGATGGGTTTCATCATCGGCTTGACGACGACGCGTTCGAACCGCTCCAAGCGCATGCTCGCGTCCTTCTCGCCCTCGCGGCGCTTCTCCGCGATGACGTCTCTCGTCGGGGGCGCGTCGTCGAGGAGGCCGAACCCCGCGCGCGCAGCCTGGCGCCCGCTCTCGCGCAGTTTCGGCTCGAGCTCGACGACGAACGCGTCGAACTCCGCGAAGACGCGGTCTTCGACGGATCTGACCACCGCCGCCTGCCATCGCACGAGGTCGTCGCCGCCGCCCTTGAGTCTCGACTCCGCGCGCTCGCGCGCGAGGAGCGAGAGCGTCTCCGCGCTCTGCGCGGACATGGACGCGAGGTCCGCCGCCTCCGCGCGCAGCGCGCGAGCGCGCTCCTGCGCGCGCGTCAGCTCCTTCTCCGCGCCCGACGCGAGCTTCGAGCTGAGCGCCTCGGCCTCGCCGAGGAGCTTGCGCCGCGCGGCGTCGACGTCTCGGAGCCACGGCGAGGAGGGCTGAGGCGGCGGCGGCGCGGGCGGGGGAGCGTCGGTGGTGTCGTCGTCGGCGGACATGACGCGCGCGGGCGACGACAGCGCGGGGCGCGACTGCAGCGCCGAGAAGAATTCGCTCGCGTTGGTGCCGACCTAATAAAGTGACGTCGCGCCGCGCGCCGCGGTCGCTGACCTTGGTTTCACGCTCATCAACGGCACGCGCCTCCAGCCTCGATCGATCCGCTCACGACGACCACTTCAGGACGCGCCGCGAGCGCGGCCGTCGTCGCGTCGTCGCCATGATGAACGATCTCCTCGCCGAGGTCAAGAAGGTCCGCGAGCGCGCCTCCGTCCCCCGCGTCGCGTCGCGTCGCCGACGTCGCGCGTCGTCGTCGCGCCGTCGCGTCCGATCGCGCCGTGTTTCAAAAAAAAAAAAGTCGGCGTGTTAAACGCTGACCCTCCCCCGCCCGCTCCCGCCCCCCCCACCCCGCAGGACGAGCCTTCCGGTACCGAGGGAGGCGGCGCCGCCGCCGGTGCCGCGCAGAAGAAGGACACCAAGGCGTCGAAGAAGAAGGACGGCGCGGGCAAAGGGGCGGCCCCCGCGTCCGCGTCGGACGTCGAGAACCCGCCCCCACCAGCTTCGGGCGCGGGCGACGACGTCTCCATGGACGCCTTCTTCGCGGACGTCACGACCGTGAAGGGCATCCTGGAGCAAATACGCCGCGCGCTAGTGAAGCTGAACGCGAAGCACGAGGAGAGCAAGAGCGTCACGCGGAGCGAGCGCATGAAGCAGATGCGCGACGACATGAGCGCCATAATCGAGCAGACGTCGCGCGAGGCGCGCGAGTGCAAGCTGCGCCTGGAAAATCTGGACGCGACAAGCGCGGAGGCGTCGAAGCTCCCGGGGAAAGGCCCCGGTTCGAGCCAAGAGCGCACGCGGACCGCGATCGCGTCGTCGCTGAAGATGAAGCTCAAGACGCAGATGGCGGAGTTCCAGGACTTGCGGTCGCGACTGCAGACGGAGTACAAAGAGGTCGTGGAGCGGCGGTACTTTGCCGTGACGGGGGAGGCGGCGGACGAGGAGACGTTGGACCACCTCATCGAGACCGGGGAGAGCGAGAGCATGTTCCAGAAGGCGATCATGGAGCAAGGGAGGGGGCAGATTTTGGAGACGGTGGCGGAGATACAGGAGCGGCATCACGCGGTGAAGCAGTTGGAGCGGAAGCTCATGGAGCTGCATCAGATTTTTCTGGACATGTCGGGCGCGTTCTCTCTTCACGCTGACTGGTCCCCATACGACCGCGTTCGCGTTGTGAACTTCATTCCTCGAGGGCTTCTCTTCCCGGCGCGCGTGCGTTTCTCCGCCCATCACCCCTCGCTGGTTTCAATACCCGCCCTCGACGCCTTTCAACTCCGCTTCTGACGCCTTTGAACTCCACCCCGACGTTCGTCGCTTCGTCGTGGACCCTCCGCCGCCCTCGTCAATCAGTGTTGGTCGAGGCGCAGGGGGAGATGCTGGATAACATCGAGAACCAGGTTGGGAAGTCGGTGGAGTACGTGCACAAGGGGCACGCGAGCTTGGTGCAGGCGAGGAAGTACCAGAAGAGCAGTCGGTGGTGGATGTGCTGCTCGCTGATCATCGTCACGATCATCGCCATGGCGGTGATTTTGCCCGTCGTGAAGCCGTGGAGCGCGTGAGCGTTTTGAACGGCGGAGCGAACGAGATCTTATAGACGTGATGACGCGTGACGAGAGAGTGGCTTTTGGCGCTCTCGCGGCGGCGGGCGGGTGGGCGCGCGCGGGCGCGGGAGGACGCAGCCCTGCTCGTCGCGCCGCGTGCATCTCTGTTCTTCTCTACGTGTTCTAAGCTGTATTTGAAACATCGCTCGCTCGCTCGTTCGTTCCGCGCGACGTTCGCATCCGTGACCCTGGGCGGAGAGATGCGACGGGCAAAGTCCTTAAGGATCGGCGTTCACCACGCCGACGCGGTCGTATGGGGACCAGTGTAGTGAACGCGCCTCGTCGAACGAATCATCGTCGCCCTCGTACTACCCTTGATACTGGTACTCCGCCTTGTTGTGCATCACGAGCTCGTCGCCGACGAAGTAAAACGAGTCGCTCTTCATGTCGAACGGGTGATCCACGAACTCCGCGATCCTCTCGTCCTCCAGGCCGGGCACCTCGTAGATGGCTTCCCAGCTGTTCACGCTGTTCGGTATGCAGAATCCAAAGTTGAAATCGTACGACCGCACGAGCTCGTCGCGGAAGTAGTGCCGCTCGATCATGCGGAAGTCCGGCACGGGCGTCTCCCCGACGCCGAACACGAGCGCGGTCCGCACCGTCTCGAACCGCAGAAACTTCTCCGGGAACGTGTACCGAACCGTGCGGATCGCGCGCTCCACCTCCGGGTCGATGTCGTCCGGAAGCTCGGGAAGGCCCGCGTCGCCGTCCTTCTTGACGTGAAACACGCTCTCGCCGCTGTCGTAGTCTTTGATCTCGAACTCGAGGAAGTCGATGCCGTACACGTTCGCGCTGAGCGGGCACAGGAAGCCGTCCGTGGGCGCGCGGAGCGACAGCGCCTCGTCGGGGGTCATCGTGAGTGAACGCCCGCGCGGCGCGAGACGACGACGATGTAAGTAAGTGTTGAATCGATCGAATCCGATCGATCCGCACGGCGGCAGCGGCGCTTCCCTCCCTCCGCTCGTCGCTTCGCCTCCCGCGCGCCCGCCCGCGGCGTTTCCAACGCCGCCGCTCGTCGACTGCGCGCGCGCTCGCGGCGTCGGTCCGTCCGTCGCCCCCGCGCGCGACGCGCTCTGTAGCGAATGATGCGATGCACGCTGTGCGCCTCGCGGGAAGAAGCTCCGGTCGGTGGACGAAACGCCGCGCTCTTCTCTTCTCTGATTGGCCGAGACGGTTTTTTTGACGTCATGCTTCGGTACCAGCGTAAACGCCGTCGAATCGTCGCGTCGCGTCGCGCGTCGTCGCACTTCCCCGCCGCGCGCGACCGCCGCACGCCGCCATGAAGTTCGCGAAGACCATCGCGGCCCTCTTCGGGGTCCTCCTCGTGCTCGGCGCGGCCGTTCCCGGTGCGCGCGACGACGCGATCCCCCCTCTCGCGCGCGATCGACCGTCGATCGGTCGATCGGAACCGTCGGCCGCCGCGGCCCCGATCGATCGTCGAACACGATCTGACTCACGATCGACTGACGACGTCTCCCTTCTCATCCCGCTCCCGCTCCTCAAATCCTCCTCATCCCTTCCGCTGCAGTCGTCCGCGCGGACGACGCCGAGGTTGACGCGCCCGCGGTCAACCACAAGGACAAGGCGTTCAAGGAGGGCGCGGAGCAGCACGAGTTCCAAGCCGAGGTGAGCCGCCTCATGGACATCATCATCAACTCGCTGTACAGCAACAAGGACATCTTCCTGCGCGAGCTCATAAGCAACGGATCGGACTCGCTCGATAAGATTCGCTTCCTCGCGCTCACGGACGAGTCCCTGCTCGGCGTGGGCGACGACGCGAACCTCGAGATTCGGATCAAGGTGGATCACGACAAGAAGATCCTGACGATCCGCGACCGCGGCGTCGGCATGACGAAGAAGGACTTGAAAGAAAACCTCGGCACCATCGCCAAGTCGGGAACCTCCGCGTTCCTCGAGCAGATGCAGAAGGGCGGCGACATGTCGCTCATCGGGCAGTTCGGCGTCGGCTTCTACTCCGTCTACCTCGTCGCGGACTTTGTGGAGGTGCGATCCAAGCACAACGACGAGGACACGCAGTGGATCTGGGAGTCCAAAGCCGACGGCGCGTTCGCCATCTCCCCAGACGACGGCGAGCCCCTCGGCCGCGGCGTCGAGATCAACATCTACCTCAAAGAAGAAGCGCAGGAGTACCTGGACGAGGACAAGCTCAAGGAGCTCGTGGGCAAGTACAGCGAGTTCATCAACTTCCCCATCTACCTCTGGCAGTCGAGCGAGGTGGAGGAGGAGGTGCCCGTGGACGAGGTCGTCGAGGGCGAGGAGGACGACGACGAAGACGCGGACGCGTCGGACGACGACGAAGAGGACTCCGCCGCGGCCGACGACGACGACGAAGACGCGTCCGTGGAGGACGACGACGACGACGACGCGGACGAGGACGAGGACGAGGACAAGCCGAAGACGAAGAAGGTGAAGAAGACGGTCTGGGACTGGGAGCTCCTCAACGACTCCAAGGCGATTTGGCTTCGCAACGCCGCCGACGTGGAAGAGGACGAGTACGCCAAGTTTTTCAAGGCGCTGTCCAAGTCCGAGGACGCGCCGCTGTCGTACACGCACTTCAAAGCCGAGGGCGACGTCGAGTTCAAGTCCATCCTGTTCATCCCGGAGAAGGCCCCCGCGGACATGTTCGACAACTACTACAACAAGGCGTCGGCGCTGAAGCTGTACGTCCGCCGCGTGTTCATCTCGGACGAGTTCGACGAGCTCCTTCCCAAGTACCTCTCGTTCATCAAGGGCATCGTCGACTCGGACACGCTTCCGCTGAACGTGTCGCGCGAGACGCTCCAGCAGCACACGTCCCTGAAGACGATCAAGAAGAAGCTCGTCCGAAAGGCGCTCGACATGATTCGCCGCCTCGCCGAGGAGGGCGAGGACGACGACGACGAAGACGCCGACGCCGACGCGGAATCCGCCGAGGACGCCGCCGAAAAAGCCGACGACAAGGCCGACGACGAAGACAGCAAGTACGACACCTTCTGGAAGTCGTTCGGGAAAGCCATCAAGCTCGGCATCATCGAGGACGCGTCCAACCGCACGCGTCTCGCGAAGCTCATGCGCTTCTACACGTCCAAGTCGCCGGAGAAGCTCGTGTCTCTGGAGCAATACGTCGAGCGCATGAAGCCCGGGCAAAAGTCCATCTACTACCTCGCCGGCGAGTCCAGAGAAGCGCTCGAGAAGAGCCCGTTCCTCGAGCGCCTCCTCGCGAAGGACCTCGAGGTGATCTACTTCACCGACCCGATCGACGAGTACACGATGCAGAACCTCACCGAGTTTGACGAGTTCAAGTTCAGCAACGCGTCCAAGGAGGACCTCAAATTCGGCGACACCGACGACAAGGAGAAGGCGCGCAACAAAAAGCTCAAGGAGCAGTTCAAGGATTTCACGCGCTGGTGGAAGGACGTCCTCCCCGCGGACGAGGTGGAGTCCGTGAAGATCTCCAACAGGCTCGTCACGACGCCGTGCTCCGTCGTGACGTCCAAGTACGGCTGGTCCGCCAACATGGAACGCATCATGAAGGCGCAGGCGCTCTCGGACGAATCACGACTGTCGTACATGAAGGGCAAGAAGACGCTCGAGATCAACCCGCGTCACCCGATCATCAAGGCGCTGAAAGAGCGCGCCGCGGACGACGCGGACGACGAGGAGACCAAGACGCTCGCGAAGGTGATGTTCGAGACGGCGATGCTCGAGTCTGGGTTCACGTTCGAGGAGCCCGCGGGTTTCGCGTCTCGCCTCTTCGACATGGTTCGGAGCAACATGGGCGTGTCCAAGGACGACAAGGTGGACGACATCGACGACGACGTCGAGGACGAGCCGGAGCCGGAGGCGGAGGATGGTGCGGCGGCGGCCGACGACGTCGAGGAGGACGTCGCGGACGAGCCCGCCGAGGCCAAGGACGAGCTCTGAGCGGCGGCGCGACGGCGGAGAAGGACGCGCGCGAGACGGAAAGACGACGACGACGACGCGTGATGCGCGCGCGCACCTATTTTTCTTAACACGATATGATACAGTACGAACGATGCCCCCCTCTCGTCGATTAAAATGACGCTCGTTTCGTTTCTTCCTCCCTCGGCGCGCGCGTCGCTCCGACCCGGCGCCGCGACCCGCGGGAACGTCGTCAGTCGTCAGTCGTCAGTCGCTGTCCGCTATCCACGGCGGCGGCGGCCACTGGTCGACCCCCCACGGCCGCACGTGCTCCGCCTTCGTCGGCGGGTTAGCGTACGCCGCGTCCACCTGCCGCGCGAAGCCTCTGTTCACGACGTAGCTGTGCATCAGAATCGCGCCGCTGTCCATGGAGATGTCCGCGGGGGAGACGAGCCCGCGGTCGACGGAGGCGCTGTCGATCTCGTCGACGTTTTCGTCTGAGGGTCGTTCCATACGAGCGAACGTTCGGGTGGAGTTGAAAGGCGTCAGAAGCGGAGTTGAAAGGCGCCGAGGGCGGGTATTGAAAGCGTGGGACCCTGGGCGGAGAGACACGCTGGGAAAAGTCCTTAAGGATCGGCGTTCACCACGCCGACGGGGTCGTATGGGGACCAGTGTGAATAGGAGAACGCGCCTGAGAGACCGAGCGCGGCGGCGACTTTCAGCGCCATGTCGACGCGCGAGAGGCGATCGGGGCCGCCGCAGTTGAACAGCCTCCGACGCGGCAGGTCGTCTCTCTGGGGAAGAGGGGGTGGGGGGATCGGAGGAGGCGCGGCGAGTGTCAGTCGACGACGGGGAGGTTTAGGGAGGGAGGGTCTTCCGAAACCATCCTCGGCGCCGTGACCAAAAAAAGAAAACGTCGCCTAAATTCGTCGCGTCGAGACGCCGCGCGCGCGCACCCTGTCCGCGAAGATCTTGACGTGACCGACGATGTCGTGCGCGCACACGGGCGACCGCCACTCGTCCACGAAGAACCCGACCGGCTTCGTCCCTTTCAGCGCGTCTACGATGAAATCCAGAAACAGCGGTCGATTCACCGGCGCGTACGGCGGCTGCGGCCCCGTGATGATCGACGGCCGAAAGATCACGTGCTTCGCCCATCGCTTCGCCACCTCTTCCTCGCCCTTCAGCTTACTCCGCGCGTACGCGTTCACGGGATTCGCCGGGCACTGGTCCTCCGTGCTCCTCCGCTCGTCGCCGCCGTATACCTGGTCGGTGGACATGTGAATCAAGAGCGGCTCGCCGATCGTCTCCGACGCCGCTGTCATCGCGTCGAGCAGCTTGGACGGCACGTTCAGCGCGGTCGCGGCGGTCTCGTTCTTCTCGCACCATCCCGGCGACGACGCCGCGGCGCAGTTCACGATCAGATCGAGCGATTCCCCGCCTTTCGTGGCGTCCGCGATGCACGCGTCCGCGCCCTCCCCGGTCGCGAGGTCGACCTCGTACGCGTGGACGTCGTCCTCGGGCGGGATGGGGAGCTTCGTCGACTTGTACGTGTATCCGACCCACTCCGTGTCCGGGTAGGCGTCGCTGAACGCCTTGAGGACGAACTGGCCGAGGTAGCCGCTGCCGCCGACGACGAGGACGCGCATCGCGCGCGTGTCCTCCCCCCCGCGAGTCGAGTCGAGTCCGTCGTCGGCGCGTCGGCGCGGACGGAAGTGCGCGGCGCGTCGCTTCAGTACTCGTCATCGGAAATAACAACACTCAGCTCGGATTGACGAATCGTCTAGGGATGCACAACGACCCTCGCCGCGCGTCTCGCCGGGATGCTTCGCGCCGCGACCGCGCGCGTCTCGCGCGGCGGGAGCGCCGCGCTCGAGCGCCAGCTCGCGAGCCGTCATCTCGGGGGAGGACGACGCGCGGCGTCGCGCGTCTTTCCGGGGGTCGCTGGGCGCTGCCGACACCGCGAAATCGCCGTCGTCGCTCGCGCGTCGTCGTCGACGCCGCCCCCCCCCCTCGCGCTCGGCACCGTCGGGTTCATCGGCGCCGGGTCGATGGCGGAGGCGATGGCGCGAGGGTTCGCGGAGTCCGGCGCGGTCTCGCCGTCCTCCATGCGCGTCTCGCGGAGCTCCGACGCGGCGCGCGCGGCGCGATGGACAAACCTCGGCGTCGAGGCGCTCGCGTCCAACGGCGACGTCGCGCGCGTCTCCGACGTCGTCGTCCTCGCGGTGAAGCCGCACGTCCTGCCCGGAGTCTTGACCGAGATCGCGTCCCACGTCTCGCCGGAGACGTTGCTTTTGTCCGTCGCCGCGGGCGTGAGCACGTCGTTCATCGAGCGCGCGGTGTCGGACGCGAGGGGCGGCGGGGGATCGAGGGATGATGATCGTCGAGTGCGTTCTGGTCACACTGGTCCCCGTACGACCACGTTCGCGTGGTGAACGCCGATCCTTAAGGACTTTTCCCGGCGCGTCTCTCCGCCCACCCCTCGCTTTCAACCTCCGACCGCGACGCCTTTGAACTCCAACTGACGCCTTTCAACTCCACCCCGACTTGAAGTTCTCCCCGCCTCGGGTGATTCGCGTCATGCCCAACACGCCGTGTCAGGTCCGCGCGGCGGCGTCGTCCGTCTCCGCCGGCGCGCATTCGTCGAGCGCAGACCTCGACGCGATCGCGTCGCTCATGCGCGCCGTCGGCGCGTGCGTCGTCGTGGACGAGTCGCTGATCGACGCCGTCGTCGGCGTCAGGCGCGTTCCATCTTACACTGGTCCCCATACGACCCCGTTCGCGTGGTGAACGCCGATCCTTAAGGACTTTGCACGGCGTTTCTCTCCGCCCACTCCTCGCTTTCAACGCCCGACCTCGACGCCTTTTAACTCCGCTTCTGACGCCTTTGAACTCCACCCCGACGTCGCTTTGAATGGACCCTCGACCCTAAACAGCGGCAGCGGCCCCGCGTACGTCTACCAGATCATCGAGGCGATGGCTGACGGCGGCGTCCTGTGCGGTCTCCCTCGCGCGGACGCGACGCTTCTCGCCGCGCAGACGGTCATGGGCGCGGCGAAGATGGTGTTGGAGAGCGGCGAGCATCCCGCGGCGTTGAAGGATAAGGTGTGCAGCCCGGGGGGGACGACGATTCGCGCGGTGGCGGCGATGGAGGCGGCGGGGGTTCGAGCGGGGATGATCGCCGCGGTGCGCGCCTCCGCGGAGCGAAGCGCCGAGCTAGGGCGCGCGACGGACGAAGCGGAAGCGAAAGCGACCGGGACTGGGAAGAAGAGGTAGTATGATAGTTTTGGTCGAATCAGCTGGGTGTTACATTACACATGTCGCAGAATCGCGTCGTCTTCTCATCTCACGCCGCGCCCGCGGCGGCTCGAGACTTGGTCGCCGCCGCCTTCGCCGCCGCCGCCGCCGCCGCCGCCGCCGCCGCCGCCCCCCTCGCGCTCTCGCCCGCGCCGCCGCCAGACGACGACCCGGACGACTTCGACGACTTCTGAGAGTCGTCCTCGCCATCCTCGCTCTTCGCGCGAGTGCCCCATCCGCCAGATTTTTTATTCGCCTTCTTCGCCGCGACCGACCGCGGGCCCTCGGGCTCCGCGAAGCTCGCGTCGCCGCTCCGCGCGGGAAGCTTCACCAACCGCCTCAACTCCGCGCCCGTGAGCGTCTCGCGCTCCAACAGCGTCTTCGCGAGCGCGTGCAGCTCCTTCTCGTGCTTCTTCAGCATCGCCGTCGCGCGCGCGTTCGCCTCGCTCAGCAGCCTCTTCACCTCGTCCTCCACGCGCGTCCGCGTGTCTTGCGACAATCCGTACTCGCCGTACTCCGCGGACGCCAACCCGACGACGTCGGAGAAGCCGTACTTGGTCACCATCTCGCGCGCCAGCCGCGTCGCTTGCCTCAAATCCGACGACGCGCCCGTGGTGATCTCGTCCGCGCCGAAGATGAGCTCCTCCGCGACTCTTCCCGCCATCGCGACGTCCAACATCGCGAGGAGCTGGAGTTCAAAGGTGGAGTTCAAAGGCGTCAGAAGCGGAGTTGAAAGGCGTCGCGGGCGGGGATTGAAAGCGAGGGATGGGCTCAGAGAAACGCCGGCAAAAGTCCTTAAGGATCGGCGTTCACCCCGCCAACGCGGTCGTATGGGGACCAGTGTACAGAACGCACCTGCTTCTTCGTGAGGTTCAGCTCGTCCTTCTCCGGGAGCTGCATCACCATGCCGAGCGACTGCCCCCTCGGGACGATCGTCGCCTTGTGTATCGGCCGCGCGCCCTCCGTGAACAGCGCGACGAGCGCGTGCCCGCCCTCGTGGTACGCGGTCAGCCTCCTGTTCTCTTCCGCGACGACCGCGGACTTAGGGCCGTTCCATACACGCGAATGTCGGGGTGGAGTTGAAAGGCGTCAGTTGGAGTTGAAAGGCGCCGAGGGCGGGGATTGAAAGCGAGGGACCCTGGGCGGAGAGAGACGACGGCAAAAGTCCTTAAGGAACGGCGTTCACCACGC
>MDSW01141318.1_pt1 | contig 12423 bp, 12 predicted proteins | sample 811171 | NCBI WGS metagenome assembly MDSW01 (sample SAMN05326641, study PRJNA326480) | marine metagenome | isolation source: seawater | place: Atlantic Ocean: North West | collected 2012
ACTGCACCAGACCGTGGGCCGAAACATGCATCAGACTATCGGTGGAGACGCCCATACCCGTATAAAACAGCACCGAGCTGGTGAGCGAAGCCGGTGTGGAGCTCACCCTGCAACCCGGTAGGAAAGAGCACCTAAAAATTGTGCCCTTCAAGCACTTGTGACCGATAAAGCGTCCTCATTAGCAATCCGTAACTACTATTGAGGCCATCGCCCGTCAAGATATACAGTGGCCCTTGTGCCGTTAATGTCAACAAATTCACCACCTATATCCAGATAAAGTACCAGAAAATTAGAATAGCTTTTATTCCGCGTGATGCCTGCTTTAAATGGAATTGTCGATGTATCATACGGGCCAGGCGCTCCGTTTGACAAATAGTATGTTTCGCTCACTGTATTAACAACCGGAACAGCACTCCGCCCGTCTTCGTTTATATACGATATGGAATTTTCGGTTTCCTCATATTTTCTTAAAACAAAGCCGGCACCTGCTGTTACAAATTTTTCAGCTACTTTAAGCGCCAGCGCCAGTTCATCTTCCGGCACGGTGTAATTGTAATTCAGGGGATGAGGCAATGTCATATCCACTGCTCCGTGTCTATTACAACTCGTGCCGTTGTAATCTAAAGCATTACAAGCTGGAAATTCAAATGTATAGAAGTATCCCCTGGGATAGTCCCTGGGATCATAACATCCGGCAGCTCCACCGAGAACTCCGAGGTACTGAACACCATCCGCAAATTGATACTCCACTAGCTCTATTTCACAAACCAGAGGATGCCAGATAAAGATCCCATGCTCTAGCACACGCAGCCAAACTTGCAGTGCAGGGAAAAAAGCTGTCGGATTTTCACTCCAGTAACGATCTGGGTCTTGATACCTATACAGGATATCCGGATTGTACTTCGACATACCAGAATAAGCGTCAAAGTCCTGCCCCATCACCAGATTAAACTCAACGAGGTTTGGCAAGAACCGGCATCGGTCAGGCTCCTCATCGCTTAGCAAACAGAGATCCGGTTCCAAGTACGCTGGTATCCAGCTGACGACCCGATTATGATAATTCGTGTCACTTCCGGCCAGTAACAGGGCTTCGGCCAAAGCGACATCACATTGTTCGGCGTCACTTTCAGCACAGCGCACACTCTGTACCACCTTCATGGCGTGACTGGCTATCCGCAGCAGTGCCTCCTGGCTCAGAGTGCCGGTTTCCAATTCCGCGAGTTGATGCCGCAAATCTGCTACCGCCTGCGGGGGGATGTGCTGGGTCTCCGTTCGGTCCTCGAAGCCACCGTCGCCAATCAAATAGCCAGTGCGCTTCGGCTGATAGCTGGAGGTCGCTGCCCAGTCATCCAGGGTGGAATTGATAAAGTTCAGATAGCCATAGACTTTCCCGTCACGGCTAACCCGGCTGGGGTAGCCGTCTTCGCGCCAGCGAATATGAACATAATGTTCCGCAGCGGTGATGTGGGTGACTTTGTCCAGGTGAAAGGTTCCGTCACTACTACGCTGCACTTCCAGATAAAGATGTTGCACTTGCGTAGGGTCACCTGCGGTTCGAGCCCGAATATGAGCCAGCACACCACTTTGATCCAGAGTACTGTTCCAGCGGACGTCCATTCCAGCGATCCGCTGGTCCAATGTTGTTCTTAACTGTTCCATGGCTTGCTGAACTTCCTGGTTTTCAGCCAGGTGGCTTTCCACCATTTCCCGCGTTGCCATGCCACCCTCGGGTGAGTAGCGCTCCAACAAGTCGGACACCACGGGGTCATTGGCGAACTGACCATCGGACAAGCCAAAATTAACATACCCCTTAGCCTGCCGGCTGGATTCTGGTAGCTGGATGGCCTCGGTAGTGGATTGGTCCAGGCTTATCAATAGTCGAGAAATATTATAGCCTGACTGCAAACTGGGAGGATTTCCCGGCATTGCGAGGTGGTACGGGGTAAGCCGGGCTGCGCCTGTAGCACACCCCAGTTTCACCTCGCCAATATAGAAACAGACAGGGTCCGGGCTGTTGGCATCATAGCGAAATTTACCGTCTTCAGTATAGCCTTCAATACTCGTGTTTTGCCGGTAGAATAAGCCGGAAACCGGACCATCAGTGAATACGCCAACTTGCTCATCTGTAGGCTGAGGTTGGGGCGTATTGTCATTGCGGCCCGGGGAGGCGTCGCTACCACTGCCCCCGCCACCACCACCGCAACCAGTGAGGGTGAACAGGATCAACAAGAGTAACCTAATATGCATGCTTGGAACTTGCATTGAAATTTCCTTGCTATTTCGCCTATTGGCACCATGAAAAAAGGGCAAATCTGATATCCTCGCTGGATACTCCAGAAGAGCAGGTATTATCAGTTAATTCACTATATAAAGATAAGTATGCGCCATCTTCATGGGCTTCCTCTCCTATCCAGTAATATTTCTGGCCAACGCCAACGAAATTTACGTCACCCGAATCTACAGTGATTGATGAAAAACCGGCAAAAGCCATGATATTTTCTGGTAGAACTTCCTTTGCACAAAAGCCATTCATCCCGATGATATATGTCAATGTTTGGTCAGAGCCACATTCCATCTGCGTCATACGAGTACCATCCCATTCGCTATTATCAGCCTCTTCGATATCCATAAGTACGGTTTCTACCTCCCTGTTATCCAGCACAACTCTCATACCTCTTAAACCAGCTTGATTGACCCGAAAAGAGGAAACCTCTTCCGTCATCGTATTCTGAAATAACGCCACCGCGTACTCAGGCACCGTCTGTTCAACCACATATTGGTCATCAAGCCGATCACAGTCATCACCGCCCTCCAGTCTGTAGCCCCAACCATTCGTAAGGTGATCATCCCAATCCAGATATTCGTCGGGCATTTCACAGTCGCCCCGCCGGTCCAATGGCCACTGACCCTGGCGCTGACGAAAGCTGTAAGCGAGGTTTAGGGTATTCTGTAACTGCGCAAAAGTATACTCGTACGCTTGTCGTTCGGAACCGGCAGCAACTCGACTATTATAATGCAGCGCGGTGGTGACCATTACACTGATGATGATCAATGCGAACACCAGGGACAGACCGGTTTGCCGTTTAGCGCCCATCACAATAGGTCAAGGCTCCCATGGTAATTGGTTCACCTTCACAATCAGGGTTATCCGGTAAGGTGCTAAAGTCGTGCGGCGCATTGGTAGCATTACCAATTGCCACCCGCAATTGGAGCCGCCAGGTGTCACCCATATCGGTTTCTGCAAAATAAAATCCGGCAAGGCCATCTTTCGAAACCGGCCCACACACCGCCTGAGGCAATACGATATAGGCTGGGTCGTTACGTCGCCCTGGGCAGTCCGGCTTGGGAAGCAAGGCACTGCCTGCCTCTGCCAGAGTGAGTTTGTGGAATTGGTAACGATATGACGCTCGACGGGGCTGGGGCACGTAGTGAATCACTTCGGGTTGCTCGCCTGCATCGATATCTGAAATGCTGGAGGTGGGGAGGAAGCTCATCAGCATTCGCGCCTGCTCCGCCGCGTAATCCGGAAAACGAATGACTAATAAAAGACTGCGGCCGATATCATCACTGTCATCACAGCTGGCGTTGAGATTCACACCCTCCGGCCCCTGATAACCGTCTTCACCCACCGGGAAAGCACCAGCAGCCGCCAGCGTTTCCACCAGGTTCCGGCATTCATTATCCTGATCCGGCCACTGTCCGACCTGCGAAAAATAGGCCATGGCTCCGTTGCCAAGACTCAGCACATCCTGAGCCACAGACTGAACCACCCGCTCCTCCATCTGCTGAATCTGTATATGAATAAAATAACCGGCAACCGCGGAAATCAGCGCTACCGACACCATAACCTCAACCAGAGTAAAGCCAGTGCATCGGCGCCCGGCTGCTGTAACCAGACTAGTCATCATTGATCAACTGATGCGTGCCATAAGCCGCATTGAGCGAGGTTAGCGCGGCAGGCCCAGTGCTCCAGGTTACCGTGGTGGCGCCGGCCTCTTCATCCACCGCAATTTCGGTATGGGTCCCGGGAAAGCGAAACTCCGCGTATTCTACTCCGATAAGAGCAAAGGAAACCCGGACACCGTATTGACCCACTTCCACCTGAAACAGCTCGTTTGCTGCTCTGCCCAATAACTCGAAAGTCGTACGCAAGCCTGGCATAGCTGCATCCACATTATTGGCTGGCCCGGCAATAAACTCGCCCAGGCTTCCGGTGAAAGGCCCCACCATTCCTATAGAGCGACCGTAGTCGATGATAGTGGCAATTTCCTGTGCTTTATGGGCCGCCCCGGCGACCGACCGGTACCGCATCTCGGTACTCAAATTCGGCAATAGAACAGCAATACTGATGGTAATCAGACCTATCACAGCCAGTAGCTCTACCAGCGTCATACCTTTTCTATTATTGATCAGTCTATTCATCACACCGTCACATTTGAAGCCGCACCAGCCAGCGGCAGATAAAAACCAAGCACCGCTACCGTTGCCGCCAGAATCATCAGTGCAAAACCGATACGAGACAAATATTTTGATATCTGACGACTGGTGTGCACACTTTTTAAATGTAGCGTGTCTTTTACCGATGCCAGAATAAATTGCTGCTGATCGGCATCCACTTCGTTGAAAACCTGCATGGCATCGATCAGAGATTCATCCCAATCCTCAGCATCCAGGGCGTCCGCCAACATCTCGGATTTTGCCAGATGGGCATAGACCCTCTGATAGACAGCACGTTTTTCGCCGCGGGTTGCCTGCATGGCCTCGGCTACGATCTCAGAATCCACATACCCGGCTGACTGTAGCATCTCATAAACTGCCACAAACTCGGTAGATCGTTCCTGGATTCGCTTTAACTCAATCAAGTTGAATAAAGGCAGCCGCTTGACCAGATTCCATAGCGGTTTACGGTAGAAAAAAACCACCAGAAACAGCAAAGGCAAAAACCACGCGTAGTCTTTGGTGAACTGCCCCAGCGCCATCAATGTCAAGGTAAATTGATTTGGCTTGACAAAACCGTTACTACTCATACCCATTAAGGATTGCAAGGAGTTGTTCAGAAAAGCCGGCACTACGAAGAAAAATCCCACCCCCAGAAATATATACAGCAATCCATTTTTCAGCTCTGAGCTTACCTCTGAGCGGATCTTTTCACGGCTCAACAAATATTGCGCCGACTGACGAAGCGCGTGGGAATAGTCCCCTGCTTTTTCTGCTGCTCTCGCCATCAAGGTGGCAAAGTGGTCAAACCGGAACAAGGCAAGATAATCCGCCAGGCTCTCGCACTGATCCAGTTTATCCGGTTTTGTTTTTAACCAACGGTTTTTACGGATTAACTGTTCCACGCTTTGTTTGACGGTTTTTCCGCTGGATAGCGAGCTACTCAAAGATTGCATAAACAGTGCCTGGTTTTTCTGGTCAGGTCCCGGCGGCTCAAAGGCGAAAGCGATCTGCCCCAGCACATCTTCGCGCACCGCCAGGATGCGCCGTTCTGGTATACGGGAATGCCAACGGGCTTCTTCCCGACTGCCGGCCTCCACTTTAATGGAGGCCGACTCCCCTTTTGCATCAAGATACTGAACGACGTATTGCATGGTTTATGAGCAACTGTATACAACTGTCAGACTAGTAGCGCCACCCGCCTGACTCCCACCATCCTCAACCGACACCATTTGTGGGCGGTTGGTTAGGTTCACTAAAATATCATCCCGCACCACTTCCGCATTGGTTCCGTTGAAGGGAAACCGGATGGTTATCTCTCTAGTTTCATCACTGTATTCTGCCACCCATGTATCACCCCAGGGCGTAGTAGGAGCCAGGCCACGCTCAATCAGCACATCAGCAACGTCGTAATCCCCGTCACCGTTCAAATCCACTGCATCATCAGGATAATTTGTAATAGAACGACAATTCGCCATATGCCTGGCCCGGTAAGATGAAATAGCACTGGGCACATTGGAAGTCAGAAAGGCTGTGGCCAGACCCACCTTGGCGTCATCACTGGATTGATTAATCTCGATGGTAACGTATACCGCGATCATGGAGATGATCGCCACCACCGCAATCAGCTCCACCAGGGTGAAACCGGCATTCTGTTTCAGTTTATTCCGCATATACGTGCTCCTGTTCCCTACCTGCATGTTGATTTTTGTCCACTCTTTTGTTGTCTGGTAAACCGATGGTAGCCTTCACGGTTAATCATGACGCTGGTTCCACCGACATTGAATCCATGTTTTGGGCGTTACGCCGGGAGTTGCCCTGGCTGTACCCCGGCAGGCGGTAGGCCCGCGCCACGCGGATTGGGTTGATCCTGGCTTCCAGGGCCTCCAGGGTGGTTATACCTTCCCGCACCAGACGGATGCCGTCTTGCCAAAGGTCATCAAAAACACCACGCTGTGCCTGTTGCCGCCGGATTTCGTTAGAAGGCACCCCATCGATAATCTGGAGTTCAGTTTCTGGATCATTGAGAAACAACTCACATACCAGATGACGCCCGGTGTAGCCGTAGTTGCAACGTTCACAGCCTTCTTTATTAGACACTACGGGGACTAAGATTTCGGGATTTTTCAGTTCCGGAACGTGGTGATATTTGGACCACAACTCTTTGGACTGGGTAATGGATTGCATGCGGGAGCAGGCAGGACACACTCTGTTCACCAATCTTTGAGCAGTAACCGCCATTAGATTTTCCGCCAACAAGGCATTGTCCAACCCAAGGTTGCGTAATCGATTGATAGCACCGTGAGCATCATTGGTGTGCAGAGTGGTGAGCACCAGATGACCGGTCATACTGGCGCGCAGGGCCAGTTCCGCGGTCTCGCTGTCGCGGATCTCCCCCACCATGATTACGTCCGGATCGTGGCGAAGTAATGATCGCAGGGCTTTAGCAAATCCCATGTGCTTGGTCACCTCCAGCGAGATGATGCCATCCAGTTGATCCTCCACTGGATCCTCGATGCTGTAGATCGCTTTTTCAGGGAAGTTATCCCGCACATCTTTTAGGATTGCCTTCAGGGTGGTGGATTTGCCGCTACCGGTGGGCCCCGTGACCACCAGCATGCCGTTGGCACGGTGACCCAGGCTACGCAATTGGGCCACATGAGCCTGGCTCAGCCCAAGATTATCCAGTTTGTTGGTGCCACGCTGGTTATTAAGCAGACGGATGGTGATTTTGGGTTGGATTTCGGAATAGATCTTCACTGGCGCCATTTCCAGGCGCATACTGACCTGCTTGTGTGCGGATTGGAACACCAGATAACCACTGGAAGGCTCCAGATAGTTATTCTGCTTCCCCACCCGCTCCATTAGATTATTAGCCACCAGGCGGAACCGTTCCCGCTCTATGGTTTGCAGTCCCGGCACCCGGCACACCTGGCAGCGGCCGTCCAGGCGAAACTTAATCACCCCGCCATGGGATTCCGGGTTAATATGGATATCGCTGGCCCGCATGGCCACAGCTTCGTTCAACAGGTCGTCAACAAACTGCTTGGCCCAGGCGCCGCTAACCTCCGCCACTGACACACCATGATCACAATCGGCCTGAATCACCAGATCCGACTCGAAATCGGACATGGCGAGAATCCCAAGCTGCTCGAACTTCAGTTTATCCTTGGGATCATTCTTGCGCCGCATCAACGGCTCGATTTGGCTGCGATCATAGGGATTGGACACATACAGAACCCGATCCACAATCAGCCAGGGGCAGCGGTCCTGACTGCTGCGCACCAGACTGTCGCGATCCCTGACCACACCGTCGTACTGAGCGCGCTTAAACAACCGCGCCAACGCCCGAGCCAGTTTGACGTCATCGATCCCCGCTTCCCATAGCCTGGGCACAATCTCGCCGGCTTCCGTGGGTAAAGGTAAATTGCGAGACGCAGCTTCAGTGAGCGCACCCTGCCCAATCAGCTCCCGTAGCAGTGCCTGGAACTGTTGATGGAGCCTGGATTGACGTTGTTCAGCCACGGCAGTTACCAAGAGATGTCAATGTCGTAGCGCATGCCGTCCTTGTGCAGGCGCACACCATCCCGCATACTGATGGCCACCACTCGGAAGCCCCCGGGGAGTATTTGACCTACCCGCCCCAGCACCTTGCCCTGCTCTGTTTCGAAGGCAGCGCGATCCCGCTCGATATGCAGTAGTGTGGGCAAGGAGGCACTGACATGGGGCCGCCGGGAAGGCTTCGATGCAGGTTTCTGAGGCCGTTCGGTTCGCCCTCCCTGCATACCCAGATCCGATACATCACCACCATGTTTTTTAATCTCCTCGGCATACTTGGCGATCTCGGCACGCTGTTTCAGCAACTCAGCCTGATACTCCAGCCGCTGGATTTCCTTGGCCCGTTCCGCCTCCTCCAATAGAATTTGTGAACCTTCCATGTCTGCCTGCACCGCCGGTGCCATTACCAATATTCCACAAGCTATCAATCGTTTCATCGATCCACCTATTCGCTGCCAAGGACTGAAAAACCTAGTTGTGCTTCGCCTTTATCAATTGCAATCTGATATAAGAAGGTGGGCACAGTTTTCTGAATCTCCAGAGCCGCCACCAGCACTGCCCCAACCTGCCCTTCAATTTTCCCGTGCCAGGCCTTTAAAGGCCCGTTGTACATCCTGTCTGATTTGTTTAGCACACTAACCTCCACACCGTAACGTCGTGCAATGGCGGGGATGTACTGCCACTGATTCTTAACCGGTGGTAAAACTTCCAGCTGCGCCAGCCGTTCAGCCATGGTGTTGAATTCCTGAATATTCTCCTCGATCACTTCCACATTCTGCTGGTCAAGCCGGCTGAGCCGCGCCACCTGATTCTCATACACTTCCTTCACACTGATGATCACCACCAACGCAATGATTGCCCAATGCAGCCAGCCCCAATAGGCGAAAATATCGAAAGCAGGGAGCTTCAGTTTCATCTCAACCACCTCGAGTTTCCATTTCCAGCGTCACCTGGCCATCAGGATGATATTGCCCCCTGACCCAACTGTAATCAGTCAATTCACCCGGATCCCGGCCGGCGTCAAACATGAATTTAATCCGCTTTTGATCCAGAGATTGTCGGCCTTGGGTCTGTAAATTGGGAAAGGCACGCCACAGGATTGCCAGTCGCTCCAGCGCGGTCTGGTCATTAGGCACTTCGGTAAGCCGAGTGGTGCGCAGTTTATCCAGACCACTTTGCAGATCCTGCAACATGGCGCTCTTACTCTCCATCTGTTGATGCGCGTGATCGTACAAGCGGCTGAGGCTGAAATTAACCACAAACGCCACGGCCACTACCGCTGTCACGCTTATTGCCAGATAAGACCAGCTTTTCCGGGTAATTAGCTGCCGTTCAAAGCGTAATTCCGACGCCAGCTTTGCTTCAGCCTGCGGCAACACCAACTGCTCAGGTCCGGCTTCTATGACTTGAGCTTCTTCCAGAGAAAAGCCCGCATCGGCTGCAAAAAATCCAGACTCGTATATGCCGGAGTATTCGGCGCGGCCAAGATCACAATGCAGATAATAGCCATCCTCCGGGGTTACCGGGACCACCTGCAATGTACGTTTAAATGAAACCAGCCCACTGCTGATCAGTACATGCCAGAGCCCATACACCGGACACTGGGGATAGCGCTCCCGCATATCCTCAATATCGGCCTCACGGATATGGATGGCCGGACAAGTGTTGGTGGCCGGACAGGATTCCACATACTGGTGCTGTTCACTGATGGGCACCGGCCCCACCAGGTCTGGTACTAACACCACATCCCGGCCCTGTACCGGCATCGGCCGCTTGATAAGGTCCGCCAGTGAAGTCATCGATTAGACGCCTTCCACCACCGTGGGAGTCACCGTAAGCACCAGCTCGCGCCGGCTCAGCTCGTTGGACTCGGAACGGAACACCGGATTGATAATGGTTTGGGTAACCACATCCTTCCAGGGCAGATCCTGCAGACTCTTGGCAATGGAACGCCGGATAAACCCACCCAGTTGAATGGGCTTGCCACTCTCAGTGATGACTTCGGTAGAGAGTTCATTGAGAGCAATATTCGGCACTTCATATTCAATGCCTTCAAAGGTGAAATTCTGAGTGCCGGACACTGAACTGATAACCGGCCAGATTTCCAGCATAATGCGGCCATCGCCCAGTATCCGGGGAGTCACTGCCAGCGTGACACCCACCCGAACCGAATTCAGAGTGGCGGTAGTGCGGTCATCACCGTCTCTCTCTTCCTCGGTTTCTATCTCACCTATAAAAGTAATTTCTTCCCCGGTAGAGATATAAGCATAGGTGCCATTGCGCACCGTAACATTGGGCTGACTTAACAGCTCCACTTCACCGTATTCACTGAGAAACCGGACGATGGCTTCAGCGTTTACGGAGCTGCTTTCATAGCCGACATTAGCCGCAAACAGACCATTACTTTCACTCACAATGTTCTTGCTCACGGCGCTGTTGCCCTGATTCGCGAGGATGCTGTTCAAGGTAAAATCAAGCGGATTGCCGTTGATACTGGCGTCTTTAAGGGTCAATTGGGACCAGTCGATACCGGCGCCACGATTGTCATCCAACGTAACGTCATAGGCCTGAACATTAATATTTACCTGCCGCTGCCCCGATTCGATCAGATTGGAGATAAATTCGTCCAGAGCCCGCACCCGGCTTGCGGGCCCCCCCACACTGATAGTGCCCACGGAGCGCACCGCCTGCACATAAGGCTGCAGCTGACCCGCGACCTGCTGCTTGCTGCGGGATTGACTGACATTAAGTATCTCCCGGGCGCCGTCCACCAGGATGGTCCAGTCGTCGTCGGTGTATTTGGTTTCGATTTTATTGTCAGTACCGCCGGTGGTGCGACTTCCACCCTCCTGGTCCACCGTGGTACTTTCGGTGTTGAAGGTGGAGCCCACCGTTAGCTGAACATTGCGATTGGAGGCAAAAGCAGCCACATTCCACTGCCTGCGCACGAAGGAGCGGACCGTGATTACGCCATGGTGATAATCGATATCATAGCCGGTGACGGACTCCAGATAATCCAGGTAGTCCCGCAGGTACATATCCTGAGCAAACACGCTGATTTCCCGGCCCAATTGGACGTTCTCGTCACCGGGTACGATATTGACATCGGCCAGTTGTTTACGGATGGCGTTAATCAGCGAGACCCGGCCGCTGAAGCTGACCCGTCGATTGAATACGGTTTCTTCCGGTGTGACCTCGCGTACATAGGTATCACTGCGTTCCACCACCAGTTGGGTTGGCTTTTCCTGCAGCGGTTGGTATTTAATGTCTTCATCATAGGGTGAGACGGCGCACCCCCCCAATAGGGTGCCCAACAGAGCGCCCTGCAACACCGGTCTGAACTGCAAATTCATAGGTCACTCCTTACCGCTGACTGATAACAAGCAACGGGCGGCTTACCCCCTGCTCATCCCTAAGGTCGAAAAAATACTGATGCTTCAAACCAATCGGCGTCAGCAGGTCCCGCAATGCCTGGTCCCGACTTTTGGTACTCACGTACTGAAACCGACGCTGTAACAGGGCCGTGTCTTTCACATCCACCATAATCCGCCAGTTGATGGGCATAATGGCGGTTGCAATCTCCTGGACCGTGCCTGCTGCCACTTCCACCGCCACCTTGCCGCGCTGAATTTCCACCGGTAGCAGTTCCTCCGGGCTGTCCGGGGAGGCGGCTCTGCTGGCGATCCGGTCGGCCTGTTGCCTGGCGTCCAATACAATCTGCTCGGCCACCTCACGAGCCTCCTGTACCGCCAGCTTGGCGGCAACCAATTCCTCTCGCACGGTTTCAAGGTCCGCCGGCTGAGCAGTTTCCTGCGCTAATACCGGCGTGGATAAACACAGCCATCCCCCCATTAGCGTCACAGCCGACGCAACAGCACATTTCATGGTGTCCAACCTCATTTGGTGTTTTCTGTAATTGCTTAGTAAGACGATTTGCGGGTAAAGATTTCGCAAAAATCTGCTCAATTATTTGAAGCCAGTGCAGAAGCCTGCGCAGGATTGGGACGTAACTCCGGGCCTTCCCCCACCAACGCTGCCAGTTGGTCATGTCGCTTCCGGGCATCCTGCTGGCGCAGGTAGGCGCCCACATAGATGAAGTAGCTGGGCTTTGCGGGGTTGGAGCCACGCCACTTATCGGTCTCTTCCAGTGCCTCCAGACGTTCCCACATAGCATTCCATGGTTGCGGCTGAGCGTAGGTGTAGACCAGGGAATAGTTATAGCGCTGCTGCCGGCTTTGGCTGCGATTAGTCTGCTGCACCACTTTACCGGCCTGGTTCCGCTGCAGGCTGCCAGCAACGGCAGCCGGAGCCGCCGTCGGGGGTGCCGAGCGCACTACCGCAGCCGGCTCGTTGCTGTCCGCAAGGGACCTGTCCGGCGCCGGCGTCAGGGCGGCTATGGCGGCGTCCAGCCGGGCCAGGGCCTGATCC
>MDSW01078054.1_pt1 | contig 12422 bp, 8 predicted proteins | sample 811171 | NCBI WGS metagenome assembly MDSW01 (sample SAMN05326641, study PRJNA326480) | marine metagenome | isolation source: seawater | place: Atlantic Ocean: North West | collected 2012
ACCAGTTCGTCAAAGTGGGCTGCGTAATCCGCCGCTGGAATTGGTGCAAGCAATCAATCACGCCTCAGTAAGTGACCCGTCAGCCAAGAGGGAGGTGCTACTATGGTATTCCATTCTTTGGAGATACCATGGTAAAGTGGGTCGCAATTGATGAATGATACACGACCAAGTGTCGATTCCCAATGTTTCATTGAATCACCTTTAAGGTGCGAACACGCGGTAAATTTCGAGACGTCACCGGCTTTGTATCAAATAACTCAAACTTAGTGTAAGTTGAATTCCTTCGGACAGGAATACCGCCAGCATTGACAACTATTTTTGCAAGATCAGCAAGCGATGATTGAAGGTTTGTATTGGAACCGGCTAAATGCATAATCTGTTCTTGCTGAACAATACCGTCAACATCATCAGCACCATATTGCAAAGCTAATTCTGACAGCGAATCACCAATATTCATTCGATATGCTTTGATATGGGGAATGTTATCAAGAATAATTCTTGATATCGCAATTGTTCTAAGTATTTCAGTACCAGTAGCCAATTGTGCATCAGGTAAGCGGGAGTCGTCAGGAAGAAATGGATATGGTACAAAACACTGAAATCCATTGGTATTGGCTTGAAGGTCACGAAGATGAAAAAGGTGTTTTACACGATGCAAGGATGATTCAATGGTCCCAAACAACATGGTGCAATTAGTGGGAATTTCAAGTTCATGAGCAATTCGGTGAATTTCTAAATATTCTGCTGTCGTCTCTTTACCTTTGCAAATATTCTCCCTGACTTCATCATCAAGAATTTCAGCACCACCTCCTGGGAGCGAGCCTAATCCTGCCTTTTTTAATTGATTCAGCAAACTCCTCACATCTAATTTTGACAATTTGGCGATATGTTTTACTTCGACTGCTGTCAACGCCTTAATGTGAATTTTGGGATGTTGCTGCTTCACTGAGTTAAATAATTCCGCATAGTATTCCACATCCCAATCAGGATGAAGCGCTCCAACAGAGTGAACTTCATCAACTGATTGGGCATACTTATCTAATTCTTTAAGGTAATTTTCTATCGTAAGTGCATATGCGTCTTCTGCACGCCTCCCTCTCCTAAATGCACAAAATCTGCATGCAAGGGTGCAAATATTCGTTTGATTAATGTGAACGTTTGAATTGAAAAAAACGTTCTGATCGAAACGTGCTGTTTTGATGTTGTGAGCCAGTTCGCCAATTGCGTGCAAATTCGGTTCATCGAAGAGATTCAATCCTTGTTCAACGGTTATAGATTGGTTTGTTAATATTTGCTGATGTGCGATTTTGACTGATTGCGGCCAACTCTCTTTAGCAGGAGGTAATCGATTTCTCCAGTGTTCGTGACTACCAGACAAAATGGTGGTTGACTCGAATGTGTCTGGCATGTGAATTCCTGTATGGAGTCATTGAAGAAGGTATGTCCCAACCCTATCTTCTAATTTTAAAGAATCCTCTGGCTACAAGCAACTTCCTGAACTCTTCAATAACAAATACTGAAGATGAAACTGCCAGAATAATCAGCCAATCATACATGCTAATCGTCTTTGTGGAAAGTAATTCTCCGAATGCAAAATCCGTAAATGGTACGGTAACATTTGCACCTTGAACTGCAAATAGAAGCAATGTTACTGAAATCAGAATCGCCACATAAATGAATCGATTTGAAAATAGACCAATTTTGAAAACACTATTTTCACTTGAGCGGCAATTAAGAACATTGAATAATTGATATACAATAAATACAGCGAATGCCATTGTCATTGCATGTTTTGTATGATCATTATACCATTGATTCCATGCAGTTTCATCACAACTACCATCATCTAAGATGAACTGAGATGCAGCATCATCTCCGGCCGGTAATGCACCCTCACAAGGTGTGTCTGGAAGACCGCCACCTGCTAGATAGTAAACGACTAATGTACCAATAACCATAACGATACCTAGGTAGAAAATCAGTCCCACATCTTTGAGATTAGGTAATGTCTCATCAACTGGTCGAGGAGGTTTTTCCATCACGTTTTTATGATTATCTTCAACACCAAGAGCGACAGCAGGTGGACCATCCATGAGGATATTTATCACAAGAATTTGGGTTGCAGTTAATGGTAAATTCCAGCCAAAAATCAATGTTGATATGACGATTAAGGCGACTGCGGCTATATTTGTTGAAACCTGGTAACGAACGAAATTTCTGATATTGGTGTATATCTTCCGACCTTCCTCTACTGCATTGACTATGTTTGCAAAGTTATCATCTTGCAAAACCATGTCTGCAGCATCTTTAGCAACATCTGTACCTGAAACTCCCATCGCGATACCAATGTTAGCACGAGATAAAGCTGGAGCGTCATTAACACCATCTCCAGTCATAGCAACTACCTCTCCCTGTTCTTGTAAGGAGCTCACAATCTTCATTTTCTGCTCCGGGGTTACGCGGCTAAACACATCAGTTTCTCCTATGGCTTCATCGATTATTTCATCATCCATAGATTCAAGATCTCTACCAGTTAGTGATACCTCATCAGATTCAACAATGTTCAACTCTTTTCCAATAGCAAGAGCTGTGAGTGCTTGATCTCCTGTAATCATTTTGACTTTAATTCCAGCTTTCTGACACTTAGCAATGGCATCGTGAACTTCTTCTCTTGGTGGATCCATAATCCCAACAAGACCGAGTAGGATTAAATCAGATTCCATACTAACTTCATCGTCTAGATCATCGTCTTCTGTTACTCTTCTCGCTGCCAATACAAGTACTCTTTTTGCCTCACTCGCCAATTTGTCATTATACTCATTAAATTGATTCAAATCATCTTCTTCCAGTTTGACGATACTGTTGTTTGAAATTTTCCATTGAAGCAATCCTGCGTATCCAGAGCCTGAACCCTTTGAAAACAACCACTTTTCTTCATTATATTCATGAACTACAGACATTCTTTTCCTCTTCGAATCAAAGAAATATTCTTTTAATCGCGGATTAGATGATTGAAACTCTTCTAAATCTCCCTTTACTTTCCATGCCAAAACAGCGCAAGCCAAGTCTGTTGGATCGCCAGTGGTAATGAGTTCTCCATCGACTAAAGAAACATGACTATTTTGACAAAGACTCAAAGCAGCAGATGCCAATTGATACTCTAAATTATCCTTGTACACATCTGATTGAGAATCAACCAATGTCGGTTCGTCTCCCTCAGTCCCTTTAAGAAATATGTCGCCTTCGGGATAAAATCCCTTGCCAGTCACATCAAATCGGTCATTTAAAAGTGAAAAATCAGTCGCTGTCATTTGATTTTTAGTTAGTGTACCAGTTTTGTCTGTACAAATTACGGTGGTTGAACCTAACGTCTCAACCGCCTTCATTCTCCGAACGATTGCTTTGTGCCGAGCCATATTTCTCATACCTATGGCTAATGTTGTTACCAAAATAATCGGCAAACCTTCTGGTACAATCGCTACAACAATGGCAATAGCGATAATAACCTGTTCGAGAACTAAATCCCTCCAGTTGATATTATCAATGCCTAACGAAACAATGACTTTGAGTGAAATAAGAAGAACTGCTACAACGAACGCGATATAAGTAAGGAACTTTCCAAGGCTTTCTAGTTTCAATTCAAGTGGCGTCTTGGGTGTTTCTGCCGATGCAATATCCGATGCAATTTTTCCTAGTTCTGTTAACATACCAGTTCTCACAACGATTCCTGTACCTCTACCTGAACTCATGACAGTCCCCATGTAAGCCATATTGTCTCGTTCGGCAAGAATTGTATCTTTTTCCATAACTTCTGATGTTTTCATGATGGCTTCAGGCTCTCCTGTTAATGCTGATTCATCGATTTTACATCGGAGAGATTCAATAATTCGGATATCAGCTGGGATATTTAATCCCTGTTCAAGTCGAACGATATCTCCTGGTACGAGTTCACGTGTAGAAATATCACAATCAATCCCATCTCGAAGGACTGTGCAATTGGAAACAGCCATATTCTTGAGTGCATCCATCGCTTGCTCTGCTTGGTTTTCTTGCCAAAATCCAAAAAATGCATTGGCAGTAAGTACTGTGAAAATAAAGATGGCATCTCCTGGTTTATCTGGATGAATGGCGAGCGCCAAAACTGCTGCAAGCATAAGAATAATCGCCAAAGGATCGTTATATTGAGACAGGAATCTAAGGATTGCAGGTGTTTTTTCTGGCTCTTCAAGTTTGTTTGCACCGTATTTTATTTGACGCAGTTCAACTTCTTTCGAGGAAAGACCCTCTGGAGAAGTATCCAAAATATCGTACAAGTCATTATTATCAATTGAATGCCAATCTTGAGAAGACATGCGTACCAAATGAACCCTCCTTGCCGCTCCTTATTAGGATAAAGGTGGTTTTCCCCTTCATCCGAACAGTTCACAAACTGCGATAGCCACGACAATGCATGGCCAATGATTACGAGCCATGGGTTTCAGCAGACAAAGAGATCCAAGAGTTGACGCTACGTGTAGTCATAATTGGCATTTTACTTGGCGCTGTCATGACAGCAGCAAATGCCTATCTCGGCCTGTATGTCGGGATGACGGTATCTGCTTCAATTCCTGCTGCTGTCATGTCTATGCTCATTCTAAGAGGTTTCAAATTTAAGGACGTCACTATTTTAGAAAATAATGCTGTACAAACCATGGCAAGCGCTGGAGAAAGTTTAGCAGCAGGCGTTATTTTTACCGTACCCGCGTTACTCGTTATCGGATTATGGACCGATATTCAATGGTTCGAGACACTTTCGATAGCCGTGCTTGGAGGTCTGCTTGGGACGATGTTTACGATTGCCTTGCGCCACTTATTCATCGTAGAAGAAGCGTTACCTTATCCTGAAGGAGTTGCATGTAAAGAAGTACTTGTTGCTGGTGAACAGGGCGGAAGTGGCCTTATTGCCATTGTTTATGCGCTCGGAATTGGTGCTATCTATGGATGGTTTGTGAAAGGATTTAGAGTTACACACCAACATGTTGAAGGAGGAATTAATTTCTTAGGAACCAGGCTATATGGCGGTGCAGAGTTATCTCTTGCGCTACTATCTGTCGGATATATCGTAGGGTTACGTATTGCATCATTCATTTTTCTGGGCGGTGTCATTGGATTTGGCATTTTAGTTCCATTGTTTGGTCTGATTAGAGGATGGCCAGGTAGTGGTGATATAGTGGAGGATTTTTACACCATTTGGAGCTCAGAAATTAGGTACATCGGTGTTGGAGCAATGATTGTTGGAGGGGTTTACACACTATGGTCAATGAAAGATACCATCAAAGATGGATTGATGAAGGCCTTGAAAGCAGCCAATAGTGAAGAAGATTCAAACATCTTGAGGACTGAAAAAGACATACCTATTGACAAAGTAATTATTGCTTGTGGAGTACTAGTCTTACTCACATTCTTCTTTTATTGGTACGCTACTGGTAGCATCGTTCTTGCTCTCAGTGGTGCTTTGTTTTTGGCAGCGGTTTCATTCTTCTTCGCTGCAGTAGCAGGATACATTGCTGGAGTAGTAGGATCTTCAAATTCTCCAGTTTCAGGTATGACTATTGCAACGATGATATTTACCATTGGTTTAGTTTGGGTAATAGGCGACTTGATTCTTGGATTGGGAACAAAAGAACTCATGCTTGCAACGATGTTTATTGCTGCAATTGTTGCAACATCTGCTGCGATTGCAGGTGACGTCATGCAGGATCTCAAAACCGGTCACATGGTAGGAGCAACGCCATATCGTCAACAAACAGCTGAGGTGATTGGGGTTCTCGTGGGAGCCATTGTCATTGGACCGGTATTATCGCTATTGCATAAGGCATTCCAAATATCAAAGACGGCATGCTTAGCAACAAATGATAGAATCGAGTCTGGAATAGTCGAGAGAAATATAGGTGGCGATTCAGGAGTATTATACAATTGTGATAATGCTCTAATTGCCCCGCAAGCAGAGCTAATTGGAGCCATCGTACAAGGTGCATTTGGTGGAGGACTCAACTTACAAATGGTCATTTTAGGAGCTATTATTGCAGTATTTTTGATTCGTCTTAAGATGCCTGTGATGAGCGTTGCCATTGGAATATATCTCCCTCTATCACTTTCTGTTCCAATCATGGCCGGTGGATTAATTTCTCACTTTCTTTTGTCAGGTACCAGATTAAGAGTTGATGGAAACCTTGATGGCGCACCATCAAAGAATGCAAAAGAAGCCATGAAAGAAGTCCAAGATAGGGGTGTACTCATAGGAGCAGGCTTTATTGCAGGTGAATCTCTAATGGGAGTTTTACTTGCGGTTTTCATAGTAGCAAACATTGACCCGGCAGAGTTGCTTGGAGTTGGTACGCTTGGAAATGCTTTTTCGATGCTATTCTTCGGGTGGTTTGTATCGGTTTTCATTACATTAGCAGCTCAATCAATGCCCAAAAATGGAAACCTTGTTACGGATTCATTAGGTGTGGTTAAACAAGCATGGATCGATTTCATAGATGCATTCAAATTACCACCTCAAGATGAATGAACACAACCATCAAAGGCTCAATTGAACAGCGAACTTTGATTGCAATGCTTTCGAAATCAGAACTTGAGTCAATGGCCAGACGGTGCCGAGTAGAAATTTGCAAGATGACCCATCGTGCGAAAGCCGGGCATCCTGGTGGTTCACTCTCAGAAATTGACATCTTGGTTGCACTATACGGCAATTACTTGAGCGTAAAACCTGACCAACCGAAATGGAGCGATAGAGATCGATTTATACTTTCCAAAGGACATGCATCACCCGGTATGTATGCCATACTCTCTGAAATAGGATTCATAGAGAATCAAGACTTGGAATCCTATCGCGTTAAAGGTGGAATTTGTCAAGGCCATGTCGATATGAAATGGACCCCTGGTGTTGACTTTAGCGCTGGTAGTCTAGGAATGGGACTTTCTTTTGGTATTGGCTGCGCTCTTGCTGCTCAATTGGATGAATCAGAGCGACAAATCTACGTTATGTTGGGTGATGGGGAATTACAAGAAGGAAGTATTTGGGAAGCTGCAATGGCTGCCGCACATCATGAATTAGGAAATTTGAATGTATTCGTTGACAGAAATAATATTCAAAATGACGATTTTTGTATTGAACAAATGCGAATGTTTGATATTCCTTCCAAATGGATTAGTTTTGGTTGGCATGTTAAAGAGATCAATGGACATGACATGGAAGAGATTTGCAGTGGTATCGAATGGATGAAGCAAAATAAAGACGGCCCATCGGTGATTATTGCAAATACCGTGAAGGGAAAAGGTGTTTCTTTTATGGAAAATAATCCACAATTTCATGGAGCTGCACCAAATGATGAACAACTTGCTTTGGCTTTGGAAGAACTCGGGGTGATCCAATGACAAGAATGGCAGCCACCAGAGATGGATATGGACAAGCATTACTTGATCTTGCAGCCAATGAGAAGGTCGTTGTGCTTGAGGCAGATTTAGGTAAATCTACAAAATCACTGCATTTTCGTAAAGCCTATCCAGAGCGCACATTTTCCTTTGGAATTGGTGAACAAAATATGATGCTTGGTGCAGCAGGTCTTGCATCTAGTGGATACATCCCATTTGCATCTACATTTGCCATCTTTACTGAAAGAGGATTTGAACAGGTTCGTAATGGAATTGCCAGACCAAACTTATCAGTCCATTTATGTGGAAGCCATGGAGGAGTACATACTGGAACTGACGGCTCATCTGCTCAGTCTATAGAAGATTTAGCGATATATAGGACTCTACCAAACATGACTATCCTGCACCCTTGTGATGATGTATCAACACGATTATTGACGATTCAACTTGCAGATCACGATGGTCCATCCTACACTCGCACGGCAAGAAATAGTACGCCAGTCATTTACGATGGAAGAGAAGATGAGATTGTTATCGGTAAAGGGATTGTCGTGAACGACGGAAATGACGTGGCTATATTTGCCTGTGGTGTTGCATTACATGAAGCAGTGAAGGCATGCCATCAACTTGAACAAGAGGGCGTTTCAGTGGCAGTGATTGATATGCATACAATCAAGCCCCTTGACATTGAGATGGTTAACAAATATGCAGAAAAATGTGGAGCGATTGTTACCGCAGAAGATCATTCCGTAATCGGAGGTCTTGGAAGCGCCATAGCCGAGCATCTGGTCAAAGAAAACCCGACTCCAATGGAAATGATTGGTGTTCAAGATCGCTTCGGAGAATCAGCACAGGCACATGAAATGTTGGAATTGATGGGAATAACACACAAAGATATCGCAAATGCTTGTCAAAAAGTCATGACTCGAAAGAATTGATAACCCTCTCCTTTTGGTTTGATACATGGAGTTTTTCCTTGATACGGCCGATGTAGATGAAATTAGAGAAATCGCCCAATGGGGGATTCTTGACGGGGTGACAACAAATCCATCACTCATCAAAAAGAGTGGGCGAGATTTCAAAACCGTTGTTTCAGAGATTGCAAACATTTGTGCAGGTCCTATTTCTGCAGAAGTTACTTCAATGAACACAGAAGGTATGGTAAAAGAAGCCCTTGCTCTCAAAAATGAACTCCCAGAAAATGTAATCATAAAAGTGCCATGCACTCCAGAGGGTCTTGCAGCAACAAAACAACTTTCAGAGAGAGGAATTTCGACAAATGTAACGCTTATTTTTTCCGCAAGTCAAGCACTTCTTGCGGCAAAAGCAGGTGCAACATATGTTTCTCCCTTTATCGGAAGAATTGATGATACGGGTGCCGACGGTTTACAGTTAATCGCTGAAATAATGACAACATGGGAGCAATATCCTAGCATAAGGACAAAGGTCTTGGCTGCATCGATAAGGCATCCAACCCACGTGCTTTCATGCATGCAACTTGGAGCCCACACTGTAACAATGCCAACAAAAATATTCAGGCAACTCATCTCGCACCCACTTACTGATAAGGGGATCAAGGCCTTTCTCAAAGACTGGGAAGAGGTCGAAAAGGCTGGTCATGCATAAACATACATTTGATGAATGAGAGACTTTAGGGAATACGGGGTCAGGCTGTGTCTGAAGGCGATAGCAACTTGCAAAAACTTCTCGATGGAGAATTTGATGCCGAACAAATTGCAAGCGATCCAGTACTGTCAAGTTTAGCAGAACGCATCTACGGCGTCACAATTGAACCGATTACACCTACAAAAGGTTCTCAATCATCAGGCGAGATGACCTCTGTAATTACTGAAGTGGCTCCTCCAACAAGTCTACTGGTCGAAGTGGTTGAAGGACAAGCATCACCATCTGCAAACATGGATACAGGTATGCCGGCACTTCCACCAGTGATTGGACAGCAATCCAGTAAGAAAAAATCCGGTTTATTGTTCAAATTATCTGGGTTAGGATTTCTTGTCGGTGCATTGAACATGGGCGGAGTGCTAGGAATGGCATTTGGATCAGTGTGTAAACCCGTAGCTGGGTACAATGTCTGCCCCGGTGAGGGAGCAAACAGGATAAATTGGCTTGACATTCACAATATCACCAATGGACAAGGTTGGTCAGAGGTCTATCCATTCGGTATTCCAGATTATGCATTGATTGTTGGTACCATCATTATGATGTTTCTCACAAGACCCAAAAAATAGGTGGTTTTGATGGGAAAGGGTAAGGCGAAAAGGGGGATTCCCTCTAAATCTGAAGAATTTAATGCTTGGTATCCATTTATTGTTGAAGCAGCTGACTTGGTCGATAAAAGATATCCTATCAAGGGCATGGATGTTTGGCGACCATATGGATGGAAAGCGATGAAACTTATTGACCGCTTAACCCATCGACAAATGGAAATAACCGATCATGAAGAAGTCAATTTCCCACTACTGATTCCAGAAAATCTTCTTGAGAAAGAGAATCTACTTGTGGCCCGATTAAAAAAAGCAAGAGAAGAAAATATTGATCCTGATGAATTGAGGCTTGAAGAAGAAGAAGCAGGTTTCAAAAAAGAGGTATATTGGGTCAAACATGCAGGTGAAAATAACTTAGATATCCCAATGTTTCTCAGACCTACAAGTGAAACTGCAATGTACACAATGTTTCCATTATGGATTCGATCGCATGCAGATTTGCCTCTCAAAATATACCAGATGGTCAATACTTTCAGATACGAAACTAAGCAAACAAGAAGTTTCATTCGTGTGAGAGAAATTCATTTCTTTGAAGCCCATACTGCCCATGCATCAGAAGAAGATGCAACGAAACAAATTGAAGAGGATCTAGAGATTGTGGACAAAATAATGCATGATTTATGTTTACCAGTGATTAAAGCCAAGAGGCCTACTTGGGATACATTCCCTGGAGCATGGTATACCATTGGCATTGATGCAGTAATGCCAAACGGTCGTACTTTGCAGGTTGCCAGCTGTCATCATTATCGTGACCAATGGGCCAAGGCCTTTGACATTAAATTTGAGACCGAATCTGACGGTCACAAATTCTGTCATCAAACAACTTATGGTATGTCGGAGAGACTTTTAGGAGCGGTTGTTGGAGTCCATGGAGATGATGATGGATTAATCATGCCTCCTGCTATAGCCCCTATTCAAGTGGTTATGATACCCATCCGTGCTGAAAATAATCCAGAAATAATGATTACGATTAAAAAAATGAAGGAACAACTTGAAGAGGCTGGAATTCGTTGTAAAATCGATGATAGAGACCTTCGCCCAGGCTCAAAATATTATGATTGGGAAATAAAAGGAGTTCCATTAAGAATCGAACTTGGTCCAAGAGATTTGGAATCCAAAGCAGCCATGATGGCGCCAAGAATTGGTGATAAGGAGTCATTTATGATAGACAATACAGTAGAGTTTGTTCAAAAGTCTCTTGAGGAAATTGCAGAACAATTGAGAAAAAATTCACAAAATCATTTTGACTCTATTCTAAGGCCAATGCCATCATTCACAATTGAAAACGGAAAATTAAATTCAGAGGAATCGATTGATGACGGATGCATCTATGAGATGCCATTCTCGGGAACTGATGCTCATGCAGAAATCATCGAGAAAAGCACCGGCCTCGGATTCCTGGGAGAGGCGACGTCTCCATACGATGAAGAGAGGACATGTCCTTTCACTAATCAAAAAACAACGAAGAGAGTTCTACTCTCACGTTCTTATTGATCACATTGTAAACTCATTAAGATCTCCACTATCGTCGCGCATGAGTTTCTTGAACTGCTTGTTCATACGTCTATTTCCGCTGATTCCTTTCATCATTTTCTTTGAGCGATTCCATTGGGCAATTAATTCACGAACATCCTTCTCACGGACACCCGAACCCCTTGCTACTCTACGAATTCTTTCAGCCTTCAATTGAAGAGGATCATTTTTTTCGTTACTTGTCATTGAATCCATGATAACACGGTATTTATCCAAATTCTTCTGCATCTCCTGTTTCTGAGATTTGCTCATAGCACCCATTCCACCGAGCATGCCTGAGGGCAAAAATGAAAGGAGTTTGTCAATGGTTCCAACCTTGGACATCATTTCCATTTGCTTATACATATCGTTGAGAGTGAATCTTCCAGTCATCATCCTTTGTGTAAGACGCATTGCTTCTTCTTCATCAAGATCTTCAGGTGCTAAGTCAATAAGGCCTTGAATATCTCCCATTCCCAATAACCTTGAAATAAATCGGTCACCTTCGAACCTCTCCAAATCGGTTACTTTTTCCCCAACACCGATGTACATGATTGGAGAACCTGTTGCTGCGACGGCTGAAAGTGCACCACCGCCTCTCGCCGTACCGTCCAATTTGGTCACAATTATACCCGTAATCTCTGCGAGATTATGGAAGGATGCGGCCACAGGACCTGCTGCCTGTCCAACTTGTGCATCAATGACCAAAATTCGTTCAGAAGCATTGGCCAGTCTGGAAATATTCTCAAGTTCTGATACAAGCTCTTCGTCAAGTTGATGGCGGCCAGCTGTATCAATGATTACCAAGTCAGCACTGGCATGCGCATCTAAACCATTACGAACAATTTCTACAGCATTTGTGTTTTCAGGCTCGCCATAGACTTCAACTGAAGAATTCTCCAACAACTGATTGAGTTGTGAATATGCTCCCGGCCGATGTACGTCAGCTTCAATTACACCAACGTTTACACCGTGTTTACGGCGAAACCACTCAGCTAATTTGGCCGTAGTTGTCGTCTTACCTTGACCATATAGACCAACCATAAGCAATGTAGTTTGACGAGGCAAAGGTTCTCTTGAAGGCCCTAGAAGACGCACTAATTCTGTGTAAAGAATGTTGAGTGCATGGGTTTGTAAATTGATACCAGGTCTTGGCTCCTCTTCTCGCATTCTTGTTTCGAGGCGCTCTGTTATCTCCTTCGTCTGTCT
>MDSW01111843.1_pt1 | contig 12422 bp, 10 predicted proteins | sample 811171 | NCBI WGS metagenome assembly MDSW01 (sample SAMN05326641, study PRJNA326480) | marine metagenome | isolation source: seawater | place: Atlantic Ocean: North West | collected 2012
CTTCCGTCTCTTCCAAGGCGCGCGCGAGCTGCCCGAGCGCGGTCGCCCGCGTCGGCCCATGGGTGATGACCTTGGCGATCATCGGGTCGTACCACGGGCTGATCGTGTCGCCCGTGCGCACCCCGGTATCGGCGCGACACCCATCGGCGAAGCGCAGATGCGAGAGCGTCCCCGTCGCAGGCAGGAAGCCCGCGGGCACGTCTTCTGCGTAGAGACGCGCCTCGAACGCGTGGCCGGTGATCGTCAGATCGTCCTGCGCACAGGGCAGCGGCTCACCGCTCGCCACCCGCAATTGCCATTCGACCAGATCGACCCCGGTGATCGCCTCGGTCACGGGATGCTCGACCTGCAGGCGGGTGTTCATCTCCATGAACCAGAACCGATCCGGGCGCAGCCCGTCCGATCCGTCCACGATGAACTCCACCGTGCCCGCGCCCTTATAGCCAATGGCCTCGGCGGCGCGCGTCGCCGCCTGCCCCATCGCGTCGCGCATCTCGGGCGTCATGCCCGGCGCGGGGGCCTCTTCGATCACCTTCTGGTGGCGCCGCTGGAGCGAACAGTCGCGCTCGAAGAGATGCACCGCGTCCGCGCCATCGCCGAAGACCTGCACTTCGATATGGCGCGGCGAGCCGATGAATTTCTCGATCAGCACGGCGGGGTTGCCGAAGGCGGTCTGCGCCTCTCCTTGCGCCGAGGCCAGCGCATCCGCGAATTCGGACGGCGCCTCGACCAGGCGCATCCCCTTGCCGCCGCCGCCCGCGACCGCCTTGATCAGCACCGGATAGCCGATCGTGTCGGCGGCGCCCGCGAGATGCTCGGGGTCCTGATTGTCGCCGTGATAACCCGGCACGACAGGCACGCCCGCCTTCTCCATCAGCGCCTTGGCCGCGTCCTTGAGCCCCATCGCGCGGATCGCCTTGGCCGAGGGGCCAATGAAGACCAGCCCCGCCGCCTCGACGGCATCGACGAAATCGGGGTTCTCCGAGAGGAACCCGTAGCCCGGATGGATCGCCTGCGCGCCGGTCTGTTTGGCGGCGTCGATGATCGCATCACCGCGCAGATAGCTGTCTTTCGGCGCGGGGCCGCCAATGGCCACCGCCTCGTCGGCCATCGCCACATGGCGCGCCTCGACGTCGGCCTCGGAATAAACGGCGACGGTCGCCACGCTCAGTTTGCGTGCGGTCTCGATCACGCGGCAGGCGATCTCCCCGCGATTGGCGATCAGGATCTTGGAAAACATGTCGGTCTCCCCTTTGAGAGCGTCGGAGGGGGCGCTGCCCCCGCTCCTGCGGAGCCCCCCGGGATATTTCGGCCAAGTCGAAGCTTTGCACTTCCTCTTGATCCAAATATCCCCGCCGGAGGCATGAAAGTTACATCCGGAACAGGCCGAAGCGGGTCGGCTCGATCGGAGCGTTGAGCGCGGCGGAGAGCGAGAGCGCCAGCACGTCGCGCGATTTGCGCGGGTCGATGATGCCGTCATCCCAGAGCCGCGCCGAGGCGTAGAGCGGGTGCGACTGGCGCTCGAACATCTCGATGGTGGGGCGCTTGAACTCGGCCTCTTCTTCGGCCAACCACTGGCCGCCCTTGCGCTCAATCCCGTCGCGTTTGACGGTAGCGAGCACACCGGCCGCCTGTTCGCCGCCCATCACGGAGATCCGCGAGTTGGGCCAGGTCCAGAGGAAGCGCGGGGAATAGGCGCGCCCTGCCATGCCGTAATTGCCCGCCCCGAAGGAGCCGCCGACCAGCATCGTGATCTTCGGCACCGAGGTGGTGGCGACGGCGGTGACCATTTTCGCGCCGTGACGCGCGATGCCCTCGTTTTCATATTTGCGCCCGACCATGAAGCCGGTGATGTTTTGCAGGAAGACGAGCGGGATCGAGCGCTGCGAGCACAGCTCGATGAAATGCGCGGCCTTCTGAGCGGCTTCCGAGAATAGCACGCCGTTATTGGCGACGATGCCGACGGGGCAGCCTTTCACATGGGCGAAGCCGGTCACGATGGTCTCGCCGAAGCGCGGTTTGAACTCGTCGAAGCGCGAGCCGTCCACCAGACGCGCGATGACCTCGCGGATATCGTAGGGCGTGCGCAGGTCCGCCGGGACGACGCCGAGAATTTCCTCGGGGTCGTAGGCAGGTTCCTCTGGCGATTGCCAGTTCACCGTCGAAGGTTTCGTGTAGTTGAGATTGCCAACCGCGCGGCGCGCGAGCGCCAAAGCATGGGCGTCGTCTTCGGCGAGGTAATCGGCCACGCCCGAGAGGCGCGTATGCACGTCGCCGCCGCCGAGATCCTCGGCGGTCACGACCTCGCCCGTCGCGGCCTTCACCAGAGGCGGGCCCGCGAGGAAGATCGTGCCCTGCTCCTTCACGATGATCGTCACATCCGACATCGCGGGCACATAGGCACCGCCCGCCGTGCAGGACCCCATCACCACGGCGATCTGGGCAATGCCCTTCGCCGACATCCGGGCCTGATTGTAGAAGATGCGCCCGAAATGATCGCGATCGGGGAAGACCTCGTCCTGATTGGGCAGGTTCGCGCCGCCCGAGTCGACGAGGTAGATGCAGGGGAGATGGTTTTCCTCGGCGATCTCCTGTGCGCGCAGGTGTTTCTTCACCGTCAGCGGGTAATAGGTGCCGCCCTTCACGGTGGCGTCGTTGGCGACCACCATGACCTCCTGGCCCTGCACCCGACCGATGCCGGCGATCACGCCCGCACAGGGCGCGGCATTTCCATACATGTCATGCGCCGCCGTCGCGCCGATTTCCAGGAACGGCGAGCCGGGATCCAAGAGCCCCGCCACCCGTTCGCGCGGCGCCATCTTGCCGCGCGACAGGTGCCGCTCCAGCGCAGCGGGACCACCGCCAGCCGCTGCCTGTGCAGCCGCGTTTTCGATCTGCGACAGCGCGTCGAGATGCGCCTTGCGATTGGCCTGAAAGTCCTCCGACGAGGTCAGGGCCTGCGATAACAGTTTCATTCCATCCTCCCCAAATCGCGCAGTTCCAGCGCGCGTTGCGCCGTACGCTCGAGGTAGCATTGCGACGCCACGACCGTGCGGATCGTGCCGTCCTTCCAAATCTCGTAGAGCAGCCCGCAATCGGCGTCGCGATACTGCCCCCACGCGCTTTGCGCATCGAGCAGCTTGTTGGCGAGCTCCGTGCCGCCCTGCTCCAGCAGACGGGCGCGCGCCGCCTTGTATTGCGACTTCGCGATATCGTCCCAGACCTGCGCCTCGCCTTGCAGGCAAGCCGAGATGCCAAGCGTCGTATCGCCGCCCGGCTGACCCTGACAGGTAGCGGCCGCCTCGCCGATACAGGCGGGATGCGTATCCTTCGCCCCGTCGAAACAGGCGCGCACCGCATCCGGATCGACGCTCGGCTCCTGCGCCAGGGCGGGTGTGGCACAGATCAGTGCCGCGACGATTGATAGCCCTTTCATTGGGTATCTCCTTCAAGCTGCTCGGCGCGCGCGATCAGGCGCAGCGCCTGCGCTCCGGTCAGTTGCATTTCACATTGCGATCCGGCCGGGCCGGCCCCCGAACCGCCGCCCCAAGTCGACATTTCATAGGTGCAGGACGCATCGCGATAGGCGATCCATGCGCGCTGCATTTCTTTCAGCGCAGGCACCTGCGGTGGCGCGGCGGAGCCCAGCTCTTTCAGTTCCGCATCCATCTTGCCGTCCTGCGCGACGATCGTCTGATAGGCCGCATTCAGGCGCGCGTCCCAATCGTCTCGTTCTGCACCGAAACAAAAGCCCATGCCCGCATTGCTCGACCCGGCATTGTCGACGGTCATGCAATGTGCAGCCCCAAGCCCGATACAGGCGCTGCGCGCGGGTCCGTTTTTAGCTGCGAGACAGGCCGTGATCACCTGCGGATCATAGGTGACGGGAATGCCTTCGGCGCGCGCGGCAGTGGCCGATAGGCCCAGCATGGCGACAGCGATCATCCAAAGCGTCTTCATTGCGCCCCTCCCTTGCCTTGAGCGGACAGCGTCTCGGCCCAATCGCGCAATTCCAGCGCATGTTCGGCGGTCTTGCGCATTAGGCAGCGCGCCTCGTCCGCCTCCGCACCCTCGTCCTGCAGCGCAGCCCCATAGGCGCAGGCGCCATCGCGGTAGCGCGCCCAGGCGGCTTCCGCCTCGCCCAGTTGCGCGCCTTGCAATCCGGACGGTGACTTGCCCGCCACGATTTGCGCCGCGTCACTGGCCGCCGCCGCTTGGCGCAAGCTGTCGAGGGCTGTCGCCGCATGGTCGGACCAGAGGGCGCGCTCGGCATCATAGCAGGCGCGGCGGTCGGTGGGGCTGGCATCGTCGCCTATGCAATTCTCCGCCGATTTGCCGATGCAGGAGGTGGGGGCGCCCGCGCTCGACAGGCAGATCTCCAGCGGGGCCGGATCGAAATCCGCCCCTGCCCCTTGGGCTTGTGCCGCCAGAGGCGCTGCAAGCCCGATCAGGAGGAGAGCGCCCGCTCGCATCAGACGGCTCCCATGATCTCGCGACCGATGAGCATCCGGCGGATTTCCGAGGTGCCCGCGCCGATCTCCATCAGCTTCGCGTCCCGGAACAGGCGCGAGACGTTGGAGTCGTTGAGGAACCCGGCGCCGCCAAGGGCCTGCACCGCCTGATGCGCCTGCACCATCGCCTGCTCGGACGCATAAAGCACGGTGGCAGCCGCATCCTGGCGCGTCACCGCGCCACGATCGCAGGCCTTCGCGACCTCGTAGGTATAGGCGCGCGCGGTGTTCATCGCGACATACATATCGGCGATCTTGCCCTGCATGAGCTGGAAATTCCCGATCGGCTGGCCAAACTGTTCGCGCTCCTTGCAATAGGGCACGACCTCGTCGAGGCAGGCCATCATGATGCCGGTGCCGATGCCCGAAAGCACCACGCGCTCGTAATCGAGCCCCGACATCAGGACGCGCACGCCGCGCCCCTCTTCGCCCAGCACGTTCTCGAACGGCACTTCGCAATCCTCGAAGAACAGCTGTGCCGTGTTCGAGCCGCGCATGCCGAGCTTGTCGAAATGCTTGGAGGTGGAGAAGCCCTTGAAATCCTTCTCGACGATGAAGGCGGTGATGCCCTTGGAGCCCGCTTCCGGGTCGGTCTTGGCATAGACCACGAGCGTATCGGCATCGGGGCCGTTGGTGATCCAGTATTTATGGCCGTTGAGCACGTAATAGCCGTTGCGCTTTTCGGCCTTGAGCTTCATGCCGACCACATCCGAGCCTGCGCCGGATTCCGACATCGCAAGCGCGCCGACGGACTGGCCCGAAATCAGGCCGGGCAGGTATTTCTTCTTCTGCTCATCCGAACCGTTCAGCTTGATCTGGTTCACGCAGAGGTTGGAATGCGCGCCGTAGCTGAGCGCGATCGAGGCCGAAGCCCGCGCGATTTCCTCGGTGGCCACGACATGGGCGAGATAGCCCATCCCTGCCCCGCCAAATTCCTCCGACACGGTGATCCCGAGCAGGCCAAGCTCGCCCATCTCGGTCCAAAGCTCGTTCGGAAACTCATTATCCAGATCGGTTTTGGCCGCGATCGGGGCCACACGCTCGGACGCCCAACGGCGCACCATATCGCGCAGTGCGGCGATATCCTCGCCCAGATCGAACTCCATCGAACCTGCGAACATCGGATCTCCTCCCCCGGTTTATTGAACGCACGTTCATTTATGCGCAATTGCCGAGTCGGGTCAAGGCCCGTGGGCTGGGACGCGGGCAAACGACGCAGCGGCACCGGCCAGATGGCACAGGGGCTGGTCACTTGCAGTGATTGCCGCCACAAAGAGACCTGAGAGCTTGGAAACCAACGGGAGCGCAGATGGGCCAGCCACGTCATATCGTGATCGGAGCGGGGATCGTGGGCACGATGACCGCATGGGCGCTGGCCCGTCGCGGGTTGCCGGTGACGGTGATCGACCGCCTGCCCGGCCCGGCGGAGCTGTGCTCGCGCGCGAATGCCGGGATCGTCTCGATCGGCCATGCGAGCGCCTGGGCGGGGCCGGATGCCTTGCCGCAACTGCTGCGCGCGATGGCGGGGCGCAATCCCGGCGTGAAGCTGACCGCGCCCTTCGATCCGGCGCTGTGGCGCTGGGGGACGACCTTCCTGCGAAACTGCACCGGGGCCGCGCAGGCACGCAATACCGCGCGGATGATGCGGCTGGCCGAGACCGCCCGCGCCGCCCTGCCCGACATGGCGCAGGAGCTCGGGCTGGACGCGCTGATCCGCTTCGAAGGTGGGCTCTATCTTTATAACGCAACCGCCGAGATCGACGCACATGACGACGGGCGGCTGACGCGGATCGACCCGGACTGGCTGGCCGAGAACGATCCGCTCTTGGCAGAGGCGGGTTTTGCGGGCGGGTTCCTCTCGCCGATGGATGCCGCGGGGAACTGCCACGAGGTGACCCGCGCCGCCGCCAAGGCCCTTACCGCCAAGCACGGCGTGCAGTTTCGCTACAACAGCGCGGTGACCGGCTTCACGCAGGCTCATGGCAAGATCACCGGGGTCAACCTCGCCGACGAGACGCTGCCCGCGGCGCAGGTGATCCTCGCCGCCGGGATCGAGACGCCCGATCTGGCGCGGCCTCTGGGCTTTGCGCCGGATATCTACCCGGTGAAGGGCTATTCGGGGACGTGGGAAGTCCGAGACCCGAGCCGCCTGCCCCGCCACCCTTATATCGACGAGGCCGCGATGCTGGCTGTGGCCTCTTACGGTGGTGTCTTGCGGGTGACCGCGATCGCAGAATTCGCCGGGCGCGACCGGACGCTGCGCGAGGATCGCACAAAGGTGCTGACCGATTACGTTGCCGCGCGTTTCGGCGATGCGGTGAGCGATGCGCCGCCCGTGCTGTGGACCGGGCTGCGGCCCTCGACCCCGCATGGCCCGCCGTTCCTTGGTCGGGTGAAGTCTTACGACAATCTGTGGGTCAATGCGGGCCACGGGCAGTTGGGCTGGACGCTCTCGGCGGGCTGCGGTGCGCTACTGGCCGATGCGATCACCGGTGCCGCCAATGGACCGCGGGAGGTGTCGGCCCCGGCGCGCTGGCTGGCGCCTCTGTGAGACTCGTGACTTTGAAGGAGACGACATGAGCCCGAAAATCATCCCCTATGAGATCGCTGAAAAGCTGGACTGGCCCGGCGCGATAGCTGCACTGCGCGCAGGCCATACGCGCCCGAAGGCGGAGTTGGGCGATACGTTTCTCGGGCCCTCTGACGCGGTCTTGCTGAGCCGCGCGGCCTACATTCCGGGGCTGGGCTACGGGGTGAAATCCTTCACCGTCTGCGACGGCAATGCGCAGGTGGGACTGCCGACGGTGCAAGGCGCGATGGTGGTGTTCGAGCCCGAGCATGGCCAGCCCATCGCCATCGTCGATTGCCCGCTAGTGACCGAGTTCAAGACCGCCGCCGATTCCGTTCTGGGCGCGCAGCTTCTGGCCCGGCCCGACAGCCACCGACTGCTGATCGTGGGGGGCGGCCGGGTCGCGCGCTCGCTGATCGCGGCCTATGCGGCGGGCTTTCCGGGGCTGACGGAGATTACGCTCTGGACGCGCCGCCCCGAGCAGGCACAGGAACTGGCGGAGGGCCCTGCCCCCGAGGGCATCAGCCTGCGCGCGGTGACCGAACTGGCCGAGGCGGTGGCGGAGGCCGATATCGTCAGCAGCGCCACGATGGCGCGCGCGCCAGTCCTGCAGGGTGCATGGGTAAAGCCGGGCACCCATGTCGATCTGATCGGAGCCTATAAGGCCGATATGCGCGAGGCCGACGATGCGCTGATCTCGACGGCAAGCCTCTTCGTCGACAGCCGCGACACCACGCTGGGCCATATCGGCGAGTTGCTGATCCCGATCCGCGAGGGGGTAATCACGCCCGAGGCGGTGAAGGCGGATCTCTACGACCTGATCGGCGGTGCGCGCGGGCGGGAAAGCGCCGAGGAGATCACGCTCTACAAGAATGGCGGCGGCGCGCATCTCGACCTGATGATCGCCGACTGGATCTCGCGCGCGGGGTAAGGGTCAGCGCGCCGCCTCTTCAGGTCTCGGCCTCTTCGCGCAGGATACGCGCGATCTGGGCGGCGTCATCCGTCGAGAAAGTCAGCGGCAGGCGCAGGTCCAGCAGCGTCGCCAGCACCGCATCGGTGCGCGGCAGGTTCTGCGCCTCGGCGTAACGCCAGCTGTCATGGCGCGAGGTGAAGCCCGCGGGCTCATCCGCGCCGAACCATTTCAGCTCGACCCCGCGGGCCGCAGCCCGGGCGACGAAATCCAGCATCTCGGGGGCGGAGCGTCCCGGCAGGCGAAACTGGAAAGACGAGCCGACATAGCTCTCGGCCTCGGGGCGCTCGATCAGCGCGATCCCCTCCGCCCCGGCAAGCCCGGCTTCGACCTCACGGTAGAGCGCATTCCAGCGCGCCACCCGATCCGCCAGCGTCGACAGTTGCGGACGCAGGATCGCGGCGCGCAGATGGTCCATCCGGCCCGAGACATTGGGCGTGTCGTATTTCAGCCCCTCGAACACCTCCGCGCCGGGCGCGGCCCGGTGGCGCTCATAGAGCATGTAGCTGCCCGAGAGCAGGATCATCCGCGCCGCCAGCTCGGCATCGTCGGTCACGATCAGCCCGCCCTCGCCCGAATTCATGTGCTTGTAAGTCTGGGTCGAATAGCAGCCGATCGCGCCATGCCGCCCCGAGTGAACCCCGGCCCATGTCGCCCCCATCGTATGGGCGCAATCCTCGATCACCGTTAGATCATGGTCGCGCGCAATCTCCATCAGCGCATCCATGTCGCAGATATGGCCGCGCATATGCGACAGCATCAGCACCCGCGCCTGCGGGGCTTTCGCCGCCAGATCGTCAAGGTCGATGGTCAGCTGGTCGGTAACCTCAACCAGCACGGGCTTGCCACCGACCGCCGCGATCGCGCCGGGCACGGGGGCGAGCGTGAAGGCATTGGTCAGCACCGGATCGCCCGGCCCCACGCCCACGGCGCGCAGCGCGCAGCCCAAGGCATAGCCACCCGAGGCCACCGCAAGGCAATAAGGCGCACCGGTCAATCCAGCGAATTCCTCCTCCAGCAGCGCCACTTCGCCCGGCTCTCCGGGCAGCGTGTTGTAGCGATGCAGGCGACCCGAGCGCATCACCTCGACGGCGCGTTCGATCGCGTCTTCGGGGATCGGCTCCTGCTGGGTGAAATTGCCTTTGAAGACCTCGGACATCGCTCAGACCTTTCTTGCACGGATAAACAGCGCCAATGCCGCCAACAGGATCACGGAGGCCACGTAAAAGGCCATGTCCGGCGTGCGGATCGGAGCGTTCTCGGCGAGGAATATCCCGAAGACTTGGGTGAAGAACAAGGTGCCCGCCAGCATTGCGAGGTTCATCAGCGCGGATATGCCACCCTGCAGCGCGCCCTGCGCATCCTCGGGCACCGCGTTGGACATCAGCGAGGCGATCATCGGATGCACCAGCCCCTCGATCCCGGTGATCAAGAGGACGATCAGGACCATTGCAAGCGAGGTCGACAGACCCAGTGCGATGGTCATGCCGATCCCGACAATCAGCCCGATCACCACCACCCTCGCCTCGCCCAAACGAGACGCGAGCGGACCGGCCAGCCCGCCCTGAAAGATCGCCGCGACAACGCCATAGCCTGCAAGCGTCAGCCCCACCGTCCCCTCGGACCAGCCGAATTTCGCCATCCCCCAATAGGGCCAGATCGCGGGATAGACGGCGGAGGCGAACAGATAGACGCCAAGGGCGGTGCCCATTGGCAGCACGCCCGGATACCGCGCGAAGACTTTCAACGTTCCCAGCGGGTTGCAAGCGCGCCAGTTCACCGGACGGCGCAGGCCCTGGGGCAGGCTTTCGGGCAGCACGATCAGCCCGTAGATCAGGTTCAGCCCCGAGAGTGCAGCAGCCACGAAGAAGGGAATGCGGGGGCCAAGCTCGCCGAGAAACCCGCCAAGCGCGGGCCCTGCGATGAAGCCGAAGCCGAAGGCCGCGCCGATCAGACCGAAGGCGCGGGCACGCTCGGCCGGTGGGGTGATGTCGGCGAGATAGGCGTTCGCGATGACGTAGGACGCGCCGCAGATGCCCGCGACGATCCGGCCCACGAAGAGCCAGAGCAGCGTCGGCGCGAAGGCGTGAAACAGGTAATCGACGCCCAAGCCCCCGATCGCGAGCAGCAAAAGCGGGCGCCGTCCGAACCGGTCCGAGAGGTTGCCCATCAGCGGCGCGAACAGGAACTGGGCGAGACTGAAGGCCGCGAACATCCAGCCGCCGATCCGGCTCGCCTGCGCCAGATCGACGTGGCCGACATCCGCGATCAGCGAGGGCAGCACCGGGATGATCAGGCCGAACCCCACCATGTCGAGGAACACCGCGATCAGAACGAAGGCGGTGGCGTGAAAGCGCGAAGGACCGATGGGGGCTGCGGTCATGGCCGTCGGCGGCCGCGTCTGAGGGGTGGTTCGGGGCGGCACGGCCCCGCCGAGGCGCTCACCCGAGCATCCGCGCGGCCAGCGCGGGCAGATCGTCGAAATGATCGAGCAGCGCCTCGGGGGCGAGCCGTTCGATGCCGCGCCCCTCTGGTCCGAAAGTCACCAGAACACAGGGGACGCCGACCGCGCGGGCGGTCTCGCGATCTGTATTGGTGTCGCCCACCAGCAGCGAGGCTTCCAGCTTGCCGCCGGCCCGCTCGACCGCCGCGAGATAGGGATCGGGCGAAGGTTTGCGCAGCGGCAGCGTATCGGCGCCGATCAGCGCGTCAAAAAGCGCGGCGATCCCGAGCCGGTCGATCAGATCACGCGCGAGACCTTCGGGCTTGTTGGTGCAGACAGCCGTCGCAAAGCCCTGATCGCGCAGCGTTTTCACAGCTTCCTCAGCGCCGGGATAAAGCCGCGTATGGCGGTCGATATTCTCGCCGTAATGCGCAAGCAGCGGGTGATAATCGGCCTCGACCAGCTCGGCGATCTCCGCCTCCGGCAGCCCCAGCCGCCCATAGCCGGCCTTGAGCATCGCACGGCCACCATGGAAGGCGGTCAGCGCGTCCCCCGCCGGATCGAGAAGCGGCGCATGGCCGCGCGCCGTAAAGCAGGAATTTGCCGCTGCGATCAGGTCGGCGGAGGTATCCGCCAAGGTCCCGTCGAGGTCGAAAACCACTGTGCGCATTGCCTTTTGCTCCTTCCGTAACACCGCGAAAGGAAGCGTGAAGACGCACCACTTGCGGCAAGCAAGCCAATGGTTAAAACGGGGCCGAGCAGAAGAAAAGGTTTCTAATGGCGATTGCATTGATCACCCTCGCGGCGGGACAGGGCACCCGCATGAAATCCGACTTGCCGAAGGTGCTGCATCAGGTGGGCCGCGCGCCGCTGGTGGCGCATGCGCTGGCCGCCGGACGTGCCCTCGAACCCGAGACCGTGATCGTGGTCGCGGGCCACGGTGCCGACAAGGTGAAGAAAGCCGTCGCGAAGGTCGATCCCGAGGCGCAGATCGTGCTGCAGGAAGAACAGCTCGGCACCGGCCACGCCGTGGCGCAGGCCCTGCCCGCGCTCGACGGGTTCGACGGCCGTGTGATCGTGCTTTACGGCGACACCCCCTTCATCCGGCCCGAGACGCTGGAGCGGCTGGCGGCGTCCGATGCGGCGGTGACCGTGCTCGGCTTCGAGGCGGCCGATCCGGGCCGTTACGGGCGTCTGGTGGCGCAGGGCGACACGCTGGATCGGATCGTGGAATTCAAGGATGCCACGGATGAAGAACGCGGCATAACCCTTTGCAACTCTGGCGTTATTGCCTGTGACGCAGTGCTTCTGACCGAACTGGTCGCGGGGCTGTCGAACGAGAATGCGTCGGGCGAATACTACCTCACCGATATCGTCGAAGCCGCGCGCAAGAAGGGTCTGACCGCGCAGGTCGTGACCTGTGACGAGGCCGAGACGCTGGGCATCAACACCCGCGCCGAGCTTGCCCGCGCCGAGGCCCTGTTCCAGGAGCGGATGCGCGCCGAGGCGATGGAAAACGGCGTGACCATGGTGGAGCCCACCAGCGTCTGGTTCGCGCTCGACACCTATATCAGCCGCGACGTCGTGCTGGGCCCGAATGTCGTATTCGGCCCCGATGTGACCATCGAATCCGGTGCGGTGATCGAGGCCTTCTGCCATCTCGAAGGCTGCCACATCTCCCGCGGCGCCACGATCGGTCCCTTCGCCCGTCTGCGCCCCGGTGCGGAACTCGCCGAGGACGTGCATATCGGCAATTTCGTCGAGGTGAAGAACGCGATCCTCGCGGAAGGTGTGAAAGTCGGCCATCTGACCTATCTGGGCGATGCCGATATCGGGGAGCATACGAATATCGGCGCGGGCACGGTGACCTGCAATTACGACGGGGTGATGAAGCATCGCACCACCATCGGCGCGAACGCCTTCATCGGC
>MDSW01006627.1_pt1 | contig 12421 bp, 20 predicted proteins | sample 811171 | NCBI WGS metagenome assembly MDSW01 (sample SAMN05326641, study PRJNA326480) | marine metagenome | isolation source: seawater | place: Atlantic Ocean: North West | collected 2012
GTATTGTTTCTTCACTCTCATCGATTGAATATGTTAGATAATCCTCTACCTCGTCGTCGTCTAATAATTCATTCAAATGATGGCGTTCTTTTGGGTGTGGAATTGTAAAGACTAACATGAGGGATTGTATCCATGGACCAACATACTTATCGAATCCAAGCATTATATAGTTACCAACTAAACTAATTAGATTCTTTATCATATGACTCCTTTACTAATAGGATTTCTTCGGGCTGACTGCCCATTTCGGTTAGGGTGACTTTCACCATGTCTTCACCCTCGACATCTCGTATGTCGTGGGTTCGCAATAACACCGACTCCATTTGTTGATGTAGATGACAAAAAGCGATAGTCGGGTTTTCTTTTTGAAAGTCGAGCTTTATTTCATAAATGTGGGTTCGTGTTGTATTGTCCTCTATGATATAAGGATCACACGATTGTACTTGTGATGCTACAAGCGTTGCGAAGAGTGTGAGATATTTCATTTGCTAATTTCCTGGCTATGGATGTTACTAACGTCGTTGTTTATGAGAGACTCCTACATCCCTCAACGATAAATATATATTAGCTAAAAGAAAGCGGCGTTTTTTTAGAAAGTTTTTGCTAAATAAGCCTCGATATGTTTAGCTGCTATAATTTCTGCTTCGGGACTTGGATGATGGTCTGTAATAACACCATCACTTGGGTATATATCTTTATCATGATAACAAGGTGGAACATTCCAACCAAGCGTCTTATCATAATATTCTCGACCGAACCTCACTATAAAGTCCTCATTCGGCGCGTCCTCTTCCTTACGACACATCCCTTTTTGCCCCTGTAAATTTAAGTAAGTATATCTCATGCCACTTTCCTCAAACCAATCTAACATGGTTTGCTCGAAGTCCTCTACGCCATGATAAGCCATATTATATGGATGACGATATGGCCAACCGCCTGTATTGAATATAAAATATACTAAATTCTTTTGCTCTTCATAGTATCCTTTTAGTAAGTTACAATAGTAAGCAAGATACTCATCCAAGAAGTTCTCATCCTCTTGCATATGCTCATAAAAAGTCTTACACCAAAAGTGTGTATTCATATGTAAGCTTGTATTAATATCTTTCATGAATTGAATTGACCTAACGAAGCCAGGTATAGTGAGTACAGTTATATCTGCATTTTTACGACCACCCTTAGAAGACTGCCAAACCTTTTCGATTCCTGCACCATGATATAACAGATAGTCGTCTACTCTATTTTCTATGTGTTTTGGAAACTCGTTCCATGAGTCTCCGATGTAATATATATTTGATTTCATTTACGGATTGAACATATCCCATACGTGTTTGATAAATAACCCAACAAAGCCTGTGCCTATGACACCTCTCCACTTTGATGTTTGTTTTCTAAAACTTGAATTTAATTTTGTCTCTGCCCACAATCCCTCATGTGGATTGAATAGATTCTCTTTGATAAATTTTATATCAGTTTGTAGTTGGTCTATCTTACTATGAATCGTTTCAAATTCTTTTCTGTCGGCTTGGTTCAAAATATTCTCCTTTTAGAGGTTCTCTAATAAATATTCAATATTAGAATTTTCTATGAATACATCAGCCCATTTTGCATAACTTTTTTCTGTAGGATGAGCGTTTTTTGAAGGTAGTCCGTTTTTTACAACCCACTCCCAACAACCAAGATTTTTATAATAAAACCATTTATTGAAATCTAAATTATCTCTTAAATAACCGAACTCTCTTGAATGTTTAGCCGCCCATATATTTGAGTAAGATGTCATTATATATGGTATATTTCTAGCCTCTAACCATTGAGTAACATTCACAAAATGTAACAACGACTCACAATAAGAATCTTCGTACGTGTGATATCTCTTATAATATTCTTTCCAATAAGCTTTCCATCTCTCATGCTCTGAAAACTCTTCATTCTCATACGTTTGTGACTTGAGTAAAAGTTTCGAACCCCTAAATCTAGCTACACCATCATCGTATTTGTGTTGATAGCTACCCAAACCATATCCTGATAATATCCAACCCTCATTAGTTATATGGGTATCTAACCCACTATCATATTCTTTGAACTCTGCTAAAAGATGTGGTGTCTCTGATATATACTTATCAACTCTATCTAAGTCAGTCCAAGATACTACTACGATTGTATTATCATCTATGAGATTGTTTGATTTGAAGAAGGCGTTTGCGATTCTTTTATTACCTGCACCACCATATGCACAATTTATATTCTCAACACCAAGTTTTTCACATAGTGGTATTCCCCAACCACCATTGGAATCAAAAAAACTATCTCCAAGCGTGAATATCTTTTTAGGGTGATTTGTCGGCATCAGGTAAGTCTTGTTTGTCGTCTTGTATTATATCATTTAGATTATAAGATGCTATCCTTTGTGCCTCTTCTTTAGGTGTCGGGCCTAATGCCTCTAACATCTTATTACGTAGTTTGACCACATTAGCGGGCGTATGTAATAGCTTACCGCCTGGCTTTAGTAGATAGAAACAATTATAACATAAAAAGTATAGGTTTTCTAAAGCATGATTTTTATTATCATTATCATAGAAACATAATAATATAGGTGATGTCAAGTCCGACTGCCTCATCTCATCAAATCCACAGTTACTACATTCTTGTTCAAGATAACCCTCTTTCATCAATCTCTCTTGTAATCTGTAATGTGGATAGTTTGGATGATGTCCACTAAAGATTCTATCCATAGTAACTGAACTTGAATTCTTTGGGCCTTTACTTATACCAACGCCTGTCTGATTCTTGTTCTGATGGAATAAGTCATATAGCTTAGCATATTTCTTGAACGTGTTATACGATACTTGTAACAGCCTAGCCGCTGACATTAGTGATTTAGTTTGTGATATCGCCCATTCAACCCTACCTTTTGGTATAGGACCTTTACCGAACGGATGAACTCCTTGTTTAGGCATTTCTTCTTCTCGTCGGCTTTCTCTTTGGTTTTGGTTTTCTACCTCTACTCTTTAGGTGTACGTTTTCTTCTATCAGTTCACCAATTTGACGTTGCATATCTGCTTGTCTATTTACTGAAAGTAAAGCTGTCACCATCAGCCCAAACATGCCACCCGTCATGAATAGTATGATATGTAGAATTGTCTCATTCATTTTCCATTTCCTCTAATTCTTGTCTTTCGCAACCTCTATGATTTTTCTCTACTAACTGCCAATGATTCATATCAAATGTAGACAAACCACAATATTCACATATCCATTTTTCTTTTTCTTTCTCATCCCAATACTCAGGTATCTTATCATCTATCGTGCCCAAGTTCAAAAAATATGGGTGTTTCCTGCTTCTAATACGTTTCATTATTTCTTTTACTACTGCCTGTCTACCTGCAGCTGAATGTAAATTTACATCCATCAAAGACTCTAATGATTTTTCTATAAGTCTTTCCATTTACTTCTCCAAATCAGGAGTGGTTGTTTCTTCTTTCCACCATTGATAGCCTCTTGGAACTCTTATTTTCTTTTCACGAACCTCATATAACTCATCAAAAGATTTCCAATCTAATTTCTTTACCTCTGTAAAATAATTTCTAGCCAACTCTTTAGTCACATTTGCTAAGTCTACGCTGAATATTACATCCCCATCTGTTTTAGAAACTAACTCATATGTCATTCTACAATCACTCCTATTGTTTTATCATAATTTACCCACTCATATTCATCAAAATATTTTACCATTACATATACAGTATCACCTACCATAGATTTTGGTATAGAAATCCAAGTATAGGCTAATGACTCATCATTGGTATAACTCGCACCATTGACTAATGGAACGTCGTGATTTGAACCTGCAAATCTGTACTCCCACGATCCTGAAAGGAAACTTACTTTTTGTATGTTTGGGTTATTAGTATTTGCTACAATACGTGTCCTACTCACTTGAGCGTATGATATCCCCTCTGTAGTCAAATCGAACGTATAAAAACCATTATCATCTTTACCTAACGTTTCAGCATATACCTGTAAGTCATAAAGGGATGGTTCTGTCCTATCTTCACAACTTATTAAAAATAAACTAACTATTGCTATTAGGTAATTTGCTATCTGATTTTTTACTTTCATTTTTATAACCCTTTTTATTTTTATTGTTCTCTACTCTATGAGAATGGTTGATTTGAGCTCTCTTTTTCTCTAAAGAAAGTTCATCTTCTACTTCATCCCACTCTTCCCAATTATGTATTGTAGGCATCGTTTTCTCCAATAATTGAATATACAAACAAAATCATATATGTGTCAAGCTTTTTTTATCCTAAGTTTCTCAACAATATCTAAAAACTCTGAAGCATTGTATTTTTTACCTTGCTCATCTAAAATGGTAAAGTCTTCTAACTTATCAGGTTTTGTGTGGATTATGTTGTGTAAGGCTACAAAGCCTTGTGACGGGTAGAAAGTTCCAAAACTTTCCTCACCCAAGATGTTCGATTCGAACATTAGATTACTCTTGTCTTCATTTTTACCTAAGATATAATAAACCATATTCAATAATAAATATAAACTTACAAATCGAAACCATAAGATTTTAATGGTTTTGACTTTATTATTTTCTTCATATCGTAAGTCTTACCTTTGATTATTAGGGTAAAGATATCAAACTCATAAGTGCCTACCTCAAGATTTTGGTCTTTGATTAGAAAAGGTATTTGACTAATAAAATTTACGTTCTCATTATTTATTCTACTTCCATCAAATCTACAAATTATCTCATTGGTTGGTTCGTCGTATATTGTATGTATCTTAGCACGTATATCAAACTCTGTTTCTTTGTCTTCTATATCAATATACTGCTCTACGTTATCTTCTAACCAACTCCCATAAATATCAGTACACCACGGCTCTATAGCTCTGAGTAAATCCATAGAACAATTTTCAACAACCAATCCTATATTATACTTAGGATAAACAATAGGTTTCATAAGAGAATCGTGCAAAACTTGCGTACCCCATTTTCTTATAAAGTTTCTCATATTCCTATTGTTAGAGTATAACCACTCATCACTATTCTTACCAACACCATCTCTAAATCTGCTACCACGACTTGTTAGGTGATATACAAATCCATCCCATATCTGTCTGAACTGATATCCGTTTAGGTAGAACCTATTGAATATATCACTATCTTCTTTTGATTGTGGTATAAATAGTTGGTCATGCCCATTCACATCAAAGAAATCTTCTTTGTACATAGCCCACGGCGCAAATACACCCTCTGTAAATTCATCTTTAGAATATAACTCAACATCTTTGTTAAACTTATCTTCATCAAACTCTTCAGGCTCGAATCCTAATGGTGATATAATTTTCTCAGGTCCATCAGGATGTAGTGGTGGTTCTATCCTTGTAGCAGATACAACTGTACCTCTTTCTAATCTTGCTAATATTTTTTTATCTAAATCTTTACATGGATACATATCTGCGTGAAAAAACATAATTACATCATTCTCAGCTAACTCAGCCAAGTAGTCATATAATATAGTCAAACCTAATCTATCAGGACCAAAGTTTCTGTAAATCATTAGGTTTTTGTTTTTCTTTTTTTCTTCTACCATCCATTCCCATGTGTCGTCTGAGGAAGCGTCATCAGCCATAACAATCTGATGTTCTTGGCTACAGTTCTTTCTCAATCCCTCATATGCCCACTTGAGATATTTTAGGTTATCCCTTGATGGTATTATAAAACTAATTTTTTCCATATTTGTCTCTAATATAATTTATTACATCTTCAATAGGTGACCAACGAAGATCGTCAAATGCTTTCCTATTTGTACATAACGTCTCTCTCATTTCACCTGGCAGCTCATCGATATACTTTTTTGGATAATCCTCACCGAAAGCATCAGCTATCTCATTGATTGAGTAATTTCTACCTCTACCAAACTCATATTCATTATAACCATCAGTATCAATACATCTTACCAAACCATCAACTATATCATCAACATGGGTAAAATCTCTTCGTTGTTCACCATCGCCTGTAATAGTAAGTGGTTTGTTATTTTCATACAACTTTTGAAATATACCAATTACAGTACAATAAGGACCTTCAGTAAGTTGGTAAGGACCATAGACATTGTAAAATCTACATATTGTTACATTTAGATTATATATCTCATAATATAGTTTACATAGTTCTTCACCTTGCCACTTCGTAAATGTGTAAGGATTAGAATAAACGTTTCCATGTTTGGATGAAGAACCTGCGTAGATAACAGGTACATTATTCAGTCTCGCATATTCTAAAATATTTTGTGTGGCTAAAGCGTTTGACTTGAATGATTCTACAGGTGTATCAAACGATGGTTGTATTCTCGCTAATGCAGCTACATGAAAAATTACATCAGGCTTATCTAACTGAAAGTGTACTAATCCCCAAGCACCATGTCTTGCTATATCATCAGATAATTCACACGTGATGTACTTACAACCATCTTGTTCGTTTTGGATTTTGCCTGTGCTATAATTATCTAAACTGACAACCTCATGTCCATCATCTAATAATCTTTTGATTAGGTTTGTGCCAATAAAACCAACTCCGCCTGTTACCAATATTTTCACTTATCACTCCAAAATTCATTCCAACGTTCTAACCAAGCTTTTTCCTTATACTGAGTATCGAAAAGTGTCTGAGTTTCGTTAGAACACTCATCGTAAAAACCTGGCTCCTCTTTCAATCTCACTGCTAATCTTCTAGCTTCTTTTATATCACCATCACCCACTGTCAAAGCAGGATGTAATATTCTCTGAGTGTCCAATCCATCATAACCGATACAAGGTATTCCATGAAATGAACAATTCATTGCGAATGTACCTGCCGCATGTGTTCTCATTAGATGAACACCAACATGAAACTGAGATAATGCGTTTATCCATTCATCCCACAACATATAGTTTAGATAATTTATATCATCTATTTGACTTTCCATCTTCTGCTTTCTACCCATTGATGGTGCGTAAATTTTATATTCGGGCTGAAACACACTAGCCACCATGTATGAATCAAACCCACCATACCAACTAACAAAATTTCCACCCATGATTACTGCATCACCTGATTCTTGTCTTGGAACTAACTTATCAGTTATCATTAGACTTCTCATAACAAATACGGGCTTACTTGTTATACCCTCATAATAACGTTTATCTAATTCATTGTGTGAGAAAATGTAGTCAGCTTCCATCAAATAATTATGAAAATGAAATTGTTGAACGACTGTATAATCTTGGAAATACCAAAAAGGACCCTCTTGTTGTATAGCTATTTTATTACAATGTTTTTTTAGATTAGATATATTAAACTCAGGATTATTCTTAGGAATTATAACAACACCCAAATCATAATCGTGATTGATATTAGGTGCATGGATATTATAATGGTCAGCGTCTAATGCAGTCATCCATGCAAACTCTGTTCTCATATTGTTATGAGTTGTTCTATCTACTTTCCCACTAAAACCCATCTCACTAAAAAATGCTATTTTCATTTATACCACTCCTCATAAGTTCTTTTTATCCAATAACTTGAATCACGACCCAATGGATTTGGTGGAATAGCGTTGAAATGAAATACATAACCACACTCCTTATAAATCAATTCATCAGGAAACCACATACCATCCTGTAAGTACAGTAATTGTTTTGAATGTAAATCTTGTAAGTTATACTCCACACCCAAGTATTGTAAATTTACACCATATTCTCTAAATAAAAAATTCATAATAGTTTGGTCTGTGCCTGCCTTGACACGTTCAATCGAATCCATTATCTTTTCACTATTATTCTTATAAAAATCTAAGACATATTTGAAGAAGTTTTTGTGGTCGGAGTTGACAATCTGAAATCCACAATTTACATAATCCCAAACATTCCATTTACTATAACCATCAAACATCAAGTTAGCAAATCCTGCGACAGACCTACGAACCCATTCAAAACTACCATTGTTTCTAACAACACCATACCCATCTACCTTGTCAAAAAAGTTTGGACATTCAGGATGAACAATAGTATCCGCATCAACCATCAATACCTTGTCGTAGTCTATACCATTATTTTCTAACATATCAAACAGATAATATCTTTGCCAAGTTATTTTCATCTCTTCGATAGGCACTATCAAATCTTGCCAAACTATAATTTCTGCATTGTGTCTCTCACAAAACTTTTCCCAACTTTTGATTGAGTAAGCATAAGAACTACTTCTTCCGTCACCCATGTCGATGTATGGTATGAATACTATATTTTTCTTCACCAACTAATCTCCCAATCTTTGAAGTCTGCAGCTAAACAATCTGTTTTATAATCTTTACGACCACCAACACACTCAACAATCTTATTTCCTGCTACATTTCTGATACCATTCAATCCATGAGTTAGATGTAAGTCGCCATCTTTTTCACCATTTCTTACTTTTGTTTCATTGTACCAAATGTGTGCGTTCATTTGTGCTAAAACTATAATCGCTCTAATTGTCTCTGCTGTTATTTTAGAATCATTCTCTTCAAGTATCAAGTCAATGTCATGCATCATATCCTTGATTTCTTTCGCATAATTTTCTTTATTCTCAGCGATAAAAACCTCTTTCAACTGATGTATTGATAATCTGTCTATCAACTCATTTAGTGTAGGTAACCATCTCCTATCCTTAGCCATTTCTCTGCTCCTCAAAATCATCGTAATTGAAAAACCTTGATTGGTTGTGAAATAATTTATCTAAGTTTCCTTTTGATAAATCATTGAATTTTTTATACCAATTTGTTTGTCTTTTGAAATGTGATTGTTTACTATCATCTTCACCTTTTACATACAACCTTTTTTTAGGATGATTGCGATTGTGAACTTTCAAAATGTTCTTCACAACAAATTGTTTATAATTGTTTCCTAAATGAAGTAAACAACTTTGTAAAAAAGCAGTATCGTCACCATTCATATAAACAGCAGGTGGTAAGTTAGCACCCGTCATCAACAAATCTTTTGATATCACAAGACCACTACCATCAAATTTAGGATGTGTAATCAACCTAACATCTAACTCATCAACCTCATCATTTATCTCATCCATCTCTTCTTGACTCATCGTATATCTAATACTACTTTGTTCTGTAGTTGCTTTAGGATCTACCATTTCATAGAATGGTGCGTCTGTAAATTTATTGTGTTCTAACACTTTCCAACTATCATCCCACATCTTTCTGATAGCGAATGTTGTGATGTATCTATGAATATTGTTGGCTTTAGCGTGTTCTGATATCTGTTCTAACACCACGAATGTTTGTGATGGCATCAAACAATCTGACTCACCCCATATTGTAAAATCATAATCTACACCTCTTGTGTTTAGTTCTCTTCTGTAGTTTGCCATCGTGTAGGGTTTTTTATCATCTTGATAAAATAAACTTTGGAAACCATATTTCTTTTGCAACTCACCTATGCGAACAACTATATCTGTCTTTTTTTGCTTTGATTCACACTCTTCAAAATAAGATGATAAGTTCCACATTATTTCTACAGTTACATTTTCCTTATTATCCACAAACTCTAATGCTTTGTATACAGATTTTATGTATTCTTCTATTATTTCTATTTCATAGAACATAGCTTGACATCCTATGAGATATGTGTTACTCAGTTTCATATTTGTGTCCATATTGTTTCATAAATTCTGACATTACCTGTGCTCTCAAACTTTTCTCAAAACCATTGAAGTGCCAAACGTAACCCATATCAACAAATTTGAATCCATTCAATATTTCTTTTCTCATCAAATGTGTTAGATTCCACCTCTTTGATAATAGATTCACATTACTCATCTCACGATTGACTATATAGTTTACAGGTGTTTGGTCGGAACCTTTTTTCAAAGTTTCATGTTGTAACTTTAGTATTTCTTCTTCATTGTCAAAATAAAAATCTGTAATTGTTTTACTTATCTTTGCCATCTTCTTTGTCATAAAGATAACACCACAATTAAAATATCTCTCCCAATCAAGACTAACATCATTGAATAAATGTTGATAACCCTCAACACTATCCTTTACCCAACCAAGATTGTCGTTATCTACACATGCAGCAAAATCACTATTCTTTCCTATCCACTCATCTTCAAAAATATTTGGTGCATCCCATCTAATCATGGTATCTAAATCAACCATGAATATTTTATCATAATCTATATTATTGTGTTCTAATAAATCATGTACGTACCACCTCTGCCAAGTTACTTTCATCTTATCAGGATCGTGAATCGGTTCATTCATTACAAACAACTTTGCACCTATTCTATCACAATAATGTTTCCAAGTTTTCAAGCTATAATCAGAATAACTATCAACATCAGTTAGATGTTTTGATTGTATTGATGGGATAAATACTACGTTCATATTTTACTTAGAGCCTCTGCTATTTCACCCTCAGGTATCCTATCCAAATATAACACTCCTGTTTCAGGCTCAACATAAGGATTGTATATCTCAACTAATTCTTTTGGTTGGTAAGGTTTAGCTGAAATTAGTTTGTTTCTTGTCTCATTATCCACTTCGAAATAACACTCATGCTCTTTTATGTGTTTTGGATGTTCAAACATATCAAAATACTTTATCCAACCCTTAGTCAACTTGTAGTGTTCTATTCTGAATAGTATCTCACTATAAGTTAGTTCATCGGCTTTGTCTAAACCATGTTTTATAATATCAAAATAACCTGGCCACCTTTGTAGTTGGTCACAACGAAGCTCTCTAAATTTACCTGGCCGTATCCAAGCATAGTGATAAGTTATCAAGTCTGTAGGAAATAACATACCGTAACCCTCATTTGGATTATGATAATTTGTCGTCATAAAATTATTTAATATTTCATCGTAAAACTTACCACCCTTATCATACCTTACACAAATTCTACGAGACATATAGTTTCCATCGTGATGGTGTTCCTCTTCAGGTAACCACGGCTTTATTCGACTCTTCTCAACATACCAAAAGTTTTGCATATAGTCTATCCAAATACTTCTGAATCCTTGACCTGGCTCTATTTGGTCCATATATCCTTGAATTTCATCTTTAGCATCTTCGTGATGAAACACGTCCCCTTCAAATGGAAATATATAATCACCCTCTTCTACTTTTATACCCAACTCCTCAAAGTTTGTACAACCTGCCACGTAACAATCTGTAGAAGTCATGCTTTCATTATAATCAATAGGATTCAATATTATCTTTGTGTTAGGGTATTGTTTTTGTGCATCATCAACAATTTTTTCTAAATCTTTATAATCAAACGCTCTTTTTCCATCTAAGGTATATTCATCCAACCATTCTTTTGTGAGTTCCTTTTTACCCTCAGTGCCACCTGGAAATAATCCCTCATTGTAAATAATATAATCAGGATTGATAGTATCGATTATATTCGGAATCTGATACTTGATTAGGTGACTCTCACCAAATGTTGGAACTATTACTATCTTTTTACTCATATCAACTCCTTATAACACATCCATGTATAATGTGCCGTGTTTATCTGAAAGAATATTATTTGGTTTTTCTTTAGTGTAATAGTATAATGCTATTGATTTTCTATAGACACCATTAGGAACTTTTACAGGTTTAGGATGTCCATGATAAGCTATTACATCACCATCAGGTTGAGTATTGAAACAAACCATTCTATTAGCTATAGGTTCTATGCTCACCTTTGCTTCTGTAAGATTAGTATCCCATAATTCAAGGTTACCATTGAAACCAACATGCCAAATGTCACTCAAGTACAATATTAGATTCAGTCTTCGGTGATAGTCAGGCATGGTATCCGCTTGATTGAAATCAGCGTGAACTTTGAGAAAACCACCATTTCCTATCATGTGTAATCCACCACCTGCTAATTCTTTATCTGAAACTAAGTTTGGTATTTTGAACATAGAGCTCAACACATTACAAAAGTAGTCACTGTTTAGATAGTCAATCAATGTGCTTATATTAGGTAAAGATTTTACTAAGTTCTTGTCTTGACACATATACTTTATGCTGTTTTCATCATTTGATTTCCAATTCCATACGTGCGAATCTTTGTTAGGAAACTCTAATCTAATAGTATCCAACAGACTATCTCCTAAAAAGTTATCCCAAAGTATATGTGGAAATGGTTCGGTTCTAATCATTTACAAAATACCTTTACTCCATAACGTTCTTCAAATCTTGCTGCGTCACTTTCATCATTGACGATTGGTTCACCCTTGATATTTAGACTTGTGTTTAGAACCATCGGACAACCTGTTTCTTTGTAGAATCGTTTGATTAGATTGTAGTAATGTATGTTGTCTTCCTTACTAACAGTCTGAACTCTTGATGTTCCGTCTACATGACAGATAGCAGGATACTTA
>MDSW01196191.1_pt1 | contig 12421 bp, 10 predicted proteins | sample 811171 | NCBI WGS metagenome assembly MDSW01 (sample SAMN05326641, study PRJNA326480) | marine metagenome | isolation source: seawater | place: Atlantic Ocean: North West | collected 2012
GAAATCAGTAAAGTAATTGTTGGTCAGGAAGATGTAGTGGACCAGGTATGTATTTCTATTTTTTCTCGTGCTCATTGTCTACTGGTTGGTGTTCCAGGATTAGCGAAAACCCTTCTCGTAAATACCATTTCAGAAACTCTAGGTTTAAGCTTTAATCGTATTCAGTTTACACCTGACCTTATGCCTTCAGATATTATTGGTTCAGAAATTTTAGATGAAAATAAGGCATTCAAATTTATCTCTGGACCTGTTTTTTCCAATGTTGTATTGGCAGATGAAATTAATCGTACGCCTCCCAAAACACAGTCTGCATTGCTTGAGGCCATGCAAGAAAGAAACGTGACAGCATCAGGTAAAACATATGAATTACCTAATCCATTTTTTGTTTTAGCTACTCAAAATCCAATAGAGCAGGAGGGAACATATCCCTTACCAGAGGCTCAGCTTGATCGGTTTATGTTTAATATCTGGGTGGATTATCCAAGCTATGATGAGGAGCTCGAAATTGTTAAAAAAACAACCTCAGATGACAAGGAAAAGCCAGATGTTGTTTTAACATCAGATCAAATTATTGCTTATCAAGATTTAATTCGTAGGATACCAGTTGCAGATAATGTATTGGAATATGCAGTAAACCTTGTAAACAGCACGCGGGTAAATAATGAAAAGGCTCCAGAGATTACCAAAAAATATATCACGTGGGGTGCCGGTCCAAGAGCATCACAATATTTGATTATTGGAGCCAAATGTTATGCGGCTATTCAGGGAAAGTATTCACCAGATATTGAGGATGTAAAAGCCATTGCTAAACCGATTTTGAGGCATAGGTTGGTTAGAAACTACCGAGCTGAGGCTGAAGGATATTCTATGGATAGAATTATTTCAGAATTATTGTAAATTCTTGGTTTTCCGCAAATTTAATTTTGCTTTATCCCAGTATTCATCCATTTCAATTAAAGGCATACTTTCTATTTCTTTATTATCCTTTTTTATGAGCTTTTCCATAAGCTGAAAGCGGGCTATGAATTTTTGATTTGTTTTTGACAGGGCAGATTCTGGAGATAAGTCAATAAATCTTGCATAGTTGACTAATGAAAAAAGGAGGTCTCCAAATTCTTCTTCCATCTTATTGCTGTTTGTATTCATTTCCGCCTCAAATTCATTCATTTCCTCCTTCACCTTTTTCCAAACGTCCTTTGCTGTTTCCCATTCAAATCCAATCCCTTTTGCTTTTTCTTGAATTCGGGTTGCTTTAACTAAAGCCGGAAGCGATCCAGGTACCCCTTCAAGAACAGATGTTTTACCTTCTTTTAGCTTGAGTTTTTCCCAGTTCTTTTTAACCTCCTCCTCATCTTCAACCTGAACATTACCATAAATGTGTGGATGTCTATGAACCAGTTTATCACAAACTGTATTTATTGCATCTTCAATATCAAAGGCTTTTTTTTCACTCGCTATTTTGCAATAAAAAACCATATGCAATAACAGATCTCCGATTTCTCCTTTAAGCTCTTCAAGATTTTTGGCGGTGATGGCATCTGCAAGTTCGTATGTTTCTTCAATTGTCAAATTTCTTAAAGATTCAAAGGTTTGCTTTTGATCCCAGGGGCATTTCTCCCTCAAATCATCCATGATGTCCAATAATCTTTTAAACGCAATAAGTCTTCTATCCATTATGATACAAATGTAATATTAATCATATTGAATGCTTAACTTTGGTAACGTGAAAAAGGCACTTATTATCTTATTTTTAGTATTGAATGTATTTCAATTTGAAAGTCAAATAAGTGAAGGATTCGAGTTCAGAATTAAATCTGGATTTTTACTGGCGCATAGGGGAGTACTCTCACATTTACCTATGCAAACTGCCTTAGCCTCAGAACTTTCTTATTTCAAGCATTTAAAAGACGAAAAATCTTGGACCAAGAAATTGAATTACCCAACCGTTGGTGCAACATTTTTCTATGGTTCAGTTGGTAATAATGAAATATTAGGTAGGTATACTGCCTTGTATGGATTTGCAGATATTCCCATATTTTTAAAACATCAATTTGAACTTAACTGGCGTTTTGGTACTGGTTTAGGATATACGAACCGAATTTATGATCCAATATTTAATCCAAAAAATATGGCAATCAGTACGCATTTAAACGCTATGATTGTAATGGGAGTAAAATCTGTTTATCGCTTTAATAGGAGTAGTCTTTCTTTGGGAATTGATATGACCCATTTTAGTAATTGTGCGTTTAATATTCCCAATTATGGAATCAATATGCCATACGTGTCTATGAGCTATGCACGAAGCCTTAGACAAGATTCTATTTCTTCGGTGAGAAAACAAATTATGCAGTACAAAAGACTGTATTTTGGTGCTCATGGAATATTCTCACTACAGGAGATTAACCCACATGGTTCCCGAAAATACCCAGTATTTGCAATAAGTGCTTTTGGAAGATATTATTTTCAACAGAAGGCAGGTGTGGAATTGGGCATGGATATTATTTCGAAACAGTCAATATTTGATTTTGAGCCTCAAGTAGATAAGAGTCAGTCTAGTATTTTACAATTGGGGATCTATTCTGGTTATATACTACCGTTGAATCATTTTCATTTTTTCTTCGGAATGGGAGCCTATGTACGTGATCGCTATAGACCCAATGGACTCTTATACCATAGAATAGGGTTTAGATACCAACTTTCTAATGGATTTTACGGGAATATGACATTAAAATCTCACTGGGCGAAAGCGGATTATATGGAAGCTGGTATTGGATATTTGTTTAATTATAATAGAAGATAATTGACAAGAAATACGAATACATATCGAATCAGTTTATTGATCATTACGTTGTTTCTATGTTCGTTGTATTCGTGCAAGCCACCAAATGAGAGGAATTGTTTTAAAGGTGCAGGAGAAAGTGATTCGCTCATTGTTGAGTTACCGCATTTTAGTAAAGTAGTTTTAGATGAGCATATGACATTTGTCCTTGTTCAAGATACAGTCGAAAAAGTCAGGATATATGGTGGAGAGAATCTTTTAAATAACATTGTCCTAAATACAGATAATTCAGAGGAAGTAATAATTTCAAATGAAAATCGGTGTCGCTTTCTGAGATATAAAAACAATGAAATACTTGTCTATATTCATTTTATACATCTTGATGAGCTGATATATAATGGTTCGGAGACTTTAAGCAATGATGGTGTTTTGCAATTAGATGACATTCAGATTACTACCACAGGAGCGGCAGGATCAATCAACCTAAACCTTACAGCCAATGAGATTTATAATTATAATGAGCTAGGCTGGCCTGATCTTACCCTTTCTGGATCTTGCAATTTCCTTCGGTCCGAAATACTAGGAAATATGTATATCAATTCAAAGAACTTATTGGTCAATGAATCAATTAATTACATATCTCGAGCAGGGACCTTATCGAATATTAATGCAGATGGATGTGAATTAAAGGTTGAATTGTCTGGCACGGGTGATTTGTGGTATTATGGTTTACCATTGAGCATTGATAAAAAAGAATACAATTCTGGTAAACTTATTGACAAAAACTAATAATTTTGCAATATGAATATATTGATTCCCATCCTTTTATTATGTCTAGCATTTGCTGGAATTGCGATAAAAATTTTATTGAAAAAAGATGGTAAGTTTGCAGGTACCTGCGCTAGTAATAATCCTATGTTTCAAAATGAAGAGGGTGAGTGTAGTTTTTGTGGAGCAAAACCAGACGAAAACTGTAAATCTGAGACAGCGTGAGAATTCTATCCTTTAATGTAAATGGTATACGTGCCATTGTCAAAAAGAATTTCATTGCTGATATGCAGGAAATGAATCCGGATATTATTTGTCTTCAAGAAACAAAAGCTACTGTTTCACAGGTTAAGGAGGCCTTAATTGATCTAAATGGCTATCATATTTATGCGAATGAAGCTGAAAAAAAAGGTTATTCAGGAACTGCAATCTTAACAAAGAACGAACCGTTATCCATAGCCTATGATATTGGTATATCAGAACATGATCAAGAGGGTAGAGTCATTTGTGCTGAATACAAAGATTTTTATTTGGTAACCGTTTATGTTCCAAATTCTGGAAGCGAATTGTTAAGGCTAAACTATCGGATGAATTGGGACATGGCTTTTTGTGATTATCTAAAGCATCTTGAAAAGAAAAAGCCTGTTGTCGTATGTGGTGATTTCAATGTAGCCCATAAGTCTATTGATTTAGCCAGACCAAAACAGAATTATAATAAGTCCGCTGGTTTTATGCAAGAGGAAATTGATGGTATGGATCAATACGAAAATAATGGGTTTGTGGATACCTTTCGTTACTTGAATCCTGATGTAGAAAAGTATTCTTGGTGGAGCTATAGGGCAGGAGCAAGACAGCGAAATATTGGCTGGAGAATTGATTATTTTCTTGCCTCCAAAGAGTGGATAGATAATCTAAATTCTGCTGAAATTCATAATGAGATCATGGGTTCAGATCATTGCCCTGTATCTATTTCTTTTTAAACCAATTTAAAGGATTCCATCCAGTTTTAGAGCTTTCCTCAACATAATAATCTCCTGTATACCCATATCCATACCCATATCCATACCCATATCCATAGCCATATCCGTAGCCATATCCTTTGTTGCCGTAGGTTCCATTTAATAAAACCGCCATATTGGGTAGTCTTTTGTCATTTTTTAGATCTAAGGCAATATTCAACATCTTTTTAGGCAATTGATGAGCTCTAACTACATATACTACGGTATCTGCATACTTTGAAATGAGAAGGGTATCACTTACTATACCTACGGGTGCCGTATCAACGATTACATAATCGTACATTTTTTTTACTTCATTAAAGAGCGAGTCCACTTTTTCTGACATAAGTAATTCCGATGGGTTAGGAGGGATGTCACCGGAAGGAAGGATATCAATATTGTCATTCAATTGTGTAGTATATATATAATCTTTAAAATTATTTTTTGAGTCTACAATGTAATTGGTTACCCCTCGCGATCTTTCATTGCCCATATAATCCTCTAGTTTTGGGGCTCTTAGGTCCATTCCAAGGATCAAAACTTTTTTTCCGGATAAAGCAAGAGATAGTGAAAAGTTCACAGCGGTAAAGGATTTTCCTTCTTTTGCTACCGATGAGGTTATAAATATTGTTCTACCGATTTCTTCATTTGTGGTCTTCATGAAATCAATATTTGTTCTTAGTGTTCTAAATGCTTCAGATATAGCTGTTTTACTTCCCTTCGAAATAACAACGTTTTTGTTTTTTTCTCCCAGTGGAATATTTCCGATATAGGGTAGGCCAAACTTATCGATATCTGACTTTGAATATATCTTATCACTAAAGAGACCTCTTAGGTATATGATAATAGCAAAAATCAATAATGAAAATAAAACAGCAGAAGTATAAAAAACTTTGGGTTTTGGATAAACAATACTGTTTGAGGAAAAGGCAGGGTCAACAACTTTTGCATTACCTATTCCCATAGACATGGCTATTTGATTCTCCTCTCTCTTTTCAAGTAAATATAAATACAAGGTTTCCTTTATTTCCTGTTGGCGTTGTATCGCTCTAAAATTCTTCTCATAGCCTGGAAGAAGACTCAGATTGTTGCGTATGTTTCTATTTTCAGCTTTATACTCATCTAGAATTTTTTGTTTCGATTGAATGAGGTTATCTATGCTTTGTAACAAAGAGGCTCTAACCTGAGATATTCTGTATGTTAGATTCTCAACCTCAGGATTATTAATTGTTGCGGTTTTGAGCTCTTCAGCTCTAAGAAGAGTTAATTTATTGTATGTTTCAACAGATTTTTCAATAGTACCATCAGACAAACCTAAATTCGCAGGAATCAATGCATTTTCATTATTCGAATCGGTTATATAATTTTTCATCATTTGACCAAGTTCTAATTGAACACTAGCGTCGATAATACTCTTTGAAAATTCATTTTTGCTAATAATGGTTTGTTCAACCTCAAAGGGAATATTATTAATGTTATTATCCTCCTTAAATTTTTGTGAATAGGTTTCTATGATTTCTAATTCATTTGAAATGATTTTTATTCGGTCTTTAATGAATTTATCAGTGTTTTTTGTTATCAGTGTCTTGTCTTTTACAACATCTTCATTGTACTTAATAATCAATGTATTTAAAATATCAATGGCCTTTTGTGAAGATGCGTTTTGTATTGAAATGTTGAGAATTGATCCATTTGAAACCAATTGTTCTACATTAAGTTGATTTAATAATTCACTAATCACATCCTTCTTCTGGTATTTGTTCACCTGAATCTGATTGCCAATGAATTTTTTATCAAAATGATTGGTTTTTTTAATAGATAGGTTACAATTACATGCTTTAAAGAAATAGGATTTTCCATATTCAATACCTTTTATCACCTCTCCATTAATATTTACAATTTGGGCCTTTTGCTCATTCAAAAGTTTAATAATGAATTTAAAAGCAATGTTTTCACGAGCTTGTATAGTATCTAAAATATCTATTTCAATTGGAGAAACTCCATACAAATCACGTTTGGTCAATCCCGTTACCCCTCCTATTGATTTTAGAATTACATCAATTTCTAAAGAGTCGACAACATTTCCCATAATTGTACGAGATGTGATTACGGACTTTTCATTCTCAATAGAATTGTTGAATTGCATGATTTTTAAATCTTCAAATGCAGAAGTTTCGCTTAATCCAGAGGTAGTATTCTCATCATCCTTAATAATGATTTTAATGGATGCCTCATACATCGGAGTAGTGTACCTGAGATAGAGATAGGTTGAGGTAATTACTATTGCGAAAATAGCAAGCAGCAACTTCCAATTAGAAAGAACTTTATACCAAATTTCTTTCAGATTAATTTTTTCAGGTTGCTTTTCAAAATCAGACATCATTTGCGAAGGACTCATGGGGTTGTAATCAGATTAATGGTAGTGAGTAGCAATGATATTGAGGTCAATAAGGGAATATATACAGGGCTGTATCTTGCGGTTGCTGTTTTTGCTTTATTGGGCGGAACATAAATAATATCGTTCTGCTTAAGCATAAAGTATTCTGAATAGAAAATATCCTCTTTATTTAAGTCGATTGTTGCCTTTGTTAATGAATCATTGATTTCTCTGTAAATGACAACTTCATTAATATTTGCCGTAATATTAACATCTCCCGCAATCCCAAGAGCTTCGATAAAAGAAACCTTTTCATTAGGAATATTAAATGTTCCTGGTCTTTGAACATCTCCTAAAACAGTTACTTTGTAATTTAATATTTTCAGCTGTATAATCGGTTCTGTAATAAAAACCTTAAGCTTTTCAACAATTTCGTTTTTCACTTCTTCTCTGGTTCTATTATGAGCCAATACCTTACCTGCATAGGGTACTTCTAGATAACCTTCCTGATCAACCAAAAATCCCTTAAGTGCAGAGGCTCCTGAGGTGTAGGTAAGTTGGTTCCTAATGTTATTTTCTACAGCGGTTGAAAATAGTTTGGTGAATTTTTCATTACTGGATATCAAGGTAATCTCAATAATGTCATTTTTCTCTATGACTGGAACGTGATTGGTCTGAGCTTTATAAAGTTTAATGGCATCTTCATTTGACACTTCAAAACGAATCGTTTTTGATGTAGAGCAGGCCACTACAATAATTGAAATGAGGGCCAAAAATGAAATATTACGGAAATTGACTTTCATGCTTTCTAATAGCTTCTCTTTTTTCTAAAAGCGATATTGAATAAAGCTTTGAAAAAATATACGAAATCTGTAGAGAAAGGTTTACTTTTTTTGGTTTGCATATATTTTAGTTCTGCCTCGAGAACGTCTTCATATGTGCTTTTCATATTCAGGGATACATATGGAGGAATACAACCGGGTTTAAATTGTTTTCTAATTTCTTTCAATTCTTCTGGTAATATTTCAAAATAGGACTCACTGACTGGTCTAAAACCAACAACTTTCATATCACCCTTCAATAGGTTAAGCAGTTGTGGGATTTCATCCAACCAATATTTCCTGAAGACTTTGGCCCATCTTGTCATCCTAAAATCATTCTGAATTTTTCCTTTAGATGAAAAACCATGTGTAGTGAGCATATACTGATGAATATATTCAGAATATGGGTGCATTGTTCGTAGTTTGTAAACATGAATAGACTTTCCATTTTTACCAACTCTTTTTTGAGTAAAAATAGGACCTTCAGAGACTTTTTCTTTTTTTGGTTCGTGCGTTTTTTGACTACAGAATATATGATAATCATTGATTTTTCTATACTCATATATTTCAAATCCGTTATATGCTAATCTACCCAGTATCTCTGCTTTTGAAATCAATACCTTATGACTTCTAAAGAGATGAAGTTTCACGAAATTTAGTAGGCGAATTCGAGGAACAACCCTAAATATTGAAAAGTTGGTCATTCTGTATAAAAAACTCAGAATTGGAATGTTGAGAATTCGTCTATTCGATTCTCTCCAGTCTTCAAGAGTAATTGCCTTTGTTAAGTAGTAGCTTTTTACTTTAAGAGATTTGGAAACCGAATTTAAGTGGTCATTGATATCTCTATGCTTATTCAGTAAAAATGAATCAAAGTGAAATAATTTGTCTTTTTCAGAAAAATCTATCGATTTTTTGAGCTGCGTATAAAAAAGTTTCAATTCTTTATCCTTGCTCTCATCAGCAAACTTGTTAAACAAAATCGATATTTCTTCCTCCTCAAATTTCATTTCTCCTTTTGTTAGATTGACGTAAATTTAATACCTTTATGATGAAGATTCAAAAAAGATTGTAGGTTTTAAATTTGAACTTTTGGATTATTGGAAGTTTTATTTTGATGGAGGCAAACTTTTGTGATTGATATGCGTCTATAGAAAAACGTCTTTGCACTCAACAAAAAACATGATGAAAAAGAACATTTTCTTAATTATTTTTCTTTTTACAGGACTAAATTCTTTTGGTCAGTTATTGCCTCAGTTAAGAAGTGTAGATTGTAATAGGTCTAATACACAGCTTTATCAAAATTTATACGCAAACATAACCGGAGGTGTACAATATAGATTTAAAGTAACAAATAACACCACTTTAGTTACAGATAGTATAACAAAAGCAACACGTGGATTTAATTTAAATGAACTCCCTTCTCTCAATAGGTACAATTGCACCTATGATGTTCAAGTTCAAATGGATAATGGTTCGGGGTTTGGTGCCTATGGTAATATTTGTAACCCTTCAACGGTAGCAATTACGACAAAATTAAGGTCTGCCGATTGTGGGAAAAATCTACCAGCAATAGGAACCACTGTGTATGCTTCATTAAGTACTGCTGATTCATGGGACTTTGAGGTCAGAAATGTAACTGATCCCTCTACAACTGAGGTCGTTTCGGGTTTACCAACCCGAGCATTTGCATTGACCATGGCTAGTGCTCCTTTTCAGCTGAATAATCAAGAATATGAAGTTCGTGTAAGAACGGTTCAAGGAGGTGTTACTCAACCTTGGGGTGATTGGTGTTCCTTGTTTACACCAGCAATTATTGCAAAATTAAGAAACAGTGATTGTGGTCTTACTTTGAGTTCTATCAATTATCCGGTTTATGCGAATGTTACCTCAGCTGATTCATGGGATTTTGAAGTAAGAAATGTGACAGATCCAGCCACAACGGAAATTGTAAATAGTTCAGATAGAGAATTTCGGCTGACAGATGCATCAGCTCAATATCAGTTATTTAATGAAGAATACGAAATAAGAGTTAGAACTACCCAAGGGGGTGCAATACAGCCTTGGGGAGATTGGTGTTCTGTTTTTACTCCGAATGTAGCTCCGCCTGAGATTACGGATGGTTGCGGAAATACCTTTAATTATCTAGCCTACGAATTTATTACTTGTACGGATGTATCGGCCACAACATATAGGTGGAGGTTAAGGATTGGTTCAACAGTTGTTGATACCGTAAACACTTCAACAAATCAAGTTCGAATTGCGGACTTTTTGGATGATTTGAATCAACCATTATATGACTATGGAACAACATACAATATTTCTGTTCAAGCAGATATCGGTGGTACATGGACTGCTTATGGTAATGCTTGTTCTGTAACCACTGCGGCAGAGCCATTGACGGATGTTCAATTCGAGTGTGGTAACACTTTGGCTTCGTTAAATCAGCCGATTATATTTTATGCGATATTCAATGCGACAAATTATGAATATGAGGTGACTGATCTAACAGGTTCAGATGGTGTACAAACGCTAAGTAAATCTACCAAATCTTTTGCCTTTAATGAATTAGGTAACTTTTCATACGGTCATGATTACAGTATTCGTTGCAGGGTAACATTTAAGGGTACCCAATATGGTTATGGTTCGGCATGTACGGTTTCTTCTCCTCCGCCAGTTATTAAACTTCGGAATGCTGATTGTCCTAAGACCCTAACGTTTTCAACTCAGAATGTATATGCAAACAATTCTTTAACCTTTGATAATCCTGGGGGGCTTGGTTTGGATCCAGTAAATTCTTATCGATTTAGAATTGGGGCCCAAGAATCTCCTTGGCAGACATCACGCGGAATTAATTTACAAACAATCTTAGGTGCACCACCATCAGCAAGTACGGGATACAACATTGAAGTTCAAGTAACTTACGATGGGGTTGTTCAACCCTATGGAGCGGCATGTACAGTTACCACGCCTGCATCGATGATTGCTATTGACGATGGCCTAGCAGACGAAAATAAGAATACGTTCAATGAGAACCAATCAGACCTCGTTCAGGTGTTCCCAAATCCCTCAAATGATGTCTTCATTGTAAAACCTACTAAAGAAAACAATGACGAGAGAATAGAGTTGCGTTTGTATGATTTAAAGGGTACACTGATTGAAATACCAGATAATGTTATTTCTTCAACAGGACTTTCCGAGGTAAGATTAGGCAAGAATCTTATAAAAGGTATTTATTATCTGCACGTGTACAGTGAAAGCGGAGGAATTGAGTCGATTCAGTTAATCAAGCTTTAACAATTATCCTCTTAATTTGATTTTTAAAGTTTTGGAAAACCAATTCCTTACCCCAAAGTAAAGGATTATTCGTCCATCTCTGCGGATGAAAGTTGAACATAATCTGATGAGGCAGCACTTCTTTTTTAAGTTTGTCAATTAGGTCATTTGAGCTCGAAATGTCATATGAAAATCTTGAATCAACGTGATCTCGTACACTTATTTTTTGATTTTCCCAGGTCCTTCCTGTGTCTGTCAGATATAGAACTTCATTGAAGTTAACATCAAAATAGGGTTCCCCAATAATACCATAATCTTTATAATTGAATTCCTTCCACATGTCTTTACTGTCGTATTTGGACATTGGGCTGCCGTGCATGCATATGGTCTCAACATTGGCAATTTTTCGAAGCTTGTCAAGGTCAGATTTAAATTGGCACAATGCAAGATTAAGGTTTCCTTTGTGAGTTGTAAGACATTCGTAATGGTAACCAATTTCATGTCCCATTTCACTTATTTCTTTTATAATATTTTCGTCCCAACTTTGAGGAACTGAACGAAAATAATAGACACCATGGATATTTCGTTCTGATTGTAAACGTGCAAATGCTAAAGAATTTTTTGGCAATAAATCTACATCATGCCTGAGAATGACGGCTTTTGTTTTAGGATTCTTAATGAAAGAGGCAAATGTTTGAAATTCATAACCGCACCTAATCAATTCAGTTAGGATTTCTAAATACTTATTTAAAGTAAAGTCCATTATTTGATTTCGTTTGATTTCAGAATAATTCCTTCAAGTAGAGAAAGAACCTCTCTCTGAACTTTTTTACTTTCCTTAAAATTTGGTTTTCCTTTTTTTGAACTTTCTAAAATCGACATAATTTCATTAACATTCCTCGAATGATGCATCATTTTTGATTTAATCATACTTGCATCAACACTTAAAAGCTTTTTACCTGCAAAAAATGAAATTGCCGGTGTTCCCAAAATAGCCGCTTCTCGGGCAAAAGTTCCAGCACCTGTGAGTACTGCTTCAGAATAATAACATACATCCAATCCATTTAAAGGACCCTCTGGAACAAATATTTGTTTATGTTTTGAAACATATTTTTGATCGTCTTTATATCTCGGAAGAAATAATATGTTGTGTCCTTTTTTTATTAATACATCAACTAATTCAGGGACAATTGACTTTGCCTGATCTGGAACGTAGCTTGCTTTCAGGTTTTCTGGTCTAATGGTAATAAATGTATCGAATGGAATCAATTTTTTGAAGTCTGGATCAGGTTTATAATCCGCAATATAAATATGCTCTTTGTAGCCGTTATATTGTATGATTTTTGATTGATGAATCCCATCTTTAATGAATAGTTTTGGATCTATAAATGAAGGGATAAAA
>MDSW01027201.1_pt1 | contig 12420 bp, 8 predicted proteins | sample 811171 | NCBI WGS metagenome assembly MDSW01 (sample SAMN05326641, study PRJNA326480) | marine metagenome | isolation source: seawater | place: Atlantic Ocean: North West | collected 2012
ATGTGAGCGGCTCTTGTTCCCGAGCCGTACCACCCATCAGTCTCAACCCCAAGGAATTCTTGGAGCAGAACAGTATCGTCGCTCTCCTGCAACCAAAGGTAAGAAATTGTTAAAAGCGAATCGATATCTTCTTCGCTTGGGCTTTCATCTGTTTCTTCTAGGGTTTCTTCTTCGGTAACAGGTTCTGCTTCCGTTTCCATTTCCTGTTCTGTGGCTTCAGTAGCAGCTATTTCTGTTTGAAGGTTAACAATAAGTTCTTGTGCCTGTTCGAGTTGTGTTTGCGTCTCAGAAAGTTGTGCCCTGAGACTAGCTTCGAGGGTTGAGTTAGATTCTCCACCACAAGATGCAACCATTCCTAAAAGAACAGCGCCGATAATTGCTAAGCGTAATTTATTGCCATGCATCATAGAAACACCCATCTCATTGAGAATACTTTCTAGGAACAAATAATAACTGTCAGGACGACAGCATGCTGCTTCTAAAGATTAAACAGACTTTTGAATGATCGGACCCAATCATCTTGACTGCTTACCTGTTTCCCGAGTTGCACCCAATCACTGTCAGAAACCGATCCATTATTTCGGGCATTAACCATTTCTGACGCACCCCACGCAACCGGCCAACGAAGTTGTCCTTCTGAGCTATTCAGGCATTCTAAAATAGTTTCAGCAACGACTTCGGGACGCACATTAGCCGCTATGCCCGCTGCGTACATATCCATCATTCGTTGATATGTGTCTGCATAGATTGGGCTCTTAGGGGTCTCGCTATTTTTCCCGAGTATTGCGGTGCGAGTGACGCCGGGTTCAATTAGTGAAACGCGAATACCAAAAGTCGCGAGGTCATGAGCAAGGTTTTCGGATAGTCCTTCCATGGCCCATTTTGAAGCTGAGTAGATAGGTTGGCCAGGTAAGCCCACGCGCCCAGCAATCGAGGAAATTTGAACGATATGTCCCGATTGTTGCTTCCTCATAACTGGAAGGGCAGCTTGAGTACAGCGAATGACTCCCCAAAAATTAGTTTCAAAAACTGATTTATCTAGATCAATATCAATATCTTCTATAGCTGCATTCGATCCCACACCTGCGTTGTTGATAAGCACATCAATTTGATCCGTTTGTGACAATATTGATTCGAATCCATCGTTAACAGAATCCGTTTCAGAAACGTCAAGTTCAACCTCATGAACTTCTAAATTTCGATCTGCAGCAAGCTCACGAAGTTTCTCCCCTCTTGACAACGCTCGCATAGTTGCAAAAACCTGGTAGCCACGTTCAGCCAGAAGAAGCGACGTTGATCTTCCAATCCCTGAATTAGCACCCGTAACCACGGCGACTTTCGGCATTTGATTACTCACAACCCATTTCGAGTATCCAACTGGTAAGACACCGGTCCTCTATCTTGGCCATTATTGACTCTGATCTCTAAGGAATCTCCGAAGAATTTTACCGCTTGGTGATTTGGGGATCTCGTCGATGAATTCGACCATTCGAACTTGCTTGTATGTGGCAACTTTGTCTGAAACGTAATCCTGTATGTCAGTTTGGGTAGCATCCATTCCAGGTTTGAGGGTGACAAAAGCCTTTGGGATTTCTCCTGCCTCATCATCTGGGATACCGATTACAGCAACATCAGCTACTGAAGGGTGGGAGATAATAATTGCTTCCAATTCAGCTGGAGGTACCTGAAAGCCTTTGTACTTAATTAGTTCTTTAACACGGTCAACAATATATATGTGCTCATGGTCATCAATGACAGCGACATCGCCTGTATGGAGCCAACCTTCACTATCAATTGTTTCTGCAGTTGCTTCAGGGTTGTTCAGGTATCCGGCCATGACCATCGGTCCTCGAACCCACAACTCGCCCTCTTCGCCTAATTCTTTATCTTCACCCGTTTCAGGGTCAACGATTCGACATTCAGAATTTGGAACTGTCACCCCAACCGAACCTGGGCGGTACTGTCCAGGCGGAGTCATGTGAGACACAGGACTCAACTCGGTCATTCCATACCCTTGAACAATTTCACAATCAATACGGTCTGAAGCTTCCGCAGTAAGTTCGGCTCCCAAAGGGGCAGCCCCTGACATGACGAGTTCAAGCGACGTAAGATCATAGTTATCAATTATTGGCTGTTTCGCAAGTGCTAAAATCATTGGTGGAACAGCGAAGAAATGGGTTATCTCATGCTTTTGAATTAATTCAAGAGCTGCAACGAGATCAAACCGTGGCATTGAAATAACAGTGCATCCATTCGCAAGCAACCCATTCATTAATACTTGCATGCCATATATATGAAAAAAAGGAAGAGCTGCAAGGCCGGAAGAATCTTCGTCATAGGGAATAGCTGACTCACATTGGCAGAGGTTCGCTACAAGGTTGCGATGAGTCAACATCACACCCTTTGGTAGGCCAGTAGTTCCTGAGGAGTAGGGGAGAACCACATGATGATTATGAAAATCAACAGCTACCTGGTCTATTGGGTCAGCGAGCAAAACGTCGCTTAGGGGAGTCGCGTTATCGTGTTCGCCAATAACAATTATTTCTTCAACATCAGTTCCCTCAATAGCTTCTAAAGCAATCGGCATAGCAGCTTCAATCGTTACAAGAATAGAAGCTGAAGCATCAAGAAGTTGAAAGCGAATCTCCTCTGGCCCATAAGTTGGGTTAACAGTCGTAACTGTTCCTCCAGCAACACCACATCCATGAAAAACGACTGCGTATTCAGGAATATTAGGAGCAACTAAAGCTAGCGTCGACCCTGTGGAGAAACCTCGTTCTTTTAATCCTCCTGCGAAACGTCGTATCTGGTCCTTTAATTCACCAAACGTGATTACCCTGCCAGACCCTCCATCAATAAAAGCTGCTTTATCAGCAAGTTTGTCTGCTTTGCGTAGGACATAATCTGTGATTGAAATATCATCAATTACTACATCTGGAAGAGGACTCTTATGGATGACAGGCATATTTTCTCCTAAATAGCTTTCAGGGGTAGCTTCTCGCAAACTGTGGTGTAATGCAAACCCATTTCAAGCGGGTCGCATTTACTTCGCCTCTTCTCCCTAGCATTTCCCAAGAAAGTAAATCGGGCTATTGTTATTGAGGAAAAGAAAGAGAACTTCGGAGGTTTTAATGGGTCGGTTTAGTGGAAAAGTTGCTTTAGTAACAGGAGCTGCGTCTGGTGTAGGAAGAGCAACCGTTCGTCAAATGGTTAAAGATGGAGCGAACGTATCCGGTATTGACATAAATCAAGAGGGATTAGAAGCTTTATCCGAAGAGATCGGCGAACAATTTCACCATATTGCCTGCGACATCAGCGACCGGGAAGCTGCACAAAACGCAGTAGAGGAGAGTGTCGTACATTTCGGGAAGCTAGATATCGTTGCAAATGTTGCTGGAGTCGTCCGGTCACATCATGCAACTGATGTTGATGAAAAAACATGGAGATTGATCATGGGAGTCAATGTCGATGGAATGTTTTGGGTCACCCAAGCAGTAATACCGCACTTACTAGAAGCAGGCGGCAACATCGTCAATGTTGCATCAAATGCCGGTTTTATGGGCCAGGCATACACGGTTCCCTATTGTGCAGCTAAAGGAGCCGTCATTAACATGACGCGGGCGCTCGCAATGGAGTACATAAAAACAGATTTACGAGTAAACGCAATCGCTCCTGGTGGAATGAAAACCGCTATGACTGAAAATTGGCAAATGCCCGAAGGAATTGACTTCGAATTGATGCAAACATACACGGGATTTCGAGGAATGGCTGAACCAGACACAGCAGCAAATGCTATTTGCTGGATGGCTTCCGATGAAGCAGCACGCTGTACAGGTTCAATACTTTCTGTTGACGGAGGCTTGACAGCTGCTTAAATTATTGAATGCTAATAAGACAAGGCTATGATCAAACGGAACGGGGGAACAATGCGAGGCATCAAACATCCAATTACACACGAAATTTACGAAGTCAGTGATGACGCAACAAACGTCATTGTAAACGGAGAAGCCGGATCTGGCGTTTTTACATTTGGGGGCGAGTGGGTTTCAGGCGATTTGAAATCTGCTGACGAACATCTCTGTGGATGGTTGGGTAGCGAACGTGGAGAGAATAGATTCCGTGATGCCGAAAATAGAACAAGGAAATTATCGTGACTATCGCTGAATCAAAATCACAAGACCTTACATATCAACAACTCCTTGACTCAGACACGCACGAAGTCAACCCAACGTTACGTATGACAAGCGACGTTGATTTCGGGACAATGAACATCCCTGTTGAACGTTACACATCGCAAGAATTTTTTGACTTAGAGGTTGAGAAGATCTGGAAAAAAGCCTGGCAGATGGTTTGCCGAGAAGAACACATCCCAAATGTAGGCGACACCTACGTTTATGACATTGTAGGGACCTCTATCCTTGTCGTTCGTTCTGCACCAAATGAAATTAAAGCTTTTTATAATGCGTGCCTGCATCGAGGAAGACAACTCCGAGAATGCAGCGGGCACGCAGGTGATGTTATTCGCTGTCCTTTTCATGCACTTGCTTGGCATCTAGACGGCTCACTGGAAAACCTGACAACAGCATGGGACTTCCCGCAGGTCGAACCCGAAAGTTTCTCTTTGCCTGAAGTACACGTAGCATCTTGGGAGGGTTGGGTCTTTATCAATATGGACCCAGATTGTGAAGATTTCAATGAATACATTGGGGACCTTCCAATGCATTTTGAGAAATGGGCTCCCCATAAAAAATTTGTTTCTGCCCATGTTGCTAAGCGCTATCCAGTTAACTGGAAAGTTGCTCAAGAAGCTTTTATGGAAGCATTTCATGTAATAGCTACGCACCCTCAAATACTTGCTGGAACGGGTGATTGCAATAGTCAATACGATGTGTTCGGTAATTTTTCACGAGCGATCACTCCGAATGCGACTCCAAGCCCACACCTTCAATGGGAACCTACAGAGCAAGAAATTTTTGATGCCATTACTGATAAGAGGTTGGATGAGGATGCTATGGCTACGATCCCTGAAGGAATGTCTGCCCGTGCTTTTGCTGCTCAAGTTGCGCGTGAAAGACTCCGGTCAGCTGTCCCAGATGTTGATGAATACTGTGATGCTGAAATCAATGACAGCATGTACTTCACACTTTTCCCCAACTTCCATCCTTGGGGTGCTTTCAATCGTATTAACTACCGGTTTAGACCTGTAGGGACAAAAGTTGATGAGTGCCTTATGGAATGTATTTACACAGAGGATTTTGAAGGCGATGAGCGACCAGCTCCAGCTGAATACATTGAATTAGGGCTAGATCAAGAATGGATTGAACTAATCCCTGAAATTGGCAACCTTGCTCGAGTTTTCCAGCAAGATAGTTTCAATCTTCCTAAAGTCCAAAAGGGCCTCGAAACTTTTAGAGCTGATGGATTAACCCTTACAAAATACCAAGAAGTTAAAATCCGTCATTGGCACGCAATGGCAGAAAAATTTATTACTCGCTAATCGTTTAATTATCAGCGATCCAAGTGCCATGGAAGCCTGTTGGAACACGCTTTGGGACATGGATTTCAGCTAACGGATCACTCGCTATGTTACTTGCGTCAAGAATAGCTAAATATGAGGTGTCAGTATCACCAGCGTAAACGTAGGTCATTAGGTATCCGTCATCTTCGTTCTTTGCCCCTTCCGCTGGAACAAATGAAGGTTCTCCTGGGAAATGGCTCTTTGGGAAGTTATGTAGTTCGGATGTCCCTCCATTTGCTAAATCGTACTTTACGGTAGCGCCACCTTCGCTCACACCGCTTATCCCGCCATCACCCGTTGAAAGGCAATACCCGTAACGATTCTGAAGGCCCACAAGACTATCAGGAAGCTTAGGGAACTCACTTCCTCGGTCATCAATTTGACGTTCGGAAACAGTCCCTGTTTTCATGTTGAGTCGCCATTCCCACATCATTGGCGAATCAGCTGGGTCGGGTGCATCGTTAACAGCTATTTCAGATGAATCTCTCCAGATTTCACGCAAACGGCAGCCGTTAACAACAATTTCATCGCCATCTTCATACGAATTTAAAGTATGGAAGACATAGCATGGATTCACATCAAACCATTTAACATCAGCATCCGAGCCTGTTCTAGGCATAACACCAAACCGGGAAGCATAATCGTCACTCCAACGGATAGGCATACCCCCTTGCATAGCCATTTCCATATCGAAAATAGCTGGCAGATCAAGAAAAATAGAATGGTTGCGGGTAACGGTGAAATCATGCATCATTGTCGGGCCGCCAACAGTTATTTCTTCGCTCTGCACGAGTTGCCCATCGGGGCTGATCCGGTGGTAGGTCAAATATGGTGGAAGAGAACTATACCCAAACATGAGAAGCTCACCGGTCTCACCGCAGACTTTAGGGTGGGCGGTCATAGCTGTAGTTAGTTTCCCTCCGTATGTATGGCAGCCAATAGTGTCAATCTCTTTGCTGAGTTCATAAGGGAAAGACCCTTCCTCGAGGGCGTAAATTTTCCCTGCGTGACCAAGAACACTTGTATTAGCAACACTGACTTCGTAGTTGAATCCCATTGTTTCCATATCGAGATACAGCTCCATACGATCTTTATCTGGATTATCAAACATTGGGGTTCGAACATACCGGTTGCGATACCAGTTTGCCTTTCCATCGGCAATTTCAATACCGTGGATCATGCCATCACCTACAAACCAATGATCGGATATTCCAGATTGAGGGTTAGCTCCATTACGGAAATATCGTCCGGCTAGTTCTGAAGGAATTGAACCTTTTACTTCAAGGCTGGTGACTGTAAGTTCATCAAAAACTGGCGCATTGTTTCCAGAAAGGTGCCACGGTTTTTGCTCATCCGTTCCACTGTCAGGTATTTCTGTCGCTGTCATAATTCCCCCTGAAGCTATTTAGGTGTTAATTGGCTTCAAGTGCTACTGTTGCACAAATCTAGCTTCATTGCCATTTATCGCTCTTGGCTTTGGATCATTAATTAGCGGGGGCAAATTTACCTTGGAGATCTATTTCCAAAATCTTTTAACAGGCCTTGGCGACGGAGCTGTCATAGCAGGTATTGCCCTAGGGCTTGTCCTCGCTTACCAAGGTTCTGGCGTTCTTAATTTCGCTCATGGAGCGATGATGATGTACTCCACATACATTTACGACGAACTCCGGGATACAGGGGATTTTGTTTTTCCTATCTCTTTCTTTGGAACAGACAGAGTGAACCTCCTCGGGACTCCAGAAAAAGGAGAGTTAGCTGCCTTTTGGCCTTCTTTCTTACTAGCTCTCCTTATGGCAGCCATACTTGGCTTACTAATTCACCTTCTTGTTTTTCGCCCCTTACGAGGCGCCCCATTGTTAGCTAAAGTTGTAGCCACTGTCGGTGTTTTCATCCTATTGCAATCACTTGTTCTTCTCCGTTTCGGAACAGCGAATGAAACCGTTCGGGCAATTCTCCCCACCGATACCGTGACACTTTTCGGTACACGAATACCACAAGATAGGTTCTGGTTAGCGGGAATAGTTCTTGCGACTGCGCTTCTCCTCACTATCATCTACCGAGCCACGGTTTTTGGATTAGCGACACGCGCAGCGGCCGAAGATGAAAAGGGAGCGACAATCCTTGGTTTCTCCCCCAACACTCTTGCAGCGGGAAATTGGGTGCTTGCCTCTGTAGTAGCCGCAGTATTTGGAATACTTGCAGCCTCTCTTTCCAATGGGGTGAATACAGTCAATTACACTTTGCTAGTTGTTCCTGCATTAGCCGGAGCTTTAGTAGGAGCATTGCGATCATTTGGGGTCACAGCAGTTACCTGCTTAGCACTCGGGATGTTCCGATCAGAATTATCCTTGTTGCAAATCAAATCCTGGTGGCCTGACTTTGCGAGAACTGGAATGCGAGATGTTCTTCCATTCCTTGTAATAGTCGCTATTCTTTTCTTCCGTGGGAAAAATCTTCCATCCCGTGACAATTTTGTTGATGTTCGACTGGCTTTCGCACCGAAACCAAGGAATGTTTTTCCAGCAACAATAATTCTGTCTGGATTGACAATTCTTGCTATTTTCTTTTTCGACCGTGCATTAAGGCTAAGTCTTTACGAATCGTTGACTTCAACCATTATCGTGCTCTCAATAGTCGTCCTAACAGGACTTGTTGGTCAGGTTTCTCTAGCTCAAGCAGTTTTTGCTGGAATCTCCGGTTTCATCCTTGGGAAAATAGCGATAGAAACAGGTATTCCTTTCCCCATTTCCCCATTTTTAGGTGCGTTCGGGGCTGTAATCCTTGGATTAATAGTTGGTATACCCGCTCTCCGCATAAGGGGGATACAACTAGCAGTAGTAACTATGGCGTTAGGTGTGGCTTTAGGAACAATTTTGTTTACAAACCGCTGGTTCATTGGAAATACCGGAGCGCTACCAATAGAGCCACCGGACCTGTTTGGCATTAACTTAGCAGCAAATGTTGGAACCGATTTTAACAGATGGGAATATGGCCTCATGTTGCTTCTCGTTACTGTCTTTTGCGCATTATTTGTCGTTAACATCCGCCGATCCAGCACAGGGTTGAGGTTTTTGGCAATCCGGGCTAACGAACGTGCCGCAGCCGCATGCGGAATCAATGGAGCTGCAGTCAAGCTCCAAGCATTCGCGTTCTCTTCGTTTCTCGCTGGACTGGGAGGAGCCATGATGGCATATATGAGAGGCCAAATAAGTGGAGAATCCTTCAGTGTTTTCGCAAGTCTCGCTCTTCTCGCATTCGCCTACCTCGGCGGTATAGGTTCAGTCAGTGGAGCTCTCGTGGCAGGTGTAATAGCTCCAGGTGGGCTAGCAGTTGCATTAATAGCTAAAGGTTTTTCTGGCGACAGCATCGGAACATACGCTAACTTGGTCGGTGGAGTCGGACTTATAGTGACAGCGATACTAAACACTGATGGGATAGCAGGGAAAATAGCAAGAGATAACCAGTCGAAACGAAACGCGAAAATCGAAGCAAATAAAAACAAGGCCGAACTTTAAAGGGCCAAGGGGGAAAAATGAAGAAGACACTGATAACGCTGATAACGCTGATAGCGCTCCTCGGAGCTGCTTGTGGAGGTAGCTCTGACAGCAATACAGAAAATCAAAGTTCTGAAAGCTCGCAAGAAGAACAGTCCTCAAGTTCGTCAACTTCGGAGGAGAGCTCATCTTCTGATAGTGAAGCCTCGGATAGCGAGGAGGCCCGTGCGGCATTAGTTACGCTTCTTGGTTCTGCTTTCCCCATCGATAACAATGACTTTTTTGTATGTATTATCGATGGCGTGGCTGACGGCGTGGGGCTTAGCTACGAAGAGCTCCTTGACCAAATCCTAAGTGATGAGGACGATCAAGTAACGCAACAAGCAAGTGATGCAGCAGTTGGAGAATGTCTCACAGAGCTCACTGCTGACGAAATTATGCTACTCGGAGAGGATGAAGAAGCGCAGGAGGCAGACGAGCCTGTTGCAGCGGATGATTCACTTCCCCCTGTTCGGATAGGTTTGATGAATCAAGAGAACGACCCTATAGGGTCCTTTCCAGAAATAAGACTGGGTATTGAAGGAGCTGTTGACTACATCAATGCGGAACTAGGAGGCATAGATGGTCACCCGGTTGAACTTGAAGTCTGCTTGCAAAATAGTGTGCCGGCAGCGCAAGAATGTGCTCAAGATCTCGCTACAAGCGATCTGGTCTCAGTCATTAACGGCGTTAATATTTGGACTGTCGCATTTGACTTTTATGGGACGTTAGGAGACACACCTGTTATTGGTGGTCTACCGTTGTTCGCTGGTGACTATAATCAGCCTAACGCTAGGTACTTTAATGGCGGAAGCGTGCAAGTGTATTCAGCAGCTGCACGCTTTGTCGCTGAAGATCTTGGAGCAACCAAAGTTGCTGTTCTCGTGAATCAAAATCCCGCAGCTACAGCAGCCCTTGACTCAGGTCTCGCTCCTATCTTTGACTCATATGGAATCGAGTACGAAGCCATTGATGTTCCAATTCCGCTCACAGATGCCATTCCTCCTATGAGCCAAGCCGCAGCATCAGGTGCTGATCTAGTGATGCTACTTGCCGCTGGAAATGAATGTGTACCTGTAATTCGGGCAGCAAGCCAATTAGGAATACCTGCAGAAGAAATGTTCTATAGTGCAACATGCGATACAGAAGATATTTACGCAGAAGTAGGCGAGCTTATGGTCGGTAGCCATATTCACAAAGGTGGATACACAACACGAGAAGAATGGGCCCCCGATGAAGTCCTAGCTGAATTCGATAGTAGAGACGGGCTATTGGAGCAATACGCACCTGAAGCACCCGATGCTTCTTTCACCGGTCTTGGCTGGGTAACCATGGTGGATATTCATGACCTTTACGATGAAATCGGTTACGAGAACTTAAGTACTCCAGGAACTATTATCGCGACCATGGATGATGGCCAGACGAGAGGAAGAATAGGTTCTTTCGGCTGGGCATGCGTCTATAAAGACATCGGACTTTCATCACTCTGTCAAGGGTCAGCAATGTTTGTCGAAATAGGCGACTCCTTAGGGCGGTCTCTACCTCCTGCTGTTATAGGTCCAGAAGGGTATGTAAATGGCCTTGATTTACTTCAATAGTTCTCAAATTGTATTTAAATTAAAGAAAGGTCGTTAAATTATTGACTTAATGCATCGTTATACTTCAAAACCGTATACGTGGCTTGACTCAAGATATGCCCTAATCTAGCTAAATCACCCTTTGTGACAGGCTAAATCTAACTAGATCTTGTTCCAAAGGTTGATTTCTAGATCAAATTCCCAGTGAATAGGGATATTAGAGTTTTTTGTTGCTTAAGCGGTAATAGCTTTCAAGTATCTATTGTCTAATAAGGCTTTACAATTAATGTAAATTAACTGAATTTAGATGGGCATGAAATAGTTTTATGTACTTTAAGTACCTTTCTTCCATTATCTATTATTAGTAGGTGCCGCCGCTGTTACCTTCAAAGTTAATTCCGCTCAAGTGTTCAGATTCAAGTCACCCGAAATTTAGCGGTATCGTTGCTATAGCTGATTTAGTCTTGTACCTTATAGGGATCCAGTTGTCGGAGTGTTTTTTACAAAATGCTTAAAAAATTATCGTTGAAAAACCGAAATAAAAAGCCGTACGCGCGACCTCGTAAGCGCGCTCTTTTGGCTGCGACAGCTTTGCTTGCTTCCGTAGTACCTGTTATTGCAACTGCAAGTCCAGCTGCAGCGGTAGGAGAAGGAATTACACTAAGTAAGACAACTGCAACCGTTACGGAAGCTGGTGGAGCAGATACATTCACCGTGGTTCTTGATGCGCAGCCTTCTAGTAATGTTGTTCTACAGGTAGTCTCTGCAGATACAGGAGAGGCAACTGTCAGCCCCTCAACACTAACGTTCACGAATGGCAACTGGGATACGCCACAAACTGTTACGCTGACCGGTGCTAACGACAGCATCATAGACGGAAACGTCAACTCAACTATCACAATTTCGGTAGTTGACCTGCTCTCAGACGATAATTATGACTCAATTGGCGATGTCACTGTTACAGCTACGACAACGGATAACGAAGTTGCTGGATTCACTAAAAGCCAAACGGCTCGAACTGTTACTGAAGCAGGTGGAACTTCAACGTTCACGCTTGTTTTAGATGCGCAACCTGATAGCAACGTTGTCCTTAACGTAGTCTCTGCAGATACAGGAGAAGTTACAGTAGGAACCGCGAACTATACTTTCACGAGTGGGAATTGGGATACGGCGCAAACCGTCACTCTGACTGGTGTGAATGATGACCTCGTAGATGGTTCTATCAATACTTCGGTAACAATTTCTGTAGTAGATGAAAGCTCAGACAATAATTTTGACTCTGTTTCCGACGAAACAGTAACTGTAACGACAACTGATGGAGATACAGCCGGATTTACTATTGTTGAAACTGGTTCTGAAACATCTGTTACGGAATCTGGAACATCAGACACGTTTACTATTGTTTTGGACGCTGCGCCTCCAAGTTCCTCAGTAGTTTTAGCCATTTCATCAGGGGATACAGGAGAAGCTACGGTCAACCCGGCGACCCTAACGTTTAGCACAGGCAACTGGAACAGTGCGCAAACCGTCACCATTACAGGTGTAGACGACGATATTGTGGACGGTAGCGTCAACACAGCAATTACGATTTCCGTTAATGACGCCAGCTCAGATGATTCTTACGACTCTCTTGGAAATTCAACGGTAACAGCTGCAACTGCGGATAATGACAATGCTGGATTTACCGTCGCAGAAAGTAGCGGAAGCACTGCTGTTACAGAAGCTGGTGGGACTGATAGCTTTACGGTTGTTTTGGATAAAGCACCTTTAACGGATGTTGTTTTAACCGTTA
>MDSW01065147.1_pt1 | contig 12420 bp, 12 predicted proteins | sample 811171 | NCBI WGS metagenome assembly MDSW01 (sample SAMN05326641, study PRJNA326480) | marine metagenome | isolation source: seawater | place: Atlantic Ocean: North West | collected 2012
AACACTTCCCCAGCTATAGATAACGTTTCTATGGTTGATTTTTTAAAACGTAGAGGAAGAGATAAATCTAAAATTAATATTTTTCCTTCCGCAAGCTTAACTAAAAATACAGATGGTAAGCAAATGACTGAATTTGGACTTTTAAAAAGAAAAGGTATAGTAGCTTTTACAGATGGAACAAAAACCATTCAAGATCCCCAGGTTATGTCAAGAATTATGAATTTTGCAAAACAATCAGATTCTTTAATAATGCAACATGCCGAAGATAATATTTTATCTAAGGACGGTTTAATTAATGAAGGCGAAATATCAACGCGACTTGGTTTAAAGGGAATACCTTATTTAGCTGAAAAAATTATTGTTCAAAGAGATTTATCTTTGCTTGATGAATATTTTTGTAGATATCACATTTCTCAAATTTCTTCTGAAAAAACAATTGATGTTATAAAAAAAGCAAAAAATGATGGAAAAATATTTACTACTGGAGTTTCTATAAATAATTTATGTCTTAATGAAAATGATATAGGTGATTTTAAAACATTTTTGAAACTCTCTCCTCCTCTAAGAACAGAAAATGATCGAAGGTCTTTAGTAGAAGCTCTTTCTAAAGGTCTTATAGACGTTATAGTCTCAGATCATAAACCTGAAGATGAAGAATCAAAAAGATTAACATTTGCTAAAGCTGCTACTGGCGCTTCTGGAATTGAAACACTCTTGCCATTAGCTCTAGAGCTTTATAACAACAAATCTATCAAACTTATTAAATTGATTGCTGCTATAACTTCAAATCCAGCAAAAATACTTGGCGTTGATAAAGGTTCACTGGAAAAAGGTAAAGATGCTGACTTATGTATTTTTGATTTAAATAAATCTTGGTCTGTTGACAAAAATCTTTTAAAATCAAAATCTAAAAATACATCAATTGAAAATAGAAAGCTTCAAGGTCAGGTCATAAAAACTTTTATAAAAGGTGAGTTGGCTTTTGAAAGTATATAAATTTAAATGAATATATTTATAGTTTTTTTATTTTCATATATAGCGGGATCTATACCATTTGGACTTATTTTAACTAAAATTTTTGGAAAATTAGATATTAGAAAAATTGGATCTGGAAATATAGGCGCAACAAATGTCTTAAGAACAGGAAATAAATCCTTAGCTATAGCCACATTGATTTTGGATGTTGTCAAAGGTTATGTCCCTGTATTAATTACAATGAAATATTTTCCCGAATATATACATCTTTCTGCTTTAATTGTTTTTTTGGGACATATATTTCCTTTATGGTTAAAATTTAAAGGGGGTAAAGGTGTAGCAACTTATCTGGGTGTTATAGGAGCTTTATCAATTCAACTATTTTTACTATTTATATTTACGTGGGTAGTTGTTTCTCTAATATTTAAATATTCATCTATATCATCAATCTTTTCATCTTTTACAGTTCTTGTAATAAATTCAATTAGAGAATTTTTAAGTATTATAGATACAAGTTTAATATCGATTCAAATTACTAGTTCAAAACTTCTTTTTATTTTTTTTATACTAATAGTTTTTACTCACAGAAAAAACATTACTAACCTTAAAAATAAAACTGAAAGTAAAATAAAAATATAAGCAAAAAGCCATTTTTTTAATATTTTTTCATCTTAAATTGACAAATCAAACTATATTTGACACTAAGCTTATATAGGAAATTAAATGAATCTTGTTGTAGTTGAAAGTCCGGCAAAAGCAAAAACCATAAATAAATATCTTGGAAAAGATTATAAAGTGTTAGCGAGCTATGGTCATATTCGTGATTTGCCATCCAAAAATGGTTCTGTAGATCCAGAAAACAACTTTCAAATGCTTTGGGAAATAGACTCGTTTTCAAAAAAGTACTTAAAAGAAATTACTGATACCGCAGCTGATTCTGATAAAATTATCTTAGCTACTGACCCAGATAGAGAGGGTGAAGCTATAGCATGGCATGTAAAAGAAGTATTGGATCAAAAAAAACTTTTAAAAGATAAAAAAATTGAAAGAGTAGTATTTAACGAAATAACAAAAAAAGCTGTCACTAAGGGTATTGAAAATCCAAGAGATATAGAGCCACAACTTGTTGATGCTTATATGGCAAGAAGAGCTTTGGATTATCTAGTAGGTTTCAATATTTCTCCAATACTTTGGACCAAACTCCCAGGTTCAAAATCAGCGGGAAGAGTTCAGTCTGTCGCCTTAAGATTGATAACTGAAAGAGAAAAAGAGATTGAATTATTTAATCCAAAAGAATATTGGACTTTAACTTCTGATTTCACAAATAAAGATAATAAAAATATTTTATCTAAATTGAGTTTATATGATGGACAAAAAATAGAACGTTTTACCTTTAAAGATAAAAATGAAATTGATCAAGCAAAGAATATAATTAATAAATCTAAATTTACGATAAAAGATGTTAATACAAAATTATTTAAGAGAAATCCCTTGCCACCATTTACTACATCAACGTTGCAACAAACCGCTTCTGGAAAGTTTGGCTTTGGAGCATCAAGAACTATGCAAATAGCACAAAGATTATATCAAGGAATTGATATTGAAGGTGAAACCACTGGATTGATTACCTATATGAGAACTGATGGAATAAACATTTCTAATGAAGCTATAGATGAATTTAGAAAATTGATTAAAAATGATTTTGGAGATAATTTTTTACCTGATCAACCTAATAATTATGCTGGAAAAAAAGCAAAAAATGCTCAGGAAGCCCACGAAGCTATAAGACCAACAGATATAAAAAGGAAACCTTCAGATATAAAAAAATATGATAATGCAGATCAATATAAACTTTACGATTTGATATGGAGTAGATCTCTGTCTTCTCAAATGAAACCTGCGGAATTTGATAGAAATACTATTTTGATTTCTTCAAAAGATAATACAATAAATTTTAGAGCATCAGGTTCTATAATTAAATTTGAAGGATTTTTAAAAGTTTATAATATCCAAGAGACTGATGAGGATTCTAAAAACATACTACCTGAAGTTAAAATTGGTGAAGAAGTAAACATTCTTAAACTAAATGATGAACAGCACTTTACGGAACCACCTCCTAGATATTCAGAAGCTAGTTTAGTAAAAAAAATGGAAGAATTAGGCATTGGAAGACCTTCAACTTATGCAAGTATTATATCAGTTTTATCAACTAGAAATTATGTAGAACAAATAAATAAAAGATTTCATCCAACAGATAGAGGAAAATTAATCTCAGCTTTTCTAGAAAAATTGTTTTCTAAATATGTTGACTATAACTTTACAGCTGATTTAGAAAATCAACTAGATGAGATTACTAGCGGGAAAATTAAATGGGTCGAGGTTTTAAAAAATTTTTGGAAAGATTTTTATGAAAACGTTGGTAAAGTGAAAGAAAAAAGAACTCGCGAAGTTTTAGATCTGTTAAATGAAAGTTTAGGTGCACTCATATTTGATCGAGACGCCAATGATTCTATAGATAGAAAATGTAAATTATGCTCAAATGGTGAATTAAGTCTTAAAAATAGTTTTAGGGGTGGAGCTTTTATCGGTTGCTCTAATTATCCAGAATGTAAATTTACAAGACCATTGTCAAAAGCAAAAGCTGCCGCTCAATATAATTTAGCAGAACCCAAATTATTAGGTCAAAATGATAATGGTAAAGATATTTATTTAAAGAATGGGAGATTTGGCCCTTATTTACAGTACGAAAAAGAATTAGAAAATTCTGAAGAAACTCTAAAAAAGGGTAGAAAGAAAAAAACCAAAGAAAATGATAATCTTAAAAATGTTTCGATTCCTAAAGGTATTGAAGTAGATAACATAAATTTAGACCAAGCAAAATTTCTTTGTTCACTTCCAAAAGTTTTGGGTCAACATCCAGATTCTAAAAAAGATATAACTTTAAATTCTGGAAGATTTGGCCCTTATTTAAAATGCGAAAACAAATCTGCAAGATTAGAAAATGTTGAGGAAATTTTTACCATTGGTATTAATCGTGCTGTCACAATGATTGCTGAAGCAAAACCTGGTCGAATATCTTCTTCAATTATTAAAGAACTTGGGGAACATCCAGATGATAAAAAACCTGTCAGGGTAATGAAAGGTCAATTTGGTCCTTATATTAAATATAAATCGTTAAATGCCACTATACCTGAAGAAAAAGATCCTATTGAAATTACCATGGAAGATGCATTAGTCTTAATTGAAAAAAGAAAAGAATATGATAAGAATAAGAAAAGAGGGAAAAAAAAATGAAAAAAATTAGCTTATTAATTTTGGTTATATCTTTAATGCTACCATATAATATTTCTTTTGCAGAAACAAAAATGGATTGTTCACAATATTCTAGTAAAACTTTTTTAGGAATGTGGGACAAACTCAGATGCAAAAAAAGTAAAGAACCCAGAGAAAAGTTTAGTTTAAAAAAATTAAACCCATTTAAGAAAAAAAATTGAGTACAGACAAAAAATTATCTGATCTTGGAATTGATTTGCCGAACGCTCCAGAGCCAGTTGGTTCTTATGTAGCTTTTAAAAAAACTGGATCATTACTTTATATATCTGGACAATTACCAATAAATAAAGATGGGAAGATGATAAAAGGAACAGTTGGAAAAGATCTTACACTTGAACAAGGTCAAGAAGCTTCCAAATTATGTGTAATAAATATTTTAGCTCAAACAAAAAAAGCTGTTGATGGAGATTTAAATAAAGTTAAAAATTGTGTCAAAATAACTGGTTTTGTTAATTCTTCTGATAATTTTATTGATCAACCTAAAGTTATAAATCCTGCCTCTGAAATTTTAGCAAAAGTTTTTGGTGATAAAGGAAAACATACAAGGGCCGCTGTTAGTGTTAACTCATTACCTTTAGGTGCTGCTGTTGAAATTGATGCTATTTTTGAAGTTTAGAATTTTTATCTTCCTATAGAAAAATACTTTATACCTTTTTTCTTCATATAATTAACTGAATATAAATTTCTCATATCGAATATTTTAAAATTTTTTTTCTTAACAATTTTTTGAAAATCAATAGATTTAAATTCATCCCATTCCGTATGAATAATTATTAAATCAGCTTTATAACATGTTGTAGCTAAATCATTGCAAAACTTGACATTTTTTAATCTAGAAAATTCATTTTTTAAACCTGTAGGATCGTAATATTTTATATGTGCGCCTTTTTTACTAAGCATGGGAATCATCATTAAACTAGTTGATCCCCTCATATCATCTGTATTTGACTTAAATGTTACTCCTAAAAAAGCTATCACTTTATTTTTAATTTTATTTAATAATACTTTTTGGACTCTATTTGTTAATAATTTTTTACGTTCATTGTTTGATTTTATAACCGATTTAATAATAGATAAATTAACTTTAAATTTATCTCCTGTAACTACCATAGCTCTAGTATCTTTTGGAAAGCAAGAACCTCCATACGCTGGTCCAACTCTTAAAAAACGACTACCTATTCTCTTATCTAGACCTATACCAAGAGAAATTTCTTCAATATCAACTCCTGATTTTTCACATAAATTACCAATTTCATTAATATATGATATTTTGGTAGCCAAAAAAGCGTTCGATGCATATTTTATTATTTCAGCTCCTCTTCTATTAGTAGAAAAAAAAGTTGCTCCTTTTTTAATTAATGGATCATAAAGAACTTTTATCTTTTTAATCACTTTTTTGTTATTAGTACCAATAACAATTCTATCAGGAAATCGAAAGTCTCTGATTGCTTCACCTTCTCGTAAAAATTCAGGATTTGAAACTACTTCAAAATTCTTTCTTTTAACTTTCTTTGAAATAATTTTTTCAACTATATCACCAGTGCTTATAGGCACAGTAGATTTATTAATTATAATTTTGAATTTATTTATATTACGAGAAATTTCTTTAGCGGCCGCGTAAACATACTTTAGATTTGCTGAACCATTTTTAGATGTTGGGGTTCCTACGCATATAAATATTAAATCTGAATCTTTAACTGCTAAAGATAAATTTGTTGTAAATTTTAATCTGCCTGAAACATAATTTTTACTAACGATTTCTTTCAGACCAGGTTCATAAATTGGTATGTCACCATCATTAAGTAAATCTATTTTCTCTTTATCTTTGTCTACGCACCAAACATCATTGCCGAGATCAGCAAAACACGCACCGCTAACTAATCCAACATACCCGGTTCCTATCATACAAATTTTCATAATTAGATTTTTGATACTTCAATTGATGAATTTATATATCCATTCATAGTGCCACAGTCTAAATATTTTCCGGCAAAAACATGTCCAATAAATTTATTTTTCTGCAAAATGAGTCTTCGTATAGAATCGGTAATGTGAATTTCATTATTTTTACCAGCTTTTTGCTTTTTTAATAAACTAAATATTTTTTTAGGCAATATATAACGTCCAATGACAGCATAATTTGATGGAGCCAAATTAATACTAGGTTTTTCAACTACGTCTCTTATAATAAATTTATCTTTATCAATTTTTTTTACTTTAAATATTCCCCAACGTGAAACATCACTTTTTTTAACAATTTTAGATGCTATTACCGAAGACTTATATTTTTTATGAATTTTTACCATTTCATTCGAACAATTTTTTTTAAGTATTAAGTCATCAGGCAATAACAATAAAAAAAAATTAGATTTAATAAATTTTTCACATTTTAATACGGCATCGCCAGTTCCTCGTGGTGAATTTTGATAAACAAATTTAATCATCTTTTTGTATTTTAGTATTTTTTTGTATTCTAATTTAAGTCTTTTATCACTTTTTCTTTTTTTAATTATTTTTTTATAAAAATTATCGTTAAAGAAATATTTTTTTATTATTTTTTTTTTATCTGATATAATAAATATAACTTCTTTTATGCCAGCCTTTGTACATTCCTCTAATATATATTCTAGACCAGGCTTACCATTTATTGGTAAAAGTTCCTTGGGTAAAACACTTGTTAATGGCAACAATCTTGTTCCTAATCCAGCTAATGGAATAATAGCCTGTTTAATCATTGGTTTCTTTTACATATAATATTTATAATTTACAAATGAAAATAACCACTAATAAACATAAAATTATAAAGTTAATTAATAATGAAAAAAATTTAGGATTTGTGCCTACTATGGGAGCTATACATAAGGGCCATATATCACTAATAAGAAAAAGCGTTTCTCAATGCAAAAAAACAGTTGTAACGATATTTATTAATAAGCCTCAATTTAATAAAAAAGGTGATTTTTTAAATTATCCTAGAAATTTTAAAAAAGATATTTTTATAATTAAAAAGTTAAAAGTAAATTACTTATATATTCCAAAACATAAAGAAATTTATCCAAGAGGAATAAACAAAAAAATTAAAATTCATCCTTTTGAAAAAAAGCTATGTGGAAAAAATAGAAAGGGACATTTTAAATCTGTTGTTGATGTAATTGATAGATTTATTAAAATATTAAATCCTAAAAATATATATTTTGGCAACAAAGATATGCAGCAATTAAAAATTGTTGAACACTTTGTTAAAAAAAAATACCCGGATACAAAAATTGTTTCTTGTAATACTGTAAGAGAAAAAAATGGAGTAGCTTGCTCTTCAAGAAATAAATTGCTTTTGCCTGATGAAAAAATTATTGCATCCAAAGTTTATAAAATAATAAGTAAAAATAAATTATTAATATTAAATAAAAAAGTATCACTACCTTATGTAAAAAAAAATATACTAAATTTAGGAATCAAAAAAATTGATTATATTGAAGTCTTGGACCTTGATAAAATTTTTAATACTTTTAAAAAAAAATCATATAAAAGAATATTTATTGCATATTATCTGGGAAAAACTAGATTAATTGATAATATTTAACCGTAGAAGAAATAAGCACCTAATCCTAGAAAAGAAAGAAAGCCAATTACATCCGTTATTGTTGTCACAAAAACACTTGATGCTATAGCTGGATCAATATTAAATCTTTTTAAAGTTACTGGAATTAAAATTCCAAACAAGCCAGCTACTATCATATTTAAAATCATTGATGCTGCTATTAATATTGATAAATTAAATTCATTAAACCAAAGCTGAACTATCAAGCCGGTTATAATTGCAAAAATTATTCCATTTAGAACTCCTATTATAAATTCTTTTGTGACTATTTTGGCAAAATTTCCTGATGATAATTGTTTTGTAGCTATTGCTCTTATTGTTACTGCTAAAGTTTGCATACCCGCATTTCCACCCATTGATGCGACTATCGGCATTAAAAATGCTAAAGCTACCATTTGTTCAATTGATGCACCAAATATACTTATTACCCATGTAGCAAGCAATGCAGTGAATAAATTTAAAAGCAACCAATTAAATCTTCTTTTTGTTTTTTTTAAAACGCTATCTGTAATTTCTTCATCTCCGACACCCGCTAATCTTAAAACATCCTCTTGGGCTTCTTCTTTAAGAACAGTAAAAACGTCATCGCCTGTGATCATACCTACTAATTTATTATCTTTATCAACAACACCTGCTGAAACAAGATTATAATTTTCAAAATTATGACCAACCTCTTCCTTGTCCATATTAACAGGTATCAAAACTTGCATCTCGGTCATTATAGAAATCATTTTAGATTCTCTCGGTGTTCTTAAAACCTTTGATGAAGGAACTGTTCCAATAGGTTTAAAATTATTATCTACAATAAATATTTCCCAAAACTCATCTGGTAAATCTTTATTCTCTCTTAAGTAATCTATTGTTTGACCTACTGACCAATTACTAGGTATTGCTGTAAATTCTCTCTGCATAATACGAGCAGCGGAGTCTTCAGGATAGCTTAGACCTTCCTGGAGAAGAAATCTGTCTTTGGGTGGAAGTTTATCTAATACAGTACTTTTCTTTTTATCATCTAAATTTTCTAAAATTTTTAATGCATTATCAGATTCTAATCTTTTTAAAATATTAACAATTGATTCGATTGATAAAAAAATAAATATTTCAGATTGAATTGATTCATTTAATTCAATAAATATTTCTGGATCTATATTAAAACCTTCAAGCTCAATTAATTTTGCTCTGCTTTCAGGAACTAAATTTTCTATTAAATCAGCTGAATCCGATGGATGCAGTTCTTTTAAAGTTCTGTCTAGGAAATCCGTGTCATTATCTTTAATTTTTTTATTAAAAACGTTGATAAATTCCTTATTAAACTCGAAATTAACTTTCTTATCTGATATTTCTTTTGTTAAGCTCATATATATAATCTTTATTGTTTTGAGACTAATAGTTGATTTTATTTGAAACCACAAACTTAAAATGAATATTGAAGTTAAAAACGCTGTAAATTTGATTGATTACATAGAATCAATGAAGGTATTAGAGCAAAGAGTAGAAGACGTTATATCTGGTAAAGAAAAAGAATTGTTGTGGGTTATTGAACATCATCATGTTTATACAGCTGGTACTAGTTCTAATAAAACAGACTTACTAGACAAAAAAATTAATGTTATTAAGAGCAATAGAGGTGGTAAATATACTTATCATGGGCCAGGCCAAAAAGTTATTTATTTTGTATTAGATTTAAATAAAAGAGGCAAAAATATTAGAAAATTAATAAATAATATTGAAAATTGTATCATTGAAGTTCTTAATGAATACAATATTAAATCCTATCCAGATAGAAAAAATATAGGAATTTGGGTAGGAAATAAAAATAGATCAAAAAAAATTGCAGCAATAGGTATCAAGGTTAAAAAATGGGTGGCTTACCATGGTTTTTCTTTGAACATATCTAATGATCTAGAAAAATATAATTATATAATTCCATGTGGTATTAAAGACAAAGGAATTACATCGTTAAAGAATTTGGGTATAAAAAATTATGGAAATATTGAAAAAATTATTATAGAAAAGTTTTTAAATATTTTTCATTAAGAGTTTTTTTAAAGATTGATGGTAATTTTGCAATATACTTATGTTTGGTATTATTTATTGTAAAATTAATTTTATAAGAATGAAGCATAAGATAAGATTTTTTATTTTTTTCAGAGTTAACAAATCTATATTTCGTATCGCCTAAAATAGGATGACCTCTTGTTAAAAGCTGTTTTCTTAACTGATGTTTTCTTCCAGTTTCTGGATGTAATTTTAAAAATGAATAATTGTTATTTGAATCAATGACTTCATATCTTGTAATAGCTTTGTTAACGATTTTATTTCTTCCTTCATAAGTAATTAAATCATCTATAAATTTACCTTTATCATTTTTTTTAAATTCTCCTATAACTATACATAAGTACGTTTTATAAATTTTTCTAATACGAAATAGAGATGTTAAGAGTTGTGCGTATTTTCTGTTTTTGGCAACTACGAAGACACCAGTTGTCTCTTTGTCAATTCTATGAACTGTGTAGGGAGATGACCCCATAAATTCATTTGTATTTCTCAGTATATCCAAAATATTTCTTTTTGATTTAGTTCCAGACTGAACTGCAATTCCAGCAGGTTTATTAATGACAGCAAAATTTTCGTTATTTTCAATAAACATATCGGAAGATCTAGCGATTTCACCCTTTGTAGCAATATAGTTACTTCTAATTTTGCTTTTTTTACTTGGTGAAAAATTAATATTATAAATTTGTACTTCATCATCTTTCTGAAGTTTGTATGAACTTTTTTTGATTTTATTATTAACTTTTATCTTCCCTTTTCTTAGATTTTTTTCAATAAGTGATTGAGGAACATTTGATATAGATCTTCTGAACCATCTATCCAATCTTGAATTTTCGTCATTATTATTTATTAAAAAAGTTTTTTTCATTTCTTGCATCATACCTATACTCACGTACCTAGCAGTATAAAAATGAAGGTATATTAAACTATTTTTTTATCTTTTGTTTTTTGCTGATCTCTTTTTTAGAAACTTCTTTTTCAACTTTTTCTTCAGGTTTTTTCTTTATATCAACCTTTTTTGCATTAATATCTCTATCGATTAATTCAATTATAGCCATAGGTGCATCATCACCATATCTATAGCCAGCTCTTAACACTCTACTATAGCCACCATTTCTCTTCACATATCTTTGTGATAAAATATTAATTATTTTATCTACAGAGTTTTTGCTTTGTAATTTTGAGAATAAATTTTTCTTTGACTGAAGGTTCTTTTTTTTACCTAAAGTAATAACTTTATCAATTTTTGGTTTCAATTCTTTAGCTTTTGGCAATGTAGTCATAATTTGTTCATACTTGATTAATGAATTAAGCATATTTTTAAATAAAGCTTTTCTATGTTCACTAGTTCTATTCAATTTTCTATAAGATAACTTATGTCTCATTTTATTTATATATTTTCCTCAAGTTTTTTAGATAATTCAGCTATATTGTCAGGAGGCCAATTAGGAATCTCCATGCCTAAATACAATGACATAGAATTTAAAACTTCTTTTATTTCATTTAATGATTTTCTTCCGAAATTAGGAGTTCTTAACATTTCAGGTTCTGTTTTTTGAACTAAATCACCTATATAAATTATATTATCATTTTTTAAACAATTCATCGATCTTACAGAAAGTTCAAGTTCATCAACCTTTTTAAGTAAATTTTTGTTAAATTCAGGTTCAACTATTTTTGGTGCCTTTTCAATTTCTTTAGGTTCATCAAAGTTAACAAATAAAGATAATTGGTCTTGGAATATTCTAGCAGCATAAGCAACTGCATCTTCCGCTGTTACTGAACCATCTGTTTCAACAGTCATAATAAGTTTATCATAATCTAAAGATTTTCCTTCTCTTGCGTTTTCAACTCTATAAGAAACTTTTTTAACAGGGCTAAACAATGCATCAATAGAAATTAATCCAAGTGGAGCATCGTCTGATTTGTTTTTATCTGCAGGGATATATCCCTTTCCTGTATTTGCTACAAGCTCCATATGAAATTTTGTATTTTCATCAAGATGACAAATAACCAGATCAGGATTTAAAATTTTTACTTCGGGGTTTGGTTGTATATCTTTTGCTTTTATTGTACCTGGGCCTTTTACATCTAAAATTAATTTTTTTGGCCCATCTGACATATTTTTTATAGATAAAGATTTTATATTTAGAACTATATCTGTAACATCTTCGCTAACACCTTTTATTGATGAAAATTCATGAAGCACTCCATCTATCTGAATGGCGGTAATTGCTGATCCTTGCACTGATGATAATAAAATTCTTCTAAGTGAATTTCCAATAGTAAGCGCGTATCCTTTTTCTAAAGGTTCGGCAGTAATTGTTGAGATAGATTTATCAGTAGTATTTTCGATATTTAACTTTTCTGGTTTAATTAAAGCTTTCCAATTTTGTGAAATTATTGCATTGTCCATATATATTTATACTCTCCTTTTTTTTGGTGGTCTTGAGCCGTTA
>MDSW01111111.1_pt1 | contig 12420 bp, 5 predicted proteins | sample 811171 | NCBI WGS metagenome assembly MDSW01 (sample SAMN05326641, study PRJNA326480) | marine metagenome | isolation source: seawater | place: Atlantic Ocean: North West | collected 2012
ATAAGTTTAAAGATTTTTATTATAGAAAATATACCATGGGCATGGAAGGAGAAAACGATAAGGAAGAACATAAAATCGTACTAGATGGAGGAGATGAGATAGGAAAACAATTTGATGACCTTTTAACAAAGGTTACAACATTTAGAAGTCAAATAACAGTTATACAGCAGATGCTCAAAAATTTAGAAAAAACAGTTAGGAAAGAAATGAAGGGATTAAAGCGGGATGTAGCAAAGAACAAGCAGAAAGGCAATAGACAGCCATCTGGTTTTGCAAAGCCAGCGAGAATCTCAAATGAATTATGTGTGTTTATGGAACGTCCACAGGGAACAGAGATTGCAAGAACCGAGGTAACCCAATTTATAATTCAATATATTACAGATAAAAAATTACAGAATCCTACAAATAGGAAAGAGATTTTACCAGATAAACCATTAAAAGACCTATTGGGTGTAGACGAAAAAGAGGAAATAACATATTTTAATATTCAAAAATACATGAATAAACACTTTAATAGCAATAATAATGCTATTTCTACTTAATATTAATATGCCAAAAAATATATAGAGCAAAAAACAACTTAAACATTTTAATATATGAGTATGTGTAGAGGTTGAATAATTGGTTAACAAACAGCAATTTCTATAAAACATTTTTAGTTTATAATTGTTAACCGCAAAAAAAACTTCATTAACTCATTAGGAGAGTGTGTGTAAAACAATAGACAGGTTCGACTCCTGTATGGAGTAAATTATGACTAACTTACAGCAACCAAAAAAAATATATAAAAATTTTAGTATTAGTCGCAAATTGAGTGGGGGGGGAAATTAGATAAATATAAAATATAGGTTAACAAACAGCAATTTCTATAAAAACATTTTTAGTTTATAATTGTTATCCGCAAATAATTGGGATTGTGGTCTAGTGGTATGATTCTCGCTTTGGGTGCGAGAGGCCCGGAGTTCGATTCTCCGCTGTCCCCATTACGTTCCATATCTTAAATAAGATTTGGTCGTATGGTCTAGTGGTTTATGACATTGGGTTTTGATCCCAAGAACCTGAGTTCGAATCTCAGTACGACCTGGTTGGTGTTTTGGCGATAGGTCCCTTAGCTTAGTTGGTAGAGCGTTCGGCTGTTAACTGAAAGGTCACCGGTTCGAGCCCGGTAGGGACCGTTATATACTTATATATACACTTATATACTTATATATACACTTATATACAGTCTGTTTGGCCGAGTGGTTAAGGCGATGGACTGCTAATCCATTGGGGTTTCCCCGCGCAGGTTCGAATCCTGCAGCAGACGATTATAGAGCCCGATTGGCGCAATTGGATAGCGCATACGACTTCTAATCGTGAGGTTGCGGGTTCGAATCCCGCATCGGGTATATAGCGTTATATTATTTGTTATATTATTTGCACGATTATGCTTTATTTTATTTGTAATAATTAAAATACTTATATAGTATACTATGACATGTGTCTGGGATGCAATAATGAGAGGGGTAGTTAGGGATCAGGTAACCAATGATATACTGGGAAACTACTCTTCGCCTTTAGAGTTTGTAAGAAGTATAAAAAAACGTAATATTTTAACAGTGGGGGTAAAGTGGCAGAAACAACCAATAACAAAACAGCAACAAAAAGAGAATTTTGAATGGATAAAAAATTATGATGAGAATGGAATTCAAAATGGACATCTTATGTCTACGGCAGACCCATTTCTAATTTTATTAGCATATATTTTAGATATTGAATTTGTAATTAATTATTGTGGTAATATAATAACTATTTCCCCGAATACAAACTCAAGATATACAATAAATTTGACTAATAATTCTGGACACATGTCATAGTTTTACTCACTGTAGCTCAATTGGTAGAGCGTCTGACTGTAGATGTAAAAAGACATGCTTCATTGCATGTAGCGGGTATCAGACGGTCGCAGGTTCGATTCCTGCCGGTGAGAAGGCCCTTATAGCTTAGTTGGTAGAGCGTCGCACTTGTAATGCGAAGGTCGCGTGTTCGAATCACGCTAAGGGCATGTAAATAAATTATTATTTGAAGAGTCAAAATAATAATTTATCTTTTAATTTATTCTACCTCTAAGCAGAGCATACATAGAACATATAAATGAGCAACATAAATATGGAATTGCAAGACATCTAATCAAGTCTCTACAGTCACCCAATGTCCAACAAGAAGCTTCATCTGTATCAGTATTTTGTCTGGGCTCAGGCTTTGGCTTAGGCTTAGGCTCAGGCTCAGGCTCAGGTTCAGGCTTAGGCTTTGGCTTAGGCTCAGGTTCAGGTTTATCTATGATAGTATCATCATCAACCATACTCCATAACTCCCAATGTAGTCCCCAATCGTCAAAATTATAATAACAATAGCCATTATCACCCCATTCTTCGCCCCAACTATTTCTTATAATAAAAGAATCGTTTGTGTAACCAACTACAGTCATAGCGTGTCCACCTTTAAAACTTTCCGCATCATTTTGTATCCACATTTCTGAACCATAATTATATACTGGAAAAGCAATCAAGCATGGACCACAATAAAACAAGGCTATTTTTAGTTGTTCTATAGTTAGAACTTTCGCATAACTTTTAATACAGTGTTTTTTTGCTGAAACATATAAATGTTCTGGTATATTTTTTTTATCTTCTATTCTACCATAATTATAGTTTTTTTCTTTACAAATACCAATATTTTTTAAAATTTTCATGACATCTCTCCCATACATACCTTCATCATTATCCTTTTGGTCATCATATTTATTATTACGATTATTATAAAAGAATTGTGGCGATAAATATTCGTCTAAATCATAATCCCGCTTTTCTTGCCATTCTTTTGCACACGCAGCAGATTGTGCGTAACATGTACCTTGTTCGCCTTGATTGCGGACTGGAAGAAGTTCATGTCTTAAATCTAGTGCATCAGGGCAATTTCTGTTATTTTTTATTATATAATCACGTTTATCAAAAGGAGACCTTTTTGCATTACAATTATATATAATGTTAGTAGACATTATATTATCTATTAACATTATAAACTTTGCAAAAATTTTTATGAAGTAATTATATCAAACTTTAACAAAAGCCACAATTTTTATTTTTTTTAACTCCTCTACTTCTAGTACTTAATGAATTGGCCTTAACTGTATTAGTTAATTCATGTGGACATGATATTGGAATTGGTATACTTTCATCTCCAATATATTTCTTTACTTGTCCGTATATATGCGACATTTCACTTTTCATAGGACAATTAGAATAATGTAGTTTGAGTGAATTATCTTTTTTCAGACGATAATACCAACATTGATTATTATTATAAATCATTAGAGCATCAATTCTAAAATTATATTTACCTCCATCAAATAAATCTCTTTTCTCTGCTAATGCTTTACATTTTTTATAAAAGTCTTCAAAACTTTCATTTACCCTTTTTGGCCCTTTGAAAAATCCGGTAATCATTTTTTCTGGAATAGACCAATACTGAAGTGTCCACGTGTTAGTCCATTGTTCTGCGTCATTAGCATATGTGTTTGAACTGAATTTTAATGTATGTTTTGCTTCAGATGGGGTCCACCAGTATGGACTATAACACATATCACAAGGAGTGCCATCTGGGAGAGAACACATATTTAGATTTTTTAATCCTAAAACAGCTTTCTCTAAATGTGTAATTTGTGGATTATATTCTTTAACAGAATGAATTGTTAATTGCCCGGATGGCTCGGAAGCTATAACGGTACCCTTAAATCTAACATAATATATATAAATTTTTGGTATATTTTTATTAGGATAGATAGTAAATCTATACTTTTTAGAGGTTATTCTCTGGTTGAGTGGTATGTGTACAATATCATCATCAGTAACATCTGTGTGCTCGCCATCATAATATAATTTTCCTCTATTTTCGCTAGAATGAGAAACGCTAGGATAGTTGCCAGATTCATCAATAGTTCCTTTGACTCCTAACCAGTTTCCACCTGTGCTGACTGAGCCGCCTTTAATAATTGTTTTATTAGCATTGGTGCTTTCATCATATGCAGATAATTCCCATCCGGCCCAATCATCATGATAGTTATAAGTAGCAAAAGAAAACCCTTCTATGGTTGCGAATTTTGGAAACTCGAAATCAATGTCTAATGTTTTGCCAAAGTCAGTTGTTAATTCCCAATTAGAGGTAGATGCCTTTGGTCTTGAGTCAGCACTGTCTATATGTGCTGTATTTACACCATAAGTATTACCTTCTCCACAGTCACTGGAATGCCAACAGGTATTTAAACAACTTGTCTCATTCCATAAATTAACTATTTTTATTTCGTCGTTAAGCTTTACTTCGCCTGTCTTACCAGTTGGTGATACAATTTTCCAATAACTGTCATCATCGTTAATGTTACTTCTAACAGATACTGAGCGATACGAACTACTATTACAATCATTACTTTCACAAGTGCATAGATACCATCCTTCGGCTTCCAATTGAATTGTAACAATATCATTAAATTGAATTGGATTTGAATCATTCGGGTTAGAATGTTTTTTTAATATCCATCGACAAAAGCTAGGTGCACTTTTAAGATAAGTGTCTCCACTAGTTTTATAAGCAGATACTGATAAATTAGAACTGCATACATTTGAATAACCACACGAACCTAACCCAGGTCTAATTCCAGAGCCATTTATAATATAATACGGCACATTGGGCATCATGGAGGCTGTTTCCCATCCAGATATTTCCTGGCTGACTATATTATTTACTCCAAATAATAGATTGTTTATATTGGGAATATTATGACTAGATGTCACTTTAATATCACTAATAATTGAGTCTACTATAGATTCGCTTGTATTTAATTTGCCATTTATATTTTCACCCACCAAAAATAGACTTGGTGTAGTAGGTATAGCAGTAATATCAGTGGTTGAAGATTGTATGTTAATAATCATGCCGCTATCATCTATTTTATTATTGAGTGTATTTTCTCTTAACAAAGTAGTTATCTGTGAATCAGTGAGATTAAACGTAGAATTATAAGCACTCAAGAACATTCTATGTTTTGCTGTACCCGATTCATCATGACAACCATAGTTATGTATATCTAATGGTGTAACAAATATAGGAACTGGATATAATTCCCAATTGCTATTCATTTGGAATATAGACATTAACAAATTGATTCTATCTACTATAACTCGGTATTTTCCAGGAAGATAGGGTTTGCAAAATTGATATACAGCCCCATTACCATGCTCTTCTGATAGTCCACCAGTTCGGTTGACGAAGCCAGAGTATTTTTCCGTATCTGGAGCACTAGAAACTCCTAAAAATAGACCAATAGTATCTGTTTCGTAATCTATTTCTGTAATACCATATTGATCTATATTATTTACGGTGCTAGAGTCTAATGTGAATATATTGTCTGGGTCTATCAAAGACTGACCTTCCGCCTCTAGTATGTCAGGCTTACCACTATAAAATCCAACCGTATATTTTTTTAATTCATTTTGATAACTACGATAAAAGTTGAGCCTATTTATATGAGAGTAACCAGGTATATTAACCATTACGTATATTTCATATTCTTCTGTATTTTTCTGCTTTATTTTTTCTAATATAATTCTAGGTTTACCACTATTAAATACCACATACTGACTAATATCGTTTAGACCTTTCAATATACTTATGTCTAGTGGTGGTTTATATTGATATGTTCCCATAGGTTTACTAGGATTAGGGTATAAAGTATTAGTTATTTCAAACTCATTGCAATTATCTTTAATCGGAGTTATTTGCCATAAAAATTTACTTACAGTTTTCTTTCTTTCACTGATTATGTCTGGTATACGTTCAAGCACTAAAGAATTATTAGGATCATTCTCAAGATAAGTTAAATATATAGTTTTGCCTTCTGTATCGATACCTCCACAAATAAAACTTTTCATAGAGTCACCTGTAAATCCCAATATAATACTGCTGAATCCTTCTTTACCAGTGATAATTGGTCTTCCAGAATTAACACTCCAATCCCAATTTATGGGTTTTCCATCTACATAAGAACTATAATGTGACATATACGTAAGTTTATCTGTCTTATCTACATAAGTTTTTTCATTATTCCACAGTGTTTGTCTTAACTCTTTTAATTTCTGATTTGTATCTTTTAATTTGCTAGCGTTAAATAGATTATTTAATTTAGGATTTTTTAAATAAGCATCATAATGATCATTAAATAGTGTCTGTTTTGGATACTCAAACTTACCTTTCCATTGAGTTAATAAATTAGGTTCCCAAGGTTTCATTTTTAAAAAGGAAGAATTACCCTGACTACAATCTAATTCGTGTGTCATAACCATATTCTTGCCTTCAATCATACCTCTAAATCGTACGTAATATATATATATTGTTGGACTGGACTCATTTAGATAGATTTGTAAATAATATTTATTGGAAGATACAGTTTGATTTTCAGGTATCACTATAATATCATTTTCATCAACATCTTCATGTAACCCATCGTAGTAATGGATACCTCTTTTGTCTGAACTATGGTCGATATTGGGAAAATTACCATTTTCATCGATGGTTCCTTTTACGCCGAGCCAATTTCCACCAGTGTAAAGATAATCAGCATTAATAATTCTTTTTAGGCCATTTGTTTTTTCATCATGGGCACATAATTCCCATCCTTTGGACCAAGGATGTCCATAATTATAAGTAGCGAAAGAAAATCCATCAATTCTTACATTTTCAGGAAAAGTAAACTCATATGTAAACAAGTTGTTAGGGGAAAATCCATTTGTAAGTTGTTTCCATTCAACTAAATTTACTCCGCTTAATATTGAATCAGTAAATTTTTTATCAGTTTCGGGTGTAGTTTTAACTGTTACTCCCGAAATAACAGGATTTACAATGGATTTTGAGCTACTTAATAATTCTTCACTATTATCTCCAATCAAAAAATTATCTGCTGGAGATGGTATAGACATAGAACCACGGAATCTAACATAATAAATGTATAGAGTTGGATTACTCTCATTTAAATATATGTAAAGATGATATGTGTTAGATTTGACTCTTCTGCTTTCAGGAATGTGGATAACATCTGTTTCACTAACTTCTTCGTGTGTTCCATCATAGTATAACTTACCTCTATTATTGCCAGAATGATTTATTGCTGGAAAAACTCCATCATCATTTAAAGTTCCTTTTAGACCTAGCCAATTACCCTCTGTATTTAAATAAGAGCCTTTGATTATATCTGTAATTTTATTCTCATTTCTAGTATCTACCGCTTTTAGAGACCAACTACTCCAAGGATGTTCATAATTATATGTAGCTAGTGAAAAGCCATCAATGGTTACTTCATTGGGAAAATTAAATGTAAAAACAAACAAATTATTTTCTCCTAGGTCTGATTTATTGAAATAAATATAATCATTATTATAAACACCTGATAAAATACTATTTGCTTTTTCATGATCAATCATGGGAGAAGTAGTAATTGTTACACCATCGGCAATCTTATTTATAATAGAGTTATTCGTGTTTAGAAGACCGTGTGTATTATCTCCAACTAAATATTGACTAGGAGTATCAATAAGTGTTTCGCCAGTTTTGGTAGTCAAATATTTGTTGTTAATTGATTCATATTCAGAGTTTAATGATGACGTAGGAGTAATATTAAGATCTAATGGGGTATAGGTGGATTGTTCATTGTATGAATTTTGCGAAGTATCATGAGATACAGTGTTCTGTTTAAAGGATATATTAATCATTTCATTTAGAGATTTCAAATATACCGAATCCTGTTCGGTTATAGATTCGTTTTCTTCACCAGTTTGTGTGTTTGAATGTTGTAAACACCATTGATTAAGTAAAATATTATCTGTTTTAGAATAATCACAGGCTATAGCTTTAATGTTTGAAGTAGTATTGTTCAGAAAATACACCTTATCAAATGCGTGTTGAAGTGTATGTATTATAAATTTATCGCCGACTCTGACAAATTCGTCTTGATTTTGAATAGGGTAAATCATCCAAGTAGATAAATATTTATTATTTTGAATATAACTCGATGTTGGTGGGTAACTTACTACATTATAGTTATTATCTACACTATTGCTATTACAAATTGCTAAAATATTTCCTGTTACTGGGTCTTGTAATTTTAATGGGATATTATAAATCCACTTATCTGCGTTTTCAGTTTCGCTGTATTTAATTATTACTGGCTCTTCATTTTTTTGAGCTAGGTATACAGTTCCTTTATCTTTACCGGAATAACAATAAGTAAAACCAGTACATTGTTCAGAAGTGAGAGCCAACATTTTAGCAGCCTCAATATTTTTTACTTTTACCGGATGTCTATTACCGATAGAATCAAATACGGAATCCTTATATTCTGTGAATACATTAGAAGATGAAACATCTTTACAAGTAAAAGTTCGTTTCCATAAATTAGATACACTTGTGGTTCCAGTATTAGCATGTAAATGAGGGTCTTTGATATGAGGTAAATTAGGACTGGAAAAATGCATATCGGGTATAAGATGTTTTGTGATACTATCCAGGTGGGATTTCATATAATGTTGTAGATGACCCTGCGAATAAAGACCATTAGGAATATCAAGAAACTGAGAAATATAATCTATATGTCCAGATAAATCTGGCGCAAGAGAATCTTTTGGTATATTCTTTAAAAGATTATTAATACTGCTCTTTATTTGACCACTGTATTTAGAAAGCGGGTGTGGTATTGGGTGTTTACCAGGAATTTTTGGACTTATTTTGATATTTGGTAAACGATGTTTGTATGCTGTTAACCAATTACCGTGGGTTTCACTGTATTCTGGTAATAAATGTGATTTTCTATATCCTAACTCTGCTGGATTAGGACCTGACCACCCACCACAAATTCCCAACGAGGCTTCTGCTCTATGCAATACAGGAACATAACCAGGAATAAAATCTGAGATTTTTAGTCCAAAAACATATCCATCACACATAAGACCATTAACTAATTGAGAGGCTAACCAGAATAAATCTATAACAGAATCTTCTTCTTCGCCTCCTTCTTCGCCTCCTTCTTCGCCTCCTTCTTCTAGTTCGGGAAATATTTTTACAATAACGATTTGTGTTAGAACATCAACAATTATCAAACATATAGCAGTTCTGTTTCTATTTTCTTTAATTAATCCAGGGTCTACCATATTTACTATATACATTATCATTGTATTCAAAATATGCATAATCTTTTCACATATATTATGTTTTATATTATCTATTGTAAGGGATATTACTTCTTCTTTAGATGTAGTTTCTTTTTCTAATCTTTCTTTAAAATGTCTTCCAATTACTTCAATTATTGTTAAAACAACATTAACACTAGCAGTTTCTGCTTCTTCTCCTCCTGTAGTAGCGAACGCAGCATCTAAACCTAAAAATAATCCTTCTACTAGAGTTGGACACGCAAAACCATTTATCCACCAACAAGGATCAAAAAAGTTTTTAAACATGTTAATATTCATAGTAGCAGCGGCAGTCATTACTTGTTCCCTCATTTTTTCGAGAGATTTAGTGGCCATCAATGTATATTTAAAAACCTTATGCATATCATTACAAAATTTAGAATATAATGCGTGACCAACTGCTTCCTCTGCCAATTTATTTAAATCCATATCAACAGCTAACTGACCTAGTAAATCTAGTTGCAATGTAGCAAAATCTTCAACCATCATAAATTCTAAATGACTCATTTCATTCGTAATTAATACAGCTAATTTAGCTAAACCCACTACCAAATCTTTGAAACAATCTGCTTCCTTTGCTAGGTTACCATCGGCTCCTTTACAACCCTTGGCGATTGCTTCCATAATAACTAAACCCTTTTCAGCAGTTTCTACCACGACCTTTTCCATTTGTTCAACATCTTGTATTACATGATGTTCTATACTTACAACTGCTTTTTCTGCATCTTTTGCAACTTCTTTCGCTACTTTTTCAACGTCAGTTAAAGCTTTCGATAAACCTTTGTCAATGTTATGAACGGTCTTAGCCATGGACTTTGCTATATGTTCAGCTTTGTGTGCTATATGTTTAGCTATATGTTCAGCTTTGTGTGCTACATGTGAGACCCAGCTACAAATGCCATATATACCTAATCCTGCAAAGTGCATAACACCATATCCAGCAAGATTCATTCGATTCAACACCTTTTCTACATCGTTTCGAGTTTGTCCATAACATATTGCTATTCGGTGTTCACCTAATTTGGTATTTATTTCTAAGTTGGAATCAAAATATCTTTCAGGCTTAGGAGTTCCCCAATAAAATAGGGGGTACTCTTCTTTAAAGTAGTCATTAAATAAATCAATTGCATCTTTAACAGCAGAGTCATTGATTAATTCGTCATGGTTATGCAATTTAATAAAGTTTACCTTGTTATAGTCATCAATATTAACAGCATCTTCATCTTCTTTAATTGTTTCATGGTCACCACATATTACTAATCTACCATAACCGTTAGTTCGGTAATTTTCTATAAAATAGTCAGAATTTTCTATTATATCTATTAATTTAAATATTTCTGAGTCATTTTGTATATTTTCATCAAATTCGATAATAATCTTTTTTAATAAATCTTTATGTATAGTGAGAGCTCCTATATATTGCGTTGCGTCAATTGTTTCATCAACACGTAAGTCATCTATAGAATAATATTCTGCATTAATGTTATCTATTTCTAAGGCTCCTTTGTCATTTACCACCAATTCTTTCAAGTTCAGTAGCATATAAATTAAAAGAATATAATATTTTAATATTTTATTCTTTTAATATTTTAACCATCATTAATTGTAGAAAATAAAGGAAATATAATATTAAAATAAAAAATAAAAATATTATAGTCTTCTAACGGAATTATATTATTTTTTACTAATTGTTTGATAAATTCTAAGTATTGATTAATGTCTTCTATATATAGTTTATTATGATATAGTTTATCCGCTTCTTCATATGTAAGTATATTTTTTTTATTAAGTTTATTGATATTATTATGTAGTTCATATAACCAGTAACTGACTTCTTTTTTGCTACCAAATTTAATAGGATTTATTTTTAATTGTTCTTCTAAATGTTCCTTGCATTTGCAACATGGAAGAATATATGGGAAATTATGAAAAAATTCTGAATAATTATGTATGTCTTGTTGATTAGGATTATCTGGATAACTTTCCGCGGCACAGTGTAGTAATCTCCAAGCTTTTGGTCCCCAAACTTCTATATTCATTTATATATAAACAATAATTTTGCATTTATTATATTATCTATTAACATTACAAAAATTTTTATGAATATTATATATGAAATTTACAAGAAAAAAAGAAAAAGATGTTTAAAAAAAATCACACAAGCAAGTGCAGTATGTCTTTTAGATCAAAGCATAAGCCTTGTATCTGGAATTATTCGTTTTAAAGAACTTAATAATCGAGTTAAAATAAATTATGAAATATATGGATTAACAGATGGAGAACATGGATTTCATGTTCACGAGTTGGGTGATTTAACAAAAGGTTGTGTTGGTGCTTGCGGACATTTTAACCCACATAATAAAAATCATGGCGATAGAAAGGATAAAGAAAGACATGTCGGTGATTTAGGAAATATTTTATCAAAAAATAAAATTGCAAAAGGATATTTTTATGATAATGTAATATCATTAGATTTAAAAAATAAAAATTGTATAATAGGACGTTCAATTGTTATACATGAAAAAAAAGATGACCTAGGTAAGGGATCGAATGCAGAATCTTTAATAACTGGAAATGCAGGTAAGAGAGTTGGTTGTGGTGTCATAGGAATATCTAGATAATTATAGTTTAAATTTTAATGCTTTACGCTGAGATAAACTTTTATAAGATGTTCTTTTTTTCAAAAATTTGTAATAACGCTCGGCTAATTTATATCTAGTTTTAACATTTTTAGCATTTTTGTATAGAGTATCTTTATGTTTTAGCATTGCTTCAAGACGAACTTTAAGTATCATGCCCACCTGCCATATTCTTTTATGAGAATACTTATTATTTTTATATAGATATTCAAGTTTTTTTATAGTATTTTTTACGTCATCAATAGTGGTATATTTAATTGATATAGTATCACGCGGATTTTTATCAATATAAACATCAAAACTTTTTTTTGTATTATTAGGATTGTACAAAAATTGTTTTTTTGTTTTTCCGCCGCGCATTTTATTACAATATATGTAGGGTGCACACGAAGACCTCATAGAGAAGCCTTTGATTTTTTTTGTTAGACACCGTTTTTTACTATACTTTCTTGGCAAAGAGAATACCTTATTATCTTTCCGTTTACATTTTATAGTATTATTTGTTTTTATAG
>MDSW01137184.1_pt1 | contig 12420 bp, 7 predicted proteins | sample 811171 | NCBI WGS metagenome assembly MDSW01 (sample SAMN05326641, study PRJNA326480) | marine metagenome | isolation source: seawater | place: Atlantic Ocean: North West | collected 2012
ATATCATAAATCTTTGTTGAACGAAGGCCTATTTCTCTGATTAAACAATAGGTATCATTGAAATAAATCATATCTCCTGTTTTGAACCCTTGATCAAGTAATAAAAGAATTCCAGAGAAAAAATTACTAAGCGTATCTTGTGCAGCTAATGCAATAACTAGACCAACAACGCCTACTCCAGCAACTAGAACTCCAAATTCTACGTTAAATGTTGATAAGAAATTTGTAATACCGAAAACTATAATCAAAATTGAACCAAGAATATCTAGCAAGGGACCATATTGCGTATCAGACTTACCTACAGTTATCCAATCTGCCATTAATGGAACCGCATAATTACTATAACCTCGTAAAACAAAAATAGTCATGAATACAACAAAACAACCATCTGCAAGTTTTGTTAAAACTAAAACATAAGTTTCAATTGAAGAATTTGTTTCTGCTATTTCTGTAAAGAAATAAGATAAACTCCATGTTATTATTAACCAAAATACTACTGTAGTGGGATCCCATTCCCATTTACTCAAACCTCTAAAATAAAGGACAATAGGTATAATGAAGGTAAGTGTAAGAAAAATAACAAAGAACATTAAAATTAGCATCCAAATAGCCTCATCTGTAAAAATAACATAATCTTCTCCTGTTTGCCGATTCGTTATTGAATAGTAAGGACTAGGAACTATTTTATCAATTGTAGAACGCATTACTACCATTGTAAAAATCGAAAGAAAAAAACCAAAAACTCTGACAAAAGGAAAATCTTGTCTAAGTCCAAAAACCTTTGCTGAAGATGTACTCACAAATCTACACTTAAAAATACATTTATAAATTAATTAGGTGAAACAGTATATAGCTACCTATTATTAGATATAAAATGAGTTCTGCACTGAAAGATAATGACATTGCAAAGGCCATAAAAGGTATGGATGGATGGAGTTACGATGATGTTTACAGGTGCATAAGAAAAGAGTTTGATTTTGATAGTTTTGAGTCTGCTGCTACATTTGTACAGCATGTTGCCAGTATAGCTAGTGAAATTGGCCACTATCCTGAAATTTTAATTTACAAAAAAGGATCCGTAAGAATAACTGCAACAACACCTGATGAAGGTGGAGTAACTGATAATGATATTTCTCTTATAGAAAGTGTAGAAATACTAGTTAGCTAAATTATTTTGTAAGAAATAAATTAAGAAATTGTTAATTCTTTAACAAGATACTCATCCGAATGTTTGTCAATATATTCAATTAAATCTGAGACGTGTGGAGATTCTAGCAAAATTTCATTTGACTCATGGTCTATAATTCGAAACGGCATTCAATACACACTGCACTAAATTATATATAATTTTCTAAAAGAAATAACCCTTTATTGGGCCGCTTTAATGGGAGTAAGTGAAACAATACATTGACTTAGTTAATGAAGTTCTGAAACGTGGAACTAGGAAAGAAAATCGTACTGGTATCGACACAATATCTGCATTTAATATTAACTATTCAATCGACTTAAATGAAGGATTTCCATTGCTAACTACTAAGGAAATTTCATGGAAAAATATTGTAATAGAAAATTTATGGTTTTTGTCTGGAGATTTGCATATCGGGCTATTAAAAAAGCATGGTTGTAAATTTTGGGATCACTGGGCTGATGAGGATGGTTTTGTACCTAGTGCTTATGGTAATTTTTGGAGGAAATTCCCAATCCATGGAAACGAGGAATACAATGATCAAGTTAAGTATGTTCTAGAAACTTTAAGGAAGAATCCGAACAGCCGAAGAATGGTGGTTAGTGCTTGGGCTCCAGGGAATGCTCAAACCAGTGGTTTACCTCCTTGTCACCTTTTATTTATTTTCAATGTTCAGTATGACAAAAATGGAGAACCTCGTTTGTGTGTACATTTAACTCAAAGAAGTTGTGATGTAGCATTAGGAGTTCCTTACAATATTGCAGGATACTCGTTCTTATTACACCTTTTTGCACATTTATCAGATATGAAAGTAGGTACTTTTGGACATACTCTGGTTGATGCTCACATATATACAAAAAAAGCTGATGGCAGTATGGAAGAATATGACCACATTCCCGGACTGCTAGAGCAAACAAAAAGAGAGATAAAACCTCTACCTAAACTTAAGATTGATTATGAAATAAAAACTTTAGATGATGTAATGGATTTATTGGATAAAGATACTGAAACAATAATGTCAAAATTCAAATTGGAAAACTATAATCCTGAACCATTTATTCCTTTTAGAGTTGCTGTATGAAGGGGATATTAGTAGCTACATCACCTGAAGGAATTATTGGAAAAAACAATACTATTCCTTGGCATTACTCTGAAGATCTTAGAAGATTCAAAAAACTTACTGTTGGAAAAACTGTAATAATGGGAAGGAACACTTGGGAATCGCTACCAATAAAACCTTTACCTAAAAGAAGAAATATTGTTATTACGAGCAGCGTAATAAAAAATGTCGAATGCTTCAAAAGTATTACTGAAGCTGTTAATACCTGTACAGGTGATATTTGGTTTATAGGTGGAGCTGGAATTTATGAAGAAGCCATGAATTTAGCTGATTGTATTGACATGACATTAGTACCTGATAATGTGAATGGAAGTCATTGTATTTACTTTCCTAAAATTGGAAAGGATTGGAAAGAAAGTGAAACAAAACCTTTAGAAAATAGCTCTAAATTATTGCATAAAATTTACACCCGAAGGGTGTAAGACATCTTTATATCTGTACGGCCTAGGCATCTACGGAGAAAAATGTCTCGTAAAATAACTGCTTTATTGCTAGCCATGCTGATGTTACCCTTTTCAGCAATGAACACATTAGCTGATGAAAATGACCCTGATTTATCTATAAATGGGATAAGTTTCAGCGATGATTCGCCTACAGGTGGAGATGACATAACTATTACTGCTGAAATTGCTAACGATGGTGGAACGAGTGGACTTATTAGTGTAACTACAAATGTTAGCTTTTATTCTGATTCTGACTTTATTGGCAAACAAACAATAACTATTCCTGGCGGAAATACTGCCGATGCCGAAATGGATTGGACTGCCGTTGGAGGCACCCATACCATCAAAGTGATTGTAGATGAAGAAGAACAAATTACAGAATCTGATGAAGATAATAATCAAGATACCGAAAGTATTACTGTTTCTTACCCTCCTATCTTACTCTTAGATGATGATAATAGCGGAAATAATGGAGGTTCTAGAACCGAAACAGACCAATATTACGCTAATGCGCTTGACAACCTGACTAATCCTCTTGCTTATGATATTATTAGAGTAAATAGTAGCGCCGATGCCCCTGGAATTGATGTCTTGTCAGAATATCAAATGATTATTTGGGTATGTGGAACTGATTACCAAAGTGGAGAGACAGATGTAACTTTTACGGATAATGACAAAACAAATGTTGGTGAATATCTAGAAGGTGGAGGCGCTATGTGGGTTGTAGGTATGGATATTCTGTATGATTTTGATACTGCTGATGGCGAACGTAGCAGCGGTGATTTTGAATATGATTATCTTGGAGTAAGTTATGCAGATAATGATAGAGCTACACCTGCAATAGTTTACGGAGTAGATGATGACCCAATTTCTGATGGAGTAGAATACAATGCCGATGCGATAAGTTCAGATTTTGCTGACGATATAAATCCTAGAAGCGGATTTGAAAAAGTTTTAAGCTCAAACGGTGATTACAACATTTCAACGATTAGAACTGAGGATGAATTCAAATTGGTGTTCATGACTATTGATTTTAGTTCAATTACGAGTAATGATGACAGAGATGAATTTATGGAAAATATTGTTGAGTATTTAGTTGAACAATTGGAAAATGATGTAAGTTTAAGTAGATTTAATAATCCAAAGGATGAGGAAACTGTTGAACCTAATGTAGAAAATATAGTGAATGTGACAGTAAGGAATCGCGGAACTGAAGATCAAGATAGTATTCAGGTTTCACTAGAAATTACTTGCTTAAATAACTCATACACATTTACTGACTCCGACACTATCTCATTAGATGCAGGTACTGGAACATATGTTGAATTTGAATGGGACACTCCCGATGATGAAGACTATGTTTACCAACTAAAAAGTAAAGCTATAATCTCTGATGATGAAAAAGAAGAGAATAATGAAAAAATAATCAAAGTCAATACATATGTCACATATGATTTAGAAGTAAAAGATGCACGCGCCACTCCAATGATTGCTGAAAAGAATGAAGAGAGAGAAATGAGTGTAATTGTCACCAATAGTGGAGATGTTACTATGAATTCTGAAATAAGTGGTAAAATTTATGATGGCGCTGGAAATGTAATTGATAACTTAGGAAATAAAGATATTGAAGATCTTGCCCCGGATGAAAGTTTAACTCTTACATGGGAATGGGAAACGGATGACTATGGAACTTTTTGGTTTGAAGCTAAAGTTATTGACGATAACGATGAAGTCCCTGAAAATGACATAATTGATGCGATGATGAGAAGTGTGGATGTAGAATTTACTGATGATATGGAAGACGGAGACAATGGTTGGACTAATTACAAATCATTGAGCAATCCATGGCATCTAATTGATACTGATGAAGATGGTAATCGTGAAGCATCTAGTCCAACTCATGCTATGTGGGTTGGAGATGGATCGAAAGGTGATGGTGAATACGACAATAACTGGGACTTTTCTGTTTACACGAGCGAAGAAATTGAATTAGGTCAAACTAATCCTCAAATGTCAGTAGATATTTGGTATAGTACTGAATTTAGTTGGGATGGTGGAAATGTACAAATCACTACCGATGATGGAGAAACTTGGGAAGTAATCAACCCAGATGGCGGATATCCTGACGATGCTGTTGTTGGGCTAGATAATGAACCTGGCTATACTGGAACCTCCGGTGAAGGTGATAGTGCTGAATGGGAGGCTGCAACATTCAGTCTTGCCAATTATACTAATGATAATGTGAGATTTAAATTTAGATTTGGAACTGACTCAAGTGTAGAGGCCTATGAAGGCTGGTATATTGATAATATCGAAGTTAGTAGTGGAACTGAAACTCACTTTGAAGATGATTTTGAAGATGGGGATGGAGAATGGATGGCAGATGTTGTTGAAAGTGAATGGAATTATTATAGTAATAAATCATATTCAGGAGATTATTCATGGTACTTAGGTAATCCAAGTACTGAAACATATAGTGCATCACTAAATGATTCTTTAGAATCTCCTACTTTTGACATAGGTGAAGGATCTGAAAAATATGTGTCTGCAATGATTTGGTTTGCTATTGATGGTCCAAGTGATTTTGTCAATCTAGAAATCAATCAATCTGGAGAATGGGAAACGCTGGAAATCTTTCCTGAGAACGATGGAGACTATTCAAGTGAATATGATGATGCTGATGAAAACGGATGGATATATGCTGAAAGTGATGTAAGTGAATATGAAGGTGATGTTTCATTTAGATTTAGATTTGAATCTAACACATTTACCCAACTTGAAGGATTATATGTGGATAATTTTGCAGTTTACAGTCTTCCACCCATACCAAATGACGTAGGTACTAAGGAACTAGATTCACCTGCTACTGCTAAACCCGGACGGGCCGTAACATTTACTTCTGAAATTTATAATTTTGGAACAAATGATCAAGATGATTTTGACATTAGAGGTACCGTGACAAGGGATGACGGAACTGAAGTCTATAATGAAACACAGACTATTGATATATTAGAATCAAAAACTAATTCCACATTAGAGTGGACCTGGGAAGGAGGACCTGAGGGAACTTATACCATAAGAGTTGAAACACTTTTATCTGGAGATGAACGGGCTGGTAACAATCCAAAAGAAGAAAATATAGATATTGCTGAAAGTGGATACAATATTGCATTAGCAGTACAAGAACAAGCAAAAGATGTGTTATCTGGAGAATCTGTATCTTTCAATTTTACAGCTACAAATACTGGTGAAAATAGTGGTTACTATGACGTAACTGTAGATTCTGAACAAGAAGATGATTGGAAAATTATTTCACATGTAAGTTCTCTTTACCTCGCTGCAGGATCAAGTCAAAATTTTACAGTAATAGTTATTGCACCTACTCTAGAACCAAGTGGCAATGAACATGCATTTACTGTAACTGTAACAAGCAGAGATGATCCTGAAACTGAAGATAGTAGCGATATTTCTGCAACTCCATTTTATCATTCTCAAGAAGGTGGCGATAAAGTACTCTTGATTGATGCTAATTTTGGTAAAAATAATGGATATAATAATTATTACGACGTCGATAAGGTAGATAATCGCTTAAAACTTGCATTACAGCAATATTTCACAGATGGTGAAAGTCGTGGTTACGATGTATATACTATGCCTTACGATAGCGAACTCGGAACTTATGGTGAATTGGGACCTTATCCTACTTTGGATTTAATGAGTGCTTATGATGTCGTAATATGGACTCAAGGCGACCACAATCAACGAAATATTAGTAGTTGGGAAGAATGTATTAGTGATTACCTAGATGAAGGAGGGAGCCTGTGGATAATGGGTCAACAATTTTTGAGCGCCCTTAATGGAAGTGATGGTCCTAGAGAATCTGGTGATTTTGAATACGACTATTTTATGATAGAATATGTACGTAATAGCGCTGGAACTCCAGACCCACTGATAGGCGTAGAAGATGATGAAATATTTGGTGATGCTGAATATGATATGGGCGATACAAGCATATATTTTTCAGATTATGCTGACTGGATAAGACCTAGAGACGAAGCTATTGGGGCTTTCTACACAGATAGAAGTAATTGGTGGCATATCGTGGACACTGTTAGTGATCCAAATAGAAAAGCAAACAGCCCTACCCACTCTATGTGGATAGGTGATGAATCTAAGGGTGATGGTGAATATAGTAGCGGATGGGATTATTCCATATATACTTCCGAGGCATATACTCTAGGAAATGGGGCCCAGCTATCATTTCAACACTATTATGATACTGAAAGTGAAAGTTATGCATATGACGGAGGTAATGTTCAACTTTCTACAGATGACGGAGAAACTTGGGAAGTAATAGAACCTAACGGAGGATATCCTGGACAATCTGTTAGTGGATTGGATGGCGAACCTGGATACTATGGGCAATCTAGCGGATGGGTACAGGCTACCTTCGATCTTTCCAATTTTTCTGGTGAAGAAGTGAAACTAAAATGGAGATTTGGTGCAGATGGAGTTATTGACGCTTATGAAGGCTGGTACTTTGATGATGTTGAACTGACTTCTAACGGAGGAACTACAAGCCATCTATCTGATGATATGGAAAGTGGAATGGATAACTGGAATGATGCTGCTCAAGTTTTCAATATGTCATTACATTATGAAGGCGATTACAGACTAATTGTATCTCCTTTCACTTTTGGAAAAGTTAATACATCTAATGATCGTGAAGATATGGTGGGAAGGGCTCTCGATTGGTTGAGAGCATCCGCTGCTGCTGATGATATTGGAGTAAAAGTACTCAAGTTAGAAAGCGATACAAAAGAAAATTCAACCATTCTCTTTTCCAGTATAATCAAAAACTATGGATCAGATACTCAGGCTGCAATAGATGTCAAAGCTACCGTTTTAGATTCTGAAGGAAACGAAATATGGACTAATAATCAACAGATTACTGGCCCATTAGAGTCTGGAGAAGAAGAAACATTAGAATGGAACTGGGAAAGTAATAATCCTGGTGAATATTCTATCATTGTAGAAACGACAAAAGAAGATGAAAATCATAGAAATAATGATAAAGATATTAATTTAGATATTGAAATGATACACATACCTGAAATTTCGACTTTTAATGAAGATAAAGAAGGAGAACCTGGGGCAAAGTTAGAATTTAATATTGTTCTCAAAAATAAAGCCTCTGGAACTGATACATTCTATCTCGATATGGCTGGCACTGCAGAAGAATGGGGTTCCATGACAAATCAAATGGAAATGAAAAGTAATGAAAGTAAGGATGTTGAACTCCAGATTACAATCCCTGATGATGCTGAATATGATTTATATGATTTAACTATTATTCTTAGTGCTGGAGATGTTACAGAAACTTTAGAATTAACCATAGATGTAACTGATGATCCAACAAACTATGAAGTAGAAATATCAGTAAATCCGACAAATGCTGACTCTGTAGCGGGTCAAGATGTAGAATTTAGTGTAACTATATTTAACAAAGGTGATGAATCTGATACATTTGATTTAGAAGTATTAGGCGATGAAGAATCATGGGTTGATTTTGAAGAAAATGGAATATATATTGGAGCTGATGGTGAAGCTACAGTTAATGGAATAATTACTATCCCTGATGATCAAGATGATGGAAATGTATACATTGAGATAGTAGCTACATCAAGAGGAGATGAAACTGCACAAGACGATAAAACAATTAGAGTCTCTGTAGAAGAATTGGAAACTGGTGTAACCCTAAGAAGAGAAGGGTCTGGATTAAGAACCATAGCACCCGGTGAAAATGACATTATTGAATTTAATGTATTAAGTGATGGTAATGGAAAACAAACGATAGAAGTAACTGCTGAAAGTGAGGCTGGAAATTGGGTCGTTTTGAACCCTGCAACATTTGATTTAGACATTGAAGAATCTAAAATTTTAACTGCAACGATAAATGTTCCATTAGGTACTTCTGATGCAACGTATCGTCTAGAAATACTAATTTTTGATGATAATGGTAATGAGTTAGCAAAATCTATATCTAACATTGTAGTACAAACTCCAATTGAAGAAATTCAAAATGTTTCACTTTGCTTTGCGGATTTAAGTAATCTGTGTATAGGTTCAGCTAACTTTGAAATAACTATTGAATCTGCAAAAATACAAACTGCTTCTACTGGATTCATTATAGAGAATAAAGGAACAACGGACGTAGATGTCGCTCTTGAATTGATAATGCCTGACGGATCTAAAGATAGTGATCTCTACTTTGATGAAAATAGTAAAGAGTGGAGAGTCGCTATTTCTCCATCAGACACTAAGTTATATCCTCTAAAAGTTAACGCAGGGGAAACTCTAGATTGGGGTGCCTTAGCTGTTATTGCAAGAGAAGTTTTACCTGGAACATATACTTACACTTTGAATATTTTGTCTGCAACTGAAGCTGCAAGTGGAGAATATGTCTTTGATGTACTAGACCAAATTACACTAACTATTACTGTAGAAGGTGATGTTGTTTCTGAAGAAAGTACATCTGAAGGCGAGGACTCTTTACTACCTGGACCTTCATTTATGTCAATTGTTGCGCTATTAGCATTAATAGTTTACAGAAGAAAACACTAATCAAAATAATTATTTGAGATTAGGATTGGTAAAAGCAAAAAATAAACTAGATATAACATAAAGGCAAAAGGCCACAATGTTACCCACATTGCTTGTTCTAAATATCTAAGCACTATTGTTAATATTAAAACAATTAATCCAAAAAGAATAGGATATTTGAATTGCTTTCTAGCTTTAGCATAAGGTATCGTTGAAGCAGTCAACAAAGATACTAAGCCTATAGACAATGGAATTACTGAATTGTGATAATCATTAACTAGTGAATACTTAACAGATAATACTACAATAAACATTGCTAACCCTGGTGAAGGTAAACCTAAAAAATACTCATTATCTCCTTGATCACCTATTGTAAAGTTAGCCAATCTAATAATGCTTAAAATAGCAATTAGTAATGCTGAAGAAATCGCTATAATATTATCAATATTATATCTAAAATTAATTTCAAAATCATCGTTGAAAATATCTATTGCAGGACCTCTATCTAAATTATAATATAGGGAATAAACTAAAATGGATGGAGCTATGCCAAAACATATCGAATCTGATATTGAATCTAAATATTTGCCATAATGATGCTTGGTACCAAATTTACGAGCTAAAGCCCCGTCCATTCCATCTATGATTGCACAAAATGGTAAAATTAACATAGCTACAATGAAACTTTTCTCACTGCCATCTATTATGTATGTTATAGCTAAGAAACCTAAAGACGCACTAATTAATGTCGCTATATCTGCATAGGATATCAGAGCTAAGGGCCTAAAAATCTGTCTTAAGTTAAACATTACTTACTCCTCACTTTGAGTTGCTTGTAACTTTGATAGTATACGTTTAGGAACTTCAAAAAGTTTTTCAGTTACTGACAATGAAGACATAGGTGTGTATTCTGCCAATTGTTGCCCAGCTAACACTTTATCTCCTTTTTTAACGGAAAGGTTTATTCCAGCAGATTCAAAGGATAAATCTACACGTGAGCCAAAATGTATTAAGCCTATTCTCTCTCCTTTGATTACTTCTGTATTAGGTTTAATATAACTAACAATTCGCCTAACTAAAACTCCCGCTATCTGAATTACTTTCATAACTCCAATAGATGTTTCTATCTTAGTCATCAAACGTTCATTCTTATCTGAGTCCTTAGAGAAAGCTGGGAGATATCCTCCTGACTTGTGCTTTATGGAAAGAACTCGTCCGTCAAATGGAGATCGGTTTACATGAACGTTATGAATATTCATAAAAATGGAAAGATAAACCATTCCTTTTCTTATTTCTGCTCTTTGTACAAGACCATCTGCAGGACTAACGATGCCCGATTCAATTTTCCTTTTAGGATCTCTGTAAAAATATAACAAAAACAAAGAAATTAACAATAAGATTATTGAAACAACATACATGCTTTCAAGAGGAAGATTAGAATCAAAACCTTGCTCTTTAACTGACTCTGCGAAAAAACCAAACGGGAATAAGACTAAACCTGCAACTAATACATATACTACTTGAGAGGGCATGCCTTTAGCAAAAGGAAGTCCCCGAAGCCCTTCTGGAGCTTGTCTGGTCGGTAAATCAATCACACCTAATATCGAATCTTGCATTTCAGGTAAAAAATGAAATACAGCTATCGCTAAAAATATCAAGGCAATTAAACTTCCTATCTTCCCTAAAATCCCGTGTGCATAAAAGAAAGTGTCATCGCCCCAAACATGCTCATATGTCAACCAAATTACAACTGCATTTCTAATTAAATTTAAAAGATAAATTGCAGGAACAGTAGCAAGAAACGCATAAAATCTTCTATCTGCAGGCGCTTTAGTACAAACAACCCCTCCAACAAAAATTATCATACTTTGCAAAGCTGTGCATGCCAATACAATCGTGACTGAAACTGAATCGGGATTACGCCATTCGTCACCTTCAATTGATATTTGAACTTCTTGATGCTCTGAGGCTGGCCTATAATATTTTGAACCATCTCCATAATCTAAGGAACCTAATGATGTTGGAATATCAAATGAATTCAATATCCATATTGATTGTTCTGCAACTACTTGGATTAACCAACCTGAAAGAAGTGGAACCCTTTCTACAAAAAAGTAAATTCCACCTGCAACAACTGTCATTGCAGCTAACCATCTAAGGGGTTCATACTTGGCATTCCAGCGTATACTGAGATATTCATGAATTGCTAAATAACCAAAAAATGGCATTGCTAATGCACAAAAAAAACCATTTGCAGGATCATTAATCAGAATATAATGCTCTACTTGTATCCACCAAAAGAAACCAAGAAGTAACCAACCTATTATGTTCAGATTATGGCCAATTTTAACTGGAAATTTCTTACCAAAAAGAATATGGGCCTTACTTGAGAAAAAATAACCCAATGATAAAATAATCAAGGAACTGATGACGAGAATTTCTGCAAGTATCGATAAATCACTAGCCATCAATTTACAGTAGAACCGTTCTAGAAAAAACCTAAGGTCTTCTTTCTAACCACTTCTGGGCCTCTGAATATGAATCTAAACTACCAATATCATACCAATTCCCTTTGAATGATACGGAGTAAACTGAGTTACGTTTAACGTTCCAAGCTAAGAAATTACCCATGGCATCTCTATCTCCACCTTCATCAATATACGAGAAAAAATTAGCTATGCCTGATTCTGATAATAACCAATAAGCTGTTGCAGCCAATGTCGATGGAGGCGATATAGGCTTTTCAATAAAATCCACGATCCTATTGTCTTCTAAGTCTGCTATACCATATAATTTTGCCAATTCTATATTTTCAACATCATAAAGGCCAATAACGTCTGCTTTAAATTTACTATAAACCGTAACCATTTTTGTTAAATCAAAATCTGACAAATTGTCTCCGCCTGCAATAAAAACTGGACCTCTTAAATTCTTATTTTTAAATAGAAGATTTAAAGCACCTAAGGCACCTAATTTCTGATCTTCGCTATCGCTATCTTCAACAAACAATTCTACATTTTTAGCTCTTACATTAGAATCTAAATACTCTTGGAATTGTGATGCAAAGA
>MDSW01025711.1_pt1 | contig 12419 bp, 12 predicted proteins | sample 811171 | NCBI WGS metagenome assembly MDSW01 (sample SAMN05326641, study PRJNA326480) | marine metagenome | isolation source: seawater | place: Atlantic Ocean: North West | collected 2012
TCCACCAATATCTCTCAAATCCATTACACGTAATCTTTCACAACAAAGTGAAACATTGTTATCTAAATAGAATCCTTCTTGTTCAGGACCTCTATGTTTACAAGCATTTCCCATTAATTTGATTAAATCTCTATCTGTCCAATTAATTCCACATATGCCACACATTAGATAATATTCACCCTAACCTTCAAAAATCTTTTTTGCTTCTTCAAATTCATTCATTTCATCCATATCCATCCACTGTAATCCATCTGTAAATCGACATCCTACGGAGATATTTTTTTTAATTAATTCTTCAATTCCCAAGGTATAGTAACCATCTACATTTTTTGTTATTAGTTTATCTATTTCTTCAAAAAACATATTTTTTATTTTCTTTGAAAATTTTGCCATACCAATAAAATTTCCACTAGATTCGGTCTGTTCAATTTGTTTATTAACAGCAATGATTTTCTCATTCTCAATTTTTACTTTCATTGTTTCATCACGAGTGTTAGGCTCTACCATCAACCCAATTTCCTCTTTAATATCTAAACATTTTTCAAGAATTTTTTCATCAAACATCAGATCGCCATAAACACATACAAAATCATCTTGTAATTTTTGGGCTGCTAACCATATCGAATAGATATTGTTCATTTTATCAAATTTTGAGTTTTGGATATATTTTACTTCATCATTTAGTAAACTACGAATCATTTCTGATTTGTAACCTGTCACAACAACTATGTCATCAATACCATTTTTCTTAAAGAAATTTATTTGATATCTAATTATTGGTATTTCATCAATTTCTAAAAGACATTTTGGTGTGTCAATATTACCCATCCTTGATCCTATGCCTGCAGCTAAAATTAGACCTTGCATAACTTAATTGGGGCTTAATGCCGGTCGCAATGATTGTTTTGAATTAAGAGATTTAAAAGCATCTTCTAACCCTTTTGTAGAAAATTCAAAATTTGGTCCAACTAATTTTTTGTATGGATATTTGTCTTTAGTTTTCATAACTAATTCAATTGCAGTTTTAAGATGGTCAGGATGGTAATTATGCATTCCAACTATTTTTAGACTTTTTGTGATAATGTCCGAACTATCTAATGTAATATAGCTATTTGGATTAATTGCTCCTAATAGGATGTAAGTGCCTCCTACTCTGATCATTTGTATTCCTTCTTTAATGACTGATGGTTGTCCAGTAATTTCAATTATCACATCTGCCCCTCTATTTTTAGTAATTTTCATAATCTCATCAATAATATTTTTCCTAACATTTTTTGGATTAATTGTATAATCGGCACCAAACTGTTTTGCTAATTCTAATCTATTATCATTAAAGTCTATTGCAATTACTTTTTTGGCACCTAATTGTTTTGTAAATGCACATGCATACATGCCTAATGCACCACATCCTTGAACTATCACGTAATCGCATTTTTGAAAATTACCATAATGTAATCCACTAGTAATTGTTGATGCTGCACACATCAATGGTGCAACCTCTTCGTCAGAAAGTTCCGGAGAAACTTTAAAGATATTAGTTCCTTTTTTCAAATATACATACTTGGCAAAACCTCCAGTAAAATGAGGTCGTTGATCGCTTTTTTCATGTCCATATTTGAACATGTTTGTACATTTTTGTGGTAGTTTTTTCTTACAAAAGAAACATTCTCCACACCCTACGGTCATTGACCAAACAACTTTATCTCCAATTTTAAGTTCCTGACCCGTATAGTCTTTAGTCAAATTTTTCCCAATATGCAAAATTTTTCCCACCATTTCATGACCTAAAATGCATGGAGTTGGAAATGGTCTATAACCTAACCAAGTATGTAAATCTGAACCACACACTGTAGATAATGTTATTTCAACAATTGCATCATCTTGTCCGACATCAAGATTTAAAGTAAATTCTTTTTTTTCTAACGGCAATTTGGAACCGTGAAAAACTATTGCATTACCCTCATTAAATTCCATAATCTGTCCATTTTAATTAGATTTTATACCTGGTCTGACAGAGTTTTTCATATCTAAAGACTTGAATGCAGCATCTACATTAGCAGCAGATAATTTAGTGACAGGATTAACTAGTTCATGAAAAGGAAATTTATTCTTATTTTTTAATACAAGTTCCAGAGATTTTCCAAGATATTCGGGACTATAGTTATGTAAACCAATCATTTGTATTGTATTTCGAATTAATTCTGAGCTGTCAATTGTGAAGTTACTGTTTGGATAAATGGCTCCAAGTAGAATATATTTTCCGCCTACTCTTAATGATTTTAGACCCGTGTTAATTACTTTAGGATCGCCAGTTACTTCAATTACATAATCAGCTTTTTTCCCATCTGTAATTTTTTCAATTTCTTGTATTAATTTAGAATCATCATCCTTGGCAAGTATTGTATAATCTGCACCAAATTTTTTTGCGAAATCAAGTCGGGGTTGCAATTTATCAATGGCAATTATGTTTTTTGCTCCAAGAGCCTTACCAAATGCACATGCATACATGCCTAATGCACCACATCCTTGTACGACAAAAAAATCACATGATGAAAAATCTGCTAAATATAATCCATTTAGTACACACGCCCCAGCACACATTAGAGGAGAAACTTCCTCATCAGTTAGTTCATCAGGGATTTTAAAAATTGCAGATTTAGCTTTAAGTCTAACATACTCTGAAAGCCCACCGGATGGAGAAGGATTTCTATCATTTTTTTCGTGACCATATTTGAAAAGATAAGTACATTTTTGCGGAAGATTATTTTTACAAAAAAAACAATCATTACATCCAACCGTCATGGACCACGTAATCCTGTCACCTATATTCAATTTTTTTCCTGAGAAATCATTTTCTATATTTTTTCCAAGTTTTGATATTTTTCCAACCATTTCGTGTCCGAGTATACATGGAGTTGGAAATGGTCTATGACCTAGCCATGTGTGTACATCAGAACCACAAACTGTAGAAAGTGTAATTTTTACCAACACTTCATCATCAGAGATATCTGAATCAAGGGAAATCTCTGTTTCCTCAAATGGTTTATTTTTTCCATGAAAAATTATTGCTTTAGAATTACTCACAATGAACAATTTTTAAAAATGAATTAAAACCTTCTTATCGAATGAATAGTCTAAATCACAATAATGTATAGTGATTGAAATAAACCAACACATAATCATCATTAAGGTTCTAATTGTGGATATTTTTTATAACTAGCATAAATTAAAATCAAACATGCTTCCAAACATTCTCTATATTTTAGTTGATGGTCTAAGAGCAGATCAATGTTTTGGAAAAGATAAATCCTCTTACACTCCATTTCTAGATTCACTATTACAAAAAGGACCATATTTCAAAAATGCCTTTGCATCCGCAGATGGTACAATAGTTTCTCTCAATTGTACTTTTAATTCAAAATTTCAATCAGAAACAGGAATTAGAGCAAGAAAATTAATTTTATTGGAAGACAATCATTTGGAAACTCTGAAAAAATCTGGCTATCATTTAACCGGTTTAATTCCAGATTTGACTGCATTGAAACCATTACGAGAATATTTTGAAAATGATGATTGTACATTTGATAAAGGGCCCCCTCATCTGACTCTACCCTCTGGAATGGCTCAAAGAATTACATCTTTATTAAAATCATTAAAAAACAAACAACCTTGGTTTTGTTATATTCATTTATTTGATTTACATCCTCTAAGAGAAGGAAAAATACCGACAAAAATTGAAGAATTCAGAGAAAAAAATTTTGGTCATTCGATTTATTCACAAACAGTTTCATCCATAGATTATAATCTAAAAATAATTTCTGAATTAATAGATTTTAATAACACTTTGGTTATAGTTACCGCCGATCATGGTGAGCGAATTCCATATGATGATAAAGCATCGTTTCAATTTGAACCAGAATTAAAATCTGTAAAATCCATAGGAAAAAAATTTTTACCAAATGAGGCACATAATATTAGTGGAAAATTCTTAGGAAAGATAAAAAAATCCATAGGTGATTATAAAGTAAATCAATCAAATAGAAAATTAAATAATTATGAAAAACGATCACGAGATCCATATTTCACATTATCATTGTATGATGAACTATTACACATTCCTCTTTTCATTTCAGGTCCAAATCTAAAATCAAAAATAATTTCTAATCAAGTTTCAACATTACAAATATTCCCCACAATATTATCCCTTGTTGGAATAGAATATAAAAAAACAGAATATAATGAAAGTCTAGTTGGATTATTGGAAGGAAAAAAAATGGATAATAAAGAAATATTTCTTCATACAATGCCATATGAAAATAAATCATCTCTTGATAGAATTGGCATTCGTAGTACAAAATTTAAATATTTTAGAAATTCATCTGATCCAAAAAAAGATATTCACTTGTATGATCTAGAAAATGATCCATACGAAAATAACAATATTGCTAATGACAATGATTCCATAATACAAAAGATGGAACTTACTATAGATTACATTCAAAAAAATTCATCAAAAATCAAGGTAGAATTAAATGAAGATGAAGAAAAAATTATTGCTGAAGAACTGAAGAAAATGGGATATCGTTAACAAAAGTTAATAAATATAGCTTATTTATGCACCAAGATTCTTGATTCAGTTAGAATTTTATAAAAAATTATAATTAGCAGATTTTCATAAAATATGTATGCAGAAATCTGAAAAAATTAGCACAAATGAGGTACGTGTAAAAACAGGATCAAATTTTCTTGGAATTTTGAATGATATTAAGAGGAGACCTGAAGATGCTGCGAATGAATTGAATGTTTCTTTAGAATTGATTAAGTCAATAATTGATGGCACATCTGACTTATCATCGGATTTGGTTGAAAAGGCAATACAAATTTGGCCCGTAAATAAACGAGATTTTTACATTATTGAAGATGATTGTCCAGATGGAATTAAAATTATGTCTGCAATTGATTCTAAAAAAAGTGCACGAATAATGAACCGAGGTGGTAAACCGTATTATGAATATCGCGATACGGCGATGAGTAAAGTTGCACCATTTAGACCTGAATGGATTCTTGAATTGTGCACTGTTGACGATAATGATCCTGAAAATAATTCTGTACAATGGAATAATGGTCATTTCTTACATCAATTTACATATTTTATTGGTGATGTGAATTTTTATTATAAAGACGAAAATGGGAAAAAACAAGTTGCTGTAATGAATACGGGTGACTCCATGTACATCACCCCTTTTGTACCGCATACTTTTGCAACAAGATCTGGTTCAAATTCTAACGGGCTAATTCTTGCGTTAACTTATGGAGGAAAACTAACTGGAGAACCTCAACAGGAATTATCGTCAATGTCTAATTTGGGACATGAATTTGCGTTAGATTTTTCTACGAAAGCATCAGCTACTAGTTCTTTATTGAAATATCATCGCAATATTGCTAGTTTATCTTTAGAACAATTATCTAAAAGAACATCTATACCTGTTGATGAATTGAAAAATTTTGAATCTGGGACGAACATTCCTGAATTTTCAATGTTACAAAAGATTGCTAATGCATTAACAATAAATCTGCATGATATTTTGGTAAATGATAAAATTGAAGAAAAAGTTATAATCAAAAAATATAATGAAACCAGATCATGGTATTATCCTGAAAAAACAAAATGTTACAAATTTTCTGAATTAGCATCAACTACCACACTTCCTTTTTCAAAATCATTTCAAGTAGAAATACTTGATTCTGAAAATTCTGATTTGGATCTAAAATTTGGATTACATCAGTATGTTTACAATATTGGAAAATCATCTATTACCACAAATTGGGAAATTAACGGTGAACAAAAAAACCAAATTCTTTATCCAAACGATTCGTTGTACATGAAACCGTTCATTAAGCATAATTTTAGAGGTGATGGAAAACTTTTGATTTTAAGAGTTGCGGGAAAAATACCTGGTGATTCACAACGAGAATTGTCTCTTGTAGGAAAGGATAATGTTAAACGTGCAATTTCAGAAACAATGCAGTGGTTTGACAAAAAAGGAAAAGATTAATTTTCAAATAATAAACAATGAATAAAAAAAATGTTATAATAATTATGATAGACGGTGGTCGTCTAGATTATGCAATTAATTCAGATATATTCTCTAAAATAAAATCAAAATCAGTTTTTTTATCACAATCTGTTACATATGGTCCCCATACAATAGCAGCAATGCATTCAGTTTTTAGTGGTTCATATGGTTCACGAACAGGAACTAATAGTTATTGGTCCACGTTTAAATTTAAAAAAAATAAATTCAAAACATTAACTGAGTATCTACATGAAAATAATTATTTTACTCAAGCAGATGTAATAAATCAATTAATTATTCCGAAACAAGGTTTTGATGAATTTGTTGTTCATGATGAGGATAAAGATGATCTAACAGTGAGACATAAAGAAATACTCAAAAATTTAAAATTATTAACTGATAAAAATTTTTTTGTTTATTTACATTTTAGTAATATACATACTGGAATAAAAAAAGAAGTTTTGGATGTTTACAATAATCATAGTCAAGAATTTTTTGAAAATGTAAAAATCAATGAAAATAGATATGCCAATCTATTTACAAACGCTGAAAATTATATAAAATTAATTTTAGATGAAATCAAAAAACTAGGACTAGATGAGAACTCGTTAATTTTAATCATGTCTGATCATGGAGTTAGTAATGGTGAAAGATTTGGTGAACATGCTTATGGTGCATTTTGTTATGACTATACACTTAGAACATTCACATATTTTTTATCCAAAGAACTTCCAATAGTCGAGATAACACAACAAACTAGAACTGTTGATTTGATGCCCACCATTCTTGATTACTTGGACATTCCTGCAGATCCAAGTTATAGTAAATTTGATGGTGTATCATTATTGCCATTATTTAGAGGAGAATCAATTCCTGAAAATTACGCATTCACTGAAACTGGAAATCCTCTTTATGAAAATGACCCTCCAAAAGAACCTAATGTAAAATCAATCCGCAATTCAAAATGGAAACTTATTTTCAATGAACATGATAATACAAAAGAATTGTACAATCTTGAATCTGATCCAAATGAGGAACATAACCTAATTGGTAAAGGTGAAGAAGTTGAAGAAACTCTATGGAGTGAGCTGATTAATTTAATCAATACACGTGATTAGACTGAGAATTTCTTTTCCGCATTTTTCAAATCTTGCATAGTATCAATTTCACACCATTTTCCTGAAATCAAAATTGGTTTAATCTTAATTTCACAATCAATTAATTCCTGTAACATATCTGTTAAATATGATTTTAAAATTGACGATGCTTCATGAAATCTACCTTTATTTTTTTCAAAAACTTCTTCATACTTTTTGACGAAAATCCTAGCACCATTATTTGAAAATCTAACAATTCCTAAAAATTCACCTACACACAAATAATCATTTTTAATATTTTTTTTAATTTTTATAATCTCACCATTTTTATTAATTAATACATTCTCTGCTTCATCTTCTGGATGGTCAGTTCTACCCTCATAATTCTTCTTCCAATTCATATCTACTGCAATCGAAATACTTTCTTTTGAATCTACAACTTGTTTGAGAATTTCAAAATCAAAAATTACATCTGAATACAAAACAATAACATCATCTTTTAAGAAAGCTTTAGCTTCCATCAAACTTCCCAAAATGTCATGTTTTTCATGTTCTTTATCGTGTACATATTGCACATTTTTTATTTTAAATTTTTCACTATATTTGCCAGTAATTACAAAAATATTTTTAATCTTTAATCTTCTTAATATCTCAATTTGGTAATCAATGATTGGTTTTCCATTAATATTGATCAATGATTTAGGTGTTGATTCAATATCCTTACTGATACGTTTCCCTGAACCTGCTGCAATAATTATTGCATTCAATTTATTGCACTCATAAACCTATTTGTAATTTTTTTTGGAGATATTTCCACACGAGAACCTCTTTCATTACTTTTAGTTACAATTACATGTATCATCACAGGTCCTTTTATTATTTTACATTTCTTTAACATATTTTCTAATGCCTTTTTTGTTTTTACTGAAAAAACAGTATAATTAGTCATTTTAGCAATTTTTGAAATGTCTATTTTTTCTGCAAATGTAGGTTGGCCACCTGTTGATTCATGAATTTTATTATCGAAAATTATATGAACTAAATTATTTGGTTGTAACGAACCGATTGTTACTAACGAACCAAGATTCATTAGAATATTTCCATCACCATCAAAAACAAAAATTTTTTTTCTTGGTTTTTTTAAGGCAATTCCCAATCCAATTGATGAAGCTAGTCCCATAGAACCAATCATGTAAAAATTTGTTTTTTTATCTTTAGCAGTGAAGACATCTCTACTAATGAATCCATTTGCGGATACTACTGGTGAATCACCAACTTTATTCATACAGGTTTCTATAGCTTCTTTTCTAATCAACGAATTTCCTCGGTATGACTAATGCACAGGAATTTCCTTTCTTCATTTTATTAATTGCCCATAAAGAAAATTTTTTCCAATTTTTTTTGTCGATAATTCTTGTTGGTAATCCAATATCTTTTAGTAATTTTGGTTGGATTTGTCCAATTTTTTTATGTTCTGGTGCATCATTTTTCCTAAAACCTCTCCAACCTATTAGGAAAATTAACGGAAATTTGTATAATTGTACAAGAGATGTTATTGTGCTAAGTGAATTCGCAAATCCTGCATTTTGCATAAATACCAATGTTGGACTTTTTGCAAGTAGCATACCAACACTAATTCCTATAGCTTCTTCCTCTCTTGTCGTGATAATAATTTTTTTCTTCTTAATTCCTTGATCTATGAAATTCTTCAATGTTGAGTCCGGAACTCCAATAAAATTTTCAATTTTATGCTTTAAAAAATAATCAAATAACTCCCTTTGCATATCTTCCTTCAATCTACATAACCTAATTTTCTTAATTCTTCTTTGATTCCTTTTTCTTCATTTTTAATATCATACATTTTCTGTAACTCAAAAATTTTTTCCATAGGCACTATCTCTTCCTCTAAGTTTTCTAACTCATCATTTTGAATTTTTTTCAAAGTGTCCATCATTGTTGAATATGCTGATCTGAGTGTTTGATTTGCATAAATGACCATTTTAATTTTATGTGAAATTAACTCGTCAACCTTTACAGTTGGATATGTTGTAGGTACTACAACTAGAGGAATACTACCTTTCCATGACTCAGCAAATTCAAAAACTTCATCAGGTGATTTCTTCTTTGAATGTATTAGAATTGCATCTGCGCCTGCTTTTTCATAAGCTGTAGCTCTTTTTTTTGCCTCTTCCATACCTTTTTCTGCAATTAAAGCTTCAGTTCTTGCAATCAATAAAAAGTTGTTATTTTCTTTAGCTTCTCTAGCTGCTATTATTTTTGCCACAAAATCTTTCTCACTAATTAGATTTTGATTGCTCTTTTCTAGAAGACTATTCTCTTTCGGAAATGTTTTATCTTCAATACAAATTCCAGCTACGCCTGCTTTCTCATATTTCTTTACCAAGTGACTGACATTTCCAGGTCCACCGAAACCTGTGTCACAATCTGCAATAACTGGTATGTTACAGGCTTCTGTCATATTCTGCGAAACATGCAAAAACTCGGTCATTGTCAATATGCTAGCATCAGGTAATGCATGGGTAGCAGAAATTGCAAAACTACCTGCCCAAATTGCATCGAAATTTTGAATTTCTACCAATTTTGCTGACATGGCATCAAACGCTCCTCCAATTTTTAGAATTGGTTTTGACTCCATTAAACTAATCAAATCATTGGAATTCATAATTTTACGGTAAATTAACCAATTAAAAATATGACTGATTAAAAAGACTATTAATAATCAGGATTGCTCAATCTTTCCTTAATGTAATTACGTTCAAACAATTACCAACTTAGTTATTTTCTTGCATTTATATGATTTTAAGCAATAGTATTATTGATATATAATCAGTTCAAGTCGAATTGTGGATAAAAATAACATTGGATTTAGGTCATGGTATTATTTTAGAATGGGTTGGTCAGTTTATTTTGCATTCATTCTAGCTGCCATTAATACATTAACTGTAACCTACTTCCTTGCTGTTGATAATTACCCTGAGCTAAAAACAATTTTTCCATCATTTGAAGTGTATATTGTCACAATTGTTAGTATTGGAATTCCACTTTTGGTACTAATTGGATATTCACATTACAAAAGAACTGTTGCCTTTAAATCAGAAGTTGATGTACAAATGGAAAGTAATCCATACCAACGTCGAAATATTGTAAACAATTCATTAGTAATTGAGTCTATAATTATTACTAATCAATTATTACTCAAACTATACGAGAAAAAAAATTTAAAAGATGATGAATTTGATTCTTTAAAATTAAAATTGGATGAAATATCAAAACTTGTGAAGTCAAGAACTTTTGAAAATTCAGTTGATTTAGATTTCATACAAGATAATATACGACAATCTTAAAAAAATTAAATATATAATATTTATCACCATAAAATTATCTACAAAAAAAGATCATTTATTTGAATTCATATCATCACTTGTTAAATTCTCATCTTCATCTAAATACCCTAATTCTTTTAATTCACTTTCCATACGTTTCATCTCTTCTTGACTAATTTCTTCTTCATAATCATCTTTTTGAGTTTCTGATGATAAATTTTCTAAAATATTTTCCATCTCTTCTACTATTTCTGGATTATTACTTGCAATGTTATAATTTTCTTGTGGGTCATTTTTTAAATCATACAAATTAACATTTTCACCGGGATTGACTCCTCTAAAATATTTGTATTTTGATGTTCTTATGCCTACTTTATCATCCGTTGTAATCTTGATATGTGGATTTGTATGCATATAAACAGGCAATTCTTCTAATGATTCATTCCTAAAAAATGGAACTAAGCTTCTACCATGAAATTTATGTCTTCTCTTAAAGCCAAGTAAGTCAATAATTGTCGGAAAAATATCAATACTTCTTACTTGGTCGGGAATAATTTTTGAATCTAAATTAAATCCAGAAATTAGTAGTGGTACTCTCACAGTTTCATCAAAAACAGAGAGAGATGTATGTGGTAATCTTGAGCGTTTCTGAAATGGAGTTAATCCTTCGTTAGCTTTCTTTAATCTCTTTTTTGTTATTCCATCTCTTACTTTTACAATCATTTTTGCACCAATTTTATGAGTAAATTTTGGCATTATTTTTTTCCCAACTTCAATTTCTTTTTTAAATTCTGGTTCAAAGAATCGCATTCCTTTTTCATCAAATGGTATATGTTGTCCATGATCTGATGTAATAATTATGATAGTATTTTTCATATCTATCTCTTCAAAAATTTTGCCTAACCAATGATCAACTAAAGCCAACATTCTGTCGTATCTATTATCTCCATATTTTTCATTATCAAAGTCTTCAGGTGAATCTAAAGGCCAATGAAATTCTTCAGAATGTAAATAATAAAACCATGGTTTAGTCAAATTATTTGTTGATATATTTTTAATGATTGTCTTAGCATTTGAAATAAATGGATGAACTGAAAATGGGGCTATTGCTTGATAAAATTTATCATCATTAACAAAACAATCCGATATTTTAGAAAACATTGTAAGATCTGGCATTAGGCCATACATATTGTAACCAGATTTTTTTAAAAAGTCAAGGAAATTATTCTCTGTAAGTATTATTTTCCATGTCCTTACTCCGGTTGCAAATGGAAAAGTAGCATTAAAAATACTATTTAATGCTAGTACTGTAGCATCTGCTGAAGCAATAGCTTGTTCAAAATAAACACCATTTTCCATTAATTTATCAAAATTAGGAGTTTTCGCAGTTTTAAATTTTCCATAAAATTTATCTGCTCTCAAACTATCAAAAACAAAAAATAAAATATTTGGTTTCAATATTTCGATTTAATATGATATTATATTTACTTTGTTAACATTTTTTCCAAAAAATAAAATAATCAAATAACAAATATCTCCAAATACTAAATAAGAAGTTAATAATAAAAAAATTCATGAATACTCTTGGTAATGAAAAATTATTAGTAATTGCACCGCATAGCGATGATGAAGTTTTAGGTTGTGGTGGGTTAATCTCAAAAATAAAAAAATCTGGAGGAAAAGTATTTGTGCTAATTTTTAATCTTGGGTTTGAAAAAGATGACACAATTGAATCACAAGAAAAAAGAAAAAATGAAGTAAAAAATGCTATGAATGTTTTAGATGTTGATGATTATCATCTTGTACACACAACTCCTGATGGTAATAGAGATCTTGATGCAAAACCATTACATTCTCTTATAGAAATTATTGAAAGTACAAGCAAAGTATCTCTAGAAAAA
>MDSW01093288.1_pt1 | contig 12418 bp, 10 predicted proteins | sample 811171 | NCBI WGS metagenome assembly MDSW01 (sample SAMN05326641, study PRJNA326480) | marine metagenome | isolation source: seawater | place: Atlantic Ocean: North West | collected 2012
CAGATCAAATTTGCTGGAGTTGTTATGTGCCTGAAAGACTGGTACCAGGACATGCATTTAGTGAAATCAAAGATGCACCCAGACTTATCGGAGAATTAGATTCTGAATCTGGAGTCTTGGCGCAAGAACTTTACAAGACAATTGTGAACGCAGAAATTGTTCTTACTACATTTAAGGTAGCTGAAATCTCAAAACTTGTGGAAAATACATATCGAGATGTAAATATCGCATTAGCAAACGAAATAGGAATTATTTGCGAAAAGTATGGGATTGATTTTGATGAATTATCACGTGTTTGTAATTCACATCCAAGGGTTAACCTTCACCAAGCAGGACCAGGTGTAGGTGGACCGTGCTTACCAAAAGATCCACATCTACTCCTTAATCCATTTAACTCCGAAAAAATAGATTCTGACATAATTCTTAATGCTAGAAAAATTAATGACACAATGCCAAATCATGTTATAGATCTGATTAAGAGATCATTCCAAGAAAAAAATAAAGAGCTAAAGGATTCAGCAATTGCAATTTTAGGAACTGCATACAAAGCAAATGTTAGTGATACAAGATTCTCACCTGCAAAAGAAATTATTGGAAAACTCTTAGATTTAGGTTGTAAAATTAAGGTAAATGACCCAAATACAGAATCTGCTTTTGGAGGCGTATACTCAAAAAATGTTCTAGATACAATAGAAAACTCTGATTTGATGATTATGCTGACAGATCACGATGAATATAGCGAATTAGATTTGAAGGTTCTAAAAGAAATCATGAGTGAAGAGCCAATCTTGGTTGATACTAAAAGAATTTTTGATAAACATGAAGCAGATGATGCTGGCTTTTTGTATGTATCAGTTGGATACCATAATTTGAAAGAGAATTAAATTAGAGTTTAATAACCCATTACATCTTAATTTTTTGAATCATGAATAAATTTGTTATAGTTGCAGGAACTAGACCTGAGATAATCAAAGTAGCACCAATAATAAGAAAATTAATTGAGAAAAAGAAAGATTTTAAATTTATTTATTCAGGTCAGCATTATGATCATCGCTTATCAACTCAAATTATTAATGACTTGGAACTACCTATACCAGATTTTAGTTTAAAATTAAAATCAAAAACACCATCTACACAAATAGCTGAAATTATGACAAACTTGGAAAAACAGATAGGGACGAAGAACGATATTGTTTTAGCTCAAGGTGATACAAACAGTGTTCTTGCTACTGCCTTACTTGCAGTGAAACTGAAAAGAAAGATCGGTCACATTGAAGCTGGACTTCGAAGTTTTGATTGGAGAATGCCTGAGGAACATAATAGAAGAATGGTGGATCATATTTCAGATTTCTTATTCGCACCAACCAGAAACTCGAAAGAAAATCTACTTGATGAAAATGTAAGTGGTAAAATTAGTATTTCTGGAAATACAGTTATGGATGCAATAAAACAACATCTTCCATTATCAAGAAAAAAATCAAAAATCTTACAAGATGTAAAATTCCCAGAGTTTATACTTGCTACATTTCATAGAGCAGAAAATGTAGATAATGAAATTGTGTTAAACAATATTGCAAAAGGAATTATTGGTGGAAAAATACCTACAATAATTCCATTACATCCACGAACAAAAAAAATGTTAAAAAAATTTGGTATAATGAGGAAGTTTGAGAATTGTAAACATATTCAAATTTTAAACCCTCAAGGATATCTTGACTTTCTTACGTTAATGAATAATTGTAAGTTTATCATGACAGATTCTGGTGGTATTCAAGAGGAGGGCACTTCACCATTTTTGTCAAAGAGAGTGCTTGTTTTACGGGAGTCATCAGAACGACCTGAAGCAATCAATGCAGGCATAGCCACATTAATTCCCTTAAAATATCAAAAAATTATAAAATCAATTTTAAAAGAATGGGACAAAAAGGAGGTTAAAATTGGAATATCACCATATGGAAATGGAAATTCGGCAAGCAAAATTCTTAATGTATTAGAAAAATATCTCTGAATCTATCTACTGCTTTACATTATGTAATACGTTCATTTTCTTCAAAACTGCGGTACTATAAACACGATTTTTGTTGATTTTCCTTTGTTTTTTGAGCAAATATCCGTAATTTGATATAATCCAGAGAATGCTTTTAGCAATTATTCTAAAACTTGGCTTGGGTGCTATATTATCCTCATATTCTGTTGATGAAATTTTTGTTGAGCCAGAAATTGTATAATCTAGCCAGATTTTTAATTCCCTAACTCCATAAGTACAAAAAAACAATAACATCTTTTTCACTGATAAGCCTGGTTCAAAATTAGTTACTTTCATTGCAAGCTGATTTTTAAATCCATGAAATGCAATTTCCGATTTAATTTTTTTAATTGTTGATCCTCCTGAATGGAAAACAGTTGATGTAGGAATTACTAGTACACGGTATCCAAGTATCCATGCACGCCAACAAATATCTACATCCTCAAAAGATACAAAGAACTTTTCATCAAATCCGTTTAGCTCTTTAAAGACATCACTACGAATAAGCATTGATGCACCTCTTGCGCTAGAGATTTCTCGTATCTGATCAATTTTTGTTTTAGAATTATACACAACACCAAGATCATCCAGAAAATCTCCACTTGAATCAATGCTTCCATCAGGTTTTAATAAAAGACTTTGACATATTGCAATTTTTTTATCATTATCTATGACTTTGATCATCTCATCTATAAAATTCTCAGTTACAACAGTATCATTATTTAAAAATAATAGATACTCACCTTTTGCAAGCTTTGCACCAAGATTGTTTGGTTCAGCAAAACCTTTGTTTTTATTAAGTTTTAATAAAATTATACTTGGATAATTTTTTGTGACAAACTCTATAGATTCATCTGTTGAATTATTATCAACAAGAATTACCTCCAGATTTTTATAATTAATAGTAGATAATGACTCTAAACATTTTGAAAGAAGATGTTTTCCATTATAATTAACAATAATAACAGATACTTTTGGAAGCAATATATCTTGGAATGATTTTTTCGACATAAAAAGTATATTGAATGATTGTTATCGTCCACGACGGATTTTATTAAGATATAATGTTAAAATCCTATCAGAAGCCCAAGATGGTGTTGACGAAAGTAATTTCATTCCAAATTCCATTGTCTTTTTTGTCATAGGTTTTGTTTTTTGGTAATTTGTTAATTCAGAAATAAATTTAGATTTTAATGACTGGTCAATTTGGTGTAAAATCTCATCCTTTACTTGTTGAATATATTCTAAAGTGTTTGATATATTTTTGTGTGACAGTTGTTCTGAATGAATTCTATATTTGATTAATGGTTTTGGGATTAGATGAAATTTTGTATTATGTAACAGCGCTGCACGTAAAAAAAAATCATAGTCAATTGCTACAGGATCGTCAAGGTTTCTCATACTACAATTTCTGAGTATTTGAGTAGGAATTAGTGTTGTATTGACATTAATCTGCTGTCCATCTAGAAGTCTTACACTATAATCAAAGTCAGACAAATTATTATAGTCAGTTTCATGAAATTCTCGAATTAATTCTCCATTATCGTCTATTATGTTCCAATCTGAATAAAGAATTGTGTTATTAGGTTGGCTTTGTGCTTCTTTAACTAGAATTTCTATTGCATCTTGATACATTTCATCATCTGGCGAAAACCATTTGAACCAATGGCCTTGAATTTTACTGATTCCATGTGTTAATGATTCTGCAAGACCCTGGTTTTTTTGGGAAAAAATCTTAATTTTACTTGAATAATTTTTTAAAATTTCTAGTGAAGAATCGTTTGATTCATCATCTATTGCTATAATCTCAATATCTTGATATGTTTGTTCTAAGATGGAATCCAAGCATTTTTCTAAATATTTCTCAGAGTTGTAAACTGGAATTACTACTGAAACAAGTTGGTTTTGTGTCATAATGAATTCATATTAATGAAATTGTTATGTTAATTAACAATTTATAATCTATCTTTAATAAAATCAATTGAGTTTATTGGCGAGGGGTCTATTCCTAGTCTTACAGCATAATATATTGAAGTATAATCTAAAATGTAAATCATACAAATAACTTTTGATAAAATTCCACCATGTATTGTAGAAACTTCTTTGTAATCTATGTTTTTCATCTCGAAATATTCACGAATTATATTCCATCTTTCTTTAGTTTTCTTGTGGTCATCTTTTCCAGTAAGAAGTATAGGTGTCATTGTTGATTCTCTTTCCCATGAAACAATGCCATTATGACCACTTTCTATGATATTTTCAATTATTGCATGAGTTTTTGCATTTTCTTGTAAGGAATTTTTGAAACGTATAGCTGATGATTCTAATCCCCATGGATAATAGATAACAGGAATTCCTGATATCCAGTTTGCAAGATTTAATGAAATATTTTGTTCAGAAAGATTATCAGATGAAATTTGTTTTTTTAAATTTTCTAAATTATCTATACAGGATGATATATCGGCTTCTTTTATCGGAATCAAATCTCTTATAGTTTTTAATATAGAAAAAACATAGCTAGGAAAAGATGATCTGGGTGAGTGTGTTTGTGGAATATTTCTAAATTCAATATTATTTTTTTGACATAATGATTCTAACATGTTACCAGATGAAAACCCAATTGTTTTACAATCTAATTTAGTGCAAGTTTCTAATATTGACAAAGTTTCATCTGTATTACCAGATACACTTGTACAAACTACAAGTGTATTCTTATCCACAGTTTTAGGTAATGTGTATCCTTTTACTACTGTAGTATGTATATCGGTTTTAGATAATATCGATGAGAAAAGGTCACCTACTGCACCTGAACCGCCCATTCCAGAGAAAACTACATGATCTATGTTTTTGTAATCAACTGCTTGAATATCTGAACTATATGCTTCTTTTGCTAAATCTGGCCATTTATCATATGTGTTATGCATCCCTTCACAGTCATATTTTTTTAAATTTTCATTCATAAGCAATCTTATACAAAAATTAATCCATTTATTTTATTCTAAGAAATCATTTTATTGATTTTTGTGAAAAATACTACTTAACAGTGACTGATTTTGCAAGATTTCTAGGATAGTCAGGATCAGTATTTTTTTCTAACGCTGCATAATATGATAGCAATTGTATTGGAATTATCTCAACTAATGGGTAGCTAGAATCATCCATTTCTGGAATTTCAATCCAATAGTCATAAACACTGTCATTTTTATTGGAAATTCCAATAATTTTGGCTCCCCTTGCTTTAATTTCATTTGCACTATTCATGGTATCACCATAAGTTGAATCAGTTGGGTTAATTATGATCACAAAAACACTCGAATCCATTAAAGCTAATGGTCCATGCTTTAACTCACCACCAGCTATACCCTCTGCATGAATATAGGTCAGTTCTTTAAGTTTTAATGCAGCCTCTTTAGCAATTGGAAAATGAATTCCTCTTCCAAGTACATAAATGTCAGATATTTCATTCAATTGTTTTGCAATTTGTTTGATTTTAGAATCATTATCTAATATGTATGAGAAAGCATCGGAAATTTTTTGCCAATCAGTAGATATACAATTATCACATAACTGATTTGTGATCTGGTATAAGACAGCAAGTTGTGATGTAAAACTTTTTGTTGCTGCCACACCAATCTCTGGACCACAGTTTATGCCTAATGTTAATTCAGATTCCTGTGATAAGGATGAATTTTGATGGTTAATAATTGAAAAAATTTTGGAATTTGATTCTTTTGCAATTCTAATTGCATGTAATACATCTGCACTTTCACCACTTTGTGAAATTGCAATAAATGTAGAGTTTTTTCCTATATTATTGATTGAAAAAGGAAGTTCACTTGATATTATTGGGGTTATACTAGTTTTAGTAAATTTAGACATTAAATATTTTGTAACTTCTGCTGCATTGTAACTACTACCACTTCCAGTAATGTATAAACTGTCTGAGTTTTTAATGGATTCTACAAATTTCTGAATGTCTTTTTTATTAGCAGATTTAAGAATTGTTTGTGGCTGTTCTGAAATTTCCTTCAGTGTAAAATGTGCATAATCACCTTTGTATACATCTGCAAATTCTTTTGAAACTTTAGTAATACTAGATTTTACTTTTTCACCTTCAAAATTAAAAATTTCTAAGCCAGAATCATTTACAATTATAAAATTTTCATTATCAATGTAAATTGCATCATCAGTTTTTTCAATGAATCCTAAAACATCACTTGAAATATAGTAATTATCTTTCTCAATACCAATTATTAATGGTTCATGGAATCTTGCAGCAGCTAAAGTTCCATCCTGAAACATAGCCACAAATGCATAATGACCTTTTAATTTGGAAATAGTTTTAGTTATCGCATCTTTAACGTCTGATGTTTTCTCGAAATTTTGCTGGATTAGATTAACAATTACTTCTGTGTCAGTTTCACTTTCAAATTTGTACCCATCAGATACTAAATCAGCTTTTAACTCTTGAAAATTTTCAATGATCCCATTATGCACAATAGCAACATTGCTTGAATTACTATAATGTGGATGTGCATTTTGTTTTGTAACGCCACCATGTGTAGCCCATCTGGTATGACCTATTCCGATTTTTCCTGCCATTTGTTGTAGATTTTCATTAGTTTTTACCTCGGCAACTTTTCCAACTCCTTTTTTGATATTAATCTCGTTTTTGGTCTTTGTAGCTATTCCGACACTATCATATCCCCGATATTCCATTTTTTCTAAGGCTCTAACTAAAATCGGTGCGGCATCGTTACTTCCAATGTAACCTATAATTGAGCACATTAGACGATATTCAAATTATATACATACAAACTTTTACAATGATTCATACAGAATTTAATGTAAAAGTCTTAAAACGAAGGTGTTTTTTCAAACATATTGGAAAAAAATGAGATAAAGGAATTCAGTAAAGTTTCCTGGGCTGTTTTTTTGTTTACAATTACAGTGGTTCTGATTAGTTTAGTTTCTGTAGTTTTTCCTGCATTATTTACTGAAACATTTTTTCAAAATGAACTAGATGGATATGGAATTTCTGAACATTTCAGTTTGAACCCATTTGAGATTGGTGGATTAGCACTTCCACTGGTTGTAACAAACATTATAATTTTTGGAATGTTTTATTTCTTTAAAAAAAGGGAACTTGTAGAAAGAATAGATTATCTAAGACGGTTCAAAATATCCAGAAAGATATCAATAATTATTGTAATTATTATAATTCTAGGCTACTCGTCTGTATCTGTCGGTGAGATACAATTTGGTAAGAATGTTAGCGAGATTGGTGAGATATATGGTGATTGGGATAGATTAAAGCACAAATTATCTAATATGGAAAACATATGGCCAGAAGAAGTTGCAAGTTTTGAACCTCATGTAAAACATTCACTACTAAAAATTTCTGAGGCTGTTTTCGGAAATTTCTTTGTTATACCATTTCTATCAAGTATAGGACTGTTAATTATCACATATCTATTTACAAGTCAAGTAGCACATAGTAGACTTGCTGGATTAATTTCCATGTTATTGGTTTTACAAAGCAACTTATTTTTAACATTTGATACTTCAGCAGCTTTTTCTTCATTTTGGATTTTTTTCTATTTACTATCATTATATCTAGCAATAAAGGCATGGCCACTATCACCAATTTTCTATATCGTATCAATATTTTCAAAAACTTTAACATTATTTTTCGGACCAATGTCAATCTTTTTTGTTTTAAATTCAAATATGAAAAAGCAACAAAAAATAATTGTTACAGTATCAATTTTAATTATTATAATAATTGGAATCACTATATCAACAACACAAACTAGTGTTGAAGTAAAATGGAGTGCTGATGAATTTTGGTTAGGATTTTCAGCATTTGCATTTCAAATGAGACTTGATAGCATTTTTGTACTATTTTTACTTCCATTAATAGTTGGATTATTCATAATAACAAAGACCAATAGGCATGCAAATAGTCTCTTAATTCTACTTGCAGGAACTTTGCTTAGTGCACCATTTGTAACAGGGCTAACAGATCAAACAAACCAACCGTATAGATTCTTACCATTCATAGTGTTCTTTTCAATTAGTGTTGGAATGATCTTTACTAATAGAAAAATTAGATAGTTCTAACAAAATTCCAATATGTTGTTACCGTATCACCTGAATATGCCATATAACCGTCATGAATCATTCTAAGTGTAATTAGGTCTTTACCATTTTCAGATGTGGAGCGAAGTTCAGTATCGGTGGACAACATTGTTTCTTCAATTTGTGTAATTTGTTGTCTAGAAATTACTTCAACGCTTTTTCCGTTATTCAAATTATAAATCGGATCTAAACCCTGAGAACTTTCATATTGAATTAATTCATCGAAAGTTTTTTTATCAATTTGACCTATTCTATCAGATTCAATATATGCCATGAGGTTTCCAGAAGAATCTCTATGTACTATCTGGACAAAGACGTAAACAGGAACTTCTTCTTTGTACATTATTTCTACTGATGGTTGAAATTGAGTAACATCATTTTGTGCTGTTGCTACTGATAATATAGGAACTAAAGCTAAGACAAATAATATTGATGAAATAATTCTAATATTCATTATTTTTTGTTTGCAAGTTATTATATTAAATCATATCCAAGAAAAGATTCATGGTTTTATCAATTGTTCAAGTCCATCTCTAAGAGATAATTTTGGACAAAAATCAAGAGATTTTCTCGCAAGTGATATATCCGCTTGACTATTAATTATCTCACCACTATTCATTGGTGCATATCTTATTGAGATGGAATCATCATTGGAAATACTAATCATGGTTTCTGCAAGCTCAACAATTTTAGTACTAATCCCACTTGCAATATTAAACACTCGACCTTTATTCTGTCCAATTTTTTGTATGGATAAAACAATAGCATCAATTACATCATCTATAGACACAAAATCTCTGGTGGAGTTACCATCACCAAAAATCGTTAGATCTGTTCCATTTTTGATATTTTCAAGAAATTTTGTAATTACGCCTGCATAATTGGTATTTTGCCCTTTTCCATACACATTAAACATTCTCAAACCTAAACAATTAATCTCATGGATCTTTGAATAATCATCAAGAAGTTGCTCCATGGCAAGTTTACTTTCACCGTATGGTGATTGTGGTTTAATTGATGAAGTTTCTGACAATGGTTCATGGGATTCCTCATATACGGCTGCACTAGATGCTGCAATTACATTGACGTTATGCTTTACGCATGAATTAAGAACATTCTTTGTACCAGAAATATTTACCAAGTTATTGTATTGTGGATCGTTTATAGAATGTAAAACATCAATCTGTGCAGCTAGATGAATGCAAATATCATGACCAGATACCGAATTGGATAGGTTTTCAAAATCCGTTATATCACCACAGATAAAATTTGCATCTAACTTCTGTAATCTTTTGGCATTTTCTTCCGAGCTATTAATTAGTGAATCATAAATTGTAACAGAATGTCCGTCTTCTAACAATGAAGAAGTTAGATGACTACCGATAAACCCAGCTCCACCAGTTACAAGAATGTTCAATTAATTTTAACTGTATTTTTACTCTATAAAGTCTACGATCTTTTTATGAGATCTTTATAGAGTGATATTGCCTCAGACTCATCCTTTGGTCCTACTACTACAGCTGAACCACTTTTCATAAAACTAACAGAAAGATCATTTGTGCGAAGTGACAAACCTAGCTTGCCTTGATTTTCAACTAGGAACCCTTTGTCTTTTGCAATACTTGTAACGTTATCGACATTTAGTTCCACATTGTATGTAGGCGTAATTGAGAATGTACGGCTTCCCATGTTTCTTCCGCATAATTCTTCTAGAATAAGCTCCTGCTTTGGGACTTCATCTCTCTTACCAGAACCACATACTGAGCACTCTTCTTGTTTGAACATCCTAACAGATGAAAATTCCAAGTTCTCTAAATCAATACTCAGGAACTTTTCTGAAGATTTTGGTATTTTTCCAATTAAAACATCTACTGCTTCATGAACTTCTAGACCACCAATAACAGAAAGAATTGATGGGTGTACACCCTCTATGCTACAAGTTGGCATTGAATCCTCATCCAATGTTGGAAACAAGCAATTGTAACATGCTGTTTTTTTTGGCAAAACTGTAAACACTTGACCTGTTACACCAACCGCAGCTCCTGTAACAAAAGGAATGTTTTTTTCTACACATGCTTTGTTTAAAGAATAGCGAGCGTTAACACTGTCAAGTGCATCTACTATCACATCACAACCTTCTACAACATCAAGTGCAGTATAATCATTTATGGAAATAGGGAGTGCTTCAATCTCAACTTCTGGATTGATTTTTTTTAATTTCTTCGCTGCAACCTCAACCTTAACTTGACCTACATCATCTTCGTTGAACATTGTTTGCCTGTGCAAGTTTGAGAGTTCTATTACATCTCTATCAACAACTCGAAGTTTACCAACACCCATTGCAGCTAAACGTGATGTGATTGGATTACCAAGACCCCCAACACCTACAACACAAACTGTAGAATTCTTTAATTTTAATTGTCCATCATATCCAATCTGTTCTAGCATTACTTGTCTAGAAAATCGATCAAGTTCTTTTTCAGAAAGATCAGAACCTCCAGCTACGGCTGGAAGTATGTAAATTTCATCACCATCTTTTAGAGGCGTATCCAATCCATCAGAAAATGCTGCGTTCTTTCCATTAACGTAAATATTAATCAGTGAACGTGGAGACCCATCTGACTCTAATACTCTTCTCTTAAAGTCATCACCCATAATCTCTGAAATTTTCTCAAAAGCATCTTTTAATGTTGAAGTATCAAGTTCTGTCCTTTTTTCGCCACCACCTGCATTGAGAACTGATGGAATCGTAAAAGTAATCTTTGCCATTATATAATCATCATCCTATTACTGCTGAAATCTTTGCAACATCAGCTTGCATTACCTGTGGTTTTGTTAATACACTCATAATTGACTCAGTAGCTTTTAGACCATTACCTGTGACATAACATACGGTAATTTCATCTTTGTCAATCTTGCCTTCCTCCACCATTTTCTTTAAAATAGAAACAGAGACGCCACCAGCAGGCTCTGTGAATATTCCTTCGGTTTTGGCTAAAAGTAAAATTGCGTCTAGAATTTCTTTATCATTTGTTTCTTCTGCAATCCCATTGTATTGTTTTAATCTTTTTAGTACATAACGACCATCTCCAGGATCACCAATTGCTAGGCTTTTTGCAACAGTTTCAGGTTGTTCTACTGGGATTACTTTGTCAGAATTTTTCTTAAATGCATCAACTATAGGTGCACATCCATGCGGTTGTGCACAATGCATGTGCATTGATGATAAATTACCAAGTAATGAAACAGTTTGTAATTCTTCAAATCCTTTACAAATTGCATTTAACATTGCACCACTACCAGTAGGAACTATCAGGTGGTTTGGAACATTCCAATCTAATTGTTCTGCTACTTCATAAGCCAAAGTTTTGGATCCTTCTACATAATATGACCTCATGTTGATGTTAACTACACCTACACCCTTTCTGTCACCAATTTGTGCTGCAATTCTATTTGCCTCATCATAAGTACCATCAACAGAAATGTATTCAGCACCGTAAGATAGTGCTTGTGCAATTTTTGCTGTCTCAATATTACTTGGTGCAAAGATGTAACATGGCATGTTTGCTTTTGCTGCATGAGCTGCAGTTGCAGAAGCCAAATTACCTGTAGATGCACAACCAACAGATTTTAGACCAAACTCCTTTGCTTTAGAAATTGCAACTCCAGCAGGTCTGTCTTTGAATGAAAATGTTGGATTTACTGAATCATTTTTAATGTATAGATTTGTTAGACCTAGTTCGTCACCAAGTTTCTCCGCTTTTACTAATGGAGTCATTCCTGCATCAATACTTACTATGTTTTTCTTATCGTGAATTGGTAAAAGTTCATGATAACGCCAGTATGTTTTTTCCCTATTTTGAAATGTTTCTTTAGTTACTTCTGGAAAATCATAGTGTACATCAAGAGGTCCAAAACATTCATCACAGATATACTTGAACGTAGGTTCATACTCCTTTGTACATTCTCTGCATTTTAGATTGGTTTTAGCCATTATCATATTTGTTCCAAAGTATATTCTTAAAATATCCTAATATCAAGTTAAGTAATACTTAACTTTTCTGTGCCTAAAATTAATAGTATAATTATTAATTTTTTGACTAATTATCCAAATGTTGGAAAAAAACTTAGTTTTATTAAAAAAATTGTAGCTGAAATTACAGTTTTTGAAAAAAATCTTTGAGTAAGAATGAATTTAAAGAGAAAAAAAATACTCCAAAATGTGAAGAAAACAGCTGGAATAGCAATAGG